>Ga0209253_10005481_pt1 | contig 11000 bp, 7 predicted proteins | sample FrelakmetBRP12BR_FD_187145 | JGI IMG/M metagenome (GOLD analysis project Ga0209253, IMG submission 187145) | Freshwater lake sediment microbial communities from the University of Notre Dame, USA, for methane emissions studies - BRP12 BR (SPAdes)... | ecosystem: Environmental > Aquatic >... | reverse complement strand
GTGCTGGCCGACACCGCCGGCCGGCTCCCCCCCCAGCTCCATCTCATGGAAGAGATCGCCAAGGTCAGGCGGGTCATCGCCAAAGCCGAACCGACAGGACCGCACGAGGTCATGCTGGTGCTGGACGCCAATATCGGCCAGAACGCACTCGCCCAGGTCAAGTCCTTCGATGCCGCGATCCAGTTGACCGGCCTGATCATCACCAAGCTGGACGGTACCGCGAAGGGTGGCGTCCTGGCCGCCATCGCACGCACCCACCCGTTGCCGCTGCGCTTCATCGGCGTCGGCGAAGAGCTGGAAGACCTGCAACCGTTCAACGCAGCCGAGTTCGTCGAAGCGCTGCTGGAACCTCCGGCGCGGCAAGCGCAGTCGGTCACGCCTTGAATCCGGGTGGTTCCGGCTCGGCCGCTTTGACGTCAAAGCCATGCCCGCGAGCATGATCCGCTTCGAGCACGTCTCCAAGCGCTTTCCCGGCGGCATCGAAGCTCTGCGCGATGTGTCGTGCGAGATCGCGCCCGGTGAACTGGTCGTGATCACGGGTCGTTCAGGCGCGGGAAAGAGCACGCTGCTCAAGCTGATCCCGGCGATTGAGCGGCCAAGCGACGGCAAGGTGACCGTAGCCGGCCAGGACGTGGGGGCGCTCAAGCGTGCGGCGGTGCCCTATCTGCGGCGCAAGCTCGGGCTCGTCCTGCAGGATCAAAAGCTGTTGTCGGACCGCACGGTTTTCGAAAACGTCATGCTTCCCCTGGCGATCGCCGGTTACCCGCCCGGACAAGCGGACCGCCGCGTGCGGGCGGCGCTGGACAAAGTCGGGCTGGCCGCGCGCGAGAAGGCGATGCCCTTGGCGCTATCGGGAGGCGAGCAGCAGCGGCTCGCGATCGCCCGCGCCATCGTCCATCGGCCCACCCTCCTTGTGGCCGATGAACCGACCACCAACCTCGATACCGAGTACGCCGGCGAAATCGCGCGGCTGCTGCAATCGTTTCAGCAGGTCGGCGTCACCGTCGTCGTCGCCACCCACGACGAAACCGTGTTCGCGGCTTTCGCGCCGCGCCGTCTGCGCTTGGAAAAGGGGGCGATCGCCTGAGAATCTGGCTCATTCATCACCGCGTAGCGCTCGCCGCCGCTCTGCGCAGACTCGTTCGTACGCCGCTTTCGACGCTGCTCGGCGCGCTGGCGATCGGTATCGCGCTGGCGTTGCCCGCCAGCGGGGAGATGTTGCTCAACAACCTGCTCGCATTCGGCGAGCGTGTGTCGGGACAGCCGGAGATCAGCCTGTTCCTCGCGTTGGACGCCGAAAAGAAAGACGCCGCGGAGATCCAGGCGCGCCTGAAGAGGGAAAAGGCGGTGAAGCGGCAGCGCTTCGTTCCGCGCGAAGAGACGCTGAAGCGGATCAAGGGCAACGAAGGCCTCGCCGACGTGCTCGACAGTCTGCCGAAGAATCCTTTCCCGGATACCTTCATCGTCGAGCCCGCCATCGTCGCGCCAGATGCCTTGGAGCAGCTGCGCAGCGAAATGGCGCGGTGGCCAAAGGTGGAACTCGCCCAGCTCGACAGCGCGTGGGTAAAGCGGGTCGACGCCATGCTGCGGATCGGCCAGGCGGCCGTTTTGATCGTCGGGGGTCTGCTCGGCTTGGCGCTGGTGGTCGGCACCTTCAACACCATCCGGCTGCAGATCCTCAGCCAGCGCGACGAGATCGACGTATCACGCCTGCTCGGCGCGACCGACGGCTACATCCGCCGCCCGTTCTTTTACTTCGGTGCGCTTCAAGGGCTGCTGGGCGGCTGCGTGGCCTGGCTGATCGTGCTGGGCGCGGCCGAACTCATGCGCCAACCGCTCACCGAGCTGGCCGGCCTGTACAACCTCGCCTTCACGGTACGCGCGTTACCGCTCAACGACTCGCTGTTGTTGCTCGGATTCGCCGCCGGGCTGGGTTGGCTGGGCGCCTGGCTGTCGATGGCCCGCCACCTGCGCGAGGGGTAAATGGCGCCGCGTCGCGCACGGGCGCAGCCGGAACAGCATCCTGCGAACCACTTTTGGGCATAACTGCCTGAACCTGAACGATAAGTCTCTCCCCATGCCTTGGCAACGAAACGACGCGCCGGAATTGCAACCTGCGATTTCGGCGCGACCTTTTGGCGACGATGCGCTTTGCGCGGCAGTGTCGCCTTGAGCAAGCGGGCCTCGTGAGTGTTGACGCCAGTCAACTAGCGGCCTTGGGCTCCAAGTTATATTTTTGTTTTTGATTCAAACGTGCGTACCAGTCACCGTGTCGCCGTAGCAAAGAGCGCGGCCGAGCGGAGACGCTCGCGCGGGCTGCATCCCTCTCACCCTATCAAAACAGCAAAGAGGACGGTCCATGTACGAAGCACCGAAACAGAATGACGCGTTGGGAACGAGCAATAGGGGCAACCCGTGCGAATCCGGTCTGTGCACCCTGTGCAGCGCCGATTGCAAGGGTAAGTGCGAGACGTGGCTCTCCTCCCTTCTGGGCCGCAAACTCCTCTACCCGCGCAACTTCGGAAACACAACCGCAGGCTCCGCCAACGCCCTGGCGGAGGGCATCGGCTATCATGCGTTGCGCATCCAGGGTTACGCCTATGGCGCCCATGGATTGGACGACCGGCTCTCCAGGAGCAGCGATGATCGGATCTTCCCCAACGTTGATATCACGACCTCCTTTGGTCAGGCCGTCAAGACCACCTGCCGTCTGCCAATCATGACGGGCGCCCTCGGCTCCACCTTCATCGCGGCCAAATACTGGGATTCGTTCGCGGTCGGCGCCGCCCTGTGCGGCTTCCCCATCGTGATCGGCGAGAATGTGGTGGGCATAGACCGTGCAGCGGTCATCGACAACGGAAGGATCAGTGCCGCGCCGGAGTTGGACCGTCGTATCCAGACATTCCGCCGCTACTTCGACGGCCGTGGCGCCATGATCGTGCAGATGAACGTCGAAGACACGCGCAACGGCGTGGCCGAATATCTCATCGAAAAGCACGGCGATGAGATCATCGTCGAGCTCAAGTGGGGCCAGGGAGCAAAGAACATCGGCGGCGAGATCCAGGTCACCGACATCGACTACGCCTGCTTCCTCAAGGACCGCGGTTACCTGGTCGACCCGGACCCGACGGATCCTGTGGTGCGAACGGCTTTCGAACGCCGGGCCATCACCAGCTTCGCGCGCCACAGCCGTCTCGGAGCGACCGACCTCAGTGCGGTCAGCCAGGTCCGCGAGGCCTTCATGGACGAGGTGGCGCGGTTGCGCCGGCTCGGCTTCCGGCGAATCTCGCTCAAGACCGGGTCCTACGGCATGGAGGCCCTGGCGATGGCGATCCGCTTCGCCGCCGACGCCAAGCTCGATCTGCTGACCATCGATGGGTCCGGCGGCGGAACGGGAATGAGCCCCTGGAACATGATGGACCAGTGGGGCGTGCCATCCCTGCCGCTGCATGCCAAGACCTACGAGTACTGCCGAATCCTGTCCAGTCGCGGCGTCGCCGCCCCGGACATCTCGCTCGCGGGCGGGTTTGCCCGGGAGGATCACCTGTTCAAGGCGTTGTCGCTGTGCGCACCATACGCCAAGCTGGTCTGCATGGGTCGGGCGCCGATGATTCCGGGCTTCCTGGGCAGCAATATCGAGGGCGTGTTCAAGCCGGATCGCCGCGCGGCCATCCATGGGCACTGGGAGCAGTTGCCGTCCACGGTCACGGCGGTTGGCAAGTATCCGGAGGAGATCTTCGCCGGTTGGGAGGCGGTACGCCACAAGGTGGGTGAAGCCGAGATGGAGAAGATCCCCTTTGGCGCGGTGGCCATGTACGGCTATGCCGACAAGCTCGCGTGCGGACTGCAGCAGTTCATGGCAGGCGCCCGCAAGTTCTCGATCGACCAACTCGCCCGGGACGACCTGATGGCGGCCAATCGGGAGACCGCGGACGTCACCGGTATCCCGTTCATGACCGAAGCCCAGGATGAGCGGGCATTGGCGATCCTGCGCGACTGAACGCAGATCCTGACCGCGACAGGGAGGGGCGTCCTGCCCGGTCGGCCCCCGTCGTCTCGCGCGGTCCGGACAACGCCTGTCAATGGCATAGCAGCAGAGGTGGAACATGTTGAAACACTGGTCCGACGCCTACCGTCTCGGCATTGCCGAGATCGACCAGCAGCATCAGGGGTTCTTCGAAGCCGCGCATCGCCTGTACGATCAAATCCTGAACTGTGAGGGCGAGCATGGCGTCGAAGAAGCGGTCGCCTTTCTTCGCGGTTACGCCGAGAAGCACTTCCAGACCGAAGAGACCTTCATGCGCCACCACGCATTTCCGGGTCTCGCGGCACATCAGACGCTGCACGCCGCGTTCTTCGAGAGCCTGGACCACCTGGTCCATGAACTCGAGGTATTCGGCCCCAGCCAGCACCTGGCCGATCGCGCCCTGCACGTCGCGCAGGACTGGCTCATCGACCATATCGGTGATGAGGACATGCAATACGCCGCCTATGTGAAGCCTGGCGCTCCCGGGGTATCCCCGAGCTGACCGGCCAGCGCGGTAAGGGATCCTGGGCGGCGGCGCGCTACGCGCATTGAGTCGGTTTGCGTCCCACGACCAAGGGACGCATCATCTCGTTGTCCTCATGTTCGATGATAGGGCAATGCCAGGCATACAGACCGGGCAAGTCGAACCTTGCCTTTGCGCGCGTTATCTGCACCGGGTAGCGCGGCAACGGCAATCAAGTTGCGGCAACGTTACGCGAACAGGACGAGGACCCACACCATTGGGACGTTCACCAGCGAAACAAAGACGGCGGCGCTGCCCATGTCCTTGGCCCGCTTCGCCAGCTCGTGGCTCTCGGGGGAGACGCGGTCCACCACCGCTTCGATAGCGGAGTTAAGCAGTTCAACAATGAGCACGAGCAGCACGCTGGCGATCATCAGCGCCTTGCCCACCGCTGCCGCTGGAAGCAGCAAGGCGAGCGGGATCAATACGATCGCTATTGCCAGTTCCTGGCGGAAAGCGTGTTCATGGCGAAGCGCCACCGCAAGCCCGGCGAGCGAGTAGCGCGTGGCGTTCAGGATTCGCTGCAATCCACTCTTGCTCTTATACGGGCTTTCCATGACGCCGTGCGCGACCTTGGCCGGGGCGTCAACGGCTGGAACGACCGCCGCAAGCGCCCGAGCAGCGCTTGGCGACGCGATGACGAAGCACTGGCACCTGTCCGCCGCGGCCGAATGTCACCTCTCGACCCTATCCGGTTTGCGCAGCGTGATCGTGCGCGGCCGTATCAGCTCGTCCTCGGCGCTCAGCTTCTTCGCGAGGAAAATGGCGGCATCGAGCTTGTAGAAACTGCGCTTGCGGTAGAACTTCAAGGCATGTTCGTTGTTCTCCGCCACTTCGAGAACGATATGCGTGCAGCCGCGCAGGCGCGCCGCGTGCTCGATCTGCTCGAAAACGAAGGAACCAATGCCCATGCCGTGGTAATCGGGGTGCACGGCAAGCTCCTCCACGAACAGCGCGCGCATACCGCGCCGCTCGAAATAGCGGTAGTTCATCCAGTTGTCCGAACCGACGATTTCATAGGCGAACTCGGCGTAGCCGACAAGTTCGTACTTGCCGCTCTTCTTCAGTTCGAACAGCAGCTGCTCGATACCCTCCTCTTCGTAGATCTCGAAGAAATGCTTCTTCAGGCGCGGGCGCTGGTACTCGACCGTCTCGCGATTCACATCGCGGAAGACGCGCTTGAGGAATTCCCAGACTCGGTTGAGGTCGCGGCGATGGATGCGGCGCACCCGCAACTCGCACTCGACCGCGGTCTGCGAATCATTCTCGGGTGCGGGTTTGGCTTCGGCCATGATCGGTCCTGATTTGCAAATAACCTCAGAGCTTGTGAATTGTTTGCTATGGGAGCGGCTTGGGTCGGGATAAGTACATGATTGCGTTGATATGTCGCGGGCAAGCCGGCTCCCACAAAGGTTTTTCTCACAGGCTTTGAGACGATTGCGGGCGCGACGGTTGCAGGAACGGCTTCAGCCGCGAACAGGGCCATCTCGCGCCCGAAGGCGCTCCCACGCCCGGTTTTTCACTGGATCTCGGGCGGTGCCGGCTTGAGGATCACGGCGCTCAGCGCGGGCAGGGGAATCCTGACCGAGAACTCCTGCCCGTGGCACGGCGCCTCTTCGGCCGCGATTTCCTGAGTCGCACCGCCATCACCGGTCCCCCCATAGCAGCGGGCGTTGCTGTTCAGGATCAGCCTGTATCGCCCGGGATACGGAACGCCAAGCCGGTGGGACAGGCGTGACGTAGCGGAGAAGTTCATGACAAACAGCAGACTGATTCTTGGGTCTCTCGCCTTTCTCAGGAAAGCGAGGATGCTCTCCTCGGCATTGTTGGCTTCGAGCCACTCGAAGCCCGCCCCGCGGAAGTCGACCTCGAAGAACGCGCGCTCCGACCGGTAGAGCCGGTTGAGCTCGCGCACGAACGCCTGCAGCTTCCGATGCGCCTCGTTCTCGAGGAGGCGCCGCTCGAGTCCTCCCGCATGGTCCCATTCGCCGATCTGTCCGAACTCGCCGCCCATGAACAACAGCTTCTTTCCTGGATGAGCATACATGAAGGCATACATCAGGCGCAGGTTGGCGAATTTCTCCCACTCAACGCCCGGCATCTTGTTCAGCAGCGATCCCTTCATGTGCACGACTTCGTCATGGGATAGCGACAAAACGTAGTTCTCGGCGAAAGCGTACACGAGACTGAAGGTGATCTTCCCGTGTTCGTACCGCCGGTGTTCCGGCGGCGTGCGCATGTAGGCGAGCACGTCATGCATCCATCCCATGTTCCACTTGTAGCCAAATCCGAGACCTCCCTGATCGACGGGTCTCGACACGTTTGGCCACGCCGTGGACTCCTCGGCGATCATCATGACGCCCGGGAACTCGGTATGCACGACGACATTGGTGTGCTTGAGAAACTCGATGGCCTCCAGATTCTCCCTGCCACCGTATTTGTTCGGAATCCAGTCGCCGTGATTCGGTCGCGAGTAGTCGAGATAGAGCATGGACGCCACGGCGTCCACACGCAGCCCGTCGAAGTGGTAGTGCTCGAGCCAGAACCTCGCGTTGGCGATGAGGAAGTTCTCGACCTCATGACGACCGTAATTGAAGATCAGCGTGCCCCAGTCCCGATGTTCGCCCTTGCGCGGGTCGGCGTGCTCGTACAGACACGTGCCGTCGAACACGGCCAGGCCGTGGGCGTCTTTCGGGAAATGTCCCGGGACCCAATCCAGGATGACGCCGATACCGCTCTGATGGCAGCGGTCCACGAAATGCATGAGGTCCTCCGGCCGACCATGGCGGGCCGAGGGCGCGTAGTAGCCGGTAACCTGATAGCCCCATGACGGCTCGTAAGGGTGTTCGGCCACGGGCATGAGTTCGACATGCGTGAAGCCCATCTCCATGACATGGGGGATGAGCTTCTCGGCGAGTTCGATGTACGACAGCGGCTCGTTGTTCGGGCCCCTCATCCACGATCCGAGGTGCACCTCGTAGATCGCGATAGGTTGTTCCCAGGAGCGCACGGCGCGCCTGCGCTCCATCCACTCCTGATCCCTCCACTGGTGCGCGCCTTCCACGCGGTAGACAATGCTGGCGGTAGCGGGAGGGACCTCGCAGCGAAACGCATACGGATCCGATTTCAGGTAGGTCTGACCGTTGGCCGCCCGGACCTCATACTTGTAGAGCTCGCCTTCCCCAAGCTGCGGGATGAAGATGTTCCACACCCCCGACATCCCGCGCCGCTGCATCGGGTGGCTCCGCCCGTTCCAGCGATTGAAGGGACCCACGACGCTGACACCCTCGGCATTGGGCGCCCAGACCGCGAACTCGACTCCGGGCATCTCGCCCTGAATGAGCGGATGCGAGCCGAGCTTCTCGTTGATGCGATAGTGGTTGCCAGCGCCGAACAGGTGCTGATCGAAGTCGGTGAAAGCGAAATCGGTGAATGCGTAGGGGTCGCCACGCTCACTGGCGCGGCCGTCGGGCTCCAGGACATGCAACCGATGGCGGGCGCCCGGTTCGGCCTCGGATAGCACCGTCGCAAACAGCCCGTCGGGGTGAACCGGTTGAAGCTCGTAAACAACCTCGGGCTCATCGGCGAAGCAGGCGCAGACCCGTTCGGCGCCGGGGATCAAGGCACGCAGCGCGAGCTCTCGCGTGTTCTCCGAATAGTGAGGGCCGAGAATCGAGTGCGGGTTGTCGTGGCGCGCTTGGACCAGCCGATCCACCTCGGACTGAGGAATGCTCCCGATGGAGGCCGGTTCGCCGACGACGGCCTTGATCCCGGCAGACCATTCAGGGTCGATGCGACTCAGTTGTCGGTACAACTGCGCGACCCGGCGATCGGTTCGCCAACCGTCCGCATGATAGCGTTTGACCCAGAACGCTGCGTTCGATAGCAGGAAGCTCCTCACCTCGCCCCGGTCGATCGCGAAAACGACTCGCTCGGGGGCCTTCGGATCCGGGGTTTCGTAAAGCTGCGTACCGTCGAACCACGCCAGTTCGGCCAGCGAATCCGGAAAACGCGAATCGAACGCAGGCACGATGACGCCGACGCCGTGCCGATGGCATCGGTCGACGAACGCCACGAGATCTTCGGGCGTGTCATATGCTTCGCCGGGCGCGAAAGCGCTCGCGCTGCCCCAATGTCCCGGGGAACGCGGCGCGAGCTCGATGTGAGTGAAACCGCGCTTTTTTACAAGATCGAACAACTGCTCCGTCGCCGCATCGGCGAGTCGGGGACGATCGCCGTTGGTCTGATACGGCGAGTCAGGGTGATCGAGATCGAGCCGATAAGTTGCCACGCCCCGCTCGCTCGTCGCTTGCGCACGTTCTCCCCCATGGCCCCATGCGGCGTTCCAGCGGCGGCTCTCCCCACCGTCATGGATGATCGACGCGGTATTCGGATGCGCCTCCACGCGAAAGGCAAACGGATCGCCTTTGAGGAATATGGCGCCGTCGCGCGCCTTCATCTCGAACTTGTAGAGTTCGCCCGCCTTCAGCTCAGGAATGAACAGGTCCCACACGCCAGCCGCGCCAAGGCGACGCATCGGATGGCAGCGGCCGTCCCAGCGGTTGAACGTACCCACCACGCTGACGCGCTGGGCATGGGGCGCCCAGACGGCGAACGCGACGCCTTTGACACCAGCGCGGTCGACAACGTGCGCTCCGAGCTTCTCGTAGAGCCGAACATGCCGGCCGGCGACGAAGGAATCCTCATCCTCCTGGCTGAAACCCGGTTCGGTGAACGCGTAGGGGTCATGCAGGCGAAGCCGTCGAGCTTCGTCATCGATGACGACGAACTCATAGTCGAGGGCCGTCAAGGAGGCGGCGACGGCGGCTTCGAACAGTCCCTCGTCGTGAATCCGCCGCATGGCCACCTCATCGGGATTGGGCGCTCCGACGGACAGGGAAACCCGCTGGGCATACGGGAAAAAGCCCCGAACAACGATCGTCGCATCCTCGATGACCGGATGGGGCCCGAGCACGTCGTGCGGCGCGTCGTGTCGAGCTTGGACGATCCGCTCGATGTGGTCGCGGGTCATCCGCGTTGGTTGGCTGTCGATGACCGACAGCTCGTCATCACCAGGTGTCGGCGAATCGGACGGAACGAGGCCAATCGCCGGTTCCGCCAATGTCGACACGGATTGCTCCTCGGTGTTTGGTTTCGGCAATGAGTCGGAAGGCATTTGTCGAAGTTCATCGGAGTTCGCGCCGTCGTACCGGATTTCGGCCCCGCACGCCGGCGCAAACGAAGGACAGCGCGCGGAGTCCTGCGAATCCCGCGCTGCAACATCAACTTACCAGAAACAAATCATCGTCTTGCTGAAATCGAACGTCCTTGATGGTGCAACTGCACAAGGTTAGTTGGGTTCGGCCGGATGGTCAAGTCGAAGTCGCGTCCGGCATCGCCGAGCTGGTCCGGCAGCCTGCCGAGCGCGACGACTACCCTTTCGGCCGCCCGTCCATGACGCGCCTGGCCTTGCCGGTCAGCGAGCGCTCGATGCTGTCGGGCTCGACTATGTTTACCGGCGTCGTGATGCCGATGTACGACTTGATGCTGCGCCCGACCCGATGGGCAAGGTCATCCTTGCTTCGCCGCGAGAGCGCGCCACGAAGCTCCTGACGCAGTTCCACGACGACGTCGAGGCGGTCCATGCGCCCTTCGCGGCTGAGCTGAAGCTGATAGTGGGCCGAAAGCTCGGGTTGCTTGAGCAGCAGCTCCTCGACCTGGGTCGGGAAAACATTGACCCCGCGGATGATGATCATGTCGTCGCAGCGGCCGGTGACCTTCGCCATGCGCCGCATGGTGCGCGCCGTGCCCGGCAGCAGCCGCGAGAGGTCGCGCGTGCGGTAGCGTATGACAGGCAACGCTTCCTTCGTCAGCGACGTAAACACCAGCTCCCCCAGCTCCCCGTCGGGCAGCACCTCGCCGCTGTTCGGATCGATGACTTCGGGATAGAAGTGATCCTCCCAGATGGTCGGGCCGTCCTTGGTTTCGACGCACTCGATCGCGACACCCGGACCGATCACCTCGGACAACCCGAACAGGTCCACGGCATCCACGCCGAGCCGCTGCTCGATTTCCTTGCGCATGGCATGGGTCCACGGCTCGGCTCCGCAGACGCACACCCGCAGTGAACTGAGCCGGGGATCGAAGCCCTGGCGGTCCATCTCGTCGGCCAGGGTCAGCACGTAGGACGGCGTTCCGACCAGGATGGTGGGCCGGAAGTCGCGAATCAACTGGATCTGGCGTTCGGTCATGCCGCCTGAAACGGGCACCACCGCGGCGCCCAACCGCTCCGCGCCGTAATGCACGCCCAAGCCGCCGGTAAACAGACCATAACCGTGGGTGTTCTGGACGATGTCCCCGCGCCGCGCACCCGCCGCGCGGAAGCCGCGGGCCATTATGCCAGCCCACGTTTCGATGTCCTCTCGCGTGTAGCCCACCACCGTCGGCCTG
>Ga0209253_10005480_pt1 | contig 11002 bp, 11 predicted proteins | sample FrelakmetBRP12BR_FD_187145 | JGI IMG/M metagenome (GOLD analysis project Ga0209253, IMG submission 187145) | Freshwater lake sediment microbial communities from the University of Notre Dame, USA, for methane emissions studies - BRP12 BR (SPAdes)... | ecosystem: Environmental > Aquatic >... | reverse complement strand
CTCAGGGTCCTTACCCTGCCCCGGGACACGCCCAAAGCCCCCAGATCTTCGCACAGGTGGAGAAAACATGGCTAATATTGACCATCTCCAGGGCAAACGTCATGCTGGGTACACGCGAGAAAGGCCCATCACATGACCGGCCTTCGAGGCTCCTTGCGGCTACTCTCCTCAACAGGCTCAACGCCCTTTGAGGTATTTCCGTTCAACGTCCAGTATCTTCCCGACCCTCGTTGCATGCCTTCCGCCGGCAAAGGGGGTTTGGAGGAAAGCGTTCACGACCGCCTTCGCGAGCTCGGACCCGATGAGCCGGCTCCCGAGAGTCAGCACATTGGCGTTGTTATGCTCACGTGCGTTGCGTGCAGTCAACTCGTGTGCGCAACTGGCCCCCCGGATTCCGGGTACTTTGTTCACGGTGATACACGAACCGATCCCCGCGCCGTCAATCATGATACCCAGGCCGGCCTCTCCCGCAGCGACCTTTTGTGCGACCGCATGGGCATACTCCGGGTAGTCGCACGGCTGTTCGTCCCGGGTTCCCACGTCGATCACGGTGAACCCGTTCGACCGCAGAAACTCCACCAGGGTTGCCTTCAGGCTGAAGCCTCCGTGATCCGCACCGATAGCGACGGTCCGGATCGGTGCAGGCTGTGACGAAGACGGCGGCGTGATGTCCGCCGGAGTTGTTCCCCCTCCGCCGGCGGCCATACGCTCGAGAACGATTCCCTTCTGGGCGGCGGTTTCAAGGGCGAGCGGTGTGACAATCGCGTCAGGGGGAATCTGAAGACGCCGTTCACCGCGGGATGCAGATTCCCGCACTGTCTGCTCGGTGATGACCATTTTCTTCATGGGCGACTCACTTTCCAGGTCCCCCCAGTTCGAGCACCTCCAGCCTGACCGGCGCAGTTCCTTTGGTGACGATGCCCAGTCGTTTCGCTGCTTCAAGCGAAAGGTCGATCACCCGGTTGTCCTTGAAGGGACCCCGGTCGTTGATCCGCACGGTCACCGCCGCCCCTGTCGTCGTATCGGTGACGCGGACGGTCGTATTGAACGGCAGTGTCTGATGGGCTGCCGTCATGGCATGCATGTCGAATTCCTCCCCGTTCGCGGTCGGCCTGCCGTGGAATTCATCCGCGTAGTATGACGCGATGCCGGTGAGTTGATGGACGGACGACGGCTGTGCGGGAATCGCACTGTTCTCGCGTGTGGCAAAGCGCGGGGCTGCGGGACCGCACCCCGCATACATGAGCACCGCAGTGACAGCACAGGAAAGTGTAAGCCGCCGAACCATGCTCAGAGGTATTCGTTCATTTGTTTTCGCTTGAGGTAGTCCGCAATTTCCTTCACATCCTGCGACTGCCCTCTTTTGCAGATCAGCAGCGCATCGTCGGTGTTCACGATGATCAGGTCCTCGACACCGATGGTCGCCACGACTTTCGTGGGAGAATAGATGTAGGTGTTTTTCGTGTTCTTCTGGATCACTTTCCCGGTGATCGAGTTGCCGCTGGGATCTTTTCCGGAAATCCGGTAGACTTCGTCCCAGGAGCCGATGTCGTTCCAGCCGAAGTCTCCGGGAATCACATACACCCGGTCCGACTTTTCCATGACCCCGTAGTCGATCGAAATGCCGCGGATGATTCCGTATGCCATTTCCACGGTTGACTGGTAATACGGCGTGCCGATCGCCTGATCGATTTTGTTGAGTTCGGCATACAGTTCAGGCAGGTTCTTCTGGATCTCTTCGAGGATCACGTCGGCGCGCCAGACAAACATGCCGCTGTTCCAGAGGAAGTCCCCGCTTTCCAGAAAGCGTTCCGCGGTTTGCAGGTTGGGCTTTTCCGCGAACGTTTTCACCTTCAGCACGCCCACGGCATGATGGGGATTGTGACTTCCCGCATCGGTGTGATACTGGATGTACCCGTATCCCGTTTCCGGATGCGTGGGTTGGATACCGATCGTGATGAGCGCGCGTGATGCCGATGCAGTTTCAACGGCAACACCGAGGATACGCAGGAATTCATCATCGTCGAGAATGGTATGGTCCGCGGGGAGGATAATCATGACAGCGTCGGGATCCAGCCTCCGGATGTGCAACGCCGCCAGGCCGATGCAGGGCGCCGTGTTGCGGCCGACCGGTTCATCCAGGATGTTCTCCTCGCGCAGTGACGGGAGTTGTTTTGCGATAAGGGCGCGCTGCAGCCGGTTGGTAATAATGTACAGGTCTTCGGGAGGCACCAGGCGCATCAACCGCCCGGTGGTATTCTGGATCATCGTTCCTTTGCCCGTAATTTCAAGCGCCTGCTTCGGGGTCTTCTCGCGGCTCCGCGGCCAGAAGCGTGTGCCCACGCCGCCGGCCATGACAACACCGAACACTTTGCTCATGGTCTCTGTACCAGGGTGGCTATCATTGGTGGATGGTGAAAAACAAAAACCGGCCCTGTTGTTCGCAGAGCCGGGTACGATCTTCAGGACGCGCGTGCGGTTCGCAGGCGGTTCAGCGCGCGGCGCAGGGCCGCCTCGGCCCGTGGAACATCGACATCGGCCGCCCGTTCGCGGAGCCGGCGTTCCGCCCGTTCGCGCGCCGCTGTTGCGCGCTCCACATCGATCTCCTCCACGCGCTCCGCCGTATCCAGGAGTACCCTGACACGGTTGTCACGGACCTCAAGGAATCCGCCGCTGGTGGCGTAGGTAAGAAGCGTGCCGTCCTGGCCGCGAACAATGACGCGGCCCTCTTCGAGGGTCGAGAGCAGAGGTGCGTGGTCCACGAGCACCTGGAAGCCCCCCTGGACGCCCGGGACGCTCACACTCACCGCCTGCGTGGTGAGCACCATCTTTTCGGGAGTCAGGATTTCGAGGGCAAAAGGTCTGTCAAACATGCGGCCGGCTCCCTGGTCAGGATTCCATCATCTTCTTGGCCTTCTCCACCGCTTCCTCGATCGTGCCGACCATGAGGAAGGCCTGTTCCGGCAGATGGTCGTACTCGCCGTCACAGATGCCCTTGAACCCCCGGATGGTGTCTTCGATCTTGACGTATTTTCCCGCCATGCCGGTGAACGTCTCGGCCACGAAGAACGGCTGCGAGAGGAAACGCTGAATCCGGCGCGCCCGCGCCACCGTCAGTTTGTCTTCATCGGAAAGCTCGTCCATACCGAGGATGCTGATGATGTCTTTCAGATCGTTGTATGTCTGGAGGATTCCCTTCACCCGCTTTGCCACATCATAGTGTTCCTGCCCGACGACGGCGGGGTCCAGGATACGCGAGGTAGATTCGAGCGGATCCACCGCCGGGTAGATCCCCAGCTCCGAAATCTGCCGGCTCAACACCGTTGTCGCATCAAGGTGTGAAAATGTTGTCGCCGGCGCAGGATCGGTCAGGTCGTCCGCCGGAACGTAGATCGCCTGAACCGAAGTAATGGATCCTTTTTTCGTTGACGTGATCCGTTCCTGCAGTTCACCCATTTCGCTTCCCAGTGTCGGCTGATAGCCGACTGCAGACGGCATACGGCCGAGCAGGGCGGAGACTTCCGAGCCGGCCTGCACGAACCGGAAAATATTGTCGATAAACAGGAGCACATCCTTCCCCTCTTCATCCCTGAAGTATTCGGCAATGGTCAGAGCAGTAAGGCCGACACGCTGGCGTGCTCCGGGGGGCTCGTTCATCTGTCCGAACACGAGGGCCGTCTTCTTCAAAACACCGGATTCGGTCATTTCCAGCCAGAGATCGTTCCCTTCGCGCGTCCGCTCGCCCACACCGCCGAACACCGAAAACCCGCCGTGCTGCTTTGCGATGTTGTTGATCAGCTCCATGATGATGACCGTCTTGCCCACGCCGGCACCGCCGAAGAGGCCGGTCTTCCCGCCTTTCGAATACGGTTCAAGGAGATCGATCACCTTGATCCCGGTCTCGAACATTTCTTTTCTTGTGGAGAGGTCTTCGAATGCGGGCGGCGGGCGGTGGATCGGATACCTCTTCTCACTCTTGATCGGCCCCAGCCCGTCGATCCCCTCGCCAATAACGCTGATGAGACGACCCAACGTCGCGGGTCCCACGGGCACGGTTATCGGCGCCCCGGTGTCGACGCACTTCATACCCCGGGACAATCCGTCGGTGCTGTCCATGGCGACCGTTCGGACACGGTTATCGCCCAGGTGCTGCTGCACCTCCACGATCAGTTCCTCCTGAGCCCCGGCGGCGTTCTTCCGCGGGATGGTGACTGCATTCAGGATGGAAGGAAGCACACCTCCGGGAAAGTCAATGTCCACCACCGGGCCGATGATCTGAACAATCGTTCCTTCGTTCATGCGTAATCCTTGCGTGGAATGCCATGGGATGGGTAACGACAAGTCAACAGCAAACTTACGAAAAGTCACCTAAAGAATCAAGGAAGGGAACGGCGACGGGACACAAGAGCCGCAACGATGTTTCTCCCGTGCACGCGGCCGTTTTCCACGAAGATCCTGTTCGTTTCCCGTCCGGCAACGACGGATCCCGCCACGAACAGTCCCCGGATTGTCGTTTCGAACGTCTCGGGGCTGCATGCCGGTGCGAGCGTGACAGGGTCCAATCGGATGCCGGCGCTCTCCAGGAAGGCGGAATCCGGCTCGTAGCCGATCAGCACAAAGGCGAAATCGAACGGAACCTCTTCCACGCCCCGGGCTGTCCGCACAATCGCACGCCGCTCCTGGAACTCCAGGATTGTCGAACTGAACATCGCTTTCACCTCCGCCGCCTTCACGCGATTTTCGATGTCCGGAAGAATCCAGTACTTCACACCCGGGCTCAATGACGGCCCGCGGTGCACCATTGTCACCCTCGCCCCGTGACGGTACAGGTCAAGCGCGGCTTCAACCGCGGAATTCCTTCCTCCGACGACCAACACGTCACAATTGGCATAACGGAAAGGCTCATCGTAGTAGTGATGCACGCGTTCCTGCTTTTCGCCGGGGACCCCCAGGCGGCCCGCATGGTCGAAGTAGCCGGTGGCGATAGCCACGTTGCGCGCTTCATACCGGACCCCGCGCAGGGTGAGAACGCCGAACGGGCCATCCGGGGATTTGCGTATCCCCGTGACCGCATCATGGCATCGCACGTCCAGCGCATAATGATTCACCACCGCGCGATAATAATTGAGCGTGTCGACGCGTGTGGGCCGGAAGGTCGATGTCACAAACGGGACTTCACCGAGAGAAAGAAGGTCGGGTGTGGAGAACCAGACAAGGTTTGTGGGAAAACGGCGAATGGCATCGGTGATACTCCCCTGCTCGAGGACGATCACCTGGAGTCCTTGCTTTCGTGCCTCGATTGCACAGGAGAGCCCGGCGGGTCCGGCACCGACAACGATGAGGTCGGTCATGGCATTGTACTACGCCACCAGACCGAATTTCTTCAGATAGAACATCAGATCACTTCTCTGGACCGGTTTCACCAGGTAGGCATCGCACCGCGGCAGCGCCTTCATGATGTTGTCCTTGTCGCTGAGGGCGGTGGTCATGATCACGCGGGCCGTCTTCGCGGGAGGCGGATCGATCTGGTCCTCCATCGCGCGGATTTCCTCCAGGACCTGTTGACCGCTCATCCCGGGGAGCATAATATCGAGGCAGATCAGGTCGAAGGGATTCCCCCTTACGAGGTTGTCCGCAAAAGCGGCGACAGCGTCCTGTCCGTCACTCACCGTTTGGGTTTCTCCGTACGGCATAAGATAGCGTTGCAGGACCATGCGGCTCGTATCATCGTCTTCGACGATCAGGGAAATCATCACTTCTCCACGCACAGGGCACTTGAAGAGCGTCGTGTTGTTATAGGATAGCAAATCGGAGGGGGAGAAGCAAGACGGAACAAAAAGCCCCGGATGGTTTCGCCGGGGCTTGAGTGTTGCACAGATGTTGTGCGGCTCTGTGCGGATCTTGTGACGTCCGACTGCAGGGACGTCCCGGACGCCGCGCGCTGTCAGAAGTAGACGATCAGAGAGGCGCTGACGGTCTGGACTGTGAGGGTTCTTTTTGCCGCTCCGCCGGTCTGTGCAAAGGTTTGTTCCCCTTGCCCGCGCGTATAGGTCAGATCCAGCGCAAACGATTGACTGATGAATCCTGTTCCGACAGTAAATGCGTTCCCCATCACCATGTCGCTGTACTCGCCTTTGTCATCCACGTTCGCCTGGAGTGTCGGGACCGTTCTGAACCCGGCCCGGACGGGGATCACGCCTGCTGTCGTGACCAACAGGTATTCAGCCCCGACGCGTACCTGGTTGATGTCGCTCTCGCTGTCGCTGAGCTGCAGCGTATCCCGGATTTTCGTCGTCGCGGGGGTGCCGTCAGCTTCCCTGAAAATCTTCTTGTCGCCGTACAGCCTCGATTCAAAATCCACAGCGATCGTCAGGTTCTCCCCGATGCGGCCGGACGCCCCGAATCCGTACATCAGGGGCATTTCCACCTTGTTCACGAACCCCCCCTTCTGGGTTGTGGTTCCTGTCGGCTTCCGCTCATAGTCGCCGTTCACTTCGAGTTCGAACGGAGTCTTCAGTGTAGCTCCCAGCTTGATCGGGATAGGCTTCTTCATCCCTTCAAAATCCACCAGAAAACCTGCGGTGAAATTGAGGCCGCTATAGTCTCCACTGTTGCTGTACCCCGCTTTTGTCGATTTGTCAGTCACCGTGGTGTTGTCGAAGTTCCCCAACCAGATATTCACAGCCCCCCCGACATAAAACATCGGGTGGAGCTTCAGGCCGATTCCCGGCGTGAGCGTGTTCGCGCCACCGTTGGATTCATACGAGCTCGTTTCATCGTCCTCCCGCCCGTAACTATCGAGTTGTTTCTGGAATGCCACCGCGGGCACAATATTGATCTTTCCGGCATGAAGAGGAAAAGCGATGCTGGCAAAATTGTACGTAAAATGGGATTGCGTCCTGGTACTGTTATTCTGCGGAGACAGCGGATTCTCCCACTTGTACTCTTCCTGTATCCATCGTCCGACGAGGGAGAGTTCTGTGCGTTCGAGCTGACCGAGACCGGACGGGTTCCAGGAGATCGCCGTGGCATCATCGGCGAGACCGATGAACGCGCCCCCGAGACCTTCCGCGCGCGCGCCGGCACCGGTGATATTCCAATCCTCCTGTGCAACACCCAACGATACGACCGCCGCCAAACCCACACAGATGAGCAAAAAAGTCCGGGCATTCATAAGAGCTCCTGATGCTTGTCAAGGAGACGCGTTATTTGACCACCACTTTATCGCCGATTTTCATGTCCTGCTCCTTCTCCACAACCCTCACCTGCGCAAGTTTCTGTTGCACCTGCACGACCACCAGTTCTCCCAGCTTCGTGACACGCTTCCCGAGCACTTCTCCGGTGGTCGGGTGGAGGATATTCTCCCCGTCACGGAAGGCAACACATTTGGATCCTTTCCGGATCCCTTTGAGTGAACCGATATCTATGTAATAGCTATCCTTTTCGGCGCTGACAATGAATCCCTCGACGATCGGCAGTTCATTGTAAATCATGACGGCCAGATTGTCAACCGCCTTTTCATAGTCTTCCACCTCGGACCCATCAACCTGCTCACCTCTGGCCACGACGGTCTCGCTTGTTTCGGTGTCGATGACCCGCACGTTTACCTTTCCGCCGGATCCTTTCTGCGTTACACTTGCCACCACAATAGCATCGGCGCCGGCGACCTTGCCTACCTGGACTGCGGCCTGGTCATCCACAACCCCTGACACCTGAAGTTGTTGCTCCTCCAGTACCTTGTCCAGCGCGGCCCGTTCAATCACTTTGAATCGGCGGAGGTTCACCAGTTGCGAAACCATCTTGTCCGTCAGCGCGTCGGCGTATTTGTCCATCTCCCCCTTGACATTAATCGGCATCACGGCAATTCCCAGCCGCGAGCCGACCTGCGTGACCCTCGAGGGGTCATACGTCAACGCGCCCACCGGAAGGACACTCATTACCTCCTCGGATTTTGGAGGAGGGACAACCTCCGGTGTCGCCTCTTCGTTCTTCTCCTCCGCTTCCCGCACGGCCACTGCGGATGGAGGAACACCCTTTCTCACAAAGGCGAGATACTCGTTGGCCCGTTCACTGGACACATAGGCTGTCGAGAGCTCCAGCTCTTTCTTCGCGTCCCCCTTTTCGCCAAGATAGTAGTGGCAGATCCCCATCTCCCGGTGCGGATAATACTCGATAAACCGTGTGCCGTAAGTGCGTTTCCGGCCCGCGTCCTCGAATTCCAGAGAGATCGCGCTCTGGAATTCCTGAATGGCCCTGAGCCAGTCTTTCTTTTCCACGTAGTCCAGCCCATCCGTGTAGTAGTTGTAGAACTTCGTCTGAGCGGGCATGGAAGACGGGATGAGGAGAACGCAAGTGAGAAAGAGCCAATACCTGTGCGATTTCATGGCGTTTCTCCACCAAAAGGATGAGTAGTGCAAAGATAAGCGATTAGTCGACGCATGTCAATCCCGGAAAGGCCGTGTGTTCTTGCGGGGCGCTTCTACAACAATATTGCACAGAATGAACGCAAAGTCAAGAAGAGGATGGGGGGGAAAAAAAAGAGAGCCCGTTGGGGCTCTCTGCATTCTTCACTGCGGTGTGGAGGAAGGCGGTCCGGAAACCGCTAATCCAGGACCACAACAAGATAATTATCCTGCCAGAACTTGTCGGGCCGGAGGATTTTCAGATCCGAGCTACTATCGCTCACCGATGAAGCGGCGAAATAGCCTTCACTGCGGCGGGGAAGAATCTCGTCTATCGTCCCCGGAACATGCAGCGTCTGATCAACACTCTTGTCAAGGGGTGTAAAGACCGATTGGTCCACTCCGCTGGACATGATCGTCGTGGATCCCAGGAGGCCCCAGAGAAATCCTCCTTCGTCGGCAATGATCCCCTTCTCCTTCAATTCCGCTTTTGTGCCGGCGACATAGTACACGGTATTCATCTTCTTCTGCTGCTGTTCGAGCATCATCTCTTTCTCCTGGATCAGCTTGGTCTTCTGCATGACCGTTGTCTCCAGCCCCTGCACGCGCCCTTCCAGCTGGGCGATGGACTGCTCCCGTTCCAGGATTGACGCTTTCAGATTCTCGACGAGTGTGTTCAGATTGGCGATGTCGCCGGCGAACGCCTTCACGCGCGCCTGCAGATTGCCAATTCTCTTCCGGTTATCCTTCAGCGTTGAATCGATTTCGCTGATATTGAGAAGAAGTTGTTTGCGTGTGTCAAGGGTGACAGTGGCAGGCTGCCCTTCCACGCCTTCAGCGCGCTGGACCAGCCGCCCCTCTTTTGTGCGGGTTTTTTCCAGATCCGCATAAATGTCGTTTACTTCACTGATAACCTGATTGAGATACGAGTCCCGTTCCGCGATCAACTGTTGCATCGACGCACGATCGGTATTACTCTGGCTCAGCTGCTGTTCGAGAGCCTGCTCTTTCTCCTTGTCGCTGCAACCGACAAGAAGCAGCCCTGCGAGCATTCCCAGGACGATTGTCCGTTTCATTGTTCCTCCGAGTATTCTGAGAGATCTTTGACCCACAGGTGCCCGGCTTCCGGGGTTGAATGCGGCCGCGTGCTGTTCCTCCCACCACCCCTTCCCCCTCTCACCCTCACCGGAGCAGCACACGGTCTCGCATCAACAGCACCTTGCGTCGCACCAAACAACACTCCCATCATACGCATGCCGCCTCACGATCTCAATCGGGCATATGGTGTAGTTTTGCGTCTACAGCAAATGCTGTAGGTCCGGGTCAAGAACCCGGCTTCACCAGCCCGATGGTGATGGCATACCGCACCAGGCCGGCGGTCTCGTGGATATCCAGCTTCTGCATGAGATTTGCACGGTGCGTGTTGACCGTGCGAAAACTGAGGAAGAGCGCATCCGCAATCTGCCGGTTTGTATACCCCTCGGCGATATATTTCAGGATTTCCGTTTCCCTCTTCGTCAGCTGCTGGTTTCCGGGCACCGCCGCCTTCTTGTCATCCCGGGTCTGCTCTTCAGCCCGCTTGATGAACCCGTCCACGATCAGCCGGGAGATACCCGGACTGAAGAACCTCTCCCCGGACACGGCGTTCCGGACGGCTTCGAATATATCCCCTTTGCCTGCGTTCTTGAGCACATACCCGCTTGCCCCGGCGCGCAGTATCTGATAGACATACTCCTCGTCTTCATGGACGGACATGATAACAACCTTGACCTCGGGCTGGCGTTCCTTGATGAGTTTCGTCGCCTCTATCCCGTCCAGGATCGGCATGGAGATGTCCATAATGACAACATCCGGTTTCTCCCGCGCGGCAAGCCGGACCGCCTCCTCGCCGTCGGCCGCTTCACCGACAATGGAGAAGTCCGGTACACTCCGCAGCAGCACGCGCAGGCCGCTTCGCACGACGTCGTGATCGTCAGCGATGAGAATTCTGGTCTTCGCCATACTGCTCCTGTTCACCGAAGGGGATGGATACGGAGATCGCCGTGCCGCCGGCGGCGGTTGTATGGACATCGAGACTCCCTCCGAGGAGCTCCGATCGCTCGCGCATGCTGATCAAACCGGATCCCTGTCCGGATCCCCGTGCCCGCATGATGTCTTCCGGAGAGAATCCCTTCCCGTCGTCCTGCACGACAAGATGCAGACTTGTGCCCCGTGATTCCAGGCGCAACGACACCGCCGAGGCCCGGGCATGCCTGGCGATATTCGCAAGCGCTTCCTGTGCTATTCTGTACATCGCGACCTCGACATGTCCGTCGATTTGGGCGGGGACACCCGGGTCCACATGAAGTGCCGGAGAGATCCCCTGGCGCTTTTCAAAATCCTTGCACAGCATCCGCAGAGAGGCGACGATGCCGAAATCATCCAGGACGCTCGGACGCAGGTTTGAGGAGATCCGCCGCACTTCAGCGATGGAACGATCCAGCTCCTCTGTCACTTCATGGAGATGCCCGGAGATCTGCTTGCCGGCGGGACTCACGTCGTCCTCGAGAGCTTCCACGCGGAACTTCATGCCGCTGAGGCGCTGACAGAGGTCATCGTGC
>Ga0209253_10005479_pt1 | contig 11003 bp, 10 predicted proteins | sample FrelakmetBRP12BR_FD_187145 | JGI IMG/M metagenome (GOLD analysis project Ga0209253, IMG submission 187145) | Freshwater lake sediment microbial communities from the University of Notre Dame, USA, for methane emissions studies - BRP12 BR (SPAdes)... | ecosystem: Environmental > Aquatic >... | reverse complement strand
CAAAGCGATGCCGGCAGGGGGAACACCTGATCCTCCGCCGCCATGGCCGCATAGCGCAAAGCCTGGCGGATATCCTCGGCTTCGAGGTCCGGGAGCTCGGCAAGGATTTCCTCGATGCTCATGCCGCTGGCGACCAGATTGACGACATGGGCGGCCGAGATCCGCAAGCCACGGATCGTGGCGCGCCCGGCGAGGATGTTCGGATCAAAGGTGATGCGATCGAGCATGATTGCAACTAATTCTAGCACCGTGCGTCGAGACGACGACGACCAGGTTCTCGCCTGTGCCGTGGCGGCCGGCGCCGTGTTGATCGTCCCCGGCGATATGCATCTGCGTGGGCTCGGCGGGCAATACCACAACATCCCCCTCGTCACGCCGGCCCAGGCAGTGCAACTGATCGGCGGGTAGACCCGGGTCGCGTCTCCGGCCCCAAGACAATTGGGGTCTGTCCACTATTCTCGCTATTCATTCGGATCTTACCCTGCTTTTCATAGGCCAATACGGCATGCAGTTTTGTTCCGACCCCCTTTTTGTCGTCTCGGTCGGCAGCGGCGGTGCCGTTTCAGTCGGGTCGTTCTGTCCGGCCTCCCTGCGAACAGCGCGACGCGGAACTATCGTTCCCCCGTCGAATCGCGGTCGGCTCAAGTGCTGCGCCGTGGAATAGGTCGGACGCGAATTCGTAGTCATGCGGCCACGGGTGTCAGATACAGACCGCGGCAATACTGTTTCCAGGTGTAGGAAGCGAGCTTAGCCGACACGGGGGAGGGTGCGCCGGCGCGTTGTGCCGGAGTGACACCGTCGAGGGAGCGATGAACACGATACCCGTTGTTCGCCCCGCCCGGCATCCGACATCTCCCACAGCGGGGGGCCCCGGGCTGGCGCCAGGCGCGGCGGCGCGGTCGGTTCGCCCAGGTTGGTAAGGATCGCGCGCGCAGCCGGCGCCGCGGTGATGAAGGCGATGATGCGCATCGCGCCGCCGCACTTCGGGCACAGGAGCGGAAAACGAAGTTTCAGTGCAGGCTCATGCCGCGAAGCGGCGTGATGCCGGAATTAAAAAATTCATCGATCCGGGCGAGCAACAGCGTCCAGGCGTAGCGGGCCGCCCGGCGGTGGATCGGTTCTTCCGCCTGCTCGGGTGATGCGCTCGGCGCGCTGGGCGCCGGGGCGGCCACCATCGCAACCGGCGTCTCGGCACCCGCACCGGCCAACGCGGGGAGCGCCGCGCACAGCGGCGCATTGGGCGCGTGCGAGCCGCGAAGAGCCGCCGTTCAGAAGCGCCAGCCGGGCCAATGTCCGGTCATGCGCGCGCTGCGGACGATATCGATTACGTGCCCAGCGTCGCCTTTGGCCGAGCGGGCGCCGGCCAGCTTGTCGGCGCAAGCGACTGCAATGCCTTCGCCAGCAGCCATTCGACGCGGAGAGCATCGGGCGGCAGCAGTGGGTCGCCATGCAAAGCTTTGCATAGCGACCCTTTGCTTCCCTTCGCTCAATCGACGTAGGTTTGACGGCAGTGCAGCGATAGCGGCCATTCAACCGGGGACCTGATAAAAACGCGGCAACCCCGGATGGTGGTCGCCAAAGACCATGCAGGGCACCGACAGGTGAAACGGACTGATCCGGTCGAACGCGACGACGGCAATGGTGGGTTGTTGTGACATTGATGCGCTTGACTGCGTAGAGGCGATGGCTTCATCTTATCGAACATTGTCATTACGGCCACTTACGTGGAATGGAACGATGGCCAAGAATGCGCCCACCTCAACCTCACACGGAGTCCACCATGCCCAAGCAAGCCCTGATCGTCATCGATCTTCAAAACGACTATTTTCCCGACGGCAAGTTCCCGCTCTGGAACACCGACGCCACCCTGGCGAACACCGAGGCCGCAATCGCCAAAGCCCGCGCAAAGAACATACCCGTTATCCTCATCCAGCACATAGCCGACGCGACGAAGGGCATCGCCCCCTTCTTCAACGAGGGGACTACGGGGGTTGATATTCATCCGCGCATCCTGACTGCCGCGCCGGATGGGATCATCGTCACCAAGTCCTTTGCCGACAGTTTTCACAACACTGCCCTGGAAGAGACACTGTCGAAGCTGGGTATCGAGGAACTGCTGATCTGCGGAATGATGACCCAGAACTGCGTGACCCATACCGCGATCTCGAAGTCGGCGGAGAAGTATTCAGTGAAGATCCTGACCGACTGCTGCACCACCGTAAGCCAGATGATCCATCTGATCGCTATGAATGCCGTATCGACCCGCGTGGCGCTCGTTGAGTCGGCGACAGTACTCTAATCGATCGGATTGAGATGCGCTTGCCAATTCCACCGCCAGTAGCAGGTTCGTCAACCCCTGGCGGAAGACCGCTGTGCGATATGTTGGGCTACCTGACTGTTTGCGGATCATCCCGCCGGGATGGCTCCTTTTGGCCGGGACGTGCCTGATGACGACGACAGCGTGTCGGCTCGCCAGACGGCGCGCGACCTTCTTCCGCCGGTGGCGAAGCCGGGGTATCGCCGCGGGCGCCGCGGCGCAGCGGGCCACGATCCGTTCGAAGCAAGCGCAGAACGGCTGGCGCGCTACCGGCGGAATTCCATCTCGTAGGCGTCTGCGCCCTCATCATCCGCGGACTTGACGCGGTAGTACTTGTCGTCGAGCTTGAAGAGGACCTGGCACCATTGCTCGGTCCTGGTCGGCCATTCCAAGGTGACACAGTATTTCCCATTGTCGCCGATGCGCCAACTGCCCTGGCCCTGGAAACTCTGCATGCGGGGAGTAGTGGTGGTCGGATCGAAGCCGGACGCGACGAACTTGCCGTCGGCATTGTTTTCCCAGCGCCTGGTGACACCCCTGCCGCTGATGCTCATGACCTTCGCTCCGGGCAGGAGCTGCTGGACCTCCTCGGCGGAGAGCTGCTTCGCTCCTCTGGCGAGGATATCCCGCAACTTCAACTGCGACGACTCCTGGGCCAGCGCCAGAGCACTCGCACCGAGGACCGCTACCGCGGCGATGGCGAGATTGCGTAATCGGCGAAAGGTTTCAGCTACGCTTGCGATATCCATTTGTTCCTCCGTTGAATTCTGCCACTTACAATGTTGGACGAAATGTGGGTGGCGAATTCGTAGTATGGGGGAATTCGCCTGTGCGGTGCAGTCTTGCGCACGCTGGAGATCATGGTGGCCTTCGCCCCACGCGCGAACTCCTCATCCGCGCCATCCACCTGCTCGTGGGACCACGCCGCCTTGCGAAGTTTGGCGCGCTTGTCAAGGCGGCAACACTGTTCAAGTTCCACAAGGCTCTGGCCGATCGCAACTACCGCTTGCTCTTTTCTTCTTCAGCCAACCGAAGGACATCCGGTCCGAAAGGGCCATCCCCGGAACTCAACGCGGCGATCGCGCTGGGGGTGATGGACGTGTTCACCCGCCGCGTCGTCGGCTTCGGCGTCGAGCGTGCAACCATCGACGGCGTCTGCGCATGTCGGATGTTCAATCACGCCACTGACGACCCGCCTCTGCCGAAACACTTGAGTACCGACCACGATGCGTTGTCTCGATTCCACCGTTGGCTCGCCAACCTGCGCGACCTCGAGATCGAAGAGGTCAAGTCGGTTCCCTGCACCCCGGTTTCTCATGCCAACATGGAGCGCCTGATCGGCACCATCCGGCGTGAGTACCTGGATCCACAAGCATTGTCGCGATCTGTTTCAAACACCTATTCCAGCCTGACTACGACTTCGCCATCCACACGACCAGCTGTGGCGGAAACCGCCAGCAAGAATTCGCAGGCGAAAAACTCAACACCTGCTGGACACGCCCCGAGGAGCGACGTCCGGCCAGGCGATCATGTGCTCTTGGTTGCTGGTTTCTGCGCGGTCGATTTCTTTGCTACCGGTTTGGGAACGGCCTTTGCTGGCTGCTTGACGGGGGCCTTTCGCACGGGCTTCGCCGCGGCCGCCTTCTTGATGATGTTCGCGGCCTTGGCAGCTTCGGCCTGGTCGCCAAAACCCAACACGGCTACGAACTTCTTGCCCTGCGCCTGAGCGGTAAGGAACGCGACGTTGATCCCGGCATCAGCGATGGCCTTGGTGATCGCATGACCCAAGCCAGGCCTGTTATGACCCTCGACCATCAGCGCAGGAGCAGAGGCCGCCACGAGACCCGCTTCCTTTGCCGCGGCGATCGACTTCTTGCCCTTGACGGGGAACAACTCGACGGCACCCTTGCCGGCCGGACCGCCATAGCCCACCACGACATGCAGATCCGAGCCCACCTTCGCGAGCGGCTCCAGGACATTCGCCAAGGCACCGACCTTGTTCTCGATTTCCCTGCGCCATACGCCGAGTTTCTTGATTGTCACAGCCACGTCTGTATCTCCCTTCTGTTGTGCCCCGACCTCGGGGCTGAACGATTGGCGTCGTTACCGAGCACCGCAACGGAAAACTGCGCGCAGTGTAGCAGGATGGCAGCGCGTGAAACTGCGACACCGCCTTCGCGTCACGCGCAGGCAATGCGGAATCTCCACTGCCGGATCGCTCGGTGGGTTCCGGCCGCTACGAGTCAGTACCGAACTCGCCAATCTTGCGGTATTCGGCCGCGTAGGTGTCTTCGGCTATGGCGAATCTATTCCATTAAGGACCATGTTCGCACCATTCCTCGCCCATTGACAGTCATAGTCCGCCGCTCACCCCAGTTCTTGCCGACACCCGCCTTGCCCATGATCATGATGATGCCGCATCCGTTCCATATGCCCGATCGGGGCGGTGTCGAAGATGACGTGATCGAAATCCCGCGTTGACGCTGGATCACCGAGCAACTTTGAGAATTCGTCGAATGCAGCGATCGCCGCGGCGCAGACACCGGAGAACTGCTCTTCCATGCTCTGGATGGCTGCAGCGGGTAGAACCCCCGGATGGGGTCCGACCATGCGCTCCCGTTATCGCGAGCAGTTGCTTCGGCGAGGGCAGGCCCCGTTGCGCAGGACGGGAAGATCTTGCCGACCCCGGCCTTGTCGGTGATGAAGGCGCGCCGGGTCCACAGTTCGGGAAGGGCCATATTGAGACGTCCGGCCTCAGAGGTTGTGATTTTTCGTTGTGGGAGCGGCCTTGGCCGCGATAACTACATGATTGCGTTGAAATATCTCGGGCAAGCCTGCTCCCACAGGCGGATTTTGTCACAGGCTCTCAGCAGCCGCCGGACTTGGGCGAGCAGCAGGAACTGTCCTTGACGGGCGGAGTTTCCGTGGTATTGAGGGAAATGCCGAGTTCTTGCGCGAGCTGCTGCCGCGAGGGATACATGCCGATAGATATGACATGACCATTGACGACGACCACGGGAAGCCGGTCCATCCCGGCTTCCATTTCCTTGACGATGGCCGGATTCGCGGCAAAGGCTTGCGGCTCCTGGCCAAGGTTGTGGCGTGTTACCTCGACGCCTTTATCCTCGATCCATTCGAGGTCGGCAGCAAACTGGGCCAGCACGGGATCGACATCGACGCCGCACACGCCGGTGGAGCGGCACATGGTCGGCTCGAACACTTCGAGGTTTTTCATGGCAATCTCCTCGGAAAAAAGGGGGTCGAGAATCTTCCGCAAGCAGGGATGCGATTGCGGACATAGATGGGTCAATTCGGGCAGTTTCCACAGTGGAGCGGGAACCCGCTGACGCTCAATAGTCGTGTAGCCAAGATGCGCAAAGTATCTGGCGGCAGTATCGTCGTTGGCTATCAAATAGAGTGCAGCCACACCACGGGAAAGCGCCAGTGCTTCACTCGCATCAACCAAGCGCCGGCCCAAGTCTGACGCACGATAGTCGGGACGAACGGCAACCGAGCGCAGCAATGCAAAGGAGCCAGCCATCTCAATGCCAGCAACGCCAACCAATTGTCCCGACACATTAGCCAGCTGAAAGCTTTCCATGCTCGCTGCGCTCAAATCGCTCGATGGCAGCCCACATTGAGTGAGAAGTCCCACGATGGCATTCAGGTCGCCTGCTTGCGCAAATCGAAGTTCAGGATTGGGAGCGCTCATACCACCCCTTGAATGCGTTGACCACCTTCACCGCCGGCACCATGACCGGTGCCTCGATCAGCACGCCGACGACCGTGGTCGGTGCGGCGCCCGACTCGAAACCGAACAAGCTGATGGCGGCAGCGACTGCGAGTTCGAAGAAGTTGCTGGCGCCGATCAGCGCAAAGGGGCATGCGATATTATCCTGCTCGCCCAAGGCGCGGTTGAGCCAATAGGCCAGCGTTGAGAGCCTGTGAAGAAGCCATTTGTGGGAGCGGGCTCGCCCGCGATATTTCCACGTCAAAACAATGAATCAATCCGGATGGTTGATCGGACGGTCGGTCTGCGGAATTCGCGGCTGAAGCCGCTCCAACATCGGTGTCGCGAGCAAGCAACCCAGGACCGTCTTCAAGCGCGAATAGCCGGCCGGCATTCCGGCCCGACTCAACGCTATCGGTACAACGATTCGATTTCGCTCTGGTAGGCCTGGTAGATGCTGCCGCGGCGCACTTTCATCGTCGCCGTGACCTCGCCATCGTCGTGGTCCAGCTCCTTGATCAGCAGGTGGAACTTGCGAATCCGCGCCACCTCGGCGAGTTGCCGGTTGCCCCGATCCACTTCGGCCTGGATCAGTTCCCGCACCTTGGGATTGTCGACCAGCGAACGGAAGTGGGTGAAGGGAATACGGTTCGACTCGGCCCACTTGCCGACGGTCTCGTAGTCGATCTGAATTAGCGCGGAGACGAACCTGCGCCCCTCGGCGATGATGATGCATTCCTTGATGTAGGGACTCGCCTTCATGGTGTTCTCGATCTCCGACGGCGTCAGGTTCTTGCCGCCGGCGGTGATCATGATGTCCTTCAAGCGATCGACGATCCTGATCTGACCGCCCTCCTCCTTGACAACGTCACCGGTATGCAGCCAGCCATCCACGATCGCCGCCGCCGTGGCCTCCGGGCTCTTGTAATAGCCGCGGAAGACCATCTCGCCGCGGACCTGCAGTTCACCCTGTTCCGACAGGCGATGGTCAACGCCCACGGTGGGCTCGCCCACGGTGCCGATCCGCACCCGGTCATGGCGCTGGCCAGTGATCATGCCGGTCGATTCAGTCAGTCCATAGACCTCCAGCAGCGGCACCCCCAGGGTGCGGAAAAACCGCACCACCGCGGGCGGAATGGGCGCGGCACCGGTAAGCGCCACTGTCGCCTTGCGCAGACCGATGAAGTTCAGCAGCGCCCGAAAGATAAGCGCGTAGCAGACGGCGAAGATCAGCCGCTCGCCGAGACTGCGCTGGCGCGGGGACTTCTCCGCGAACGGCTCGCAGACTTTCATCGCCCAATCGAACAGGGCGCGCCGAACCACCCCCGTCTCCTGCATCCTGATGCTGATGGCGGCGTGCAGCTTCTCCCAGATGCGGGGAACACCGAGGAACATCGATGGCGCCAGCTCGCGCAGATCTTCCTGCACGGTGCGGATCGACTCGCCGAAATTGACCTGCGAGCCGAGGTAGAGCGGACAGAAGGTGGTCAGCATCTGCTCGGCGACGTGGCACAGCGGCAGATACGACAAATGGGTGGTGTGTTCGTCCAGGCCCAGCCGCTCGATGATGCCCGGCGCCACGCCCCGGATGTTGGCGTAGGTGATGATCGCGCCCTTCGGCTTGCCGGTGGAGCCCGAGGTGTAGATCATGAGGGCGATGTTGGCGAGCCGCTGCTTGGCCAGCACCTCGTCCACCAGTGTCCGGTGCACGGACTCGTATTCGACGCCCAGGGCTTCCACCTCGGCGAAGGTAATGACTTTGTCCTTGTGTTCGTCCGGAGTATTGCGCAAGCCCTTTTTCTCGACGACGACGATTCTCTTCAGGCGCGGCAGTTGGTCAAGCGCCGCCAGCACCTTGTCGGTCTGCTCCTGGTCCTCGCAGATGACGACGTCCACATCCGCATGGCCCAGGACATAGGCCACTTCCGGCGTCGGGCTGGTGGGGTAGACGCCGACGGTGACCGCGCCGACCAGCCCCGTGCCCATCTGGGCCAGCACCCATTCCAGCCGGTTTTCCGAGATTACCCCGGCGTGCCCGCGTTCGGGCAGGCCCAGCGCTCTCAACCCCAAGCCGAAGTGGCAGGCGCGCCGGTAGTAGCTCTCCCACGTAATCGGATTCCAGATGCCGTAATCCTTCTGACGGACTGCGATGCACTGGGGGCGCTCGCGCGCCTGCCGACGCAGCATCTGCGGCAATGTCATTTCGGGCAGAGCGTTGGCGCCCATGTCAGGAGAGCCAGCGCTTGCGCCGCTTGTAGTGCTTGATCCGGCGGAAGCTCCGGGCCTGGCCTTCGCCGGCCATGCCGAGGTAGAACTCGCGCACATCCTGGTCGGCGGCGAGCCGCTCGGCCGGACCGTCAATCACCACCTTGCCCGTTTCCATGATGTAGCCGGTGTGAGCCACGGCCAGCGCGACCGAAGCATTCTGCTCGACCAGCAGCATGGAGACCCGCTGCTCGCGATTGATGCGGGCAATGATGCCGAAAATGCTCTCCACCAGGAGCGGCGAAAGACCCAGCGAGGGTTCGTCCAGCAGCATTACCTTCGGTTTGGCGATGAGCGCCCGGCCGATGGCGAGCATCTGCTGTTCGCCCCCCGAGAGATAACCCGCCAGGCCCTTGCGCCGTTCGTGCAGGCGGGGAAAGTATTCGAAGACCAGATCGAACGCCACCTTGCCCTTCTCGCGACCGGACAGGGCGTAAGTGGCCGCCACCAGGTTTTCCTCGACGGTCAGGTCCTCGAAGACGTGGCGGCCCTCCATCACATGGAACAGACCGGAGCGCACCAGTTCGTGCGGTTTCATGCCCATCGTGTCGCGGCCGTCGAGCGTGACGCTACCCTTGCTCATCTCGCCGTCCTCGAGCGGGAGCAGATTGGATACCGCCTTCAGCGTGGTGGTCTTGCCCGCCCCGTTGGAGCCGAGCAGGGCCACGATCTGCCCGCGCGGCACTTTCAGGGAGAGGCCGCGCAGCACCTGCACGGCCTTGTTATAGATCACCTCGATGTTGTTGATCTCGAGGACGGCGGCGTCGCTCACGAAGCGGCTACTCCAAATGGATCCAGTCGGAAGCCGGCACCATTTTCTGTGCCTTGAAGTCGGCCTTGTAGATGCGGCCGACGGGAACCGAGTTGCCCTTGATCGTGATCGGTACGCCGATCACGCCACCGGTGTCGAAGCCCTTGATCGAGTTCAGGCCGGCCTTCAGGTTCTTGGCATCCAGCGGCCTGCCCGCCTCGAGCGTCCGCTTGGCCGCTTCGGTCAGCAGCATGGCGGTGACGAAGCCCTGCATGTAGGCATTGCTCTGGTACTCGGAGCGCATCTGGCGGATCTTGTCGAGCATCGGCGCATTGGCCGAAGTGTCGTAGTAGTAGCGGTACGGCATCACGCCCATGAAGCCGTCAGCGGCTTCGCCCATCTTCATCACCGTCGAATTGTCCATGGTCCAGAAAGTGCCCATGAACTGCGTCTTCAAGCCGGCCTTCTTGAGCTGCGTGACGAACTCGGGAATGGGCGCCAGCACGTAGCCGTGAAAAATGGCGTAGTCGGGATCGGCGCGGCGCAGCTTGATGACCTCGGTGGATACATCCACGCTTCCCGGCGCGGTCATGATCTCGGCGGCGACAGTGAGACCCAGCTTCTGCGAGAGAGCGCGGAATTCGTCCACCGGGTCGCGCCCGAATTCCGAGTCCGAGTACACGATGGCAACTTTCGCCTTAGGCTTCTCCTTGGCGATGTGGCGCAGCAGGATGCCGATCTGCTCGGAGTAGTCCGGGCCGGCGAGGAACTGGGCCGGATACTTCGCGGGGTTATTGACCTCCGTGGCCAACGAAGCGCCAGCCATCAGGATGGTGCCCATGCGGTCCAGCTCCGGATTGATGGTCTTCTGAAACGCGGTCGAGTCTCCGTAGTAAAGACTGATCTTGTTCGAGCCGGTGAGTTTCTTGAAGGCGGCGACCGAGACGTCGGGTTTGTAGCCGGTGTCCTCGAAAACGTACCTCAGCTTGCGACCCTTGATACCCCCGGCATCGTTGACGATTTTTACATAGTCCTGAATGCCGGCGTGAATGCCGACACCGGCGAAAGCGAAGACGCCAGTCATCGGAATCGAGCCGCCGAGGACGACCTCCTCCTGCGCCTGCGCCGCTGGCGCCAGGGCAACGCTCGCGGTGGCGACCACGCCGGTGATCCACTTGGAAAGCTTCATGTTTTCTCCTCTCACGAAAGTCCTATGTCCGGAATGGCCACAGGTGAAAAAAGCGCCGCATGCGTCGCCAGATCTCCGCCAGACCGTGGGATTCGAAGATCAGGAAACCAACGATCAGCGCACCGAAAACGATGGTGCGTACCGGCGCCAGGTGCACGGCCATCTCGGCGGCGTTGGGAAACCAGCCGAAGAGGACCTTGAGGGCTTCCGGCACCAGCGTCATGAACACCGCGCCGAGAATGCCGCCGAGTATGGTCCCCAGTCCGCCGACGATGATCGCGGCGAGAAAGAAGATCGACGTGATCAGTGGAAAGCTCTCGGGCGTCACCGAACGGAAGAAATAGGCCCACAGACCGCCCGCGACGCCGGCGTAGAACGACGCGATGGCGAACGACAGCAGCTTGTAGCGCAGCAGCGGAATTCCGAGCACCTCCGCCGAGATGTCGCGGTCGCGAATAGCCATGAAGGCGCGGCCGATCCGGGTACGGAACAAATTGGACGCGCCGAATACCATCAACACCGTGATCGGCATGATCAGCCAGTAGCTGCGGAATTCGGTGTCCAGCGCGACCCCGAACACGCTCGCCGGCGGCAGCGTCAGACCCGCCGTGCCGCCGGTGACCGCGGTCCAGTTGGCGAAGACGAAGTGCAGGATGAAAGACGCGGCGATGGTGGCGATGGCGAGATAAAGGCCCTTTACGCGTAGCGACGGAATGCCGAAAACCATGCCGACCACCATCGCCACGCCGCC
>Ga0209253_10005478_pt1 | contig 11004 bp, 12 predicted proteins | sample FrelakmetBRP12BR_FD_187145 | JGI IMG/M metagenome (GOLD analysis project Ga0209253, IMG submission 187145) | Freshwater lake sediment microbial communities from the University of Notre Dame, USA, for methane emissions studies - BRP12 BR (SPAdes)... | ecosystem: Environmental > Aquatic >... | reverse complement strand
AGCCAGCCGGAGGCGGCCGTGCTCGATAGTCTCGAGCAGGTAGGTGGCGTCGCTGGAGGGCGCGCCGTGGAACAGCAGAAGCTGCTGGTCTACCACCAGGCTGGCGGGCAGGCAGCGCAGCCAGCTCAGCTCCGTTTCATCCAGATGCTGGAAGGCGTAACGATCCGAGGGACCGTGCTGGGCGGGGTTTTGGCTGACCAATTGCCGGTCGTGGTTGCCCAGCAGGTGGACCCAATCCTGCGCCATCAGAAATTGGGCCGTCTCTTTGGGCCACAGTGGTCCTGAGACGTGGTCGCCGAGGTTGAAGACGCGCTCCACCCCCCGGCGCTGCAGGTCAGCAACCACCTGCTGGAGGGCGGGCAGGTTGCCGTGGATGTCGGAGAGCAAGGCGATTTTTTGCATTTCTGCAGTATATCATGCCCATTTTTGCGCGCGCACATTTAAATTAAACCAAATCGGTCTCCGTGAGGGATGCAAATGGTGCCGAGGTCGGTGGGCGCTCCCGAGTCACATAAATAGGAGTGCGGCTCTTGCTTCAACTACCTTTCGTTAAACCTTTATCAGACCAAAGCATGAAAATGAAACCAGGCTTTTATTGATTACAGAGACTGGTTAAAACTCATTGACTTGGAAATGAATACCTGCCATAATGATAGCAGAAAGCCATGCTGATTGCTTATGAGGCAATACCTGGTTTGCGCCAAAGAAATTCCGCATCAGAGCATTGTTTGCCGGTGGTGTGGGGAGAAGTTCTCTGGCGCAAATTTTTAACCCATGAACTGAATTGTTCCGCAGGTTTGAACGGAGGCCAAGCATGTCACAAAATACCGGATCGGATCCCAATTCCATAGAAGCGGCGAACAAAAACCCGTTCGGGCGCGGTTGCCTGGATAAGCTGTACAAAAATGCCTTGCTGATCTTAGTTGTGCTGATCGTTGGGGGAATTTTCTTTTCCTTAGCGCGGGCGGCCGTCTATAAAATCCGCCCCTACGAAAGAGGTCTGCACCTGCGAGGTGGGCGCTTCGTCGGCGTCGACCAGCCCGGCTGGCATATTCAGATCCCTTTTGTGGATACTGTCATCGCGGTGATGGTCATCGAGCGATCTGGAATGATCGAAAAACTGGCCGCGATGACCTCCGACGATGTCACCATGGATGTGTCGTTGCTCTATACGTATCGAGTGACTGACCCGGTTCGTTTCCAGCTTGAAGTGTTGGACCCGGAGGTGATCGTTGCCGGCTTCGTCCAGGGCACGCTCAGGGATGTCGTCAATACCCGTAAGATGGATGAGGTCATGCACAGTCGCGCAAAAATCAACCAGGAAGTTTTCAAACTGCTGCAGGAAAAAGAGGACCAATATGGGGTTAAATTCGTCCTGGTGCAAATCCAGAGCGCCTCGCCCCCGGCAGAGGTGGTCACGGCAATCAAAGACAAGATGGTGGCTGTGCAGCTTCAGGAACAGGCCTCGGCTGAGGCCATCCAACAGCGTACCCTGGCAGACAGCCAGTTCTATACTACGCAGAAGCAAGCGGATGGAGAAGCTTACCAGATCACCCGGCTGGCCGAGGCCCAGAAAGAGGCGCTGCGAGCGATTCTCCAGGAGCTGGAAGGAAAAGGAACTCTGGGCGAACAGTACATTCAGGTGCTGATTGCCCAGGCGCTCAGCCAGAATAGCAAGTGGGTCATCAGCAACGGCGGGACGATGCCCGTTATCGACTTTCGGGAAAGCACTCCCGAAGCACAGCCAACGGTACCAGCACCCTGATAGTCAAAAAACCGAACTCAACGAAACCAAACCGGTCGGCCTCTCTCAGGGAGGCCGACCGGTTCGACAACCAATCCAATAAAATGTTGCAGAAATTTCAGTGAGCGCGGCGCGGATCGAACGCGCAACCAATAGCTTAAAAGGCTACTGCTCTGCCATTGAGCTACGCGCCCATAAGAAATGCGCATGCATTCTATCACGCTCATTCCCAACCGTCAACATTGGATCAAACCAAAAGCTGGGCTTTCTCTTGACTTTTCAAGGCAGACTTGTTACTATGTAGCCCGGAACTTTCAGTGCTTCTTGAATGGTAAACCTTGGAAGTGACCGGATAAATCGATTTGGAGGTAAGCATGGCAGATATTGCAAAGTTGAGTGAAGGCGCTTTCAAACAAGAGGTGCTGGAAGCAGCCACGCCTGTGCTGGTGGATTTTACCGCGGTGTGGTGCCAGCCTTGCAAGATGTTGGACCCGATCGTGAAGCAGTTAGCCGCCGATTGGGGCGATAAAGTGAAGTTTTTCAAGCTGGACGTGGATGACAGCCCGCAGATCGCCATGGACTACCAGGTGATGGGAGTGCCGACCCTCATGTTATTCAAGGGCGGACAGCCCGTGGAGCGCGTCACCGGTTACCAACCCAAGGACCGCCTGCAGAAAAAGTTCTCTCCGCATATTGGCTGAGTAACATGGCATTTATGCAACGACCGGGTGGGTTCACGAACTCACCCGGTTTTATTTTAACCAATCTTAATCTAATTTTAAAGAAAAGTGGTTAGAATCCACTATTGCAACTAATCGCAATAGTGGAAAATCTCAAAATGGAACCTTATACTTCCCATTTACATGAACATGGTTTTCGGATGACGCCCCAGCGCATGGCGATCTTGAATATCCTCACCCAGGCTGGCACCCACCTGACCCCAATCGCCATCTGCCAGAAAGCCGCCGCAGCGCTGCCCGGCTTGACCGATGCGACCGTCTACCGCACATTGAGCTTCCTGGCCCAACAGGGCCTGGTGCTGGCCGCGCATGTCGGGAATGGTCAGCTCGTGTATGAGATCGCCGGACGCAACCACCACCACCTGATCTGCCGCAGTTGCGGCAGCACCTGTGAGATCGACCACGACCTGCTCAAGTCGCTCTACCAGCAGTTCCAGGCCAGCACCGGTTACCAGATCGATAACATCCACGTAACTTTTTTTGGCCTGTGCCCAGACTGCCAGGCAGATCAACCCCTGCCCACTTAATAAGCAGGAGAAGGTAAGAGATAAGCATGTACCTCACAAACTTGCTTTCACCCGCACCGATGCATATCCCGGATGGTTTCTTATCTGTGATTGTTTCTGTCCTCTTGTGGATTGTCAGCATTGCCGCAGTTGCTTATGCGTTGAAGCGCGTCAACCAGGACCTGGGTGAACGCCAGGTGCCTTTGATGGGTGTGTTGGCCGCAGCCATTTTTGCCGGACAGATGCTCAATTTCACTGTCGCGGGCGGTACCTCGGGTCATTTGATGGGAGCAGCCATTGCGACCATCCTGCTCGGTCCTTGGGCTGCGGTTCTGGTGATGACGACCGTGGTCGGCGTCCAGGCGTTGGTCTTTCAGGATGGGGGTTTGCTGGCGCTGGGCGCGAATATCTTCAATATGGCTGTAGTGGGTGTGGCTGTCTCGTATTTCGTTTACCAGACGGTTTACCGCCTGAGCCGCGGCCAGCGATGGGGCATCTTTGTCGGCGGCTTCCTGGCTGCCTGGACTTCGATCGAAATAGCCGCGTTGGCGACCGGGCTGGAGCTGGCCATATCGGGTACTTCACCCGCCAACCTGGCCATCCCTGCCATGGGGGGCATCCATGCCATCATCGGGATCGGGGAAAGCCTGATCACCCTGGGCGCGTTGGCCTTCATCTACGCAACCAGGCCCGACCTGCTTGGAGCGGGCCAAAAACAGGTTACCGGCGGCAAAACCCTATGGGTGGTCGGGCTGGTGATCGCCGTGGCATTGGCAATCGCCTCGCCGCTGGCTTCTTCTCACCCGGATGGGCTGGAATGGGTCGCCGGGCAAAAAGGTTTCCTGGATACTGCCCGCGGGCCGCTCTTCCAAATCATCCCGGATTATGTTCTTCCGGGCGTCACGAATGAGGCCCTCGCGACCATCCTGGCTGGCATCCTGGGTACCCTGATTGTGTTTGGGATGGCGCTGGTAGTCGCCTATACCCGGCGCAACCGCTCAACTCCCAACCAATAAGCCATGCACGTTCACTTCCTGGATCCCTACCGGTCGGGTCAAAGCCCCATCCACAGGTTGGACGCTCGGGTCAAGTTCGTGCTGACCCTGGCGTTTATCCTGACGGCAGCGTTGACTCCGCCAGGCGCCTGGCCGGTCTATATCTTGCTTTTCGCGCTGGTGCTGGCGGTTGAGATTTTTTCTGAGATAGGGGTCGGCTTCGTCCTCAAGCGCGCCATGCTGGCATTTTTCTTCATCCTGGCTGCATTGCCGGTAATATTCACCATCCCCGGTCCGGCGCTGTTCCACCTGCCGCTGGGCGCATGGACGTTGACTGCTAGCCTGCCGGGCGTGGAGCGCTTCCTCAGCATCGCCATGAAATCCTGGGTCTCGATCCAGGCCGCCATCCTGCTGGCGACCACCACCACTTTCCCTGAATTAATGACCGCCATGCGGGCAGTGCGTATCCCGCGGCTGCTGGTGGCAATCTTCGGCTTGATGTGGCGCTACCTTTTTGTGCTGGCGGACGAAGCCCTCCGCCTGATGAGAGCCCGCCAGGCGCGCAGCGGGTATGCAGGCCAACCTGGTTTAAAACCGGGCGGCAGCCTTGCCTGGCGAGGACGCGTGGCCGGTGGTATGGTTGGCAACCTGTTCCTGCGGGCGTTCGAGCGTAGCGACCGGATCTACATGGCCATGCTGGCACGCGGCTACGATGGCGAGATGCGCCTCGAGCCTCTACCGGATCTGTCTAACCGCAGCTGGTTGGTCCTGTTGGTGAGTATGGGTATGTTGGTTGTCTTGTTGGCTTTCGCGCTGTTATTTTGGGCGTAGCCGGTGGTTTTAAATGCATCATTCTATCGAGATAGATAACTTATCCTTTGCTTATCCTGACGGGCACCCCGCCTTGCGCCAGGTGTGTTTGCACATCCAGCCGGGCGAGAAAGTTGCCCTGGTAGGCCCGAATGGGGCGGGAAAATCGACCCTCATCTTGCATTTGAACGGAATCCTGACCGGTAAAGGGGATATTTGCATTGCAGGCTTGCCTGTCATCAAGCAGAATCTGGGGCTGGTGCGCGCTCGGGTGGGGATGGTCTTCCAGAACCCGGATGATCAGCTTTTCTCTCCCACCGTGTACGAGGATGTGGCCTTTGGACCGCTATACCAGGGGCTGCCGGTTGCTGAAGTAAAATCCCGTGTGGCAGAGGCGCTATCTGTGGTGAATATGTTGGAGTATGCCCAACGCGTCTCGCACCATTTGAGCATGGGTGAGAAAAAGCGTATCGCCATTGCCACGGTGCTTTCGATGAGACCCGAAGTCCTCGTACTGGATGAGCCTACAGCTGGTTTAGACCCGCGGGCGCGTCGCTCCTTGATCAACTTGCTGGATGAGCTGCCGCTCACCATGCTGGTCTCCACCCACGATATGCTGATGGTGCGCGACCTGTTCCCGCGTACGGTCATCATGGATGAGGGCTGCATCGTGGCAGATGGACCGACCGGAAAACTGCTGCAAGATGAGGCGCTGCTTAACACGCACGGATTAGAGAAACCCTGAGCGGGCAACGCTGTGGTTTTACTGGCAACCAGCGAAAAAAAGACCTGGCTTTGAACCGCCAGGTCTTTTTTTCGGCTGTTACTTCGCATTAATCTGCTGCCACCGGTTCTCCCATGAAGATACCTGCAGCCCGTCGAAGCTGTTCTGCCTTATTCGTCCGTTCCCAGGGCAGGTCCAGGTCATCACGACCAAAGTGACCATAGTTTGATACCTGGCGGAAGATCGGGCGGCGCAGGTCCAGGTCACGGATGATCGCGCCGGGGCGAAGGTCAAAGGTTTCCAGCACCAGCTGGTCGATCTTTTCGTCCGGGATCAGTCCCGTCCCAAATGTCTCCACATTAACACTTAGCGGGCAGGCCATACCGATGGCATACGCGACCTGGATTTCGCAGCGCTGCGCCAGACCGGCCGCCACCACGTTCTTGGCAGCCCAGCGCGCTGCATATGCCGCCGAGCGGTCCACTTTTGTGGGGTCCTTACCGCTGAAAGCGCCGCCACCATGCCGGCCCATCCCTCCGTAAGAATCCACGATGATCTTGCGCCCTGTCACTCCGGCGTCCCCCTGCGGACCGCCGATAACGAAGCGTCCGGTCGGGTTGGTATATATTTTCAGGTGGCTGTCAACCATTTCGGGCGGCAGTACCGGGTTGATCACATGCTCAATCAGGGCTTTGCGGATTTGCTCCTGGGTGACCTCAGGGGTGTGCTGAGTACTGATCAGTACGGTATCGATGCGCTTCGGGCGACCGTAGCTATATTCTACCGTCACCTGTGTCTTGCCATCTGGGCGCAGCCAGGGCAGCGTTTTGTCTTTGCGCACTACGCTCAGGCGGCGGGCCAGCTTGTGAGCCAGGTAAATCGGCATTGGCATCAAGGTCGGCGTTTCGTCGCAGGCGAAGCCGAACATCATCCCCTGATCGCCAGCGCCGATCGCTTCGATTTCGGCCTCGCTCATCTCGCCGGTCTTGGCTTCCAGGGCTTTGTTGACGCCCATGGCAATATCCCCAGACTGCTTGCACAGTGATACCAGCACACCACAATTATTACCATCGAAACCTTTATCACTGCTGTCATAGCCGATATCCAGGATTACCTGGCGGGCCAGTTCGTCAAAGTTTATCTGCGCCCGGGTTGTGATCTCGCCCAGCAGCAGCACAAAACCTGTTTTTGTCGCTGTTTCGCAAGCCACCCGCGAGTTGGGGTCCTGCTCCAGGCAGGCATCCAACACGGCGTCGCTGATCTGGTCGCAGAGTTTGTCCGGGTGTCCTTCCGTGACCGATTCACTGGTGAACATCACGCTCGGTGAATTCATGAAAGAAATACTCATATGTTTAGCCTCCGTCTAAAAAAGAATTGCCCCTTCCGGTACAAAAGAAAGGGCAAAACACAGGGAACATCATGGTCGCCCTCTCATCTTCCAGAACCTCCGTCTGTCGGAATTGGCACCGCTGGTCCGTGGGCATAAACCCACCGCAAGACCCGGTTGCCGAGGTTTCACAGGGCCGGTCCCTCCACCTCTCTGGATAAGAGTGCCACTAAGGGGCTTATTTGGTTGTTGCGGGCGATGATACCACGAGAAGAACTGGCTGTCAATCCGAATTGGCAGCCGTGATCATTATTTCAAAAACCACACAATCAAGTAATAACCGATCACTGCCGCCCACAGCCAGGAATCGATGCGGTCGAAGATGCCGCCGTGACCAGGCAGCAGGTTGCCCGAGTCTTTCACACCGACCTGGCGCTTGATCATGCTCTCCCCCAGGTCGCCCAGGATAGTCAGGACCGACAATACGAGAGCTAACACCGCTGCGCGCAGCGGTGTGATTGCCAACCCTGGACCTGCCCAGATTGGCCACAGGAACGCCAGGAGCGTGGTGATTGGGACAGAGAATAAAATCCCCCCCAGGTAACCTTCCCAGGATTTCTTAGGGCTTAGCCTGGGCGTCATTTTGTGCTTGCCAAAGCGCGACCCGATCAGGTAGGCGCCGGTATCAGCTAACCAGACGGCAGGCAGGGCTGTCAACACCCACCACAAGCCATCCGGCAACATCCGCAGCGAGATCAGGTAGGCGCCCAACCAGCCGATATAAAGCACTCCAGAAATGGTCACCGCAAAATCTGTGCTGGCTTGTTCACTCCCACGCTCGTATTGGATCAGGTGATAGGCCAGCGCAAGCAAGATAATCAGGCTTAACGTAAGATCGGCATGTTCAAAGCCACTCATGGCTCGTTGGACAGCCAGTATGAGTGTAGCCGCGATCACAAAAACGCCGGCTGGTCGCAAGCCACCAGCCTGGAACAGCTTCACATATTCATAGGCCGCCATGCCAAGGATCAGGGTGATCAACCCATAATATAACCAGCCCCCCCACGCAATGATCGCTATTCCAACCGGGAGCAGGATCAGGGTAACTGCTGCGCGTTTTAAGAACATCTCAGGATTCGCCGCCTTGTACGGGCGAGACCCTCCCGTACCGGCGTTCACGCTGATTGAATTCTTCGATAGCCAGGCGCAACTGTTCCTTGTCAAAATCAGGCCAATAAACCGCTGGGAAATACCATTCAGAATATGCACCCTGCCAGAGCAGGAAATTGCTGCAGCGCAGCTCACCCGAAGTACGGATGATCAGGTCGGGGTCGGGAACACCGGCGGTAAAAAGATACTGGTCAACCTTTTCAGCCGTCACATCCTCCGGTTTTAGCTGTTCCTTGAGCATGCGCTGGATGGCATTAATGATCTCATCCCGCCCCCCATAATTGAACGCCACATTCAACACCAGGCGATTATTGTGGCGAGTATATTCCAATGCATTCAAAACTTTGGCGCGGAAGGTGGGCTCCAGGCGCTCCAGGCGACCGATGTGGCGCAGTTGGACCCCCTGATCGTGAAGCTCTTGCAATTCGCGGTCGATCACATCTTCGAAAATTTTCATCAGACCCTGTACTTCATCTTGCGGTCTGCTCCAGTTTTCGGTTGAGAAAGCGTAGATCGTCAGGTAAGAGATGCCGAACTCGATGCAGGCTTCAATGATGCGGCGCAGGTTTTCCGTCCCCGCGCGATGTCCTGCCATGCGTGGTAAACCACGCGCTTGCGCCCAACGCCCATTGCCATCCATAATGATGGCGATGTGGCTCGGGATAACTTCAGGTAAATCGAGCTTGTCTGTCGAATCCATATATAATCTGTCGGAACAGCGGTCAGCCTTCCAGAATCTCCTTCTCTTTTCGCTCACCCACCAGGTTGATCTCCTGGATGTAATGGTCGGTTTTCTTCTGCAGCTCTTCTTCGCCCTTTTTTAGATCATCTTCAGAGATCATCTTTTCCTGCTCGAATTCTCGCAGGTCCTTAATCATATCACGGCGCACGTTACGCACAGCTACGCGACTTTCCTCCAGCCGGTTGTGCACCAGTTTAACCAGATCACGGCGGCGTTCCTCAGTCAGCAGCGGCAGGTTCAACCGGATTTGTTTGCCATCGTTATTCGGCGTCAGGCCTAAATCTGAGGCCATGATACTGCGCTCGATGGCGCGCAAGGTTGTCGCATCAAAGGGTCGGATCAGTAACGTGCGCGGCTCGGGTACATTGATACTGGCAAGCTGGACCAGAGGCGTCGGCGTGCCATAATATTCCACAGGCAGTTTTTCCACCAGGGCTGGGTGAGCACGCCCGGTGCGGATCCCCGCCAGATCTTCTTCGAGTGAATGGATCGCACCTTTCATGCGAGTATCAGCTTCTTGATAGACTTCTTTCAGCATCGATGCCTCCATTACGACGATTGTTGTGGAATGATTCTACTTCAAGCATACCCGAAAATGTGAAGAGAGAAAAGGGTCAAATTCAGGCTGTCACCAAAGTCCCGATTTTCTCCCCGTAGAGTGCCAGGCGCAGCGCCTCCGGGTTCCACAGGTTGAGCACCAGAATGGGCAGGTTGTTATCCATGCACAGCGAGATGGCGGTGCTGTCCATGACTTCCAGGCGGCGGTTGAGGGTCTCGATATACGTCAATTGGTCAAAGCGGACCGCATTTCGATTTGTCATCGGATCACAATCATACACGCCATCCACTTTGGTAGCTTTGATCAGTACCTCAGCGCCGATCTCCATTGCCCGCAAAGCTGCTGCCGTATCCGTTGAGAAATAGGGGTTACCAGTGCCGCCGCCCAGGATTACCACCCGACCTTTCTCGAGGTGGCGGATTGCCCTGCGTCGGATATACGGCTCGGCAACCGCGTGCATCTCAATCGCCGATTGGACGCGGGTGTACAGACCCATCCGCTCCATCGCGTCCATCAATGCCAGGGCGTTCATCATCGTCGCCAGCATGCCCATATAATCAGCCGTCGCTCGATCCATGCCACGATCCAGGCCGCTCCGGCCTCGCCATAAGTTGCCCCCTCCGATCACCATGGCCACATCGACGCCTAAATCGTGCACCTCTTTGACCCGCAGTGCAATATCCTCGGCACGCTCCGGGTCGATTCCATAACCGTTATCGCCTGCCAGCGCTTCACCCCCCAGCTTGAGCAAGATGCGCCGGTATTTCAAGTCTTTCTCCATAGTCTCTGCCTCTCCGATCGATATAAAAAAGAGCCAACCATTCGGTTGGCTCTTTCGGGTTTCTCATGATTGGATCATTTCGCCCAATTCCCAGCGGGCAAAGCGCCGGATCACCACGTTTTCACCAATTGCTGCAACATTTTGGAGCAGCAGCTTCTCAATCGTGATCGTCTCATCCCGGATATAAACCTGCCGGAGCAGGCAGACTTCATCCAGGAATTTCTCAATCCGCCCTTCGACAATCCGGTCAAGGACGGCTTCTGCTTTCCCTTCTTCTTTAGCCCGGTTGCGGGCGATCTCACGCTCGTGTTCCAGGACTGCCGCCGGAACCTCTTCCGTTTTGATATACTGTGGGGCGCTGGCGGCAATTTGCAGCGCCACCTCGTGTACGAAGTTGCGGAATGGTTCTGAGCGACCTACAAAATCGGTCTCGCAGTTGACTTCCACCATCACGCCAACACGACCATTACCGTGGCTGTAAAGCTCCACCATGCCCTCTGAGGCAGCCCGATCGGCGCGCTTGGCAGCGGTGGCTAAACCCTTTTCACGCAGGAAATCGAGTGCTTTGTCAAAGTCGCCGTCCGCCTGTTCTAATGCCTTGCGGCAATCCAGGATTCCCGTCCCAGTAGCTTCCCGTAGTTCCTTAATCTGTTGGGTAGTGATTGCCATGATTACGCCTCTGCCTTGTCTTCTGCTTCTGCCTCGTCTTCTGCCTCTACCTCGATTTCATCACCTTCGAATTCTTCTTCCTCGAACTCTTCTTCGAGCTCTTCCTCGGCCAGCTCTTCTTCGAGTTCTTCCACCGCTAACTCCTCCAGTTCCACTTCGTCAATCAGGTCTTCGGGCACGATTTCCAGATCGACAATATCAGCAACGTTGAGGCGGGAGGAGATCTTCGCCAGGGTG
>Ga0209253_10005477_pt1 | contig 11004 bp, 12 predicted proteins | sample FrelakmetBRP12BR_FD_187145 | JGI IMG/M metagenome (GOLD analysis project Ga0209253, IMG submission 187145) | Freshwater lake sediment microbial communities from the University of Notre Dame, USA, for methane emissions studies - BRP12 BR (SPAdes)... | ecosystem: Environmental > Aquatic >... | reverse complement strand
ACGTCGACCCCGGCGGGTACTGACCGCTGATCGCCTTGTTTTCCATGGGGTGGAGCGGACTCTTTGTGAGCTTTTCCCAGTTTTCCGGCGAGATGCCCCTGTTGAAAAGGTTCGGGTCATAGGAGGGCTTGCTCACCATGGTGAGGATGGACCCGTCGCGGGGATTGATGGCAATGACGGAACCGGCCTTTCCCGCCAGGGCGTCCCAGGCGATCCGCTGGAGAACGGAATCAAGGGTCAGCACGACCCGGTATCCCACGCTGGGCTCGACACGCCCCAGCATGCGGATCTTTTTGCCGACGACATTGACTTCGATCTGTTCACCGCCGTTTTTTCCCCGGACTTTTGGATCGAGGTATCTCTCGACGCCGTACTTTCCGACGACATCCCCGGATTTGTAGCTGCCTCTCTCTTCCCGCTCCAGATCGGCACGGCTCACCTCACCGGTATATCCGATGACATGGGCCATCGACTCCCCGAAGAAGTACTCCCGCACGGGCATGACATCGATACTCACACCCGGAAGTTCAAGGGCGTGGGTCTCGACGAGGGCCAATTTTTCCCGGCTGATGTTCCTGTCCAGCCTGTAGGTCATGAGCGGCCTTTTTGTTTCCAGAAGCGTCGTATAATCTTCGGAGAGGTTGAGGCGGTGTTTTTCGTAGAGGCCCTCAAGTGTCTCGATGACGTTCCGGACACTTTTCGCATCCTCGGGGTAGATGATCACATCAAAGGAGGGCCGGTTATCAACAAGGACGACACCGCGGGAATCGAGGATAATGCCGCGCAGGGCCTTGATCTCCCGGAGGCGCACCCGGTTGTTCTCCGAACGGACCCGCAGGTCCTGGCCCTGAATGACCTGAAGATACCACAGGCGAACCACGATCAATGACACGGCAACGAGAATAATCCAGAAGAGAACCCGAAAACGGTTCCGATACTCTCCCGGGTCATAGGGATTGAGTCGACCGTCGATCTCCGGCATGGAATAAAACCTCGAGATAATTCAGTCCCGCAAACAGCGCCGGGCTCAGAACACCGGCCACGAGGGCCTGCGGCAAAAAAACCCTGTAGAGGTTGTAGCTCATGTTGACATCAAAGACAGACTTATAGAGGACGACAATGTAAAGCCCCTCGAAGAGGACGCACAGAAAGGTGAAAATCATGATGAAAAACATCTGCTCGCTGTAGATCCGATCCGTCAGAAGCCTGGTCAGAAAGAAGACGACAACATAAAAGAAGGTATAGAGGCCCATCACGGCACCCGAAAGGCCGTCAAAGATGAACCCTGTCGCGATGGCAAAGATGCCTCCCCTCACCTGTTCGAAGTGAAAGCCGGCAAATATCACGAGGATGAGAGACAGCTCGAGGCCGATCTTTCCCCCAAACAGAAGATCGACGAATGTCCTCTGCAGGATAATGACCGAAAAGGCCAGGAGCGGGGACAGGAGATAGAATATCATTTCCTTTTCTCTTTACTTCGTTCGGGGATGAGGACGAGCACCTCCTCCAGTCTCGTAAAATCCACGGCAGGCATCACTTCCACGTGCTGGAAGAGCCCTGTTTCCCTTTTTTCCGCCGTAACGATCGTCCCGAGGACCAGTCCCTTGGGAAAGATACCCCCCAGCCCCGACGTGACCACCGTGCCGCCCGCCTTCACCTCGTCGGTGCGCTGGACGTATTTGAGGCGGGAGAGCTGCTGACCGCCGCCCTGCAGGATGCCCTGTGCACGGCTGCCCTGGACGAGGGCGTCGATGTTGCTGTTGTAATCCGTGACCAGAAGGACTCGGGAGACATTCCAGGACGATTCAATAATGCGGCCCACGATTCCCTGCTGGGTGACGACGGGAAGACCCTCGCTGAGACCGTCGTTGGTTCCCTTTTCGATGATGATCGTCTTGAAGAGAGACGACCGTTCGTTACTGATAACCCTGGCGGCCACCGTGGAATAGATAATCGTCTCCTCCAGGGACAGGATTTTCTTCAAACGGCCGACTTCGTAGTACATCTCCCGGTAGGAGTTGATCTCGTTCTGAAGATCGGCGATCTTTTTCCTGAGATCCTGGTTTTCAGTCTCAAGACCCACGAGGAAGAGATAGCGGTCCCAGACACCTTTGATCCCCTGGAATGTCGAATGGATCCCCTTTTCAACAGGAGCGGCTGCCTCAATGACCACTTTTTTGAAGAACCCGACCTGACCCGGCCGCTTCAGATGATAGGAGAGGAGAACTAAGGAGGCGACAATTAAGACAAAGGCGATGGCGAGCCCTTGATATTTTTTAAGAAAAAACATCTCTGAATGGAACCCGATCCGGTGATGATATGTTTAGAATGCCCGCCAGCAGGTTGTCGGATAGAGAACGGGGTCTTAATTTTTCGCGAGTTTTTCTTGCACTTTATGCATGAAGCCGAATGCCTGCGGCGAAGCCGCCGCCTAGAGCTGAATGGCCACTGCTTTCAACAGGTCGATTTGATCGAGAACCATACCGGAACCCCTGGCCACGGTCGAAAGCGGGTCATCGGCAATGGTGATAGGAAGATTCGTCTCCTCCCGGAGGAGCCTGTCGATCCCCCTCAAAAGCGCACCGCCCCCCGTCAGAACGATGCCCCTGTCCACGATATCGGCGGCCAGTTCCGGGGGCATCTGCTCAAGGGCATCCTTGATGGTTTCCACGATGATGCTGATGGGCTCCGCCAGGGCCTCCCGGGCCTCCTCAGAGTTGAGTTCCACGATCTTGGGGATGCCCGAGATGAGGTCCCTTCCCTTGACTTCCACGGTCCTCATCTCGTCCTCGGGGTAGGCGCAGCCGATGGCGATCTTGATCATCTCCCCCGTCCTTTCGCCGATCAGAAGGCTGTACTTTCTCTTCATGTATTGCACGATGCCTTCATCCATCCGGTCCCCGGCCACGCGAACGGACTTGGAATAGACGATGCCGGACAAGGAGATGACGGCCACTTCCGTGGTCCCCCCCCCGATATCCACAACCATGGAACTCACGGGCTCCCGGATGGGAAGACCCGAGCCAATGGCCGCGGCCATTGGCTCTTCGATGAGATAGACCTCCCGGGCCCCTGCAGATTCCGCCGTTTCCTTGACGGCTCTTCTCTCCACCTGCGTGACGCCGGAGGGAATGGATATGATGATCCTCGGGCGGATCAGGGTCCTTCGGTTATGAACCCGCTGGATGAAATGCCGGAGCATCGCTTCCGTGATATCGAAATCGGCGATCACGCCGCCTTTCATGGGCCGGATCGCCTCGATATTCCCAGGCGTCTTCCCCAACATCTTCTTGGCCTCGGTACCGACGGCAAGGATCCTTTTGATTCCCCTGGAATCCCTGTGTACTGCCACCACAGAGGGCTCACTGAGCACGATGCCCCTTCCCTTTACATAAACGAGCGTGTTGGCCGTGCCCAGGTCGACGGCCAGGTCATTGGAAAATTTCCCCAAGATGAAATCGAATAACACCTTTCTCTGCCCTCCTCGCTGAAACGTAACCCCGTGTGCTCACACGGTTAATCTTTCCGAATGGGGACTTATACAGTATTTAACCCCGCGAATCAATCATTTTTCTAAAAATTGTTGCAATTTACATGCGACTATATTAGAAATCCAGCGATCGATACCGGGGGATTTTGTATCATGCTCCAATTCATGAGAAAACATGCCCGAAGCTGGATCATGAAGGTCCTGCTCGGCCTCATCATTGTTGTCTTCGTTTTTTACTTCGGATCGCTCCGCTGGAGCCGGGAGGCGGAGTCCGTCGCCGAAGTCGACGGGAAATACATCACCTACGCGGACTATCGCCGGGAATTACAGAACACCCTCGACATGTACCGACAGACCTTCGGGGGAAACATTCCCGACGAGATGATGAAAAACCTCAACATCAAAGAGCGGGTGCTGGACAATCTCGTTAACCAGGCCGTCCTCGTAAACATCGCCGAGAGGATGAAAATCAACGCAAGCGACGAGGAGGTTCAGCGTTACATTTCCACCTATCCCGCTTTCCAGAGAAACAGCGTATTCGACGAACGCCTCTATCAGCAGGCCCTGAAATACAACCGGACCTCCGCCGAGGATTTCGAGACCGCGCAGAGGAAAGGGCTTCGAATCACCAAGCTTGAGCGCATGATCAGGGAAGGGGCCAAGGTGTCTGACCGGGAGGCTTTTGAGGCTTACCGGATCCAGAACGAGAAGATCAACCTGGAAATATACAAACTCCCCGTCCGGAACTGCCGCAAGGAAGTGCGGCCCACGGATAAGGACCTCGAGACATACCTGGCAGAAAATGCCGAGACCCTGAGGGTTCCCGAGCAGGTCCAGGTCCGGTACCTCGTTTTCGCAGCCGAGGCTTACGTCCATAAGGCCCAGGTCTCTGTCGATGAGGTGAAGAGCCACTACGAGAGGCTTAAACAGGAGATGGCCAGATCCAGGGGTAGTGCCCCTCCTTTTGCCCAGGTCCAGGATAAAATCGCCAGGGAGTTGAGGATGGCCAGGGCCATGACCGTCGCCGCCGACGAGGCCAAGAAGGCCCACGACGTGATCTATCAGGAGGAAAACTTCGAAGAATACGCGAAGAAAAACGGGCTCACCGTCCACACAACGGGATTCTTCACGGGACGGAACCTCCCGGGGGAGCTTCGACAGGTGAAAAACGCGGCAGAGGAGATCTTTACACTGAAGGACAACGACATCAGCTCCGTTCTTTCCGGGCCGAGAGGGCATTACGTTGTGCAGCTGGCCACGCGGAAGCCGTCTTATGTGCCCAGGCTCTCCGAGGCGAGAGCCCAAATCGAGGAGAAATACATCGAGGACAGGGCGGGGAGCCTCTGTCAGAAAACGGCCCAGGAAGTTCTCGAACTGGCCAGAAAAGGGGAAGACAGCCGGTCCTTCGCCCGTGCAAAAGGGATGGACATTTCGGAGACGGGCTTTTTCGCCCTCACCGCGGGCTCTGTCCCAAAGGTCGGTGCCTCGAAGGAGATATACGAGGCGTTGTTGCCGTTATCGGAAAAAAGCCCCTTTGCCGATCGCGTCTTTTTCTCCGACGGCAGTTTCGTGATCCTCAAGTTCAAGGGGCGAACGGGGCTGGATCCCAGGGGCTTCGAGTCCAGGAAAGCCCAGCTTCGTGGGCAGCTTCTACAAATGAAACAGAATGGCTACTTCCAGGCCTGGCTGGACGAGCAGAAAGAATTAATGACAAAGAAAGGAAAGATTACGATCAAGAAAGAAGCCGGCAATCTCTGAAAACGCCTGTCCCTGGTCTCTGATGAAAAATGCGGGGGTCGGAGAAATCCTGCCCCCGCATTTTTCATTTGCAGCCTGTCGCCGTAGAAAAGCCGCTTACTTTATCCCGAACTCGCCCGTGTCGATCCACTCGCTTTTGACAAGCGACCACCAGTCATCGGCAAGCCCCTTCAGCACGTAATCATAGGGAAGCCAGCCATACCCTTCCTCCCCCCACGCCTTGCCCCAGGAGTTCCGGAGAAGGAGAGCGCCTGTGGTCGTCGTTCCCCCCGGTTCGCTGTTTTTGATCTTCATCCTGTCGTCATAGCCCACAGCCACAACCGCGTGGCCCCCGAGAAGCTTCTCGCCGGGCGCGGGGAACGGGATCCGGCCGTTTTTTTCGGCCTGGGATATGGAATCGTAGACGGTAAAACCGAACATGGAGGGCAGCCCGCCCGAGAGATTGGTCTTGATCCGCTTGAGCAACTCTTCCTTCGATGTTCCCGACGGATCGAGCCGGTAATAGCTGATGGCCTGGTAATTCTGGGCATAAGCATAGCAGAAAGCGGGGGGTTCCTTCTCGAAGTCGGCGGTTTGGTAGGGCCAGTATTTTTCGGGTGGGACGCCGAAGAGGACCAGTGCGCCCATGGTCGTTCGCAAAAATGCCCCTGTGTCACCCGTCCATTTAAGGAGGTTTCTCGTTACCTTGTAGAGAAAGAGGCGCGATGCGTTCATGTGTCTGCCGAAGGCCCTCTTCTCGAAATATTCAACAATCCCCACGCCTGCCTGAGCGGTGCAGGAACCAAGCTCTCCCTGGTCTTCTATGGGCGAGCACCAGGATCTCAAATCGACCTTCTCGGGCACCTTCCGGGTTGCCTGCAGGAGCCTTACCTTCTTCAGGATCGGCGAGATTTGCTCGCTTTCGACAGTGTAATCCCTGAAGTCCGGATAGTCCGGCAACCACCCCATCCCGCGCTTTGCAATTGTTTCCATGTGAACACCTCCCGTGTTTTTGTCCGGCTGTATGCTTGAATGCCCGGACATAAAAATTGGCGGATCAGTAGCTTTAGAATGCAGTTCTTCCTTTTTAGACGATATTGACCCAGATAGGCTCAGACAGACTTAGACAGACCAGAACGTTCTGGCGTTCTTTACCACCAGTAGGGATAACGTCGCCACCCGTAAGGGTAAGGATAGGGTCCCCAGTAGGGATAAGGACCCCCGTACCAGGGATCATAATAATAGGGGCCTTCTTTTCTTTTTTCCCAGAGGCGGATATCCCTGGCATCGATGACAGGGTATACATAACGGCGTTCTCCGACGAGGCGTTCTTCTCTGCCGGCGAGCGCACCCGAAACCGTCAGCTCGCGATCCTTGCTGTAAATCGCCGGGTCGAGGAACCCTTCATAACGAACGATGAAACGGCCCTGGGATCTGTCCATCTCTTTGGGCTGTTTCTGGAAATCGAGTTCCGTCTGCCGGACAATGATCAGGGTTACATCCGGCCGGTTGACGGTCTCGATGATCACGCCACCCCACAGGACCACCTTCCCCTTGAATAATCCCGGGTCCTTCAGGACATCCTCAAAAGCGATGTCCTTTTCAACCTCCCGCATGACCTCCTGAGAAAAAGGTGCGCAGGAGAGGATAAAAACAAGAAAAAGAGTCGGGATAACAAACTTGACCCTCATTTAATAACCCCCACGCCGACACCACCACCGCTACCGTGACTGCCCACACCCACACCGACGCCGATGCTAAAGCGGGGGGAAGCATAGACGTCTTCGGGCTTCCAAAGATAATACTCCCGTGAAGCGATAACGGGATAAGTGTACTGAATCTCCTTGAGCGGAAGAACCTTCTTACCCTCCACCTCGCCGACGACGGTTAACATGCGACCGGCGGCATAAATGCCGGGGTCCATGAATCCCTGAAAGCGAACCAGGAATCGGCCGGAGGACTGATCGGCATAGGAGGGCTTCTGCTGCCAGTCGAGAGGCTTCTCCAGAAACTCGATCCAAGTCTCGTTGGCCTTCATGGTCGTCGCAATGATCTGCCCACCGAGCAGTACAACACGGCCCTTGAAGGCATCTGGGCTCTGTTGAAGCGCCGGGAAAGAGATGCTTTTATCCACGGTGCTCATGGTCGTCTGCGAGATGACGGGGGCACAGGCGGACAACAACATTAAAAAGCATGCGACAGGAACGGTTTTTCTGATCATCATCGACCTCTCTTTCCAAAGAGGGAGCGCTGTCCGGTCCAGGACAACGGGATTTCCCGCTTTTCCGGAATGTTTTTATGCTCTTATATAAATCATGGCAGGGCAAAGATCAACGTCGAAAAAGGAGAGAGCACCGGTAAGTAAACACAGGGAAATGACTATCTTTCTCCCCCCGTTTGTAGTAATAGGGATGCCCATCCAAATCCCGAAGGAGGTTTTATGGATAAGAAGTGTTTGTTTTACCTGGCGGCGGGAGTGGTCCTGCTTGTCATCACCCTCTACTGGACAAGGTTCCAGGTCGTCCCGGTCCACGCCATGAACGGTGTGGGCTTCTACAAGCTCAACAGGATCACCGGACAGGTGACGCTCGTCACGGGCCTCGAGCAGATCAACATCCTGCAGGTCAGGGATTTCGAGATGCCCCAGGCAACCGTTGAGCCTCCGGCAGTGACCAAACCCGCCCGATAGGTCAAAGACCCGGAAGGTCATGCCCTGATGAGAATCCTTGCCGCCCTGGTCCTGCTCTCGCTTTTCATTCTTCTATTGTCCTGCCAGGGTTCAGGCGCCATGGACGTTAAAAACAAATCGCGGGAAAGACCCGCCTTCAAGGAGGGCGAGATTCTGGTGAAGTTCAGGCCCAATGTATCAGGGAAGGAAAAAGAATACATCATGAGCCGGATGGAGACCGATGTCCTTCAGGACATGGGGTCCGGTCTTTATCTTCTCAGGATCCCGGGAGAGGAGAGCGTCGAAGAAATGGTTAAAAAATTTTCGGATTTGCCCCAGGTGGAGTACGGGGAGCCCAACTACCTTATCTATCTCGATCCAAGAAAGTAATATCTTTCCTTATCCTTCAGACACCGAAAGAAAACGGGGAGGGGGCATACAATTGCCCCTCCCCGTTTTCTTTTTTCTCGATTCAAATCCCCGGTCAAATCGATCAGTAGTCTTTATCAACCTCAGATTCTGACTCCGGAAAGGGAGGGAAAGGGGCCCTCCCCGGGTGCAAGGATGGTCACTACAGGCGGCGTCATATCATCCTCGTCGGCCGGACGAATGATTTCTTGTTCTTATTTTTGTGAAACGAAATCTCACCGGAAAGTATGATGGAAAATAATCATCACTCGTGCTTTCTTCGTAGGGGGGTAAGTGCTAAGGTTTTCGGGGAGTTCCGGCTCAAAACTGGTGTTGCGGATAGAACATCCCTGTCGACAGCTGACAGACTGACGGCCACGGCCGATTCGATCCTCCAGAAGATCGAACGGCTATGTAAATATATCTCTGGGACGAAACACTATCAACAGGCGATCATAGACACTCCCACTCAACGAGGTCACAGGGCGCGGCCTCGGAGATGGCGAGTTTGTCCCAGTCGTACCAGCCCGTCTGCCTGCACTGGACAGAGCTTGCGGCCTCCTCGGCCTTTTCGAAAGTGGCCAGCCACAGTCCTCCGATGCAGAGCTTGACCATGCCCGCGCATTGCTCATCGGGCTCGATGGAGAATGTCCCTGTCGTTGTTCTGTAGATGTAAATCATCTTTTCACTCGTATGAACCGATATCGTCAGGTGTGATGCGCGTCCATCTATAATATGTCACGGCGCTGAATTCAAGGGTAGAAATGACCGGAGCTCATGGGGGGCCGGAACGGTCGAAACACTGAAATGACGGGGCGTGGATGGCTTCATCAGGGTCTGATCTCCACGGGTGTCCAGTCGGAAACGAGCATCCAGATCTCCTCGATCTCGCTGTTCATCACGGCGATACAGCCGTTGGTCCAGTTGAAAAGATGGTGAACGGCGCCCATCCAGAGCTTGTCCTCCTTCATGCCGTGGATCATGATTTTACCGCCGGGCGAAACGCCCAGGGCTTTCGCTCTTTCGACATCGACCATGTTCGGGTAGGAGATGTGCAGGGCCCTGTGATAGATGCTGTTCGAGATACGGTAGTCAATGAAATAAACCCCTTCGGGCGTCCTGTTGTCCCCCTGCATGCATTTGTGACCCACCGGGTCACGACCGAGGGCGATATTATACGCCTTGATCTCCTGTCCCTGCTTGTACAGCGTCATGGTCCGTTTGGATTTTTCGATGACAACGCGGTCAACCCTGTCGTCACTGAAAAAAGACTGCGCAAGGGAGACCCCCGGCAGGAAGAAAAGGAACAGAACAAAAATGGTGGCGCTTGTCAATCGTGCAGAGAAAAACCGCATGTCCAAAAAATGATTCCGTTGAGGGTTAATGGTCAAAAGATCCCGTGCAAGATGCTTACCAGAAATACGGTCAACCGGGACGAAAGGAACCACATTCCTGTCGTCCACCGACAAAAAAAGGGGCAGCTTTTCAGCCACCCCTGCTATACTCTGGTGGAGCTGATCGGAGTCGAACCGACGACCTCTTGAATGCCATTCAAGCGCTCTCCCAACTGAGCTACAGCCCCGAATCGGGAATAAAATTGCGCCTGTTACCTAACATACGGTTTTCCGTGTTGTCAATACAATTTTCTTGACAACGGGCAGACCCCCCCTATAATCAACACCAATTGCCGGAGTGGTGAAACTGGTAGACGCAGGGGACTCAAAATCCCCCGCCCCTCGGGGGCATGACGGTTCGACTCCGTCCTCCGGCACCATGGGTATTCAAGGGGTTGAAGTGAAGAACTACAACCCCTTTTTCTTATGGCTAAGAGGTGGCTGACAGGTAATATTGGAAGTATTTGATATTACTTCACACTCGCCACCGTCATCGACCCTTGACAGGAGGCATCGCGGCGAAGACGTTGAACGCGGAACCGATTGGCATTTTCTTGCCGTCTAGATTGGAGACGGCCCAGTGTGTTCCTTCGTAGTAGACACCCGTTGGATGGGGATTAAGGACTTTACTGGACGGTGTACTGATCCTGTGCGTTGCAAAAACGATTTGTTCAGGATCGCTGAAGTCCGGACGATCGATTATCATAAAATTGTTCAAGTATTTGTCATTTGCCACAGCCGTGAATGTTTTGACTACCCCGAAATCGGGAATGCTTACAATCTTAACGTTGAATGCCACGCCGAGAGGCATCCTCGCCCCATCTTCGTTGGCAATATACCATCGGCCACGCTCTTCATCAAATCCCACCCCAACGGGATGATCGTTAACAACTATTTTCTGGTCAGGTGTTATATGTGAAGGATGAGGACTGGCCGTTATACTGGAACTCGCGGTCACGTAAACTGCTGCCCGTGGGTTGTTATTGGCCGCCGGAATATCCAAGTAAAGCTTCTCGTCCGCAGTATTGCCTGTGTTTGCCTGCACTCTAAGACCGCTGTTGCCCTCCAGGCGGATGTTGAACGCGACGCCGCTGCGCATTGGCGCATGATCCTGATTAAAGACAGCCCACTTTTTATGTATGAAGGAGTAGAATACGCCGATTTTGTGATTGTAGGACTTGTAGTCCTTAAGAAAGCGCGGGGTGACGAGAATTTTGGCCCATGGATTTCCATTCGTGAACGCATTGTCGATCAGCGTGAAGTGGTCGAATGAGTTTTTGTAAGTCGCAGTATGAACAAATGCAAGC
>Ga0209253_10005476_pt1 | contig 11007 bp, 12 predicted proteins | sample FrelakmetBRP12BR_FD_187145 | JGI IMG/M metagenome (GOLD analysis project Ga0209253, IMG submission 187145) | Freshwater lake sediment microbial communities from the University of Notre Dame, USA, for methane emissions studies - BRP12 BR (SPAdes)... | ecosystem: Environmental > Aquatic >... | reverse complement strand
ATGATGAAAGAGACGCCGGAAACGACCATCATCATGACGATGGAGAGGGGGTCCACCAGGAAGCCGACGTTCGCCTGAAACTCGCCGGAAATGATCCACCGGTAAATAATTTTTTCCACGGAGCGGTTGGCCGGCGCCAGCTGCAGCAGATCTGCGAAGATTAGCAGGGACACCAAGAAGGAGAGCCCGATGGCCGCGCAGGCGATGAAGCCCACTGCACCTTTGGACATGCGCCTTCCGAAAAAAAGGTTCAGAGTAAACCCGATAGCCGGAAACAACGGAATCAAACCCACATAGTCCAGCATCCTTAACTCTCCTTAAATTCTCCGTTGCGTGTTACGGGTCCCGGGTTTCGAGTTAAAACCTGACACCTGTAACTCGAAACTTTGTTTTACCATTTCATCAAATTCAGCTCGTCCGCATTGACCGTCTCTTTGGTGCGATATATGGCCATGATGATGGCCAGGCCCACGGCGGCTTCGGCCGCAGCCACGGACATGACGAAGAAGACAAAGATCTGGCCGTCCATGGATTCCAAATAGCGGGAGAAAGCCACGAAGGCCAGGTTCGCCGCGTTGAGCATGAGTTCGACGGACATAAAAATAACGATGATGTTGCGCCGCAGCATGAATCCCAGGACTCCCACCGTGAAAAGGATCGCGCTTAAAATCAGGTAACTGGAAAGAGAGATCATGTTTGCTCCTTGTTCAGATCTGGCGTTTGGCCAGGACGATGGCGCCAATAATGGCCACCAGCAGGAGGACCGAGGTAATTTCAAAGGGCAAAAGGTAGTCTGTAAACAGCAGCCGGGCGACCACCTCGGTGTTGCCCAGAGCCGCAACTTTTTCCGGCGGAAACTTCCCTTTACTGCCTTCCAAGAGGACGGAATTGAAGATCATGCCGATTAGGGCCAGCAGAATAATGCCGAGGAAGACCCCCAAGACCTTCTGCAGCCGGTGCCGGGTAATAAGCTTTTTCTCTTTCTCCAAGTTTAAAAGCATGATGACAAAGAGGAAGAGGACCATGATGGCGCCGGCATAGACCAGGACTTGGATGATGGCGATGAACTGAGCATTCAACAGGAGGTAGACCCCGGCCAGGCAGAACAAAGTAATGATCAAGTAGATGGCGCTGGCCACCGGATTGCGCTGTATGATGACCAGAATGGCCGTGATCACCGTCCCTACGGCCAGGACGGTAAAGAGAGCGGTTTCAACCATGGGTATCGTTCTCCTTATTTCTGGTAGGCATGAAAAAGTTTATCCCGGTTGTAAATCAGGTCCTTCCGCGTGTAATGGGCGGTCTCGTAGTTCTCCCGCAAAATAATCGCCCCGTACGGGCAGGCTTCCTGACAAAACCCACAGAAGATGCAGCGCAGCAGGTCGATCTCGTAGACCAGCGGGAAGCGGTTGTGCGTCGGGCCTTCGGCGGGCTCCACCCGGATGCACTTTGCCGGGCAGACCGCGGCGCAAAGTTCACAGGCCACGCACAAGATTTTCCCCTCCTCATCCCGCGTCAGTTCATGCAGGCCGCGGAAACGGGGGTACATGACCATCTTCTGCTCCGGGTATTGAATGGTCACCGGACGGGTGAAGAAGGTGCGAAAGGTTAAAGCCAACCCCTTGAGCAACGGTATAATCATTTTTCTCCTCGCGAAATTCTCCCTTCGCCCTTCTCAGGACGTAAGAACGATGACTACGGCGGTGATCATGATATTCAAGAGGGCTAAGGGGAAAAGGACTTTCCAGCCGAATTTCATCAGCTGGTCGTAACGGAACCGGGGGTAGGTCGCCCGGACCCAGATGAAAAAGAAGATGAAGACAAAGACTTTGATCAAGAACCAGATCACCGGCGGCAAGAAAGGGCCATGCCAGCCGCCGAAGAAGAGGGTCACGGCTAAAGAGCTAACCACCAGGATATGGGCATATTCGGCCAGATAATACAGGGCGAACTTCATCGAACTGTATTCCGTCTGGTAGCCGGCCACCAGCTCGTTCTCGCATTCCGTCAGGTCGAAAGGGGTGCGGCTGCACTCCGCCACGGCGGAGATCAGGTAGATGATAAACCCCAGGGGCTGGTAAACGATAAACCAGACTTTGGATTGGGCCTCGACGATCTGGACGGTAGACAAAGACCCCGTAATCATCAACACCCCGATCACCGAAAGGCCCAGGGAGAGTTCATAGCTGATCATCTGGGCGGAAGAGCGGATGGCCCCCAGCAAGGAGTACTTATTGTTGGAAGCCCATCCCCCCATGGCCACCCCATAGACCCCCAGGGAGGAGATGGCGAAGAGGTAGAGCAACCCCACGTTCACGTCGGCCACTACGAGGTCCACCTTTTGGCCCAGGATGGTGAAGCTATCTCCAAAGGGGATAACGGCATAACTCACCAGAGCCGTGATCACGATGACGGTCGGGGCAAAAATATAGATAAGCCGGTTGGCATGAGGAACGATGATATCCTCTTTGAAGAAAAGCTTAAGGCCATCGGCGATGGGCTGGAGTAAGCCGAAGGGACCAACGCGGTTCGGACCGTAACGGACCTGCATGTGGCCCAGGACTTTTCTTTCCATCAGAGTCATGTAGGCCACGATGAGCATCATGGCCGTGAAAACCACCAGCACTTTCACAACGGCGATGAGAATGTAAGCGAGCATAACGTTTCTTCTTTCTGACCCGGTTGGAGGCTAAATTTTTTCTATTTTTGCCTGGGCGATTTTCAAATCCCGCCCGGTCAGCTGATTTCCTCCGTGGAGGCCGAAATGATAGGGAACGAACAGAACGCCCGGGGCGGCTTTTTCGGAGATCGCCGCCTTGACGGTAATCTTCCCATGTTTGGACTCCACGGCGACCTCCTGGTAATTTGTCAGGCCGAGCCTGGCAGCGTCTGCCGGGTGGACTTCCACATAGGTTTGGCCCCTTAATCGCGAGAGTCCAGGGCTCATGGTCGACAACGACCCCGAATGAAACAATGACGGCCCGGTAATTAAGAAATAGGGAAACTCGGCCCCGGCCCGTTCTTCCTCGAAGAACGCCGGGATCAATCTGGCCTTTCCCCCGGGAAAGTCTTTCTCATAAAGGATCGGCGTTCCGGGATGGTCTGTCGAGGGGCAGGGCCACTGCAGCCCCGAGGATTCATCCAGCCGGGTATATTCCATCCCTCCGTAAAGGGGCACGAGGTTACGGACTTCATCCATTACGGACCTGGACGAAATCCGGCCCAAAGGGGTTCCCATGGCCTTAGCCAGCTCCTGGAAGATCCACAGATCTGACCGGGCTTCTCCGAGTGGCTGCAAAGCCGGCCGCACTCGCTGGACTCGCCGCTCGACATTCGTAAAAGTTCCTTCCTTCTCCGCAAAAGTGACAGCCGGCAGGACCACGTGGGCCAAAGAAGCGGTCTCGGTCAGGAAACAATCCTGGACCACCAAGAAATCCAGAGCAGCCAGGGCTTTTTTCGTTCGGCCTGAATCAGGGTAAGTAACCGCTGGATTCTCGCCGACGACGTACAGGCCCTTGATCTTCCCTTCTTCAGCGGCCTCAATAATGCCCAGAGCACTCATGCCCGGATTTTCCGGGATGGTCATTTTCCAAGCCTTCTCGAACCGGCCCCGTTCGGCGGCATCCCGCAGATCCCCGTATCCCGGGAGCAAGCCGGGCGTCACGCCCATGTCCAACGCGCCCTGAGCATTGTTCTTTTCCCCCAGGATGTAGATCCCGGCACTTTCCTTGCCGATCTGTCCGGTCAAAAGCGCCAGGTTCGATGCGACCCGCACCAAAGCGGCGTCTTGCCTTCCAGAGGCCTGGCCGGCGGAGATCAGGATCACCCCTTTTGGCGCCTTCGCAAACATACGCGCGGCCTCCACCAATGACTTTGGGGCCACGCCGGTCTTGGCTTCGACCTTTTCGGGAGAATATTCCTCCAAAGATTTCCTTAAATCTTCCAGGCCCTCGGTCCGGGATTGGATGAACTCTTCTTTGGCCAGACCCTCGCGGAGGATCGCTTGCATCATGGCGTTAACCAGAGCAACCTCGCTTCCGGGCTTCACCAGGAGGTTGAAGGCGGAGAATTTATTTAAATAAATGTTGCGGCTGTTTACCACGATCAGCTTGGCTTTCCGGCGCTTGACCGCCAGCACCACTTCCGACTTGATCACCGGATGAGTTTCAGAGAGGTCTGAGCGCAAGGCGATGATGACGTCAGCCTTGCGGATCTCGTTGATGGAATTTGTCGAGCCCGCATACCCCAAAGAATCCCGCAAGGCGAGGAGGCCTGCGTAGCTGTACCCGCCGGCATGGTCGAGGTGATTCGTCCCCAGCACCCCGCGCATGAATTTTTGGAAAAGGTAGAGTTCTTCGTTGGTCAGCCGCGGTGAGCACAGCCCCGCCAGCGCTGTTCCGCCTTTTTCTGCTTTTATCTCCTGGAAACGCCGGGCCACCCATCCGACGGCTTCTTCCCAGGAAGCTTTGACAAATGAACCGTCCTTTTTGATCAGGGGAGAAGCCAGGCGCTCCCGGCTGTGAACGTATTCCCACCCATAGCGACCTTTCACGCAGAGGTTCCCCTGGTTGACGCCCATATCCTCATCGGCCCGGATACGCAGAATCCGGTTGTTCCTCGTTCCCACCGTTAGGGTACAGCCCACCCCGCAGTAGGCGCAGGTCGTGTTGGTTTCTTTCAGATCCCAGACCCGGGCCTTGTGCAGGAAGATGCGGTCATTCAGGGCCCCCACCGGGCAGACCGAAACGCATTGGCCGCAAAATTCACAATTCATCGGCCGGTCGAAGTCCGTGCCGATCTTCGTCTTAAAGCCGCGATTCAGGAAGGAGAGCTCGTTGGCCCCCACCACCTCGTCGTCGATGCGGACGCACATGCCGCACAGGATGCAGCGGTTCAGGTTCCGCTCGATGAAGGGAGAGACGTGGTCTGTGGGCAGATTCGCCTTGGGACCCTTGAAAGGGTTTCCTGCAACTCCGTATTCGTAAACCAGGTTCTGCAGCTGGCACTGTCCCCCGGCATCGCACACCGGGCATTCCAGGGGGTGAGCGATGAGGATTAATTGCAGTTGAATCTTGCGGGCCTTGATCACCTCGGGGGTGTGGGTCAGGATTTCCATCCCGTTGCGCACCGGGTTGAAGCAGGCTGGAATCAGGCCCCTGCGGCCTTTCTGTTGCACGACGCAAATGCGGCAGGCCCCGAACGGCATGAGGCGCTTGTTGTGGCAGAGAGAGGGAATCCGGATGCCGGCTCCTGCGGCGGCCTCCAGGATCATCGTGCCCGGGGAGACAGAGACTTGAACTCCATCGATCGTCAGATTTACCATTCTTTCTTCTTTAGCCATCAGTGACCTCTAATGCCATCAGCGATCAGCGGTCAGCTTTCAGCCCCAATATTTTTTGCTGACCGCTGATCGCTGAAAGCTGCTTTATTCAATCGCCCAGAACCTGCAGGCCCGGATGCAGGATTTACACTTGGTACAAAGGTCTTGGTTGATCTTTGCCGGCTGTTTCTTTTCCCAGGTAACGGCGTTACTCGGGCAGGCCTTGAAGCAGAGCCCACACATCTTGCATTTTTCTTCAATCACTTGAAAGCGAATCAAGGGCGTGCAGACCAGGGATGAACAATGTTTGTCCTTGATGTGTTCATCGTATTCATGCCGGAAATGGCGGAGGGTCGATAGCACCGGGTTGGCGGCTGTTTGCCCAAGTCCGCAGTGGGACATCATCATAATGTGGCGGCCCAGATCCTCCAGGAACTCCACATCTCCTTCCTCACCCTTCCCACCGACAATATTTTCGAGCTTATGAAGCATGACCGACAGGCCAACGCGGCAGGGGACGCATTTTCCGCAGGATTCCTCCACGCAGAAGTGGGTAAAGAACCGGGCGGAGTCCACCATACAGGTGGAATCGTCGCAGATGACAATCCCGCCAGAACCCATGATCGCTCCCGTGGCCTCCAGGGATTCATAGTCGACGGGGGTGTCGAGAAGGTTTTCGGGGACGAACCCACCCGAGGGCCCTCCGAGCTGGGCGGCTTTGAACTTCTTGGTCCCTTTGATCCCTTCCCCGATGTCGAAAATGATCGAGCGCAGGGTAATGCCCATTGGGACTTCCACCAAGCCGATGTTGTTCACAGCCCCGGCCAGGGAGAAAACCTTGGTTCCTTTGCTCTTCTCCGTGCCCAGGCTGTTGAACCACTTGGCTCCTTTGAGAATGATCTGGGGCACGTTGGCAAAGGTCTCGACGTTGTTCAAAACAGTGGGTTGGCCCCACAGGCCCGCTTCGGCCGACCGCGGGGGTTTGGCCCGCGGCATTCCTCTCTTTCCTTCGAGAGAGAACATCAGAGCGGTAGATTCACCGCAAACGAAAGCTCCCGCCCCCGGGTAGACCCAGGCATCAAAGTCGAACCCCGTCCCGAAGATGTCTTTCCCAAACAGGCCATAGTCTCTGGCCCGCTCGATGGCCATGTTCAATCTCTTGACGGCCAAGGGATACTCCGCACGGACATATAGATAGCCTTCATGGGAATCGATGGATTTGGCGCAAATGGCCATGCCCTCCAAGACCGCATGGGGATCAGCTTCCAGGACAGATCGATCCATGAAGGCCCCTGGGTCGCCTTCATCCCCGTTGCAAATCACGTACTTGGGGAAGCGGTTGTATTTTCGGGCTTCTGCCCACTTTTCCCCGGTGGGGAAACCTGCGCCCCCTCGGCCCCGGAGGCCTGATTCCTTAACTTCGGCGATGATCTGTTCCGGGGTCATCTGCGTGAGGGCTTTGTGTAGGGCGACGTACCCATCTTTGGCGATGTACTCGTCAATGTTTTCCGGGTCGATCAGGCCCCGGTTGCGCAAAACCCTGAGGACCTGCGGGCCGAAAAAGGGGATGTCCTTCAACAGGGGAATCCCTTCTTTCTTGACCGGCTCTTTGTAAAAGAGTTTGGGAACCGGTCGACCTTTGAGAATATGCTCCTCGACAATCAAGGACACGTCCTCGGGCTTTAGCTTGCCGTAAAAAATGCCCTCCGGATAGACGACCATGATGGGGCCTTCCGCACAAAACCCGTTGCATCCGGTGATCACCACCTTCACTTCTTCATCGAGTCCCCGATTCTTAAGCTCCTGTTTTAAACGCTCCATTATTTTCAAGCATCCCTGGGAGACGCAGGCTGTTCCCGCGCACATGAGCATATGGGAACGAAAAACTTTCGCAGCCATTCTAAAACCTCCAAATAAAAAATGCCTGAAATGCCTTAAGTGCCTCGAATGCCTTAAATTAGAAATGACGAATTGCAATTTAAGGCATTTAAGTGCATTTCGAATTTAAGGCATTTTAAAAAGTGGTTTCACTTCCCACGGCCAGGGCGTATTTTTCCACCAGCTTCCCCCCCAGCACGTGTTCGGTGAAGATCTCCCGCATTTTGTCAGGGTTCAGATCCACATATTTTACAGGTGCAGCCCCGAGGAGCTCCACAGTGATCATAGGTTCGCGACTGCAGAGTCCGGCGCACCCCGAGGTGGTCACAATCACGTCTTTGATGTCCCGCTTGCCGATTTCGTCCATTACCGTGGTCATGATCTGACGGGCTCCGGATGCAATCCCACAAGTCCCCATATGAATGTTGACCTTGGCCCGGGATCCCCCTTCACGGAGGGTAACGCTGGCCTCGACAGATTCTTTAATTTTTTTCAAGTCTTCGATGGATAATTTAGCCATCTTTTCAGGTCTCCTCAGGAAGTAGAGCGTTCATGGGTATTCTTTCAAAATCTCCAGAGCTTTGGCGGGTTCGGGGACCCCATGTACATCCTCGTCCACGCAAATCACCGGCGCTAGGCCGCATGTTCCCGGACAGTTGACCACTTCCAGAGTGTACCGTAAATCCGGGGTCGTCTCGTTTACATCCACCTTAAATTCTTTCCGCAGCAGGTCCAGAATCGCCTGCCCGCCCCGCACGTAGCAAGCCGTCCCCATGCAGACGCGGACGGTGTGCCTTCCCCTCGGGATCATGGTAAAGAGGGAATAAAAGGTCACCACTCCGTAAACCTGGCTGGGAGGTAGCTTCAAGCCAACGGCGACGTGTTGCTGGACCTCCAAAGGAAGATAACCCGTAACTTCCTGGGTTTCCTTTAAAACAGGGATCAGAGTCCCTTCCTTATGCTTGTATTTCTCGACGATCTCGTCAATCTTTTTCCACTGCTCCGGAGGAATCTCACTTTTGGCGGTTCTTGCCTGGTCTTTCTCCTCGGTCATAATCCATACCCTTCCTCGGTCAAAATGCTTTCTCCTTCAGACCCCCAACTCCCCCAGACCGGAAAAAATGCTGGCCCGCAGGGCGGAGGCAATCTGGGGCGCGTTCAGGGGTACATTCCCCAATTCGGCCTTGATCTCCCGGGTATCCAGGGAAAAATGAGCCCCATCTTTGCGATGTTCATAAAGAAGGTCCACTTCCGGATGGCCGACAATCAGGGTGACCAATGTGTCACCCATATTGCCCAGAGGCTTGCGGTCGATGTGGCTGCGTTGAAATGTGGCTCTCACCGTTGTGCCTCCCCCCGGGCAGGATCGCAGGCACAATTGACCGTTACTCATCCGGCAAGCTTCTGCTAAGAGCGGCAAGCCCAGCCCCACCCGGCGCACCGTCTTGGTGGTGAAAAAGGGGTCCAGGGCCCGTTTGACCATTTCCTCATCCATCCCGCAGCCATCATCCACGATTTCGATCGTCATCCGATCGGCCTGCAAATCCTCTTCGATGCGGATCTCCACCCGGCGGGCCCCGGCCGCCAAGGAGTTTTCCGCGATGTCCAGTATATGTAAGGAAAGATCTTGCACAAAGCCAATCCGCTCATCGATTCCCGGAAATCCCCATCTGGTAAAGTCGTCCCACTACTTCGAAGGCCGGAAGGTTTGTGAGAAAAATGGGAATATTTTCCTCATCGGCCTTTGCCAGGGTTGTCTTCTCTGGCTCTCTCCCTCCGATGATGATAATGCCCGCAATCTCCTTCAGGCTCGCCACAGCCACGATGTTCTGATGGGTTTGCAGGGTGACCCACAGGTCGCCGGCCTTGGCGTTGGCCATCACGTCGCTCAAAAGGTCGCTGACATAGCCACCCGAGCATTCTCCCGAAAGCCTGGAAAAAGCGGAAAGAGGCTTCATTCCCAATTTATCAACGACCTCCTGCAGCTTCACGGCCCCAGCCTTTCAAGTCAGCGGTCTACTTCGGCCAAAACGATGTCGATGGAACCGATGATGGCCACCACATCCGCAATCAGCCTTCCTTGAACCATGGTGGACAAGGCGCTCAAATTTATGAAGGAGGGCGGACGCACCCGAAAGCGCCAGGGTTTGTTACTTCCATCGCTGATCAAGTAAAACCCGAGCTCGCCCTTGGGGGACTCAATGCTGGCATATACTTCCCCCTGCGGAACCGGAAACCCCTCGCTGGCGATGTGAAAATGATGAATCAGCACCTCGATGCTTTCCTGAACTTTCGGCTTGGGAGGAAAGACCACTCTCGGGTCATCCGCAATCACGGCTCCTCCCGGCATCTTGTCTAAGACCTGGCGGACGATCTCGTTGCTCTGACGCATTTCCATCAGCCTCACCAGGTATCGATCATACACATCCCCGTTCTTTCCAGTGGGAACAATAAATTCATATGATTCATACCCGCAATAGGGCACAACCTTGCGCAGGTCCCAGTTCGTGTTCGAAGCGCGCAAAATTGGGCCACTCAATCCCCAGTTGATGGCTTCCTCGGCCGAGATGGCGCCCACACCCTGCGTACGCCGCATCCATATCTTGTTCTGGGTCAGGAGAGTTTCGTATTCGTCCACATGGGCGGGAAAAGTTCGCGTGAACTCACGGCACTTGGCTTCGAAACTATCGGGCAAGTCCTGAGCCAAACCCCCGACCCGAAAGTAAGAGGGCGTAAGCCGGGAGCCGCAGACCATCTCAAACATGAAGAGGATCTCATCCCTTTCCCGAAAGGCGTAGAAGAAGGGAGTCATGGCCCCGATGTCGTGAGCATGGGTCCCCAGCCAAAGAAGATGGCTGGCGATCCGCTGCAGTTCGCAGAGCAAAACCCGAACGGCCTGGGCCCGCGGGGGGGCCTCCATTCCCAGCAGCTTCTCTACCGCCAGAACATAGGCCAAGTTGTTCGACATCCCGGCCACGTAATCCAGCCGGTCGGTTAAGGGAATGCACTGATGGTAAGTCTTGCTCTCGGCCAGCTTCTCCAGACCTCGATGGAGGAAGCCGATGTCTGGCGTGGCCTTGACCACAACCTCGCCATCCAGCTCCAGAACGACCCGCAGCACCCCGTGCGTGCTCGGATGTTGGGGTCCCATGTTGATGATCATCGTTTCAGTTTTCGCCATCTCTGGTATTCCCCATCGCCAGGGGCTTTGGTTCAGCCCCGAAGCGGGTAGTCTTTGCGCAATGGGTGTCCTTCCCAATCCGGGGTGAGGAGGATTCGCCGCAAGTCCGGATGTTCAAGAAAAGTGATCCCGAACATATCAAAGGCCTCGCGTTCCAGCCAGTCCGCCCCTTTCCAGACGGAAAACACCGAAGATATGCGCGGTCCCGCTCCCCGGAGGGAAACTTTTAGGCGGAGGCGGCGTCTGGTTTTCATTGCGCACAAGTGATAGACGACCTGGAAACGAGGCTCATCTGGGTAATCGTCCACCCCGCACAGGTCAACCAAGTAGTCAAAAGATAGCTCCGGGTCGTCATGCAAGAACCGGCAGATGGGCAGGATATCCTCAGCCCGGAGATGCAGGGTAACCTCATCCCGGAAGATGGAAGCATCGAGGATCGATTCCGGAAATTTATTCTTCACCTTGCTTACGATACCGTCTAGATCCATAACCATTTACCTTTCCGTCAACTTCTCCTGGCTAATCTTCTCGTGCAGCTTGAGGATTCCGTAAATCAAAGCCTCGGGCCTCGGAGGACAACCGGGAATATAAACGTCTACCGGCAGGTATTGGTCAATCCCCTGAACGG
>Ga0209253_10005475_pt1 | contig 11008 bp, 7 predicted proteins | sample FrelakmetBRP12BR_FD_187145 | JGI IMG/M metagenome (GOLD analysis project Ga0209253, IMG submission 187145) | Freshwater lake sediment microbial communities from the University of Notre Dame, USA, for methane emissions studies - BRP12 BR (SPAdes)... | ecosystem: Environmental > Aquatic >... | reverse complement strand
CCCGGGATCCCGAACTACTGGGCATCGACCTGTCGCGAGTGCCCGGCCGGCTGCGGGATCCACGTCAAGACGCGCGAGGGCCGTCCGCTCAAGCTCGAGGGCAATCCCGACCATCCCGTGAACAAGGGTGCGCTCTGCGGGCGTGGCCAGGCCGGGCTGGGGCGGACGTATCACCCCGACCGTTTTCCTGGCCCGCGTGCGCGCAATGCACAGGGCGAACTGGTCCCCGTCGAGTGGAGCGCGGCGGTTGCGGATCTCGCGGCGAAGATCAAGGCAGCGGGCGCTGGGACCTTTCTCCTCGGCGGAGATCCCGGCCCCACGGCCGCGGCGCAGCTCGACCGCTGGGTCGCTGCCGTCGGCGCCGGCGGCCGCGTCGTGTACGACCCGTTCGCGCCGGAGGCGCTGCGCGAGGCGAGCCAGACCGTATTCGGCATCGATAGCCAGCCGATTTTCGATCTCTCGGGCGCCGACCTGGTGATCTCCTTCGGCGACGACCTGATCGAGACGGGTGGCTCGCCGGTCGAGCACGCCCGCCAGCTCGCTACGGCTCGCGACGCCCGGACCCGGAAGGACGGCGGTGCACGCTTCGTCTACGTCGGGCCGCGCCTCTCGCTCACGACCGCGAGCGCCGACGAGTGGCTGCCTGCGAAGCCCGGCACGGAGGGCATCCTCGCGCTGGCGCTTGCGCGGGTCGCGATGGCGAACGGGAAGGGAACAGCCTCCGACCGGGCGGCGCTCGGCTCGCTGCTCGAGGCCTTCAACCTCCAGAGTGCGGCGACGCGCACCGGGGTCGACGCGAAGGCGATCGAGCGAATTGGCAAGGCGTTGGCAGCCGCGAAGGCCCCGGTGGCGCTGCCGCCGGGCGTCGCCTTCACGAGCCGCCGTGCGGCGGCGACCGCGTCGGCGATCCTGATCCTGAACCAGGTGACGGGTGCCATCGGCAGCACAGTGAAGATTCCGCCGGTCAGCTCAGGGACGGCGCTGCGCGCGAGCTACCGAGAAGTGCTGGCGCTGATCGATGCCATGAAGAGCGGCAAGGTGCAGGTGCTGCTCATCCACGACGCCGATCCTCTTTATTCGCTCTCGCCGGCGACGGGCTTCGCGGAGGCGCTGGCGAAGGTGCCCTTCGTGGTTTCCTTTGCCTCGATGCCCGACGAGACCGCGACGCGGGCGCAGCTCATCCTTCCCGATCATTCACCGGCTGAGAGCTGGGGCGACACCTTGCCCCAGCCGGGCATTCGCGGAATCGTGCAGCCGACCTTCCGGCCGCTCCACGACACGCGTGCGCTGGTGGATACGCTGCTCGACGTCGGTCGCGCGATGGGGGAGGCCGTTGCAGCGAAGCTGCCCGCGGGAAGCTTCCGGCAGATTGTCCAGCAGGCCTATGCCGGCAGCGACTGGCGCAAGGTGCTCGCGACGGGTGGAGTCTTCGAGCCGATGCCGCTCGCATCCAACCTCACGCTGGCCCCCGGCGTCGCGAAGCTCGAGGTCGCCGAGCCGTTGCTGGAGGGAGACGGCGAGTGGGCGCTCATCGCGTATCCTTCGCCGCTGCTGTACGACGGCCGCGGCGCGAATCTGCCGTGGCTGCAGGAAGTGCCGGATCCGGTGACGAAGATCGCCTGGCAGTCCTGGGTGGAGGTCAGCCAGGCGACGGCTGCGAAGCTCGGCGCCGAAGTCGGTGATGTCGTGGCGCTCGAGACGCCCTTCGGCCGCTTCGAGGCGCCGATCCTCCCGCGCGGAGCGCTGCGCGATGACGTCGTGGCGGTGGCCATCGGCCAGGGTCATACGGTGGGCAGCTACGCCTCGAAGGGCGGCAAGACGACGCCGGGCGAGGCGCGCGGCGTGAGCGTGATCGCCGCGCTTCCGGCGGCAACCGACGAGGCCGGCGGTCGCGCCTGGCTCTCCACGAAGGCGAAGCTTTCGCGCACGGGCCGCTCCGAGCGCATCGCGTTCCTGCAGAAGTTCGACAACCAGCGCGAGCGACAGCTCGGCGAGACCGTGCCCGTGTCAGCCCTTGCGGCGGCCGCGGCTCCTCCGCCTATGACCGAGGCGCCCGCTGGCGAAGCGCCCGCAGCAGGCGCGGCGCCCGCAGCCGGTGAAGCGCCCGCGGCAACGGCCGGCGGCGCGGCCGGGGCGCACGGCGAGGGCGGTGGACGGCACGAGATGCTGGTTCCCTTCGATCCGGCGCTCGATGCGAGGGCTGACCTTCCCTACCGCTGGGGCATGACCGTGGATCTCGACCGCTGCACCGGCTGCAGCGCATGCGTGGTGGCCTGCTACATCGAGAACAACATCCCGGTCGTGGGAGAGGATCAGGTGATCCGCGGACGGGTGATGTCGTGGATCCGCATCGAGCGCTTCATCGGGCCAGGCGAGGTCGACTTCGTCACGGGCCGCCCGCCGGTCAACGACCGCAGCAAGCTCGGGGACGTGGACGTGCGTCACCTCCCGCTCATGTGCCAGCAGTGCGGTGCCGCGACCTGCGAGCCGGTCTGCCCCGTGTTCGCCACGTCGCACAGCGACGAAGGCCTCAACGGCATGATCTACAACCGCTGCATCGGCACGCGGTACTGCGCAAACAACTGCCCCTACAAAGTCCGGCGCTACAACTTCTACGACTACTCCAACGAGAACTCCAGGTTCCCGTATCCGATGGACCTTGGTCTCAACCCCGACGTGACGGTCCGCGGCCAGGGCGTGATGGAGAAGTGCACGTTCTGCGTCCAGCGCATCGCGTTCGGACGGCAGAAGGCGAAGGACCTCGGCCGCGCCATCGCGGACGGCGAGGTGACGACGGCCTGCGCTCAGTCGTGCCCGACCGATGCCATCGTGTTCGGAAACCTCCGGGACAAGACGAGCCGTGCCGTGACGCTCGGCGAGGATCCCGTCCGCGGCTATCACGCGCTGCACATGCTCAACACCCGGCCCTCGGTCACCTACCTGGCGAAGGTGACGCGCGGACCGGTCGAGGCCTAGACCATGACGCCGCCGCCCGCCGTATCCGTCGCCGAGCTGATGCGCCCCGCGCGCTCGGGCGCGGATTCGGAGACCAACCGCGATCTGCTGGCCGTGATGGATGCGCCGGGCCTCGCCTACTGGGGGCTGCTCGGCTTCTGCGTGCTGCTGGTGCACGTGGCCGGCGCCGTCTGGGTCTACCAGGTGTACGAGGGCCTCGGCATCGCGGGCTACGCGCATCCGATCTTCTGGGGCGTCTACATCGTCACCTTCGTGTTCTGGGTCGGCATCGCCCACGCCGGAACGCTGATCTCGGCCATCCTCTACCTGTTCCGCTCGAAGTGGCGCAATGCGATCAACCGCAGCGCGGAGGCCATGACCGTCTTCGCGGTGCTCACGGCGGCACAGTTCCTCGGCATCCACGTGGGACGCATCTGGAAGTCCTACTTCATCCTTCCCTATCCGAATCAGCGCGGCCTGTGGGTGAACTTCAAGAGCCCGCTGGTGTGGGATACGTTCGCGATCTCGACCTACGCGACGACGTCCATCCTCTTCCTGTACATCGGCATGGTCCCGGACCTCGCCATCGCGCGCGATCGCGCGAAGGGCTGGCGCAAGCTCCTGTACACCGCGCTCGCCCTCGGCTGGCAGGGGACGTCCCGGCAGTGGAAGGCGCACAACCGCACCGTGCTTCATCTCTCGGGCCTCGCTACGCCGCTCGTGCTCTCGGTACACAGCGTCGTGTCCTGGGACTTCGCAATGTCGATCGTTCCCGGCTGGCACGCCACGATCTTTGCCCCCTACTTCGTGGCGGGCGCGATCTTCTCCGGCTTCGCCATGGTGCTGACGGTGATGATCCCGACACGCCGGATCTTCGGTCTCGAGCGCTACATCACGGACTACCATTTCGACAACATGGGCAAGTTCATTCTGCTGACGTCGCTGATCGTCGGCTACTCCTACATGACCGAGTACTTCATCGCCTGGTACAGCGGCTCCGAGCCCGAGCAGACCTCCTTCTGGTACCGTGCCTTCGGCCCCTACTGGATCTCGGCCTGGGTGATGATCATCTGCAATGCCTTCGTGCCGCAGATCCTCTGGTTCAAGAAGGCCCGCCTGCACCTGCCGACACTCTTCACGGTGTCGGTGCTGGTGAACGTGGGCATGTGGTTCGAGCGCTACGTGATCATCATCACCGGCCTGTCACGCGAGTACAACCCGGCGGCGTGGAACACGTACACGCCGTCCGCGCCGGAGCTCACGATTCTGGCGGGCAGCTTCGCCTTCTTCGGGATGTTCTTCCTGATCTTCATCAAGCTCTTCCCGGTCGTGGCCATCGCGGAGATGAAGGAGCTCGTGATCCACGAGAAGGAACATCAGGGGGAGTTCTGGGAGCACGCCCACGGCTATGGGGAGACGCGCTGATGCCGACGCTGGTGGGAGTCTTCTCGCGGCCCAAGGACATCGGGCAGCTTGCCGAGAAGCTGCGCGGCCGTGGCTTCACGGACCTCGAGATCTTCTCGCCCGTGCCTTCGGACGAGCTCGACCGGGCGCTCGCTCCCGGCCCGAGCAAGGTTCGTTACTACACGCTGATCGGCGGCCTGACGGGAGTGTTCACGGGCTACGCCATGAGCGTGCTCATGTCCCAGGACTGGCCGCTGATCGTCGGCGGCAAGCCGGCCGCCTCGTACGCGCCGTATACGATCATCGCCTTCGAGCTCACGATCCTCTTCGGCGTGTTGATGACCGTGCTCGGCACCTTCCTCGTGGGCGGGCTGCCGTACGGGAAGTTCGGAAAGACCGACGTCGGATACGACCCGCGCTTCTCGGCCGAGGAGTTCGGACTCGTGGTGCGCTGCAAGGAGCGCGACGTCGCCGAGATCGACGCGCTGCTCCGCTCTGCGAAGGCGAGGGAGGTCAGCCTTGTCGAAGCGTAGGACGCGGGCGCTGGCCGCAATGGGCCTCACGCTGCTGACGATCGGCAACATGGGCTGCTGGGAGCAGTGGTCCTCTACTTGGTTCCCGCAGATGAAGCGGCAGCCCGCCGTACAGGCCTTCGAGAATACCGGCGTGGCCGGCCACCCGCAGGGCTTCACGCCGCCCGAGGGCACGGTTCCGACGGATGGGCTGCTGGCTCCGCCCACGACGGTGATCGACGATGCGCTGGTCGAGGCGACCACGATCCCGGACGAGGTCGCGAACGCCATCGTGAACCCGGTGCCCAACGATCTTCGCTCGCTCGAGAACGGCAAGAAGACGTTCGACAGCTTCTGCGCTCCGTGCCATGGCGTGATGGGACTTGCGGATGGACCCGTCGCGAAGGTCTTTCTCGGCGTGCTTCCCCTCGTCGTCTCGAAGGCCCGCACCGACGGGCACCTCTACACGACGATCGAGTATGGCCGCCGCCGTATGCCCGCCTACGGCCGTCTGACGTTGCAGGAGCGCTGGGACATCGTGAACTACGTGCGATACCTGTTCCCGACCGGACTGAAGAGCATCGCGTCGGCAGCGCCGAGTGGAGGCCGGCCGTGACCGCCATCAAGGAGCCAGTGATCGAGATCGCAAGGCCGCGGGCGATTCCGGGCGTGCTGGTGGGGCTGTGTCTTGCCCTGGCGGCGATCGGCGTGCTCTCGTTCCTCTACGGCCTCTCGACCGACGCAGACACGGCCTGGCGCGCCTACCACGTGAACTTCCTCTACTTCGCGGGTCTGGCGCAGGGCGGGGTGGTGATCGCTGCGATCTTCGTGACGGTGGGCGCGCACTGGCCCGGCCCCGTGAGGCGCATCGCCGAGGGGCTGGCAGCCTGGGTACCGGTTTCGTTCGTGCTCGGCATCGTCGGCTTCCTCGGGCGAGACCACATCTACCCGTGGATCGCGAACCCGGTGCCGGCCAAGGCCGCGTGGCTGAACGTTCCGCGCCTCGTCAGCGTGGATCTCTCCATCCTCGGCCTGCTGGCGTTCTTTTCCGTACGCTTCCTCTACCACTCTGCCCGTCCTACACTTCACGGTGTCGAGGTGGCCGGCGCTGTGCGAGGGCTGGCCGCGCGCTGGACGCGGGGCTGGCGCGGTGACGAGGTCGAGCGTGAGATCTCGGCGCGGAGCCTCCGGCGCATCGCGCCGGTGCTGCTGCTGATCTACGCCTTCGGCTTCTCGATCCTCGGCTTCGACCAGGTCATGTCGCTCTCTCCGATGTGGTACTCGAACCTCTTTGGCGCGTACTTCTCCTGGGGTGCCTTCCTGACGGCCATCTCGGCCACGGCGCTCCTCACGGTGCTGCATCGGGGCGCCCCGGGCCTGGAGGGCGAGGTCACCTCGGGTCGCCTGCACGACATCGGAAAGATGGTCTTCGCGTTCTCGATCTTCTGGATGTACCTGTTCTGGTCGCAGTATCTGCCGATCTGGTACGGGAACCTTCCCGAGGAGACCTTCTTCCTCGAGGCCCGCCTCGGCTCCCAGTTCTTCCAGAGCACCTGGAACATCGACTGGACACGTCTGGCCGAGCCCTGGGTGAAGCTGACGCTCTTGGCCTGGGCCGGCTGCTGGGTAGTGCCCTTCTGGGTGCTCCTCGGCCAGCGGCCCAAGCGTACGCCGGCGATCCTGGGCTCGGTGGCGATCGTCTCGATGCTGGGCTTCTGGCTGGAGCGCAACGTGCTGGTGTGGCCGTCACTGGCTCCGAAGGATCCGGGCGCCTGGGCGGGGCCCGTGCAGTTCGGCATCGCGCTTGGCTTCCTCGGGGCGTTCGCGCTGGTCTACCTCGTCTTCACCCGGGTCGTTCCTTCGCTCGCGGTGCCTCGACGAACCTGAACGGGTGGGGGAGATTCTCCGGGTGACCGAGGAGAGCCTCTCCCCCGAAGTCGAGAGCTTTGCGCTGCGTGTGGGCCGGCGAGCCCTGACGCTCCACGCCACGGGGCTGCGTCATGCGGCTTCCTGGCTCGCGGGCGGCGAGCGCTTCACGGGCTGGGACGAGATCACCGACCTCAGCATTGGCCGTCGTGGGCTGCGGATCGGCACCCGGAGGAGTGTGCTGCTGCTGTCGCGGCGCACGTTCCGCGACGCCGGCGCGCCCGAACGGCTGGCCCAGGCCCTGATCGAGCGGATCGGCCGCACGCCCGGAGGAAGCCTCCAGCTTGCCCGCATGGCTGCGGTGGAGCAGTTGTCGCGGCAGGGCGCTCCGCTCCTCGCCACCGGCGTTGCGATCGCTCTCTGCGTCCTGGTCTATGGGTCGGAGCTGCTTCTCGGTCCCGACCTGAACGGCGCTGGCCACTTCGGCACGACGCTCTTCTTCGCCGGTGAGTACTGGCGCATCGTGACAGGAAATTTTTTTCACGCCGGTATTGCCCATCTCCTGCTGAACGCCCTGGGGCTCTGGGCGCTGGGAGGGCTCGTGGAGCGCCCTCTCGGCGCGAGTCGGACCACCGTGATCATGGCGGCCTCGGCTTTGGGGGCGATGGGCGCTGGTGCCGCTGCCGGCTACGAGTACGCCGTAGGAGCGTCGGGCATCGTCTGCGGCCTCGCGGGCGCGGCGCTGCTGCTCGAGCTTCGCCTGCCTGAGCGCCTGCCCGCGGTCTGGAGGATCCCGCGCCGGCTGTTCCTGATCGCCCTGGGTCTCGATGCTGTCCTCTCCGTTCTGGTTCCGGATCTGGCCGGCGCTGCGCATCTCGGCGGCTTCGTGGCCGGCGCGGTCGGCGCTTGGGTCGTCACACCAGCCGCGCCCGCTCCGGCGCGCGCTCCCTCCTGGATGAGGGCCACGGCCGCGGTCTCGTTGCTGCTGCTGGCCGCTGCTGCGTTCATGCTGGTGCGCGAGATCGCCGGGGGGGGCGAGGTATTGGCCAGGCGCGCGGAGCGCCTCCTCGCGCTCCCGGCCGTCCCGCCCGTGATGCTGAACAACACGGCCTGGATGATCATCACGGAGAAGTCTCCGACGCCAGAGCAGATCCAGCTCGCGCTGCGCTCGGCCCAACGCGCCGTGGCGCAGACCGATCGCTCCGATCCGAATTTTCTCGACACCTTGGCGGAGACGCAGTTTTTGGCCGGCTACAGCGAGGAGGCCCTCGACACCATCGACGAAGCCATCGCCCTCGTGCCGGGAGAGTCGTATTTCATCGAGCAGCGACGGCGCTTCACGGGCGAGCGAGCCTACGACGACCGGCCTGCTCCGCCGAGCGAGCCCATGCTGCGGAGCGAGCCGGAGGAGCCCTTCCTCGTAGATCCGCCACGACGGCTGCCGCCGGGCCATCCGCCCATCGACGAGGATCCCGCCATCAGCGTGTGATCTCGGCCGCATCCTCGGCCACGAGCACGGGGCCGGAGAACTTCTCGCGAACGAGCCCCAGGTATTGCCGGTCGTGGAGCGGTGGCGGGCGCAGCCGCACGAGCACGAGCTTGCGTACGCCGGCCCTCGTCGCGACATCCCCCGCGGCGGCGGCGTGGGTATGCCAGGCGGCCTCCTTGGCCACGCGCTCGCCCTCGGCTCCCTCCGCCTTCGCGGCACTCTCGAGGGTGGGCGTGTGCATGGCCTCCTGCACCAGCAGGTCTGCGCCTTGTGCGAGCGCTACGAGGGCATCCTGGCCGAAGCCCACGCCGTTGACGACCGCGACCCGAGCGCCGCTCTCGAAGCGATAGGCGAGTGCGGGCAGAGGGCCGCCGGGAAGCAGGGCCGCCCGGACCGTGAGCCCGTCGCGCTCCTCGCTCCAGCCGTCGCCGATCTCGAGGGCCTCGATGCGAGCGCCGTCCATCGGCTGGCCAAGGCCCGCCGCGGTGGCTGCGATGGAGGCGGCGTACGCCTGCTCGAGTCCTGCGGCAAGCGCCTTCGTTCCGGGTGGGCCGACCAGACGGAGCGGCTTCGTCCGGGGCGCTGCCCAGCCCGTGAGCAGCAGCTCGCCGAGGCCGACGACGTTCTCGGGTAGCAGGCTCGTCAAGAAGACCGTGTCGGGCTGGCCCAGCGGGAGCTTCGATCGCCGCAGGGCCTCCGCTACCGCGCGGCCTGTGTCGATCAACACGGCGCGCTCGCCGGCGCCCACGATCACGGCTGGGCCCAGCCTTTCGGGATCCTCCTGCGCCGCGCCCGTGCCTGCGGTGACCACGGTGAGCGTCTCGAACTTGCGGGGCTCGAGGACACCGACACGTTCCGTGAGGTCCTGAAGATTCGACGCCTCGAAGGAGAGTACCCAGCTCACTCCCGCGAACAGCACGATGAGGACGAAGAGGACGACGCGTGCGTTCAATCGAAGACCACGGTCTTGTTGCCGTAGACGAGAACGCGGTCGTCCACGTGCCAGCGCAAAGCGCGCGCCAGCACGCTGCGCTCCAGGTCGCGGCCCTTGCGCACCAGATCGGCCGGCGAATCCCGGTGCGATGCGCGCGCCACGTCCTGGTCGATGATCGGGCCCTCGTCGAGGTCGGCCGTCGCGTAGTGCGCGGTAGCGCCGATCAGCTTCACGCCCCGCTCGTAGGCCTGGTGGTAGGGCTTGCTCCCGACGAAGGCCGGGAGAAAGGAGTGGTGAATGTTGATGATGCGAGCCGGCCAGCGCTCGATGAACGCGGTCGAGAGGACCTGCATGTAGCGCGCCAGAACGACGAGATCGATGCGACGCGCCGACAGCAGCTCGAGCTCTCGCTGCTCCTGCTCGCTCTTGCTCGCAGCCGTGATCGGGAAGACCTGGAACTCGACGCCGAACTGGTCGGCCACGGCTTTCAGGTCCGGGTGGTTGCTCACCACGAGCGGGATGTCGCAGGCGAGCTCCCCTGCGCGGTGGCGGAGGAGCAGATCCCAGAGGCAGTGGTCGTAGCGCGAGACGAAGATCGCCACCCGTTTGCGCTCGCTTGCCAGCAACATCTGCCAGCGCATCTCGAAGCGCTCCGCGACCTCTCCCACCGCCCGCTCGAGAGTCTTGCGATCGACGTGCATCTCGGAGAGGTCGAAGCGGATCCGCTGGAAGAACTGACCGGCCACGGGATCGGTGTGCTGGTCGGCGTCCAGAATGTTCGCACCGTGCCCATAGAGGGTCTGGGCCAGGGCCGCCACGATCCCGCGCCGATCCGGGCAGGAGACGAGGAGCGTGCCAGTGGAGAGGGGGTTGGGCGTCGGCATGGGAGCCGCATCGTAGCGCTGGGAGGCCCGGCCCGGCGGCTCGCCGGCCGCGCTGGCGGAAGGCTCGGACTCCGGTAAATTGGAGGGATAGGGGATCTCACTCGTCCCCAAGTTCCGTCCGGAGCGTGCTCGGCTGAGAGCAGCCGGCATGCGGCCGCAGGTGCGGCCTCCGTCGGGCGGGGCGACCCGGGGCGGCGGTCACGGCGATCGGCGTACTCGGGACCCGGAAGCGGGGTCTGGGCCCCGCTGGGTGTACACCATGCCGAGACGGAGGTAAATAAGTGGAGAAATGTCCCACTACGGCGAGTGAGGTGGTGGCGTCCTAGGACTGCCCGCACCGAATCGCAAGATTCGTCTCGGTGTAGACGGGGACGCGAGTTCCCAGAGCCACCGACCCCGGGGGCGCGGATGCCGTAGCCGCGAAGGAGCCTTCCGCTCCACTCCCGGGGCTTTTCTTTCTTATGCTGCGCTCCATGAGCGCGCCCGTTCATCTCGACCCCCTCACGCCGCTCGCCTTCCTGGAGCGGACCGTTCGCATCTATCCGGGCAAGCCCGCCGTGACCTACGGCGAGCGGCGCTGGTCCTACGCCGACCTCGAGGGCGAGGTTGGCCGCATGGCCGCCGCCTTCGTCCGAGCCGGCGTGGCGCCGGGAGATCGCGTCGCATTCCTGACGCCGAACGTCCCAGAGTTGCTTGCGGCCCACTTTGCCGCCCTGCTGGTGCGGGCGCCGCTGGTCGCTATCAATACCCGCCTCGCGGCCGCCGAGGTCGGCTACATCCTCGAGCACTCGGGAGCGAAGCTCGTCTGTGTAGATCCTGAGCTCGCGTCGCTGGTGAAACCGATCGCGAACGGGCCGCTCCTCGTCAGCCTCGAGGATCCGGAGGCGACGCAGCAGGCCTTCGCCGGCGGCTGGTTCCATTCGGGCGATCTCGGCGTGATGCATCCCGATGGCTACATCGAGCT
>Ga0209253_10005474_pt1 | contig 11008 bp, 10 predicted proteins | sample FrelakmetBRP12BR_FD_187145 | JGI IMG/M metagenome (GOLD analysis project Ga0209253, IMG submission 187145) | Freshwater lake sediment microbial communities from the University of Notre Dame, USA, for methane emissions studies - BRP12 BR (SPAdes)... | ecosystem: Environmental > Aquatic >... | reverse complement strand
CGGGGCCCAGGGCGCGGATTGGGGCTTCTCGCTCGTGGAGCGGATCCTGATCGCCGGGCGGGCCTTCTGGTTCTATATGGGCAAAATCTTCGTCCCCGCGCATCTGACGTTCATCTACCCGCGCTGGCTGATCGATGAGCGGTCGTGGTGGCAGTACCTGTTCCCCGCGGGGGCGGCGCTGCTGCTGGCCGCGCTGTGGGCCGGCCGCCGGCGGTTGGGCAGAGGGCCGCTTGCGGCCGCCGTGCTGTTTCTCGTGACGCTGGCGCTGAACGTGGTTGCGTTACGCGTCGTGCGCCGTTACCGGGAGCAGTATGAGTAGCCAATCCGGTAAGTCCGTCAAAGACGCGGTGGCGGGGGGGATCCGCCGGCGTTATCGCAACGAGCGCGTGTTCAAGGCGCTCGGTTTGATCGCCCTGCTGATGATTCTCCGCACGATCCGTCTCCGCTCTGTACCCCGTGTCTCTGCCGAAGAGGCTTCCCGGAGGGTAAAACAGGGTGGGGCGATCCTGATCGACGTGCGGCCGGCTTCCGACTTCAGGGGGGGGCATATCCAGGGAGCGATTTCGGTTCCTCCTTCCTCGATGCGGACGCAGCTCGACGAGTTGAATCGGTATGCGCAGAAGGAACTGATCTGCTACTGCCAGTTGGGAAACCGGAGCGTGAGTGCCGCCGCCTACCTGCGAAAGAAAGGATTGAATGCATCCAGCCTCGATGGCGGCATCGGGGAGTGGAATTTCATCCACCGAAAGCGATAGCCATTCGAGGACGTGAATCGTGACATCGATGAAGAAGAAAGCCGGAGATTCGTCAAAAGCTCCTTGACGCGGTCCGGTTCTCACGGAAGATGGGCGGGATGACCACCGAGGTGAAGACGGAAACAAAACGGACCCGGGGCCCGAATTCCGGCGTGAGGAGGCAGTGGCTTACACCGATGGTGCCGAGACCGGCGTATTTTGCGGCCATGGCGTGGCTGAAAGCGGCCATGGTTTTTTCCCTCAGGGCCTTGAGGTTGGCGTATACATCACGGCCGAAAAAAAAGGAGGCGAATCCCATCCGGTTGAGATGCCGGGTCAGATCATAGGCCAGGGTGTCCAGCTTCCGGTTGGCCGTCCGGTAGAGTTCCTTGTGAAGAACGGAAGGTGTCGTCTCGACGATGGGAAGCGGCATTTCGATTCCGATGACGATGACCGTCCGGGCCGGCGGCCAGATCGCCCGGGGCCGAAAATCCGGTGGAACTTCCCCGGCCTCATCCCAGCGCTCCACAGGGGCGATACCGACGAGGTCCGCTCCGTGTTCTTTGCAGAACGCAATGATATGGTCTTTGAGCTTCTGACCTTCCAAAGCTCTTTCGGCCTTTGATCCCATAGGGCCCTTTTTATAACCCATTTTATAATTAATGTAAAACCTTATGGACCTCGGATCACAGGGGGATGTCACGGTGGCACAGTCCGGTTGCCCATGTGTCACGCCACCATGAAGAAGAGGTTGTTGCGATTTTTTCCATGCAACCAACTATCGGTATGTTTCTAATATTATTACAAAAGTAAAATTTATACTTGATTTTTATTTCAAAGTCGTAATAAAGGCGAGACTGTTTTCATCCGAATATGTCTTAAGAATCGCCGGAACAGGAGGGGGGACGATGAATTCTTATATGAACTACCTTGGTCTTCTCCGGATGGAAATAAGTCGCCGGTCCTTTCTGAAGTTCGGGGCCGCGGCGGCTGCTCTTATGATGACTCCCCGCCTGGCCTCTGCCAGCATTTCGCCGGACTCCGTTCAAGTGGCGCCGGCGGATGCCGCGCCCGACTCTATCCCCGACTCCGTCCCCGAGAGGACACTGTCGTTCCATAATACCCGCACGGGAGAAGAGTGGAGCAGGGTCTACTGGTGCCAGGGCGATTATGTGCCCGAGGCACTGGAGGAGATCAACTACCTCCTTCGGGATCACCGCACGAACGAGGTCAGGGAGATCGACCCGCGGCTCCTGGACCTTCTTTACGATCTCAACGAAAAGCTCAACTCGCGCGGGCCCTTCCTCGTCGTTTCGGCATACCGTTCCCCGGAGACAAATGCCCTCCTTCGCAGGCGCAGCAGAAGGATCGCCCGGAACAGCCTTCACATGGAGGGAATGGCTGCTGACATCAGGCTGCCGGATCGAAGCATGCGGCAGCTCGCACGGGCGGCGATCTCCCTGAAGTCCGGCGGTGTCGGTTATTACCCCAGGAGGCATTTTGTCCACATCGATACCGGCAAGGTCCGCCGGTGGTAGGTGTCGTGGTTATGCTTCAAGGGGTAAGCGTGCCTTCCTGCAAAGCCTTCGTCAAGTCCTCATCCCTGTCGTAGATATCATCCCGGAACTGGACGGTTCCATCCTCATCCACCCAGGCAGTCCAGTATAGAATGTGCACGCCGATAGGTTCGGGCAGCATAACCACCCTGGTTTTTTTTGATGCCATGGCGGCTTGGATGTTCTCTCTTGTCCAGTCCGGGTCACCCCGGAGGACGTATTCGGCAAACTCAAGGGGTTTTTCGATCCGGATGCAGCCGTGGCTGAACTCCCGCCGGGTGCGATCGAAGAGCCCCCGTTCGGATGTGTCGTGCAAATAGACGCCGTATCTGTTCGGAAACATGAATTTGATCCTGCCGAGAGGATTCTTCGGGCCCGGTTCCTGCCGCAAACGGTAGGGGAAATTGTCCTCCGAAAGCTCATGCCAGTTTACCTCCCCGGGATCGACGACCTCGGTGCGCTTTTTGCCAATGTCCCGTAAAACTTTCATCTGCTCCTTTTTCAGGTAACCGGTATCCTTCTGAATTTTCGGCAGGAGCTCTTCCGTGGCGATGCTTGCCGGGACATTCCAGTACGGGTTTACCTCCACATAGGTCATCTTCCCGCTGAAGACGGGGGTTCGCTGATAATTTTTTCCCACGACGACCTTCATGGTCAAGATGACCTTGTCATTTTCGACGACCTCGAGGCCGAAGTTTGCGATATTGACCAGAACGTGCCTCGGGCCGAGTTCGACGGGAAGCCATCGCCATCGCTCCAGATTGAGCTCTATCTGGCGGATGCGCGTTTCTATGGGGGTGTTCAGCATCCGCCTTGTCTCCCGACCCACGGCCCCGTCGGGTTCGAGCCCGTGGCGCCCCTGGAATTTTTTCACCGCCTCCTCCAGGGGATCGTCAAAGAGGTCATTTCCCGTGTTCCGCGAAGCGGAAAGATCACCGGTGAGTACAAGCCTTTTCCGAAGGGTGATGATCTCCTCGGCCCGGCCGTCCTTTCTCAGGATCGGCCCCTCGGGTATAACCGGCCAGGGCTCTCCGGCGGCCATGCGGCGGTAATCGAGAAGGGCCTTTTTCAGCCTTTCGTACCCCGGATTTTTGGGAACGAGGCTCCTGAGGGTCTCCTCGATGCTGTTCATGTCCAGGGCCACCTGCAGGACACTCGAGAGATCCTCGTAACGCCTCCTGGCAAACCAGTCCTCGTGTATTTTTTCCGGGTCCACCCGGCCGGAGATGATATGGGAGCCGCAAAGCAAAAAGGCATCCGTCATGAGCAGGTCGAAGTCGACCCGCATGGCGGCCGGCGGCTTTTCGGCTTTAGCTTTTGCCTTGACCATCTCCGACTGCAGGTATTCAAGGAGATCGAGGTGATAATCCAGGGGGATCAGGGCTTCCTTATCCACTTCGCGGATGAATTTTACGAGGGCGTTTGCCTGGGGAAGAGGCGCCTCTTCACTGGTCCAGGCGAGCCTGTAATCCCGGCGGGTGTAAAATTTGGGAAGAATCCTTGATGAGCAAATGACCCGCCCCTCGCATAGAATCCTGGCAGGAGAAGCCCTCTCCAGCCGTTTCCGCAGAAGTGCGGAGGCAATATCGGAGCGATATTCCGTGCCCTGCGCCCCCGGTATGACAGGAAAGATCATGAGGAAACAGAGCGTAACCGTCAGCAGGGGTTTTTTCATAATCCATTCCGGATGGTTGAGTATCAGGCTTTTTTCGTTACAGGGGCGTCTGCTGCCTTCAGGGTGTCCACCTTCCTGACGTAGGCCCCGATATCGAATTTCCGCTCCAGGCCGGCAGCGTTCATATAGCGGACCTTGCCGAATATTTTTCTCTCCGTCCAGGGCCTGTCGTGCTTGCCGAAACACCAGGCCACGCCGGTAAACCCGTTGGGGTCCCTCCCGTCGAGTTCATACCTGTTGTTCAGGTAAAGGGCGACGCGAAAAGCCTCCTCGGGGGTGGGGGTCCACTCGAGGATCTTTTTTCCCCAGTACATGCGCATGTAGTTGTGCATCTTGCCGGTCAGGACCATCTCTTTCTGGGCGGCGTTCCAGTATGGGTCGTGCGTCCGGGCCTTCTCCAGATCGGAACGGCTGTACCGGTATTCCCGGCTGTCCTTACCGTGTTCCTTCAGGGTCCTTCGGGCCCAGTCGGGAACGGCATCCAGTGAATCATAGCGGGGATTGTAGTGAACGAAATTCATACTGAGTTCGCGCCTCACAACGAGTTCCTCGAGGTAGGCCTTCTTGATTTCCTCCGAAACCCCCTTCTTCTCCCGGACCTTCAGGGCGATGTAAAGCGGCGATATCTGGCCGAAGTGGAGATAAGGACTCATGTGCGATGAATAGTCAAGGCCGGGATCGTTCCTCCTGTCCCCGTAGTATTTGAGTTTCTGCTCGATGAAATCACCCAGGAGCATCTTTGCCCTGGCCGTGCCTCCCCGGAATGTTTTTACCGCGGGGACCGTCTTTTCGATGGATAGGCTTTGCAGGAGCTCTCCGGGGTCGTCCATCGGCAGTCCGCCGAGACGCATCGAAAGGGAGTCCTTCCCGACGGGGTGCTCTTTGAGGGGAAGAAGGTAGGCATCGAGAAGCCTCTGGATCTTCGGGCGCAGGGTTGCGGCGGCATACTCTTCTTTCGTCGAGGCAACCTCGACCGGGACGACCACGTCGGATTCCACCTGGAGAACCGTGCAGGGGGAGAAACGGGCCACATGCTCTCTCCAGGCCTTCTGGATGCGGAGGTAGCCCCTGTCCGTCACGACCAGGGAGGCTTCCTTGGCCATGTCGCAAGCGGCCTTCTCCGGCGACTGGCGGCGAAGGACAAACTGAATACCCCTTTTTCTCAGCGAGGCCTCGACGTCTTTCAGCCCCTCCAGCATGAAGGTGTAGTGCCTCAAATTAGCCTCGGGGAAGGCGTCGGTGAGCCCGAAGAGAACGACAGGGGGAAGACGGTGTTCGTTTGCCAGGGAAACGGCACACTCCAGTGCATGGTTGTGTTCCGTCCGCTGGGAGGCCTGCATCCAGTAGAGTACAAAACGGCCCTTCTGCGGCAATTTATCATTCAGCTTCTGGATGCGCTCCGGCTGGATCAATTTGATTCCCCTGCGTGGCATGGATCAATCCATGTAAATGGTCTTTTCCTTGAAGTCCTTACGCTTAGCGGGGGCCGGGCCGCCAGCGGCCTTCCCGATGCAGACGAGGGCCATGGGGTCCTTCCCGGGATCGAGTCCCAGGGTTTGCCGGAGCGATTCCCCCTCGAAGACGGTGAACCAGAGACTTCCCAACCCGAGGGCATAGGCCGCCAGCATCATGTTCTGGACCACGGCGGAGCATGCTTCCAGATAGCCCCGGCCGGTTCCCTCGTCGAGGAACAGGTCAGCACCGCTTTTCTTGGGGTCGCCGATGACGGCGATGATGACGGGAGCCTCTTTAACGAAATCGATACGGTAGCTGTCCAGCCACTTCCAGCCGCTTCTTTCGAAAAGTTTCCGCTTGCACATCTCTCCTTCCTCGAAAACTTTATCCTTGATAGCCGCGCTCCTGATCACGATGAATTCCCAGGGTTGCTGATTTGCAGGCGAGGGGGCCCAGTTGCCGGCTTCGAGGATCTGTTCGATCAGCCTTTCGTCCACCGCTTCCGGCGAGAATCTCCGGCAGCTCCTTCTTTCCTTCATCGCTGTGAAAACGTCCATGGTTCCTCCTTGAGGATTTTATTGAAAAGCCTTGAAAAAGGGTCCCTTCATTTCAAGGGAGACGCACCCTTCATGAGGATATCCGCCACGGGAACATCCGCGCCGGCAAGATCATAGCGCCCGAGTTCCGAGGGCAAAACCCACCGGATCTCGTCGTGATCATTCAAATTGAAATCCCCCGAGATGTATGTCGCCCTAAAGGCAAGAAGCTCGATCTTCAGGTGAGAGTATTCATAGGGGCTTGAGAGGAGAAAATCACCGATTTCAGCCTCGATGCCGAATTCCTCGTGAAGTTCCCTGCTCAGGCATTCCTCGGGGCTTTCGTTTCCTTCCAGCTTGCCACCCGGGAATTCCCATTTACCTTCCATGCGATCGCCTTTTTTCCTCCGGGCGATCAGGATTCTGCCGCTGCGCTCAATGACGGCGGCCGTCACAATCTGCATTTAGTCTCCACATATGAAGGATTTGCGCCAAAACGCCCCGAGCCTACCAATCTGCACCGGGAAGGCCCTTCCCCTTGCGGAAAGATGGTTTTTGTCCCGAGGTCTCTGCGCTCCCTGCAAAAATATTTGAGAAAAAATCTATCCCCCCCCATTCCTTCTAAAGAGATGACTATCTGAAGCCGATAATGTAGTCAGGAAAAGTTATTTCCCGGGTGCCAGTTTCACCCTCCTTCATCTGGCACCCTTTTTTTATCCCACCTTTTTCGTTGACTTTCTGCGGGCTTGCTCTTATCAAGGAGGTGATTTTTCCAGGGGTTTTCGACACAGTACTGTTTCCACCGGGCAGGTGATCTCCGTGGGTCTTTTCGACAGTCTCGAGAGAGCATTAATCAAAAAGTTGATGAAGAGTTCGGAAAAACAGCCCTGGATTATCGTCCTGCTGGTCCTGTTCATATCAAGGAAAAAATCTAAAAAGAAGAGACCGCCGCTCGGGGACGAGGCCTACTGGCGGCACATCGGCGGTTTATGACCAGCCCTGGAATTGCCGGTTCATCCCGGACAGACCGACCGGCCTGTCAGTGGATCGCCCCCCTTCAGGTAAATCCCTGGCCGGCCGTGCAGCCGAAGCAGTGGTCGCCGACGCGGATTTCCCTTCTCGAAAGAGCATCCGGGTCGAAATCCCGGATGTGCTGGGGGTAGACTTCGTGGAGATCGAGTCCCAGAGCCTGGTTGAAGTCGCAGTCAAATAGCCTCCCGTCCCACCGCACGTTGATCAGATGCCTGCACATGATGTCCTGCACCGTCTCAGGCCTGAAGGCCTCCTTGAGTTTACCCATGTACTTTTCGAGATGACCTGTCCGAATAAGGTGGTCGCGGAACCGACCGACAGGCATGTTCGAAAAGGTAAAGAGCCTGTTGAAGATGATATCGTATCTTTTTTTCAACTCCTTTTTATAGGCCTCCTCGAGGGTGGATTCTGCCGCGGGAAGGAATGGGCCCTCCGGGTTGTAGACAAGGTTCAGCTTCAGGTCCGTGGAATCCGCACCGAAGCCCATGGCATTAAGCTGCCGGAGGGCTCTGATCGACTTCTGAAAGGTTCCCCGACCCCGCATCGTGTCGACGTTCTCCTCCGTGTAGCAGGGAAGCGAGGCGATGATCTCCACGGCCTGATCCCGGTAAAAATCCGGCAGTTCCTGCCCGATGTCTTCAAAGAATATGGTCAGATTGCTCCGGCATATCACGTGACGGCCGAGCTTTCTTGCCTCGAGGACGAGGTATTTAAAATGGGGGTTGAGCTCCGGAGACCCCCCGGTGAGATCGAGAACCAGCGGGGGGTACTTTTTGAGTACCTCAAGGACCAGTTCGATATTCTCCCTGTCCATCAGTTCCGTCCGGTCGGGGCCCGCCTGGACGTGGCAGTGCCGGCAGGCCATGAGGCAGCGGTAACCGAGGTTGACCTGCATGACATCGACCCCGAGCGCCCTGAACGGCAGCATGCTGATTTCTGAGAGCTTATCTTTGAATGTCACAAGCAGCTTTCCCCCCTGTCGAGGCTCGAGTCAATTAGAGGCTGACCTCGAGTCCCCGGCCCCTCAAATATTCTTTCACGGCCTTGATCGTCAGGATGCGGTAATGGAACACGGATGCGGCAAGCAGGATACCGGCGCCCCCCCTGATGACGGCCTCGTAGAAATCCTCGAGTTTTCCCGCGCCACCTGACGCGACGACGGGGAGTTTCACGGCGCCTGAAACGGCCTTTGTGAACTCAATGTCATATCCGGCCTGGGTTCCATCACCATCCATGCTTGTTGGAAGTAGAACGCCCGCCCCGAGCTTTTCGCATTCCCGGGCCCAGGCGATCGCGTCCTTGCCGACCGGCCTGGTGCCCCCCGCCACAACGAGCTCAAACCCCGAAGGCATTTCCTTGTTTCTTCTGGCGTCTATGGCCACCGTTATTTTGTCTCTCCCGAATGTTTTTGAAGCCATGGACACCAGTTTCGGGTCTTTCACGGCCGCGCTGTTCATCGAGACCTTGTCGGCCCCTGCGGCCAGGACCATCTCGATATCCTCGAGGCTCGAAATCCCGCCACCCACGGTCAGAGGGATGTCGATGACCGAAGAGACCTTCTTCACCCACTCCAGTCGTGTTTTTCTGTTTTCGAGGGTTGCCGCGATGTCCAGCATGGCCAGCTCATCGGCCCCCTCCTTCTGGTAAAAGGCCGCATTCGCAACGGGGTCTCCCGCATCCTTCAGATCGACGAAATGGATGCCCTTGACCACCCGTCCCTCTTTCATGTCCAGGCACGGCATGATCTTGATTGTCATATGAACACCTCGAAAGGAATTTTTATCGTGCTAATGTACAGGATTTCACGACATATTTCGAGCGGCTTTATACAGCCTTCATGAAAAAATTCCGTCATCTCATCATCACGCACTTTGCGCAGACCATCTGCTCGACGGCCTCCCTCGTGATGGACTTTTCGAAAAGGGTTTTGAGTTTACGACTTTTGGCCGAGTCATCCCGGAAGAGAATGCCGATCGGGATTTTGGCGCCCCAGGTGTCTGCAAGCTTCAGGGCTTCGTATCGGTTTTCCGCCGGCTTTTCCACTTTGAAGACCCGCTCCCTGTACCAACCGTAGGTGTTGACCTTGTTGAAACTGACACAGGGCTGAAGGATGTCCACGAGGGCGGTGCCGTTGAACAGGACGGCTTCCCTGATCAGTGATTTCAGATGGTCTTTTTCCCCGGCAAATCCCCGTGCCACAAAAGGCGCGCCCATCGCAATGGCAAGCGATACGGGGTTGAGGGGGATGTTCTCGTTCCCCTGGGGATCGAGAACGTTTTTAACCCCTCGATCGGATGTGGGAGAGGACTGCCCTTTCGTCAACCCGTAGACCTGGTTGTTGGAGGTGAGGATCGTGATGTCGAGACCCCTCCGGATCGTGTGGATGAAGTGGTTTCCCCCCTCCCCGTAGTTGCAGCCGTCACCCGAGTACGCGATGACCGTCAGGTCCGGTCGGGCCAACTTGATGCCCACGGCCAGCGGAAGCGCCCGGCCATGAAGCCCGTTGAAATAATGGACCTCCAGGTAATGGGGCATCTTGGCCGCCTGTCCGATCCCCGAGGTTAACACGATCTTGCCGGCCGGGACGGGCAATTCCTTCAGGGCGCTTTCCAGTACGTCCCGAATCGGGAAATTCCCGCATCCCGGACACCAGGCGATGTCTTTTCCTGCAACCATCTTCAAACCTCCATCAGGATAAGTACTTTCTGAGGGCCTGGAAGAGTTCTTTTACTGTGAAACATTCGCCGTTGTACTTGAGGATCTGATGATCCACGGTGATCCCGAGCTCCCGCTTCAGGAGGCCGGCGAACTGCCCCGTGGCGTTGTTTTCGACGGAGAAGAGCCTTTTGCCCTTGAAGCTCCAGGGCGTCACCATTTCCTGCGTCAGGGGATAGACCTGGCTGAAGTGAAGGGCCCCTGCCCGGACCCCGTCCCCGATCAGCTTCCGGACGGCCTCCTCCACGATCATCCTGTTTGAACCCCAGTTGATCACGATGACATCGGCCTCCCGGTCGCCGGTGAAGGTGGGCATGACCGTCTCCTTTTTGAGGAGGTCGAATTTCTTCAGCCGCTTCTCGACCATCCGTGAACGGAGCTCCAGGTCCTCGGTGATTTTCCCCTCCTCGTCGTGCTCGTCGGAGTCCACCCTGACGCGGGCATCGCCTGCGTCAGGGCAGGCCAGGGGAGACACCCCGCTTTCTGTCAGCCTGTAGCGCCTGTATGACGAGTCAAAAGATCCGTATTCGCGTCGAAGGATTTCCATCGGGATCTCTTCGGTCATCATCTGGACGGAGTCAGCGAAGTATTGATCAGTCAGGATGAACACAGGGGTCTGGCAACCATCGGCCACATAAAAGCTTTTTCGGGCCAGAACCATGGCTTCGTGGAGAGAGCCCGGAGTGTAGATCGCCCGGGGAAATTCCCCGTGGCCTGCGTGAAGGACGAAGTTCAGGTCCCCCTGCTCGGTCCGCGTCGGAAGTCCCGTTGCCGGGCCGGGACGCTGCGCAACGATGACGACGACCGGTGTCTCTGTCATTCCGGCAAGGGATATGCCCTCCTGCATCAGGGCAAACCCCCCGCCGGATGTCGCCACAAGTGAGCGGAGACCGGCGTAGGATGCCCCGAGGGCCATGTTGACGGCTGCAATCTCATCCTCTGCCTGTTCGAAATGGACGGGGTGATCCAGGGCAACAGTGGATATGTAGTGCATGATCGAGGTGGCGGGGGTCATGGGGTAACCGGCCATGAACTGGCAGCCGCCGAGAAGCGCACCGATCGCCAGGGCCTGGTTGCCGTCAAACTTGCAGTGGGCCTGCGCCTTCGGTTCGATGGGATAGCGACCGGCAAACCCCCAGCGGCGGGCAAATTCGAATCCTGCCGACAGGTGGTCGGGGTTCGAAGAAATATCAGCGATTCCAAAAAATTTGTCCTGCGGGCATCCGATCGCGGATAGGATCAGTCCGACCAGCATGGTGTTCGTTGCGGTGACCTCCCTGAATCGTTCACGGGCAACCCGTTCCA
>Ga0209253_10005473_pt1 | contig 11008 bp, 7 predicted proteins | sample FrelakmetBRP12BR_FD_187145 | JGI IMG/M metagenome (GOLD analysis project Ga0209253, IMG submission 187145) | Freshwater lake sediment microbial communities from the University of Notre Dame, USA, for methane emissions studies - BRP12 BR (SPAdes)... | ecosystem: Environmental > Aquatic >... | reverse complement strand
CTCGCAGGTATAGCTTTCCGGTTTTGTCATCCAGGATAGCGATGAAACCCTCTTCTGCATGGGTGAGGAAAACAGCAGCCTGGACGATGCGCTTGAGGACATCGTCTGAATCAAGTGAGGAGGTCAGACTGCGCCCCACCCGGTTTAGCACAGCTTGAGAAGCCAGTTTTTCTTTGAGTTTGATGGTGAGAAGCTCTTTCTCCCGGCGGAGATGGCTTTGTGCCAGTACCCTCGTTATCGCTTTGGAGAGCTGGTCAGTCTCTATTGGTTTCGGTAAATAGTCAAAAACACCCAGGCGGAACGCTTCTGCAGCGACCTGCTCGGAACCCTCCGCTGTGATCAGGATGGTTGGCACGTAGATCTGTTCATCCGCCAACTTTCGCAATAAATCCAACCCGCTCATATCCGGCAGGTTGTAATCAAGCAATAGAAGGGCAATGGCTTCCTTCTTGAGAATTTTGAAACCCTGAGAAGCGGAGTATGCGACCCTTGATTGATAGCCCAAGTGAGGGATAAGAGAATTTCCGCAGAAATCAGCGATCTCGTGGTTGTCGTCTATCGTCAGAATGATTTCTGGTTCCATATCCACCCGTCGGCAATCGACCCCATATTATTGTCACCGAATCAGCAGACTGCAGTTTAACTGCAGTCTTGTCGGACTGGTGCCAAGACCCCATGGTGATTTGAGTATATCCGATATTTGTTTAACCTAATTTAATCTAACAAAAGTAATAGGAATTTATCCGGAGTCCAAATGAATTGGGCAGCTTTCCAGATACTCCAGCCAGCTACCGGTGCATCACCTTCCCGTGCAATCGCTCAGATCAGGGGGTTGCCAGAATCGTGCCAAACTGTGCAGTTGGACGTAAATAAGCCTTCGGCTATTATCTGTGCCGCCCAACTAATTAATGGGGTTGGTGTATATGATCTGACTGATGGGTCATTGGTACCGCCAAACTCTAAATTGCGGGGGCGTACTCGTCAATGGGCAAGCTGCCATACCCCTGGCCGAGCTCATAGCGGAACTGCTGGGTATACAGGCGATAGTAGTGGCCGCGGCGATGGAGCAGCTCGGTATGCGTCCCGATCTCGGTGATTCTTCCACCCTCGATCACCAAAATGCGGTTTGCTTTGCGAATGGTCGACAGCCGGTGGGCGATTATGAAGCTGGTCCTGCCCTGCATCAGGTGGTCCATACCTCGCTGAATAAGAGCCTCCGTCAGAGTATCCACCGAGCTGGTTGCCTCATCCATAATAAAGATCTCCGGCTGAGCCAGCACAGCCCGAGCCAGGCTGACGAGCTGTTTCTGCCCCGTCGATAGCAAGTTCCCGCCCTCACCAACCTGTTCGTCATAACCTTTGCTGAAGGATTTAATAAACTCATCCGCGCCCGCCAGGCGGGAGGCAGCTTCAATCTCCTCATGGGAGGCATCCAGCTTCCCGTAGCGGATATTCTCCCGGATTGTGCCTGAGAACAAGTGGGGTGTTTGCAACACGATCCCAATGCGCGATTGGATGGCGTTCAAGGATAACCGGGTATAGTCCTGCCCGTTGATGCGGATGACCCCGCGCACCGGCTCGAAGAACCGGCACAACAAGTTGACGATGGTAGTCTTGCCTCCGCCGGTCGGCCCGACCAGAGCGATTGTCTCACCGGGCTCAACCTTCAGGTTGAAATCTGACAGCACCGGCTTGCCATCCTCATAAGTAAAATCTACATGCTCGAAGGCGATGCTGCCGCGAATAGTGCCAGGGTCTGTTGCATATGGGCCGTCGGTGATCGCTGGGATTGCGTCCATCAGAGAGAACATGCGCTCCCCGGATGCAATCGCGTTTTGAAGCTCTGCGAAAACGCGCGCCATCTCCTGGATTGGCCACATCATGAAGATAATGTAGGTCACGAACGCTTGTATGCCGCCAATCGTCATCGTACTATATTGCACCTGGAGACCGCCGTACCAGATCACTGCGGCAAGAGCGAAGGCGCTGATTATCTGGACGGTCGGAAGGAAGAGAGCTGAAAGCCAGGCTGCCCGGTAGCTGGCAGTATACATCTGTCCGGTGAGGTGGCTGAACTCCAGGATATTCTCGTCCTCCCTGCCCAGGGCTTTGACGACTCGTACCCCGGTGATATTTTCATTATAAGAGCTGGTGATCTTCGAATTGAACTTGCGGGAATCGCGAAATTGTTTAAGGATTCTCCTTTGGAACCAAACAGCGACTACCACCAGTACAGGGATCATCATAAATACAATGATCCCCAGGCGCCAGTTGATGACCAACATAAAGAAGGTGGCCGTCAGTATATTCATGACGCCCCAGGAGACATCCAATAGACCCCAGGTGACCAGCTCGGCGACACGGTCAGAGTCCGATGTTACGCGCGACATGATCCATCCAACCGGCGTTTGATTGTAATAGGAAAGCGAAAGGTCCTGGAGGTGGTTGAACATCCCCCGTCTGAGATCATAACGGATGCGCTCCCCCAGCACGCCCGCCAGGAAGATGAATCCGAAGACGAAGACTGCCTGGAAGAGGATCAATACTGCATAAATCGCGACAATGCGAACCAGAGCAACCTTATTGCCGGGGACGATGGCGGTATCGATGATCTGCTTGCCGAGGTAGGTGAAGAACGAGTCCAGAATGGACACCAGGGCAATCATGAACAAAAAGCTGATCACCCATCTCGTGTAAGGTTTTGTCAGCCCCAATATCCGTAGGAATGTACTGCCAGTGTGCTGGGAGGTAAACTCTTCTTCTTCGAAATATTCGTCGCTCATTGGCTGTTCACCAAAAACACGCAATCAATCCGCAGCAAGCTGCAGGTCGGCACGTTTTATTTCCTGCTCAAGATCGGCTTCGATGCGGGTCTGGATATCGAATACCCGGCGGTAGATACCCTCCTGGGAGAGCAGCTCCTGGTGATTTCCGCGCTGGACGATGCGCCCTTTGTCCAACACCAGGATCAAGTCTGCACCCATAACGCTCTGGATGCGATGGGCAATAATGAAGCTCGTGCGCCCTTGCATGAGGTGTTGAAGAGCTTCGCGTATAGCTGCTTCCGTCTCGGTATCGACGGATGAGGTAGCATCGTCCAGGATGAGGATGCGTGGGTCTTTCAGCAGGGTGCGGGCGATGGCGAGGCGCTGCTTTTGACCGCCGGAAAGGGTGACGCCTTTCTCGCCGAGCAGAGTCTGGTAGCCATCCGGGAAGGATAAGATGACCTCGTGCACTGCGGCTGCCTGAGCGGCAGCTTCTACTTCGGTGTCGGATACCTGGCGGTCGACCCCGTAAATAATATTCTCACGGATCGACCGAGAGAATAGAAAAGGCTCCTGTTCGACGATTCCAATCTGGCGGCGCAGGTAGCGGCGTGGATATTCATTCAGCTCGGTCCCATCCAACTTGATGCTGCCCGATGTGTATTCGTAGAAGCGAGGCAGTAGATTGACCAGGCTGGTCTTGCCCGAGCCGGTGGTCCCCAGAAGGGCGATCACCTGACCCGGCTTGGAGCTAAAGGAGATGTCTTCGATGATGGGACTGCCTGCATCGTACTCAAATCGAACAGAATCGAATTCGATCTCACCCCGAACGTTGCCGTGTGGCTGGAAGGAGCCCTGTTCGAGTGGCTCGCGATCCTGGCGCACGATCTCCAGCACGCGACCATAGGATACCAGGCCAGTCGATGCCTGCACGACGAGCCGCCCCAGGTTGCGCATGGGCCAAATCAGCCAGACAAGCAGCCCGGTATAGGCGAGGTACGTCCCGACGGTGATGGTGCCATTGATCGCCATGACTGCTGCCAGGGTGAAGCCGGCCAACATCTGGAAGCCGCACAAGATATCCGAGAGGGGCCAGAATGCTGAGTGCATGGTGAGCAACCTCTTGCCCCGCCGGTATTTCTCAGTGTTTTGGAGATCGAACTTCTGCATCTCATATTCCTGGCGGGCAAAGGCCTTTACCACCCGCACCCCAGACAGGTTCTCCTGCAGGATGGTTGAAACCACTGCGTCTTGCTCCTGGTAGGACTCGTAAGCTTTAGTGACTTTGCGGAAAAAGAAAACCGATGTGACCACTATAAAAGGGACGATGATCACGGAAAATACTGCCAGCGGCAGGCTGAGCAGCGCCAAGGCGGTGAAGTTAACCACAAAGAGCAAGATGATACGCCCGACGCCAATAGCCTGATCGGCGAAGAAACGTCTAATGGCGTCGACATCCGAGGTACAGCGTTGGATCAGCTCACCCGTGGAGGTGTGGTCAAAATATAGGAATTGGAGGCGTTGAATGTGGTCGTAAAGGTAATTGCGTGTGCGCCGGGTGACCCCTTCAGCAGTATAAGCCGCCAACCGACCGCTCAGATAAGTGAAGCCGCCCTCGATCACAGCCAGGGCGATGAAACCACTGGCAACCAGCGGTAACCAGTAAGAAGATCCCGTTTGGCTCATCACCTGATCTGTGAAGTAGCCGAGCAGAAGATACGTACCGGTCTTCATGATTGCGGCGATCCCCAGGCTGATCGTAGCGAAAATGTAGGTGAGCCGGTACCCGGTCATCATGCGCCACAGACCAACGTAGCGATTTTTCGCCGCCAGGGCGATTTTCATGTCAAACTCGGTGGTCATCACTGGATGGAGCTGCAAGTGCTTGGCGGCATAAATGAACCTTCAATTAGACCATCTACGCCAAGCACTTTAAGCAGTTGGGCGGAACAGGGTTTTACTGATGGATTATTTACGCCCAACTGCACTAGATCGATGTGAACCAGAAGGGATTGGCAAATGTCAGTAGAGCGAAACCCCTCTGTCGCTTCTTGATTTTTCCTACTGGTGGAAGTAGATGGCGGGAATACGATAGACATTGCAGCACGCTACGGCACCGGATCCGCAACAACTGCCATCTGTAGGGTTTTTACAAAAAATGCCCAGATATCGGCTTGCTCTGCGATCAGGATTGAAGTGGGTTTCCCAAAACCATGACCGGCACGCGTCTGGATGCGAATCAGGACGGGTGAATCACAAGCCTGGGCAGCTTGCAACGCAGCGGCGAACTTGAATGAATGCCCTGGCACAACCCGGTCATCGTGGTCGGCGGTGGTGATGAGCGTAGCTGGGTAGCAGGTGCCTGGCTCGATATTGTGAAGGGGTGAATAGGCGTACAATGTGCGGAAATCCTGCGGATCTTCAGAAGATCCGTAGTCGCTCACCCACGCCCAGCCGATTGTGAACATATGGAAACGAAGCATATCCATAACGCCAACTGCGGGTTGGGCTGCCCCAAACAGATCAGGGCGCTGGGTCATCACCGCTCCGACCAGCAATCCTCCATTCGAGCCACCCTGAATTGCCAGCTTGCCCGGAGAGGTGATGCCTTCTTGCTGTAGATACTCCGCGCAGGCGATAAAGTCATCGAACACGTTTTGCTTATTTTCCCGCGACCCAGCCCGATGCCATTCTTCGCCGTATTCGCCGCCCCCTCGCAGGCAAGCGACAGCAAGCACTCCACCCATCTCCAGCCAAACTAACCGGCTGATAGCGAATGCAGGCGTCAGCGCAATGTTGAAGCCGCCATACCCATAGAGCAAAGTGGGGTTATTTCTATTATATATTAGTTCTTTGCGGTGGATTAGGAATAAGGGTACCTGTGTTCCATCCTTGCTGGTTACGAAAACCTGGCGTGTCTCGTATGGCGAAAAATCAAAGCGGATATGAGGAGCGGCGATCAGCTGGCTTTTACCCGTATCCAAGTCGTACCGGAAAGCCTGCGGAGGTAGAGCGAAAGATTGGAAAGCATAAAAGAGCTCACGGTCATGACGATTGCAGAAAAGGGCGTAATCGTTGCCCACTGCAGGGATTGATCCAATACCGGGAAGGGCTATCTCACCAAGTGGTGCTCCCTGGCTATCAAACAGCCGGAGCTGGTGATAGGCGTCATGCAGGTACAGCCCGACCAGGGTATCGCCCGCCATGCGCGCCAGCTCGAGCACATCAATTCGCTCAGAAATGACCGTCTTCCATTTCTCTCTCATCGGGTTCTCGATATCGATGGCGATCACGCGCCCACGCGGAGATTCCAGATCCGTTCGAAAATAGAAGACAGCGCCGTCATTTGAGATGTAATGGTAGCCGGCTTCCAGCTCGGAGATCAGCTCAATGACCGGTCCGCCTGTCGACAGATCTTGATAAAACAAGCGATTACGGGTATCCGTACCCTGCCAGACCGTAAGAATTAGATAATTTCCGTCTTCACTGACATCCGCGTCGAAGCCCCATTCTTTCTGGTCGGGGCGACTGTATACCAACTGGTCTTCAAGCTGGGGTGTGCCGAGCATATGCAGGTAAACCTGTTGATCATAATTCGCTCCGGTATACGCCTGCCCTTCCTCGGGTTTGGCGTAACGGGAATAATAGAATCCGGAAGCATCAGGCAACCAGGAGGCGCGAGAGAATTTGCTCCACTCCACCTGATCGGGTAAGTCTTCTCCGGAATCTACTTGACGAACGCGCCAGGTTTGCCAGTCCGATCCGGAAGCGCTGGTGGAATACGCAATCAGACTGCCATCTTTACTGACCGACCATCCTGTGAGTGCAACGGTGCCATCATCGGATAGCTTGTTAGGGTCGAGCAGCAATCGACCTTCGATATCTGGCGATTCCATCACGAAAAGGACATCCTGGTTCTGTAATCCGGAGTTGCGGAATTGGAAATAACAAGTGCCCCGTTTAAAGGGTGCGGATACTCGGGGATAGTCCCAAAGCTCGGATAGGCGATGGTGCAGCTTTTCTCGTTGCGGGATCGAATCCAAATAAGAAAAAGTCAGCAGGTTTTGAGCCTCGATCCACTCCAGCGTCTGTGGAGAGTCAGCATCTTCCAACCAGCGGTAAGGATCCGGCACAAGCGTACCATAATAATTATCTTGTTGTTCGATTTTTTGAGTAAGGGGATAATCCATGTGGTTCCGGGAGCCTTCAAACACGCATATTTTTCAAGGAATTGGGGATTTTATGGTTGATCATCGTGATAGCCCCACAGCAACAAGCCAGCACGCACTTCGCACAGTTCGTACAACGAGCATAATCGATATACGGGGGATCACCCGGATCCAACTGGAGCAGGGCTTTGGTCTTGCAAGCTTTGCGAGCCAGGCAAGGGCTACATGCCTGGCATTCGTCCCAGTCGATTTCGGGGTGCAGCATTGTCGATTAATTATTCCTTAGACAATGAGATGGTCGTGCAAATCTTGCGGCTGGGTTCCGAGCTCTATACCATTTTCTCGGGCAACCTGGATTACCATTCTGCGCATGTTGGAAGCAAAGTTGGAGCTGAGCAGCCAAGACTGGTATGCTGCCGGCACTTTGATCCTTTTTGCGGCAGTCAAAGGCTGGTCGCGCCGGGCGAAGTCTTCTGCTTTCGAAATTAATGTAGAAAGGTATCCCTGCATGACAAGGAGATCCCGAGAAGTACCGACGGAGCCGTGCCCGGGTATTAAGAAGCCTGGCTCGAAGGAGGCAATCTGGTCCAAGACATAAAGTGCCTGGCGGGGATCTGCCTCAACAAGGTATGGGTGAGCACCGATATATAAGAGATCTCCGGCAGCCAGGATGCGCTCCTCCGGGAGCCATAGGACGGTATCGCTTAGAGTGTGACCGCCATTATAAGAAATGAGCTGGACAGAACGGCTGGAGCCGTGCAGAATAAGCGATTTTTCAAAGGTGAGATTTGGATACCTGAAGCGCAGGCGTGGCAGAGCTTCCTGGATACCCTGAGTGAAGCTGGTTTCGAGGTCTATCTCCGTGCTTCCCCGAGGAAGCGAAGTCCAGCCAGTCTGGGGAGGTGCAGCGGAGGGGTAGTGTTCTGTAAGGTTCTCTTTATACCAACGGTAATCGTCAACGGCGTTGGATAAGAGCAGTTTGCGCGTTCCCTCGCTGGAGATCAGGTCAGCATCAGGAGCAAATGCCTGGTTACCCCAGGTGTGATCGCTATGGTAGTGGCTGTTTACCACCAGGGTAACCGGCTGGTCGGTGAGCGCTTCCGCTGCCAGGTTGAGGTCAATCCCTGCCTGGGGAGTTAGCAAGGTATCGAATACCAAAGTTTGGTCGCCCAGATTGACAATACAGGCATTGGAAACCGCAAGACCGCCTACTCGATGGATGACAGCATAAACTCCATGGGTAAGCTGCTCAACTTGAAAATGCTTTGAACTTATCATTTGGATAATGGAGCTCATGATAATCCCTCAATACAATCCATTCGGGCGACGAGTAACCAGGGCGGAGGCCTCATCAGAGCGGAAGCTCATACAAATGACACCCTGCACCACACCTTCCTTCACGGGCACCTCAGCAAGCCTGAAACGGATGATCTTGCCCAGGCGAGAGATGATGAACAGGTCATCTACCCCATCCACATTTGCAGCCGCGATCAGATGGTTGGTCGCGATCGCATTCTTGCCCCCCGACCCTGGAGTTTTATTACGGGCAAAACCGTTCATGCGGCGGACTGTTCCATGCCCGTCGGCACTCAAGAAGAAGACCTCGCTGTCATCATCGACGGGTGCTACGGCAATGGCCTGATCCTCCAAAGCGAGGCGGATACCCAGGCAACCCTGGGGTGGTACCTGCTTCTCGGAGAATCGGATTGCTCTTCCCTGTGTAGTAGCGATGAGCAAATCTCCATCGCCAGGTGCCCAGGCTGCGCAGGCTAACGGACCGTAGGATTTTATATCATAGAGAGGTATACCGGGTTTCATATATTCGCCAAACACATGGTGACGCAGGCAGCGTACCATCCCAGTCTTGCTGAGCAGTGCCAGGTAGCCTTGAGCCAGGATGGGCAAAACGGCTGCCAGGGACTCTCCTTCAAGTAACTTAATGCGGGAGACGATCGAGCTCCCTCGGGCATGAACGGGGGATTCTGACAGGCTTCCCAGGGAAAAGCGGAAGGCGCGCGAGGCACTGGTGATCAACAACAATGTCTGGCTTTCCTCAGCTATCGAGAGCAGCATAGGAGGATCTTCTTCAGGGGTATCCAGGTCGAAAACACCCATTCCTCCACGCCGTTGGCGGGCATACAGGTGCACCGGGGTGCGCTTGGCAATGCCTGAAGCAGTAGCAGTGATTAAACTGAATGGACTGGGAGGTTCATCAAGTGTGAGACCCTCTGCAGCATCCGCCCCTTGTTGCAGACGAATTTCAGCCAAATCAGCAATCTCCGCCTCCAAGGATTGGATGTAGGCGAGAATATCGGGGGCGACACCGGTCAGATCTGGGCGGTTTCTATCCATTGGATTGAATGAAAAAAATCGGGATGGCTAGCAATAGTTTAGCATAGAATATTGAATGAGGATAAATCCTATCTCCTCTCAAACTTTAAACCAAGGGGGGGATATGGTAACCAGCAACCAACAATCCGTAAAGTAATGCCAGCTTCAAGCCGTTATTGACCGCATGAATCACAATCGATGGCCATAAAGAATGGCTACGCTCGTAAAACCAGGCTAATACTATTCCCATGACAAACGTTGCTCCTGCTACTGCGATATCTCCGTGAAGCAATCCAAATAGAGCAGAGCTAATTGGAATGGCAATCCAGGGTCGCAAGAATTGGCGCAGCCAACGGTACAGGACTCCTCGAAAAAGAACCTCCTCAGCGATTGGGACGAGCAGACCACCCAGGATTAACATGATCAGACCGCCAAACCAGGTGATATCTTTTGGGACGAGGAACTCGAGCTGGGGATTCTCGGTGGGCAAACCCAAGGCTACCTGGATTGCCAGAGCAATCAAACCGATGATAGGGATAAATATCAGGGCGGTGGCGGCAGCCCACACTAGCCACCGGAATGTGCTTGGTACGAAGCCGACATCCGTCCAGTGCAACTTCTTTCGCAAGAGCCCAAAGATATATACACTGACCAGGATGGCAAATACTTCCAGGGATGTGAGGGCAACAATGTAACCAATCGTGATTCCTGGCTGTTCACCGGGAACAGGCTGCGAAAGGGAAGAGAACACCCAGGTGCCGAGCAGTATTACAGCGATGATGCTTAAGCCGATCAGCAGGATATCCACCCACGTCCACAAGCGACGGGGTTTAACTTCTGGGAGATATATCTCCAGGTTTTCCATTTGGTCTCCAATATTCAACGTGATTTTACCCCACCTCGCTGGATGATGCCTGGTCCAAATTTTTCCCAAAGTGAGTCAATGGCAACGTTCAGGCGATGCTCGCGCTCGTATGTTTCATCCCACAGGCTGAGCTGTCTAATGACAGGACCTAATCCACTGACACCCACTCCTAACAAACGAACCGCTTTCCCCGGCTTCCAGACCTGAGAAAAGAGCTGGAGTGAGACGGCAAATATCTGGCTTTCTTGGTCTGTTGGCTGCGCCAGGGTAACCTGGCGGGTAAGGGTGGTGAAATCAGGCCAGCGAAGTTTTATCTTCACCGTCGTACCCTGCAGCTCTGCCTGACGTAAGCGGCGACCGACCCGGTTTGAAAGTTCCAGCAGGGTTTGGTGAAGCACCTGTTCGCTGCGGACATCCCGAGCGAAAGTGGTCTCCTGGCTGATCGACTTGGTTTCATATTGGGTAATGATGGGGCTATCGTCCAGCCCGCGGGCATGGCTGGATATTTCTACGCCGATCTTGCCGAACACGCGCTTTAGCTCGCTCACCGGATACTGGGCGAGGTCCCCGATGGTGGTTACTCCCAGGTCTGAAAGTCGGGCAGCTGTCTTCGGGCCGACGCCCCAAAGCATTTCGACAGGTAAAGGAGCCAAGAATTCGGCCTCCTGCCCAAAGGGTACCACCGTGATGGCATTCGGGTATGAAGACAGGCTTTGAGAGCCGATCCCGGCGGGTTCCAGGGCGTTCGAATTCTTGCGAGCGGAGGCTTTCCCAACGTCTGTGGCGATCTTGGCAACCAGCTTATTGGTCGCCACTCCCAGGGATGAAGGCAATCCCAACTCTTCTCGAATGTTGGCTTGCAAAGTACGGGCCACCTG
>Ga0209253_10005472_pt1 | contig 11009 bp, 7 predicted proteins | sample FrelakmetBRP12BR_FD_187145 | JGI IMG/M metagenome (GOLD analysis project Ga0209253, IMG submission 187145) | Freshwater lake sediment microbial communities from the University of Notre Dame, USA, for methane emissions studies - BRP12 BR (SPAdes)... | ecosystem: Environmental > Aquatic >... | reverse complement strand
TCGCCTGCTTGAGCGATTCGACGCAGCAGGTGGAAGAGCAGTAGGGCAGGTGCTGGGGGTCTCTCGACCCGGCGCAGAGGATGATCGCCGCCGACTTCACCGGCTTTCCGTCCGAGGGTCTCGTGATCTTCCCTTTGAGGGCGAGCTCCTCCATGGTGACGTTGGTGATCACGTTCTTGTGTTTGCCGAAGCCGAGGTGACCCAGCTTCGTGGCGTCATAAGGAACCGCGCCGGTGGCCAACACGACGGCGCCCGTCCGCTCGGTGACCTCGCTCCCGTTCTGGCTGATGTGCACATCGAAGAGGCAGGGCGCTCCCACGGTCTTCGCCACCGTCGCCCCGGTGTAGACCTTGATCCGCGGCTCCGCCTCCACCGCCTTGACCTTGGCGGCGATGTCCACCTCTTCGAGCTGGGTGTAGGGGTGTCGCTGGGGAGCCTGCTTGTAGAGCTTCTTCATCCAGCCCCCGAGGGCCTTCTCCTTCTCGACGAGCACCACCTCGTACCCGGCCTTGGCCGCTTCCAGCGAGGCGGTGAGGCCGGCGAGACCGCCACCCACCACGAGCACCCGCTTGGACATCTCCCCTTCCGGCTTGTAGGGCTCGGGGAGCTCCATCTCCTGGAGCTTGCTTATACCCATGCGGAGATAATCCTCGGCCATCTCCTGGGTCTTCTCGTCGTTGGCAGGCTGGCACCACACCACCTGTTCCCGCAGGTTTACCCGATCGAGGAGCACCGCCGGCCCATAACTGAAGACATCGTACATGACCCGGGGCGAGCAGGCCGCGATCACCACCGTATTCACGCCTGCTCCCTGAACGTCATCCCTCACGAGCTGGGCGCCTTCCTTGCTGCACAGGCAGGCGTGGTCCTTACAGACCGCCGCCTTGAGTTCGCCGGTCGCAACCTTAGCAAAAGCCGCCACATCCAGGGACTCACCGATGCCACAGCCCTTACAGATGTAGACTCCTATCTTCTTGTCCATCGGCTTACCTCCTCACCGTCGATTGCATGGCCTTGAGTGCTGCGGCAGTCGCATCCCGATTGGCGGTCGCCACATCGAGGGGTTTTCTTGCACATCCGGTCGCGTAGATGCCCGCCTTGCTCTGCTCCGCCAGGACAAAGCCGCTCTCGTCATAGCGAACATCTCCGGGCACCTTTTCCGTTGCGGTGGTGGGCTCCATGCCGGTAGCAAGGACCAGGAGATCCACCTGCACCCGCCTCTTGCCGCTGCCGTAGATATCTTCGGCCTCAACGATGACGTCCCCTGTTGCCGGATCCTCCGTCACCTTGGCCACCTTGCCCTTGACGAGGGTGACGTTCTGGTCAGCCGCCACCTTAATGTAGAAGTCCTCGTATCTCCCGAGGGCGCGGATGTCGATGTAGAAGATGGTGACCTTGGATTCGGGGTTCTGCTCGCGGATGTACGTTGCCTGCTTGAGGGAGGCCAGGCAGCAGATGTAGGAGCAGAAAGGGAGGTGGTTTTCATCCCGGGATCCGGCGCACTGGGCGAAGGCGATCCGGCCGACCGGCTTCCCGTCCGAAGGGCGAAGGATCTTTCCCGCCGTCGGCCCGTTCGCGGCGGCGAGGCGCTCCATCATGACGTTGGTCACGACGTTCCTCACCTTGCCGAAGCCCAGGGTGTCGATCTTGTTCGCATCGTAGGGCTTCCAGCCCGTGGCGTACACGACCGCCCCAACCTTGAGGCTGATGGTCCGGGGCTTCATCTCCAGGTCCACGGCGTCATACTTGCAGGCGGCCTTGGCCTTCGCCCCTTCCTCGGTGCCGACGATCTGGGGGGCGATCACGTAACGCATGGGGAAGGCGAACTGGTGGGGCAGGTACGCCGCCCTCACCTTGTCCATGCCGTAGTTGAACTCGTTCGAGATCTCGGTCGTCACCGCCTCGGCGCACGCGCCGCAGGAGGTACAGTTCTCGTTCACGTAGCGAGGATTGAGCCTAACCGCCACATCGAAGTTGCCCTCGTCTCCCGAGATCTTCTCCACCTCGGCCATGGTGAAAAACTTGATCCGGGGGTTCTGCCTCATGCGGCGAAAGTTGATCTCAAGCCCGCAGGCGGGGGGACAGAGCTTGGGAAAGTACTGGTTGAGTTGAGCGACTCGCCCACCCAGATACGGCCGCTTCTCCACGATGATCACGTCGCGGCCGGCCTCAGCCGCCTCCACCGCAGTGGTCAGCCCGCTTATACCGCCGCCGACCACCAGGATACTTTGGGTCAGACCCTTCTCGTCAGCCATCGTACTCCTCCAGGTCTATGGTTTCACGCTGTGGCGAAATCACACTGGATTCAGGGCCGGGGCACTACTCCTGAACCCTCCGGCGATTGTCCGGCACGGAGGTCTCGACTGCCGCCTTCGGAGCGAAGCTCCGCTGCGACGGCTCCCTGCCGCCCAGATCTGGGCGAGATCCACACCATCTCTCCGGGCAATCACCACAGGATTCAGGCTCGCACGGTCCCAGACTACAAATGGGGTGAACTCGCCGACACCAATGCCTCGTTGCGAGGCCCCTGCGCCAGCGATGGGGTAGGGGAGAAGCCTTCGGGGTGGTGGTGTCGGTCCACGTGGAAAAACGCTCCAGGCGCCGCTCGCGGCGCCTGGAGCAGGGTGTGACTAGACGTTGATCCAACTCTTTACGGGCAGCTTGCGAATGCTCCACTGGCCCGTCGCCGGATCATGCTTGGAGATCGTGAAGACCTTCCAGTTCGCCTCATCCAGCTTGGGGAAGTCGGCCCGGTAGTAGTAGCCGGGATACCGTGTCTCTTCGCGGAACATGAGGTGCCGCATGTGGACCTCCGAGGTCCACAGCCGGTGGTAATTCTCCCAGGCCCGCATGAGCTCATGGAGAGTCTCGGCGCCGAGAAGCGCGGAGTCTTCCTTGAGGTATTCCAGGAGCTCCAGGCCCTTCTCCAGCGAGGGCTTGTTGGTGGAGTACCACATGGAGGTGCCGCCGGCATACTCGTCCATGATCTTGTTCAGGCGGAAGAGGAACATCTTCGGCCTGATGTACTTGGGGGTAATGTCCTTGGTTACCGTGTATTTCTTGCCCTCTTCGAAGGTCGTCAAGGGCTTGATGATCTCCGCCTTGATCTCCTCGAACTTGGAGGTGTCGAGGGTCACATCCCCGGGGTTCTCCACCAGGAAGCGGCAGGCCGCCTTGGCGGCGATGCGGCCCTCGGCATGGGAGCCGGAGGAGAACTTGTGGGCGGAACAGCCCACGCCGTCACCGGCGGTGAACAGGCCCTTCACCGTGGTCATGCGGTTGTAACCCCAGTTGTATTCGGGCGGTGCGATGTCCTCGGGACCGCTCACCCAGGCACCGGCGTGGGAGGCGTGGGAACCGATGAAGTAGGGCTCGGCGGCCATGATCTCGGACATCCTCTCCTCGGGCATGATATTCTGGCCGGCCCAGAGGAGCGCCTGGGAGATGGTCATATCCAGGAAGTCTTCCCAGGCCTCGGACTCGAGTTCCTTCATCTTCTTCTTGTACGCCTTGGGGTCGTCCTTGTACTTGGCGGCCAGGTTGGCAATGGCCTCCTCGGTCCGCATGTACACCGGGCCCTTGCCCTCCATGCACTCCAGCATCATCTGGTGGTTCCGGAGCGGGGTGGGAAGCGGCTTGGCCGAGGCGTAAGGGGCCCAGGGCTTGACGGCATCGGCGCGGGTCGCCAGGTAGTCCTCACCGAAGGCGTTGGTGGCTCGGGACTTGAAGAAGAGGAACCACGCACCCACCGGGCCGTAGCCGTCCTTGAACCGGGTGGGGATGAAGCGGCTCTCCATCTGGGCCATCTCGGCGCCCACCTGGAGCATCATGGCGTAGTTGGAGCCGGCATTCCAGGGTGGATACCAGGTGCGGCCGAGACCCTCGCCCACGGAGCGGGGCCGGAAGATGTGCACCGCGCCGCCGCAGCCGAGCATGATGGCCTTGGCCTTGATGAAGTAGACCTTGTTCTCACGGACGCTGAAGCCCACGGCGCCGGCAATCCGGTTGGGCTGCTTGGCATCGAGGAGCAGCTTCACGATGAAGAGGCGCTCGATGATGTTTTCCATCCCCAGGGCGTTCTTGGTCGCCTCGGCCACGATCACCTTGTAGGACTCGCCGTTGATCATGATCTGCCAGCGGCCGGCGCGCTGGTAGTTTCCCTTCTCATCCTTCCAGATGGGGAGGCCCCACTTCTCGAAGAGATGCACGGAGGAGTCAACGTGCCGGCCAATGTCATAGACCAGGTCTTCGCGGATGGTGCCCATCTGGTCGTTTCGCACGTATTTCACGAAGTCCTCGGGGGTGTTCTCGTTGATATCGAGGCCGATGTAGGTGTTGATGGCCGAAAGACCCATGGCCACCGCACCGCTGCGATCCATCGCCGCCTTGTCCACCAGGAGGACCTTGATATTGTTCTTCTTGGCCCAGTAGGAGGCCTCATAGGCCGCGCCGCAGGAGGCCATGCCGCCGCCGACGATCAACAGGTCGGTGCTCAGCTGTACGGTTTCGAATTCCATCATAGGTTTACCTCCTCCTTACTTTTTGGTGGTGGGCAGCGCGGCGATTCCCAGCGATGCCGGCTCGGTCCACAGTTCCATACTCTTGAGGTCACCCTTCCCCTCATTAAAGCCGCCCTCCGGCACCGCTTTGCCTTCAGCGGTGGTGCGGATGGGGAACTTGAAGCGTTTCAGCGCGCCGTTCCGGAACTTCACCGTCCACATGATGTCATCGGAACCGCGGAGCGGCACCACGCTCGCGCCGTAGGGGACAAAATCGGCGTAGCCGCGGACGTCCATGGCCTGCTGGGGGCAAATCTTCACGCAGCTGTAGCACTCCCAGCAGAACTCGGGCTCCTGGTTGTAGCCCTTCATCTTCTCCTTGTCCAGGACCATCAGGTCGTTGGGGCAGATGTACATGCAGGCGGTCTTATCCTGCCCCTTGCAACCGTCGCACTTCTCATCGATGACATAGCTTGGCATTGATTTCCCTCCTAGGTTTTTCTTCATCCAGAAATCGACCTGTTTCACTCCTCGAGCCCCGACACTTCTGGTGGGGCCAAAAACCGATGAGCGCTCATCACCTCCCTTCAAGCCCGCGTTACCGGCAAATCTTGCGGTTTGATCTCACTTCGAAGCCGACGGGAAGCCTTGCTAATATGGGGGGCCCGCCTCCTTGGCTGGCGCTCGTCGGCATGCTGCATCCCCATTATCGCAGGAACCCACGTCTCCTGTGGGATCGCCTTGCCAGGGTCTTTACGCGCTTCTGACTGACGCAAGCGAGGTACTCGGACGGCCTTGCCACTCGGCGAACAAATGCGTTGCCTCTTGGCCCGAACGTGTTTCCTGCCGCCGAGTGGTCCACGTACCAGCCAGCCTATTCACGCCCGGGCTGGGCACGGTACTTCCCTGCTACTAAGACAACGAAAAACCCCGGTCGCCCACAAGGGGTCTTCCGCGCCTAGGCAAAGGGCTACATTTTGCTATTCAGAACTAGCCAGAGCTCTCTTCCCGAGATCCTCAGATCCGGCGACCCGCCCTCGCCGTCTCTGTTCAGGCTCAACAGTGGATTTGACCTGCACATCCGGGAAGGGTGAGAGCCTGCGGTGGATGGGGGTAACTTGTACTATCTTTAACAAAGTTGCGCGCAGTATAACGCCCTTGAGAAAGATCTTCAAGAATTTTTTTTATTGCGCTTTCGGGGAGTAAAGTCAAGAGAAAAATTGCGGTGCCCCGTCCCTATGATATAGTAACATGAACCCGAGAGGGGCGACCTCGGCCGACGCATGGGCTCGAAGCAATAGCCCTCTCGCCCAGCAACCGAGGGGTCCATGGTGGTTCAAGGCCATCACCGCTTTCCGCTCCATGGCTGGCTTGGCCTCGCCGGTCTTCTCGTCGCCGAGGCGCTCCTCCTTCTCCGCACGGAACTAGTGGGGCAGTGGTTCTTCGTCCTTGCCTGGTGGCCATACATCCTTCTCGTCGACGCCCTTGTCTACCGCCGGAAAGGCACGTCGCTCCTCGCCGATCACCGGCGGGAATTCCTCTTTCTCCTCCTGTGTTCGATCTGCTTCTGGCTCACCTTCGAGCTCTTCAACCTGAGGCTCGAGAACTGGCACTACATCGCCGTGCCCGAAAGCCTTCCTCTTCGGTGGACCGGCTATGCGGTGAGCTTCGCGACCGTGCTCCCCGGCCTCTTCGAAACCACTCAACTCCTGGAGGCCTACGGGGTATTCCGCTCAGCCGCCTCGCCCCGGATCTCCTCCGCTACGGGCTGGTTCGGCCCCTTTGTCGCCACCGGCCTTCTCTTCTCCATCCTTCCCCTCCTCTGGCCCCAGTACTTCTTTCCCCTGGTGTGGGGATGCTTCACCTTCCTGCTCGAGCCCCTCAATTACCGGCTGGGCGGACGCTCCCTCATGCGCCAGTGGCAAGAGGGAAGCCTCCGGACCTTTTATCTTCTCCTCGGCGCGGGCGCCTTCTGCGGCCTCCTCTGGGAGTTCTGGAATTTTTGGGCCGTGACCAAATGGGTCTATACTGTCCCTTGCGTGGGATTCTTGAAGATCTTCGAAATGCCCATTCTCGGCTTCTTCGGGTTTCCCCCCTTTGCGGTTGAGTGCTACGTGATGATGAATACCATCTCTCTCCTTCGCGGGAATCGCAGTTGGGACGACCCCAGGCCAGGGAAAGCGCAGGCCAGACCGGTGCGGACCACTTTCGTCGCCCTTGGTCTCCTGGCGTATTCAATCTTCGTCTTCCACCAGATCGACCTCCACACGGTCGCAACCTGGCGACCATGACTCCCCCTTTGCCACCTTGCCTGCGCCGGCTCGGGCTGCATTTTCTCGTTGACAAACGAACCACCTTGTACTAATGATAACGATTGCATTCCCGCCATAATAAATTAGCTTATCGTGATCCATACGCTAGTGTTGGTGGTACGTGTGAACTAGCCAGGAATTCACTGGACGGTGAAGAATCCCGATCGCCTGGAGCGTCACCTCGACCGCAGGATTTCTGGGGAAGGGTTGCCGAAGTCTCGCGCGCGATATGGCTTACAAAGGGCTACGGCCGAACTGACGTGGGGGGAACAGGTTCTGCCGGAAGACGCGTCGCCGGTCTTGGCGACGATCACTGCCGTTCCAGGCACGGGCGCTCTTCATCTTTTTGGTGTGAGAACTGGAACGAGGACCATCCCCTTGTCCCCGGCGGCGATGGCCTCATGACGAAAGTCGACACACCGGCTTCGTCGTTCCGGGGGGTACATCTGACCAGGGCCGAAAGGGGGGATGGAATAGCTGCTGCTCGGTATGAAGGGAGATGCGATACGGCACGGTGACGGACATTTTGTCATGCTAAGGAAACACTGTTAGAAAGGAAGATACTATGGAACTGAAGATGAAGATGCCCCTTCCTCATGGCGGGAGGTTGGTTGACAGGGTTGTGACAAATCCGAGGGCCGGCAAGAAGATGGCCGCTACCGCCGACGCCGTCTACGACATCAAGCCGACTCTCTATAACGGCATGCCGGTAAGGAACGTTTACCGGGAGATCATGTCCATCTGCTACGGCTTCTTCAGCCCCTGTGAAGGCTCCATGACCAAGGCGGAGCTCGAGCGGATCCTGAAGGAGAGAAGACTCTTGAGCAACTGGGTATTCCCCTACCCCATGCTCTTCGACATCTCCGAGGAGGATCTCAAGAAGCTGAAGGTTCAGGAAGGCGACAGACTGCTCCTCAGACTGAAGGGACAGCCCTTCGCCGTCCTCGATATCGAGGAGATATACCAGATCGATGCCAAGGACCTGGCCACCCGGACCTTCGGCACCCCGCAGGCGAACCCCGAGGTGGTGAAGGTTGCCTTCGACAACAAGCACCCGGGCTATAACATTTACTCTTCCTACAATCGCATGGTCCTCGCCGGCAAATACACCATCATCAACGAGCCCAAGATGAGGTCGCCCTTTGATCGGTTCTGGTATCCCCCGGCCAAGGCGAGAGCGGAATTTCAGAAGAGAGGATGGAACACGGTCATCGCCCATCAGACCAGGAACGTGCCCCACGTGGGACACGAAGCCCTCATGCGGAATGCCGCCTATATCGGCGACATCAAGCCCTGCGACGGCATCATTGTGAACGCTATCGTCGGCGCCAAGCGAATCGGCGACTATCCCGACGAGACCATCGTGGAAGCCCACGACATGGTGAACATCGCCGGATACGTGAAGCCCTCAAGGCACCTGGTGACCATCCTCCTGTGGGACATGAGATACGGCAACCCTCTCGAGTCGCTCCTCCACGCCGTGGCACGGCAGAACATGGGTGTCTCCTTCCACATGTGGGGCCGTGACCATGCCGCCCTGGGTCCCTACTACGACACCTATGCGGCCCAGATCCTCTGGGAGAACGGGGTACCGAGCTTCGGCTTCGACAAGCCGCCATACGCGGTCGACTACGGGCTCCTCATGCGGCCGCAGAACATGGCCGAGTTCTGGTATTGTCCGAAGTGCACCGAGGTCACCTACAGCGAGAACTGCAACCACGATAAGGAGCGTCAGCGCTTCAGCGGCAGCTTTATCCGCAGCCTCCTCGCCGAAGGCGTCTTCCCGCCGGCTGTAATCATGCGACCGGAAGTGTACAAGACGGTGGTCAAGTGGTGGAAGATTTTGGGCTACCCGTTCAACAACAAGAAGTACCTCGCAGAGCGGGAGAACGAACTGGAAATCGATTTGGCCGAAATGAAGCTTAAATAGGGGGATACGATGAATTACCTCGCCGTACTCTTGGATGCAAAGAGGCTTGCCGATATTCAAGGCACCGCGCTCGAGAAGAAGGTTACCGACATGTTCGGCGGCGCCATCAAGGCGCTCATCATGGAGATGCCTGAGGAGCAAACGAAGAAGGTCCTTTCCGCCTTTCCGGCGGCCCGATTGGACGCCAGATTCTTCCTGGAAGAGGTTCCCATCGCCGTGAAGAGGGCCATCTTCGAGGAGATCAAGCGCTCCAAGTCCATCGAGCCCAAGGTTATCGATGCCGTCATGGCGAAAGCCGACCAACTCAAGGAAGCGGTGAAGAAGGAGTCCGAGTACCTGCCGGTTCCAGAGATCGATTAAGATTTGATTGGAGGGAAACCAAGGAGAGAGATGCCGCGAGGCATGTCTCTCCTTTTTTTGTCTGAACTGAGCGAGTTGAAGATGTCCCCGGCCGAATCGAGCGGGCGTGAAGCCCACCCCTAGACGAGAGCCTTCAAACCATATCCTTGACCACTCCACGGAGAGCGGGGATACTTATGTGGCAACAGGAAATCTCAAGACGATGGACTCCACAACCTTCTATCTTCTCAGCCTCGGCTGCGCCAAGAACCGGGTGGACAGTGAGGTCATCCTCGGGGGGTTGATCTCTGCGGGGTATCACCCCGAGGCCGATCCCCTCAAGGCGCAGCTCATCGTAGTGAATACGTGCTCGTTCATCGAAAGCGCCGCCCAGGAGTCCATTGACACCATCCTGGAGCTCGCCGAGGCCAAGGAGAAGGGAGCGTGCCGGCTCCTCGTGGTGACCGGCTGTCTGCCTCAACGTTACGGGAAGAAGCTCGCCGAGGCCATGCCGGAGGTGGATCTCTTCCTCGGGACCGGCGCCTTTCACCGGCTGCCCTTACTCCTCAGCCGCCGCCAACCGGGAGACCCGCAACAAGTCCACCTGGAGCCGCCCCGGTTCCTTATGGAATCTGAAACCCCGAGGGTGCTCTCCGGCCCCTTCTACAGTGCCTACCTCAAGGTCGCCGAGGGCTGCAGCAATCGGTGTGCCTTTTGTACGATTCCCGCCATCCGTGGCCGGTACCGGAGCCGTCCCCTGGATGATCTCCTTCGGGAGGCCGACTGGCTCGCCCTGCAGGGCGTGCGGGAGCTCAACCTGGTGGCGCAGGACACCACCGCCTACGGTGAGGACCTGGGCCCCACGCCGCGCCTTGCCGACCTTCTGGATACCCTGGCACGAACGGGGCTCTTCTCCTGGACCCGCGTTCTCTACGCCTATCCCCAGCGCATTACGGGGAGGCTCCTCGAGGTGATGGCGGCCCATCCCTCCATCTGCCCTTACCTGGACATCCCCTTCCAGCATGCCTCAGAGCGGATTCTCCAGGCTATGGGCCGCTCAGGATCGCCAGCTGAATTTCTCCGGCTCGTGCAGTGGATCCGGGTACAGCTTCCGACCATTACCCTCCGCACGACCCTTATGGTGGGATTTCCCGGGGAGACCGATGACGACTTCCAGGAGCTTTATGAATTTGTCGAAAAGGTTCGATTCCAGCGCCTGGGGATTTTCGCCTACTCGCCGGAACGGGGAACGGCCGCGGCAAGACTCGGAGATTCGGTACCGACGAGGGTGAAAACCAAGCGTCTGCGCAAGCTGGCCGCTCTTCAGGAGAAGATCAGCCTCGCCTACCACCGGCAGCTCATCGGCACGATCCAGCCGGCACTCATCGAGGGACGAAGCCCGGAGACGGAGCTCCTCCTAGAGGGTCGTCTGGCCTCTCAGGCACCCGAGGTTGACGGCCGGGTTCTGATCAGCTCCGGCTGCGGACGTGTCGGCGAGATCATGCCGGTTCGTCTCACCGAGGCCTATCCCCACGACCTGGTCGGTGAGATTGTGGAATCCGAATTGCTTTGACAATCCGGGCAAATTCGGCTATGAGAAAGCCTTCGGCGAGTAGCCTGGACCCTGGCGCTATCGTGAGGAAGAGCCGTCTTGCCCCCGAGACATCGAGCGACAACCCCACTCCACCAGCCTGCCTCCATCCTGAGCCAGGTGGAAGACGATCTCAAACGGATCGAACGGGAAATCGAAAAAAACCTGAGCTCCAGCGTCCCTCTCATCGCCCATATCAGCCGCTACATCATCAGGAGCGGCGGCAAGCGGCTCCGGCCCTTGCTCATGGTGCTCACCGCCCGCCTCACGGGCTATCAGGGAGAGAATCACTACCCGCTTTCCATCGTCTTCGAGTACCTCCACGCTGCCACCCTCCT
>Ga0209253_10005471_pt1 | contig 11009 bp, 10 predicted proteins | sample FrelakmetBRP12BR_FD_187145 | JGI IMG/M metagenome (GOLD analysis project Ga0209253, IMG submission 187145) | Freshwater lake sediment microbial communities from the University of Notre Dame, USA, for methane emissions studies - BRP12 BR (SPAdes)... | ecosystem: Environmental > Aquatic >... | reverse complement strand
AGCTGCCTCCCCTGTATCCCTCGCCGTCGTAGAAATTGACCTGCGCTGCTGCCTCGGTCGCCAGAACCATGGCGAGCGCACCGAGCACGGCCTCGAGTTTCGATCGCATCGTCGTTCTCCAAATCGTTGCCCTCTCGCAGGAGGGAACCTGCCATTTCGAACGGCAACCTTCCGCGGATCGGTGCTTCAGGACCTACCCGCGCGGGTCACCCCTGCCGTTGACCCAGATCGTCGCTCCGGGCGGCGCGCTCATCTGCACCCGGTGCAGGACGTTCCGGAAGTAGTACGTGACGTCCCAGTACGCCGGCCGACCCGAGCCGGGAGCCGCAGCACAGCGCTGAACGTCCTGCGTGTAGGACCCGCCTTCGCCGCGGCCGACGTTGGCGCCGATCGCGCCGCCCGCGACTGCACCCGCCGCCGTTGCGACATCCTGGCCGCGACCGCCGCCCACCTGATGCCCCAACACGCCGCCGATGATCGCACCGATGATCGCACCCGGGACATTGGCCCCGCCCGGCCCCGGCTCGACGACCTGCTGGCGCTCGACCCAGCAGCGCTGCTCCGGCGGGCCGAAGACCGCGCGCACGGACGAGACGGGGACCTCGTACAGCCGCTCATCGGGCCGGCGACGGTATTCGTAGACGGGCGCCGGCGGCGGCGGCGGCACCTCGTTCGGGTAGACGTTGTTCCCGACGGGCCGCACCGACGAGACTTGATTGTTGAGGCCGACCGTGGCGAGCGACGGATAGTTGCCCGGCCGCAGCACCACGCAGCGGCCGCGGAAACCGGCGTTCTCGCACAACTCCCAACGCGTCCGGGAGACGATCGCCGACGAGGCACGGTCGTTGAACCCCCATGTCGCGAAATTCTCGATGGTCCGGTCCGCCACGAAGACGCGCCCCACGAAGCCCTCGCCCTCGTAGAACGACACCTGCGCCGCCGCCTGGGTCGCCAGAATCAGTGTGGCGGCAAACACTGCAATCTTCAGTCTCGCTCGCATCGGTATGCTCCTCATCGTTGCCCCCACTGTCGAAGGGGCCGCACCACGAACAACGACTATAACGCGCGATGCGTCCCCGGCGTTGTCACGGCGGCAGCGCCACCTCGGCCCGCTAGCCGGCTGTCGGGGTAGACGTCGCAGGACCACGGGTTCAGACTTGCCTCGGCATCGCCGCCCGCAGGACCACGGACATGAACCCCTTCCAGCACCTCGACACCGGTTGCCCGGCGATGATCCGCGCCGCCGTCGCAGCCATTGCGCTGACGCTCGTCGCGGGCCCGACCCTCGCGGCCGAGGCCCCGTCCGCGCACGATCCGGACATCGCGCGGCTGGTGCGCGACATCTCGCCGGCGCGGCTCGAAAGTTACGTCCGCACGCTGGCGGGATTCGGTACCCGGCACTCGCTGTCGGCCGTCGACGATCCGAAGCGCGGCGTCGGCGCAGCGCGACGCTGGATTCGCGAAACCCTTGAGCGCTGCGCCGCCGATTCGGGCGGGCGGCTCAAGGTCGCGTTCGACGAGTTCACGCAGCAGCCGACGCCGCGCGTGCCGAAGCCGGCGCCGCTCGTCAACGTGGTCGCCACACTGGAAGGCGCGGATCCGCAGGCGCGGGCGCGGACCTTCGTCGTCTCCGGTCACTACGATTCGATGTGCGGCAACGTGATGAACGCCGAATGCGACGCGCCCGGCGCCAACGACGACGCGTCCGGCACCGCCGTGGCGATGGAGCTCGCGTGCACGATGGCGAAGGGAAGCTATCCGGCGACCCTGGTCTTCATGGCGGTCGCCGGCGAGGAACAGGGATTGCTCGGCGCGGCGCAATGGGCGAAGACGGCGCGCGAGCGCGGCGTGAACGTCGAGGCGATGATCACCAACGACATCGTCGGCAACGCGCACGACGAGACGGGCCGGCGCGACGCGGCCACCGTGCGGCTCTTCGCGGAAGGCGTCCCGGCGGGCAGGGAGCTGACGGAGGCGTGGCAGAGCCGGCTCGAAACCGGCGGCGAGAACGATTCGCCCGCGCGCGAGCTCGCACGCACGATCCGCGACGCCGCAGCGCGCTACGTCCCGGAGCCGGCGGTGCGCATCGTCTACCGGCGCGACCGGTACCTGCGCGGCGGCGATCACATCCCGTTCCTCGCGCAGGGGTATGCCGCGGTGCGCTTCACCGAGGCGCACGAGGACTTCCGCCACCAGCACCAGGACGTGCGCGTGGTCGACGGCGTGCAGTACGGCGACCTGCCGCAGTTCGTGGACTTCGAGTATCTCGCAGGCGTCGCGCGCGTGAACGCCGCCGCACTGGCGTCGCTCGCCCGCGCGCCCGCCCCGCCCTCCGGCGTCCGGATCGAGACGCTGCGGCTCGAGAACCGGACAACGCTGACGTGGCTCGCCAATCCCGAACCGAACATCGCCGGCTACGAAATCGTCTGGCGCGAGACGACCGCCCCGTTCTGGCAGGGCAGCGAGTTCGTCGGCGACGTCACGCGCGCGACCCTGCCGCTGTCGAAGGACGACTACCTGTTCTCGGTGCGCGCCGTGGGCAGCGGCGGCCACCGCAGCCTTGCCACGTACCCGCTCACGCTGCGCAACGCCTACCGGCCGTAGCCGACGGTCTGCGCGAGCACGATGCGCTGATCGACGCGCAGGCCCAGCGCGGGCGCAAGCTTGCGGCGGTCGACCCAGCCGCGCACGACGCACGCAAGGCCGGCTGCAGCGCAGTAGAGGTAGACGTTCTGCGCGATGAAGCCCGCGTCCGCCGACGCGAAGTAGGTGCGGTCCTCGGCGCTGGCGTCGGGCATGCGCGCGAAGTCCGCCACGTACACGAGATTGAGCGGCGCCGTCCCGACGAAATCCTGCAGGCCGGTCGCGGCGCGAAGGTCGGCGGCCACCGCGAGCCGCAGCGCGTGGTCGCGGGCATCGTAGCGGTAGGTGCCGTCCGCCATCGCCACGAAGACGTCGATCTCCTGCCAGTTGTGCGCCGACGGCGCGGTGCGACCGCCGCTCTCCGGACGGTTGACGCCGAAAGCGCTCCACAGCAGCGTGGAGAGAACCTCTCGCGGCAGGGGTTTCGACGAGAATTCGCGGGTGCTCCGGCGTGCGCGCAGCGCCTGCATCAGCGTGGCGGTGCCGGTGGTCTGCGGCGGCGGCAGCATGAGCGGGCGCTCCGCCTGCGCGAGTGCGGAAGTGGACATGAGCATGATCCCCAGGAATTGGCGACGATCGAGCATCGGCCGCTCCGAGCGGCGATCGCCGCTCCCGCCATCGAGCTTAGGCTTCGTGCGCCGCGTGTGGCTTGATCTGGGATAAAGGCCTGTCGCAGCCGGTCGGACCCGACTTGCCGGCGGCCCGGCGCGCGCGCGAATGGTCGAGTCTCGCCCTCCTTTGCTACACTGCCGCGCTCTGCCCCGGACCGTCCGTACAAGAGGCGCGCACCCGGGGACGACGAGCGACAACGACTTCGAGGAGGAGCAATGCGAAGAATCGGATACGGCCGGCTGCTGCTGGTCGCCCTCGCGTGCGGAGGCTCGCTCGGCTGGGCGCAGAACGTGAAGATCACGCCGCTGGGCTCGCATGCGGGCGAGTTGTGCGACCGCGACCGCGCCACGATCTTCGAGGACCCGACCGGCGTGCGGATCCTGTACGACGCCGGACATTCGGTCACCGGCGCCGACGACCCGCGGCTCGGCGACGTGCACGTCATCCTGCTGAGCCACGCCCACGGCGACCACATGGGCGAGCGCAGGATGAAGGCGCTCGAAGCCGGCACCTGCGACCGCCCCGAAACCGTTTCCGCCGCGCCCCATTCGACCACCGGCGAGATCGCTGCAGCCAAGAACGCCGCGATCATGATGATCGCGCCGATGGCCGCGTTCATCGGCAGGAAGGTCGAGAACATCCGCGGCAAGCCGACCGGCGACTGCGCGCAGACCGGCCCGGACCTCGTGGTTCCATTTCCCGCCTCCTGTCTCGCCGGTGTCCAGTTGGGCGGGGCGCGCACGTTCAGGACCGCCACGGCGGCACGCACGGTCGAGATCACCACGGTGACCGCCGCGCACGACAGCACCGTGGCGCGCTCGCTGCTCACGGATCCGGAGCGAAAGAACCTCGACGCGGACAACGTCAGCCTGACGCTCGGCCCGTCGAGCGGCTATGTCATCCAGTTCACCAACGGTCTCAAGGTGTACCTGTCGGGCGACACCGGCCTGCACGCCGAGATGAAGTCCATCGTCAACGAGTTTCACAAGGCGAACCTCGCCGTTCTCAATCTCGGCCCGAACGCGGTGACGAGCTTCTCCGCCGCCTATGCGGTCAACGAGTTCCTGAAGCCCGCCGCGGTCATCGTGACGCACGTCAACGAAGGGGCGACGGTAAGCGGCAAGGCCAGGCCGGAATCGCGGACCGCGGCGTTCGTCAACCTGGTCAAGGGCCGGCCGACCCATCTGGCGCTGAGCGGCAAGACCATGGAGTTCGACGGCAACGCGAAATGCGTCGCCGGTTGCTGATCCGTTACTGGGGAGCCTCGGCACAAGCCCGGCGGCCGGCGCCCGCAGCGCCCGTCGCCGTTCAGCGCGGTAGCCGCACCTGCAATGCGCGCAGCTGCTCTTCCAGGTCGCGAATGCGGTCGAGGCAGGAAAGCAGGAGGGCGACGCCGTGGGGCTCGAGCTCGAATTCCTCGCGCAGCCGGCGTGCGGTGCGGGCAATGGTAACCGCGCGCACGGTGAACACGCACTGCCCCGCCGTCGCGTCGGCGGGCGACAGCGCGCCGTAGTCGACGAGCTCCAGCACTTCCGCCTCCGAGAGCCCGGAAAGGTCGGCGAGATCGGAGAGCGCCAACGGGCGCTCCTCGTCGAACCCGAACGCTTCGTCCCGCTCGGTCGTCATGCGCGCTCTCCTATTCCAGGTGCCGCCGCGGATTGAACGTCGACGCCGCGGCAAGCTCCTCCACCAGGCTGCGTTCGCGCGCGGACAGCTCGGCCGGCATCGCGATCTGCACGATCGCGTAAAGGTCGCCGGCGCCACCGCGCGGCGTCGGCAGGCCGCGGCCCGCGAGCCGCAGATGGTGGCCCGCGCGCGTTCCGGCCGGCACCTTGAGATTCACGGACCCGGCCAGCGTCGGAATCTTCACCGTCGCGCCGAGCGCCGCCTCCCACGGCGTCACCGGCAGGTCGAGGAAGAGATCGTGGTCGCTCACCCGGTACAGCCGATGCGGCCGCAACGCCACGGCGAGGTACACGTCGCCGTCGCGACCGCCGTGCGCCCCCTTGCCGCCCTGCCCCGGAAGGCGCAGCACCTGGCCGTCGGCGACGCCCTTGGGGATGCGGGCCTTGACGTGCCGCGGCACGCGGCGCGGCACGCCGTGCTCGTCGAATTCCGTCGTCGCGAGGTCGAGGCTCACCTCCGTGCCGTGGAAGGCTTCCTCGACCGTGATAGCGACCCGGGCTTCGTAGTCCTCGCCGCGAACCCCCCCGGACGCGCCGCGCGGCCGGCCCCGCCCGCGGTGCCCGGCAAGGCCGGCAAAGAGATCGGCGAGATCGACGTCCTCGAAGACCGACCCCGCTTCGCCGAATTGCGTCCCCCACCCCGGTGGCGGACGTATTTCCTCGCCCGGACGATGGGGGCCGAGCTGGTCGTACGCCGCACGCTTCTCGGCATCCTTGAGCGTCGCGTACGCCTCCGCCACCTCCTTGAAGCGCGCCTCGGCGTCCTTCTCCTTCGAGACGTCGGGATGGTACTTGTGCGCGAGCCGGCGATACGCCTTCTTGATCTCCGCTTCGGTCGCGCCGCGCTCGACCCCGAGAATGGCGTAGTAGTCCTTGAATTTCATCCGGTGATTCCTGCAGCGCCGCGACGGCGGATCGCGAACCCGCTCCCCGCGCAGCACCCTGGGCCATAGCTTACCGCGACCGGCGGCCGTGCGGCGCGCATCCGTCGTGGGTCCGGCTTCAGCCGGACGCGGCGGTGCGGTGCAGGGCGCAAACCCGCAGAGTCGGGTTACCATGGCAGGCGCCCGACCGGCCCCGATTCACTGCGAAGCGAGTTCCCCTCCCGTGACGACCACCCGAACCACGCCGTACTCGGGAATCTTTCCGATCGCCCCGACGCCGTTCACCGATTCCGGCGACGTCGACCTCGCGAGCCAGCGCCGCGTGCTCGACTGCATGATCGACCAGGGGGTGGACGGGATCTGCATCCTCGCCAACTATTCGGAACAGTTCCTGCTGACCGACGCCGAGCGCAATACGCTGCTCGACGTCTGCATGTCGCACGTTGCGGGGCGCGTGCCGGTCATCGTCACCTGCAGCCACTTCAGCACCCGCATCGCGGCGGAGCGCGCGCGCGCGGCCGTGTCCGCGGGCGCGGCGATGCTGATGCTGATGCCGCCCTACCACGGCGCGACGCTGCGCGCCGCGGAAAAGGGCATCCTCGAGCACTTCGCGCGGGTTGCCGACGCCGCCGCGGTACCGCTCATGGTGCAGGACGCGCCGCTGAGCGGCGTCAGCCTTTCCGTGCCCTTTCTCGCGCGACTCGCGCGCGAGGTCCCGTGGGTCCGCTATTTCAAGATCGAGGTGCCGGGCGCGGCGGGCAAGCTGCGCAGCCTGATCGAGGCCGGCGGCGACGCGATCGCCGGGCCCTTCGACGGCGAGGAGTCGATCACGCTGATGGCCGACCTCGACGCCGGCGCCACCGGCACGATGCCGAGCGCCCTGCTCCCCGACCTCATCAAGCCGGTGTTCGAGCACCACCGCGCCGGCCGGCGCAAGGAAGCGGCTGCGGCGTACGCGCGGATCCTCCCGCTGATCAACTTCGAGAACCGGCAGTGCGGCCTGCACGCGACGAAAGCGGTGATGGCCGCGGGTCGCGTGATCGCGAGCGACGCCGTGCGGCATCCGCTGGAGGCGCTGCACCCCGCCACGAAGGCGGGATTGCTGGAGCTCGCCGCCGAGCTCGATCCCCTTGCCCTGCACTGGGGAAGATAGCGGCGGCCATGCGCGCGCTCACCGGGCCAATCGTGTCAACGTTGGATCGATCATGACGAGAGTTCTGGTCTTCGGCGCCAGCGGCTACGTGGGAACCAACCTCGTGCCGCGGCTCGTGGCGCACGGCTCGACCGTGCGCGCGGCGGCGCGCCGGCGCGCGGCGCTCGAGGCCCGCGGCTGGCCGGACGTCGAGCTGGTCGCGGCCGACGCGCTCCAGCCGGCCACGCTGCCGGCGGCGCTGGAAGGCGTCGACGTCGCCTACTATCTCGTGCATTCGATGGCCGCGGGCAGCGACTTCCCGCGGCTCGATCGCACGGCGGCCGAGAACTTCCGCGATGCCGCGGCGCGCGCGGGCGTGAAGCGCATCGTGTACCTCGGCGGCCTGCAGCCGCCCGGCGGGACCTCCGCGCATCTCGCCTCGCGCAGCGAAACGGGCGCGATCCTGCGCGAGGGCAGCGTGCCCGTCACCGAGGTGCGCGCCGGCGTCATCATCGGCCCCGGTTCGGCCGCGTTCGAGGTGATCCGCGACCTCGTCTTCCACCTGCCCGCGATGGTGACGCCGCGCTGGGTGCGCTCGCGCTCGCAGCCGATCGCGCTCGACGACGTGCTGGAATACCTGGTGCGGCTGCCGGAGATTCCCGAAGCGGCCGGCGCGATCTACGACGTCGGCGGCCCGGAGGTCCTCACCTACGAGGCGCTGATGCGCCAGTTCGGCGAGCTCGTGGGTCGGCAGCCGCTGATCGTGCCGGTGCCGGTGCTGACGCCCGAGCTGTCGTCGTACTGGCTCAATTTCGTGACCGCCGTGCCGACCAACATCGCGCGCGCGCTGATCGCCGGCCTCGAGCAGGACGTGCTGGCCGACGACACCGCGATCCGGGCGCTCGTTCCGCTGCAGCTCAAGTCCTATCGCGAGGCGGCCGCGGCGGCGCTCGCCGCGGAGCGCGAAGCCGAGGCGGGCCCGCGGTGGACCGAAGGCTCGATGGCGTACCGCCAGAACCGCCCGGACTTCGCGTTCTATGCGAAGCAGATGAGCGGCGAGGCGGTGTCCTCCGCGCCGGGCGCGGCGCTCTGGCGCGAGATCGCGTCGATCGGCGGCGAGAACGGCTATTACTTCCTCGACAAGCTGTGGCAGGTCCGCGGCTGCGTCGACGAGCTGGCGGGCGGCGTCGGCCTGCGTCGCGGCCGGCGTGACCCGCACGACGTCGCCGTCGGCGACGCCATCGATTTCTGGCGCGTGGTCGCGGTCGAGCCCGGCCGGCGCCTGACGCTGCTCGCCGAGATGAAGCTGCCGGGTTCCGCGGCGCTCGACTTCGAGCTGCGGCCCGAGCCGGACGGGCGCACGCGCGTCGTCGTCACCGCGTACTTCCATCCGGCAGGCGCGCCGGGGCTCCTCTACTGGCACGCGCTCACCCCGGCGCACGCGCTGATCTACAACGGGCTCGCGAAGGCGATCGCGGAACGTGCCGAGCGAGGCGCCGCGGTCAGCCCGGATACCCCCGCCACGGGCCGGCCGTAACGAGGCCCCGGCTCCCGGCAATCGAGGACCCGCGCGTGAGAATCCCCGCATTGCCCGTCGCGCTGCTGATCGCGGCGGTCGCCCTCTCGGCGTGCACGCCTTCCACCGAAAGAGTGTCGACCGCTCCTGCCGGGGATAGACCCGGCAGCCCGCTCCCGACGCCTCCGGTCCCCGAGCCGTCCGGGCCGCAGGTTGCGAGCGTCGCGCCCCCGTTGCCGCCGACGCCAGCGCCGATCGTCGTTCCGGAGAACGCCCTCTACGTGTGCGTCACCGACGTCAACGGCGCAAGCCGGCAGACCGTCATCGAGTTCGAGCCCAAGGTCCGCGCGCTGTGCGGCAGGCATCCGGAATTGGGGCCCTGCCAATACGAGCGCGACGTCTGCCGCCGCGGCGGCGGCCGCGTCTACGCGGCGCAAGGCAGGGAGATCACGCTGCAGACCGAGGCCGAGTACGACCGGAAGGTCTGGCGCGTGCGCCTCCAGTCGAACTGACGCGCGTCCGGTCACGCGCGCAACGGATCGACGCGTTCCCGCGGTCAGCGCCCGCCCGCCGGCCGCGGCGGCAGGGACCTCAGGTATGCATAGAGCGCGCCGACGTCGGTCTCGCTCAGGTTGCGCATCGACTCGAACGGCATCACCGGGCTCACGCGGGTGCCATCGGGGCGCTTGCCGGTGCGCATCATCGCAGCGAATTTCGCCTCGTCGTCGTAGACCGGCAGGACACTGCCCTTGCCGGGCGTGAGGTTGGCCGCGGGCGGCCAGTCGGGCGGCGTTCCGGGGATCGTGCCGCCGGACAATCCGCTGCCGTGGCATCCCATGCACAGATTGGCGACGTACGCGCCGTGCTCGACCGTGACCGCCTCGGGCACAGGCGCGGGCGGCGGCGCCGCGTGGTCGATCACCTCCACATCGTCCTTGATCTGCCCGAACGCGTACAGGGCCTTGACCATCAGGGGCAGCCGGATCGCGGCGGCCTCGCCGGGTGCGGGCGGCAGGCTGCGCACATAGGCGACGAGCGCCGCCAGATCGGCGTCGGTCATCCGGTTGTAGTCGCGGCTCGGCATCAGGAAGAGCGGATGCTTCTGCCCGGAGACGCCGTGGCGGATCGCGCGCACCCAGTCGGCCTCCTTGTAGCCGCGGACGACGCTGCCCGGTCCCGGGCTGATGTTGGGTGACTTCACGTACATGCCACCGGGCTCGTTGACGACCTCGCGGCCGGCGCCGCTCGCGCCGTGGCATTCCATGCAGCCGCGCGAATCGAAAAGGTACTTGCCACGCTTGAGCGCAGCCTCGTCCGACACGAACGCCACCGGCGCCACGGTCAGCTCGACCACGCGGGTGCGCTTGCGCTCCGCGAGCCAGCCGGCCAGGAGCGCCACCAGCGCCGCGCCGACGAGCAGTACGGCAACCGCGACCGTTGCGATCTTCAGGGCTTTGCGCATGTTTTCCTCCGTGACGGGCAGCGAACGAAGTGAGCTTCGGGGCAGTTCATCTCACCCGGCCGGATTCGGGTAGCGGACCTGGACCGCGGCGATGTCGGCGAGCGTCGCGGCGTCGAGCTCGCACTGCGCCGCAGCGATGTCCTCCTCGAGCTGCGCCATCGTCGTCGCGCCGATGATGGCGGCGCCCAGGTACCAGCGACTCCTGACGTAGCCGAGCGCGAGCTGCGCGAGGGACAGGCCGCGCCGCTGCGCCAGCGCCGCGTAGGCGTCGATCGCTTCGTGCACGATCGCCTTGCGGAAGCGCATGCCGAGGCCGTCGAACACCGTGTAGCGCGCTCCCGCCGGCTGCGCACCGCGGAGATACTTTCCGGAAAGCATGCCGCCAGCGAGCGGGCTGTACGCGAGGAGCGCCATCCCCTCGCGAAAGAGCACCTCGGCGAGATCGCCGTCGACGTTGCGCGACACGAGGCTGCAGCTGTTCTGGATCGTCACCGGTCCCGGCACCCCGAGCTCGCGCGCGACCCGGCGGAATTCGCACACGCCCCAGGCGGTCTCGTTCGACAGCCCGTAGTGGCGGATGCGGCCGGCGTCGATCATCGCCGCGAGGCCCTCGACCTGCTCGCGGATCGCCGGTCCCCCGCGCTCCTTCGCCGGCTCGAACTCGATCGCGCCGAACATCGGCACGTTGCGCTGCGGCCAGTGGATCTGGAAGAGGTCGATGCAGTTGATCCGCAGGCGCGCGAGGCTCGTCTCGACCGCCTCGGCGATGACCTCCCGCGTCAGGTCGGTGCGCCCATCGCGGATCCATTCGCGGCGCCCGGGGCCCGCCACCTTCGTCGCGATGACGAGACCGTCGCGCCGGCTGCGCGCGAGCCAGTTGCCGAGATACGCCTCGGAGCGCCCCTGTGTCGTCGCGTTCGGAGGCACCGGATACATCTCCGCGGTGTCGATGAAGTTGACGCCGTGCGCGACCGCGTAGTCGAGCTGGGCGTGCGCGTCGGCCTCGCTGTTCTGCTCGCCCCAGGTCATCGTGCCGAGGCAGACTTCCGAGACTTCGAGTCCGGTGCCGGGGAGC
>Ga0209253_10005470_pt1 | contig 11011 bp, 8 predicted proteins | sample FrelakmetBRP12BR_FD_187145 | JGI IMG/M metagenome (GOLD analysis project Ga0209253, IMG submission 187145) | Freshwater lake sediment microbial communities from the University of Notre Dame, USA, for methane emissions studies - BRP12 BR (SPAdes)... | ecosystem: Environmental > Aquatic >... | reverse complement strand
GAATGGGTGGTTGCGGCTCGCCGCGGCGGGCACCCCGCTCCGCCTGACATCGGCTTGAGTTGCACCTGTTTAATTGCCGGAGTAATAAAAGCCAAATGGTCTCCATCATGTTTGGGGTTTCGGTCTCAAACGCCTAACGGTCCTGCAATCGAGCCATCTCCTGCAAGAGGCTCAAGAGGTTCATGGCATCCAGCGGCGTCATCTGGGTGAGGTCAAGCGCGCGCAGGCGTTGCAGGATCTGGCTTTCCGCGCCGCGGAAGAGATCGAGCTGCACGGGCGAAGGCGCCTGGCCTTGCGGAGCGGATGCCGGCCCGGCAAACCCATGTTCGCCGTTCTCGATGCCGTAGAGGATCTTCCTGGCCTTGTCGATCACACCGGCCGGGATGCCGGCCAGCCGGGCCACCTGGATGCCGTAGCTGCGGTTGGTGCCGCCGGGCACCAGCTTGCGCAGGAAGATGATTTCCTCGTTCCATTCACGGACGGCGATGTTGAAATTCTTGACCCGGGGCTTCCGGTCGGCCAGTTCGGTGAGCTCGTGGTAGTGGGTGGCAAAAAGGGTCTTGACCCCTTTGCCGTTCAGGTCGTGAAGGTATTCGGCGACGGCCCAGGCGATGCTCAGCCCGTCGTAGGTGCTGGTGCCGCGGCCGATTTCATCCATAATCACCAGGCTGCGCTCGGTGGCGTTGTTGAGGATGTTGGCCGTCTCCTGCATTTCGACCATGAACGTGCTCTGCCCCTGGGAGAGATTGTCCAGTGCCCCCACCCGGGTGAAGATCCGGTCGACGATGCCGATGTCGGCCTTGCGCGCCGGCACGAAACTGCCCATCTGCGCCATGATCACCATCTGGGCCACCTGGCGCAGCACCGTCGACTTGCCGGCCATGTTGGGCCCGGTGATGACCAGCACCTGGTTCACGGCGTCGTCCATCTCGATCGTGTTGGGGACGAAGCGCTCGCCGGTGATCATTTTTTCGACGACCGGGTGACGGCCGTCCTCGATCATCAGCCGCCCGTCCTCCAGAATCCGGGGCCGGCAGTAGGCGTTCTGGTCGGCCGTCTCCGCCAGGCTCACCAGGCAGTCCAGCTGCGCCAGGAACCGCGCCACGGATTGGATCGCCGCGTGGTGCCGGGCGATCTCCTCCCGCACCTCCTGGAAGATCCGAAACTCCAGTGCCGCCCGCTCTTCCTCGGCCCCCAACACCTTGGTCTCGAAACTCTTGAGCTCGTCGGTGATGTAGCGCTCGGCGTTCACCAGGGTCTGCTTGCGGACGTAATGCGGCGGCACCGACCCCGCGCGCGACTTGGGCACCTCGATGTAGTAGCCGAACACCCGGTTGTAGCTCACCTTGAGCGCCGTGATGCCGGTGCGCTCCTTTTCCCGGATCTCCAGCTGCGCGAGATACCCCTTGGCATCCGAGCTGATGCGCACCAACTCGTCGAGCTCCGGGTTGAACCCCGGCCGGATCAGCCCGCCCTCGTTGACGGTCGGCGGCGCGTCCTCCCGGATGGCCGCCTCGATCAGCCCGGCGAGGCGGTTAAGATCCTCGAGCGTTTGCTGCGGGGTCAGCAGCTGCGCCGAGAACCGGCCCAGCCCCTCCCAGATGGCCGGCAGCGCCATCAGTGAGCGCTTCAATGCCGTCAGGTCGCGGGCGTTGGCCTGGCCCATGACGGTCTTGCTGCCGACGCGTTCCAGGTCGTGCACGGATTTCAGCTGCTCGCGCAGCTCGCGCCGGCCGGCGGCTTTCTCCCGGGCCTCGGCGACGGCGTCCTGGCGCCGCTCGATGGCGGCGGGTTCGCGCAGGGGGGCACGCAGCCAATCCTGAAGCAGGCGCGCCCCCATGGCGGTGCGCGTGTGATCCAGGAGGCTCAACAGCGTCCCCCGCCGCGATCCGGTCCGGATGTTGCGGGTCAGCTCCAGGTTCTGGCGGCTGATCTCGTCGACCACCAGGCAGTTGTCGAGCAGATACGGTTCCAGGCGGGTGAGGTGGGCGGTTTTCTGCTTCTGGGTTTCGGCCACGTAGTGCATCAGCGCACCGGCGGCGCTGACCCCCGGTGTGAGACCCTCGCAGCCGAACCCTTCCAGCGTCAACGTCTGGAACTGCGCGATCAGGCGCTCGTAGCCGCGGCGGTAGTCGAACGCTTTGTCGTCGAGGTAGCTCAGGGCCACGTCCGGGAACGTGCGGGCGACCCATGCCTGTCCCGTACCGCTGCGGTCCGCCTCCGGCAGCAGGATCTCCTTCGGCGCCACCCGCCGGGCCTCATCGATGACGGCATCCTTCCGGCCGGACTCGGTCACCCGGAAGGTGCCGGTTGAAATATCGAGGTAGGCAAGGCCCCAGAGGCCGGCCGACCGCGCCACGGCCAGGATGAAATTGTGGCTGCGGGCATCCAGGAACTCCTCGTCGATGATCATGCCGGGGGTGATCACGCGGACCACCTCGCGCCTGACCAGGCCCTTGGCCGTCGCGGGGTCCTCCATCTGATCGCAGACGGCCACCTTGTAGCCGCGCTCGATCAGGCGCGCAATGTAGTTCGATGCGGCGCGGTGCGGCACGCCGCACATGGGCACCGGGGACGCTTCGCTCTTGTTGCGGGAGGTGAGGGTTATTTCGAGGACCCGGGAGGCCGTCTCGGCGTCCTCGAAAAACATCTCGTAGAAATCCCCCATGCGGTAGAAAAGGATGGCGTCCGGGTAGTCGTTCTTGATCGCCAGGTACTGCTTGATCATGGGGGTTGATTTGGGGGGGATCATGACGCCGGGCACATCCGGTTGGGATGGTTGAGAGGTCACGCCGGCTTGATCGGCGACGTGAAGGAGGACTCCACCGGGCTGCCCTGAGCGCCGGGAAGCGGCTGGCCTTTCAAACGAGCGAGTTCCGTTTTGAGGGCAACGAGCTCTTTGTCCCGGGCGGCGGCGGCCGCTTGGAGCCTTTTGACGGTCTTGTGCGACCGGAAGCGCCCGGCGGCGCTCAACCCATAGGCCGCCACGACGCCGAAGGCAAAAAAGACCAGATGGAAAACCGCCAGCGGCAGGCTGGGCGACCGGTATTCGGTGAAAAAATACAGGTTCAGGCGCAGCTGTTGCTGCGTGTTGAGGAAATAGTCCTCGTTCTGAAAGACAACCAGGGCGAGAAACCCGAAAATCAACAGCCAGATGACAAGCTTCACCTTGTTCATTTCTGATTCTCCATCGTCGATGGCTGCCCGGTGGGTGCCGGTGGCGCCGGGGGAGGCATCCGGGCCCCCCGGCTCAGTTCCGCCGCGAAACAGCGGACGCCCGCACCTTGGCCCTGGCACGGTTCCCGCCGCCCGCGGGCTGAGTCGCCCTGTCATTTTCCGGCAAACCCGTCAGGCGGATGCTTTCAAAATGGGGTTTGAGCAGCGCATACGTTTCCAGGATGTGCTGTGGGATCACGCGGATGTCGGCGAAGACCGCCAACGCATTGGTGTCGCCCGACCAGCGGGGAACGATGTGGAAGTGAAGATGCTCCTCGACCCCCGCGCCGGCGACCCGACCCAGGTTCAACCCCACGTTGAAGCCTTCCGGCCGCATGACCTTCTTCAACACCGCCACGGACTGTTGGACCGTGAAGAGCAAGACCCCCATCTCCTGTTGGCTGAGCTCACCCAGGGCGGCGATGTGTCTCACGGGCGCCACCAGCAGGTGGCCGTTGATGTAAGGGTACTTGTTCATGACCACCATGGTGTCCGCGCCCTTGAAGAGCGTCAGCTCGGGGTTGGCCCCAAGGGCGTTGCAGAACACGCAGCCCTTGCCCTTGGCTCCCAATATGTATTCGATTCTCCAGGGGGCCCACATCGTTTTCATGGCAAAACCGTCGCTGCCTCCACTGTCGCTGGTAACGGTTATATTTTTTAGATGTTACTCCGGCAAGTAAATATGCCTCATTCCAGCATCTCACGCAGAGGCGGAGCGGGGTGCCCGCTCCGCCTGACATCGCATTAAGTGGCACCTGCTTGATTGCCGGAGTAATAGTCGTTTTGCGTCCAAAACTCAACTCCTTTTTCGCCCGAGCGGGACGATTTCCACTTCACCCCAGACCCCCAGCTGGTCTCCGACGACAATGGCCAGCCCCGCCACACCGCCGATGCCCTTGCCGAACTCAATCGCCCGGGGGATGTCCCGCCTGGACTGAATGCGGTTTCCGATCGCCGTGGCGGCGGCATCCGCCAGGGCGCAGGATGCCGCGACCACGCAGACCGCATCGGCCTTGCCGAAGCTGAGCGAGGGTCCCACCGTGCCGGATGAGGTGCACACCCCGAGAGGACGGTTTCCGCCGCCGACGCGCACGCCCACCTTCAGGCTCAAGGGCGAAGCGCCGGCAAAAACGGCCACGGTGGCCGCCTGGACGGTTTTGAGAAAGATGTCGCCCCCGTTTTCGACAATCACTTCCGCCGAATGCGCCAGCAGGCCCTGCCCCACCTGCGCGGCAACGGCCCCGGCCACGGCCGCCATGGGCCCCACGCCGGCGGCCGCTCCGGCAGCGACCATGTCGCGGACGATGTCCGGAGCCGGTCCGGTCAGCGGCCAGGGCTCGAGCGTGCTCACAAACTCCGGGTGGCGCCGGATGTAAGCCTCGAGATACCCCCGGTGTTCCAGGACGAGCTCCCGGGCCGGACCGGCCAGGTCGGTCTGCGCCTGAACCTGCAGGTCGGTTTCCTTGACGGTGACCGTGAAGGCCGTCAGCCGCCCGGTGTCGACGAGGGCGCGATAGGTCCGGGGTTGATAGGGCACGGGATGCTCCATCCGCGATCGGGGATCTTCGATGACAAGGGATTTAAATGTTTTCTGCTTTCATCGCGTATCGTGTACCCCGCATCCAGAATCCCCGGTCTCTTGCGCGGTCAAGGCAACGACACGTCCCGCTCGACGCACTCGATGAAATTCGGCCGCAGCTCCGGGGGACACTGGCCGAGGAAGTACTGGTCGGTCATGCCGGCGATAAAATCGCGCACGATCTCGGCCGGCTGGTGCCGGCGGATGTAGTCGTCCGACATGCCGTTCAAAAAGCCCTTGAACAGCACGGAATCGCCGCGCTGGTGGACTAAGTCGTCGAGAAACCGTCCAAACAGCCGCTTGAAAAGGTCCCGGATGAGCGACGCGTGCGGCTTCATGGCGGGATTGAGGTAGATGCGCTCGAGGTTGAACTGCTTGAGCTCGTGGAGCGCCTGCGAGATCTCAGGGCTGAACTGAACATGCCCCTGGGCATAGCTGTTCCGCAGAATGTCGCTGACCAGTTTGAACACGATGGTCCCGTTGCTGTCCCCTAAAACCCGTGCGCACGGGGCCGGGATCTCCGAGCGCCGGATGAGACCGAGGCGGATGGCATCTTCGATGTCGCGGCCGATGTAGGCCACCGTGTCGGCCATTCGCACCACGCAGCCTTCAAGCGTCATGGGCATGAGCTCCGTGCGCGGGTCGTTTTTTTTAACCGCCATCTCGACCGCAAGGCGCTCAAAGGTCTTGTCGGGGCTCGGGGTGAGCATCTGGTTGTGCACCTCGCCGTCGTGGCAGAGGATCCCGTCGAGCGTCTGCAGGCACAGGTTCCACCCCCGGCCCTTGCGCTCCACGAGGTCGAGAAACTGGACGCTCTGGATGTTGTGGTGGAAGGCGCCGATAGCGTGCTCCACGCAAAGTTCCGAAAGGAAGCGTTCCCCGTCGTGGCCGAAGGGGGTGTGGCCGATGTCGTGCCCGAGGGCGATCGCCTCGATCAGGTCCTCGTTCAGGCCCAGAAACCGGCCGATGGTCCGGCTGATCTTCGACACCAGCTGGACGTGCAGCACCCGGTGGGTGATGTGATCGTTGCGGACCAGGTAAAACACCTGGGTCTTGTCGATGTAGCGCGCATACGCGCGCGAGTGCAGGATCCGGTCACCGTCCACCGAAAAGGCCTGCCGGTAACCCTCGGTGACAAGCGCCTCTTCCTCCCGCCGCACGGCGGCGGTGTTGGGCGTGGCATGCCCGGACAGGTACCCGGCCTCCTTGCGGTCCAGACTTTCCCTTATCGATTTCAGGTCCAGCGGTTCAGATGTCATGGCGTTCAATCATCGTTTCCATAAGATGAACATAGTCGATGCCGGCTTCACGAAAGCCCTGCAAGCCGTACTTCATGTTGGCCTCGAGCACGTAGAGCGAACCGTCGTGCCGGCAGATGTCGATGCCGACATCGTTCCAGCCGCAGGAGCGGGCCGTGTGCAGCGCCAGTTGCAGCGCCTCCTCGGGCACCGCCTCCAGGCTCACCCGGCCGCCGACCGAAAGGTTGGAGCGAAAGTCCCCGTCCGGCGCGATCCGCCAGTAGGCGTGGGCGATGCCTTGGCCGATCACGACGATGCGCATGTCCCGGTCGATCGGCAGGTATTCCTGAATGTAGGCCACGGCCGCGCGGGCGCAATAGGCCTCCAGGTCCGCGGCGTCGCGCACCAGGAAGACGCCCCGGCCCATGGCGGACCCGCGGGCGATCTTGGCGATGAACGGGAAGCTAAAAACGTCGCGGATGCCCGCTTGCCGGCTTTTCCCGTAAAAAACGCGGGTGCGCGGGTGCGGAATGCCCAGCAGGTCGAACAGGGCGGTCTGCTTGATCTTGTCCTGAACGCATTTGTACGTGTGATAGCTGGGAAACGTGTTTTTGCCGGCGGCATTGAAAAGATCGGCATAAAACGTCGTCGGGTAATAGACGGTCTCCGCTGCCCGGATCCGTTCGCGATCCTCCGGGCTGTAGTCGCTGAAATTCGTGCGCACGCCCAGGGTGAGGACATTGCGGCAGCGCCTCAGGCGACCCTCGATAGCGATGACGTTCCTTTTGAAAATCATGGCGGTATAGAAATTAAAGTTTAAGGTTTAAGGAAAATTTATAACCAATTGAAAATTCATTTTTTTACTTTAAACCTTAACACCTTAAACATTAAACTTTTTCAAATATCTCTTTTATCTTTTCCAGACCCCTCGTCGTGTGGCTGCCGGGCCAATACACCCGTCCGCATTTCGGACAGCGACTGAAGGACCCCTGACTTTCTAAAACGTAATCCGGCACAACGCGGACGATTTCTTCCTTGGCGACGGCCACGATTGGTTCATTGCATGGCAGGCACCGGGAAAAAGGCCGCAGGTCCTCCCGCCGTAGAGCGGTCCGGTGAATCACTTCGGCCAGTTGATCCATGGGGTCGTTGGCATGGATGAAGACCGTCCGGGACGCTGAATGGCTTGCGAGCGCACGCCGGGTCCGTGTCAGGAAAACCCTCCCAGGGCCAATATGCCCCGCAAACACCCCTGCAGGATAGTCGGTTTCCAAAAGGGTGTCGAACCCCATGAGCCGCAGCCATTTAGCGAGCCGGCCCATTGTTTTTTCCACTGCAAACGACGGTTGCATTCCGGCAGCAAACCTAGTGTCGGGTTGTTCTGATGTCGGCACAGGCTGCTCCGGTTATAGATGATCGCAAGAGGGCGGTCAATGCAGCGACGTCTTTCCTATTCCCCCGTTGCCCGCCGCCCGACTGCGCTGCCGGGAGTTGCGGCTTCAAAAAAATTCGTTGACCACTCTGCCCCAGGGTCCGGGGTTCAGGAAAGCAGCACAAATTTCTCAAGAATTCCCAAAAGGTACCGATACCATACCCAGCGTCCGAATAACTTCAAACCGACTGAGGCCGACCGCGTGCGGAAGCTCATTATTCTCCTGTCAATCTGCCTAGCCGTCACGGCCGCAGCTGCAGCCGTGACGGCCAAGGACCAGTTGAACCGAACGGTGATCCTGCTCCACAGTGGAAAAACCATCCCGGTCGATCGCGTGTGGCATGCAGGGGCGGACCTTTTTTACGAAAACGAAAAAGAAATCCGTTTTGTGAGCCTATCGGAGATCAAGGCCATCGAGAAACAAACCCTTCCCCTGGTGCTGAAGGCCGCCGGCTCCCAGGTGGCGGATTATTTCAACGGTTGCCGGGAAACCATCGGCCGGTTGGTTCAGACGGACGCCACTCCACCCGGGTTTCTCAACCCCATGCTGTGGCTGGTGCTGGCCTCGGCGGTTGCGCCCGCGATGCTCTTCATGTTCATCCGCCGGCACCGCAACCGGCCGCCGGAAAAAAATGCGCCGCAACCTGTCCCGGCGCCGAAAGACACGGGCCAGGAACTCCCCAACCGCGCCGATGTCATCCGATTTTTCTTGAATCTCTACCGCCAGCAGGTGGGGGCCGGCCCCGAGGCCCCGGCGGAGTTCACTCAACTGAGCGGCGTCTCGACCGGGTCGAACCTGGTTTACGAATTGCGGGTGAAACACGGCGGCGACTGGGTGAAACGGCGCATGACCATCGGCCCCCTGGGCGAGGACAGCGGCAGCAAAAGCAAGTGCTATTACGTCATCTTCGACCAGCACCTGGTCGTCAAGATCCCCCCCAAGCCGGTCAAGGACTTTGAAGACTATGTGGCCAGCATCAAGAAGGAAGGCCACATCGTCGAGCGCCTGGCCCCCAAGGAGTGCATCATCCCCAAAGTGTCGGTCATCTTGAGCCAGGTGCATCAGTTGTCGCCGCTCATGGAAACGCCGGCGGAACAGCTGGAGGAGAAATACATCGCATGGCTGCGCAAGAACCCGGAGTACCAGGACTATCTCAAGATCAAGGGCACGTTCATTTTCTTCATGGACCTCTCGCGCTACTATTTCCTGAGCCACATCATTGACGGCTTTCACGAGCTCGGGGAGACCATCCGCGCCGAGATCAACTCCACCGCCGAGCTGGTCCGTTACCCGGCGAAATTCAAGGAACGCTACGGTGATGAAAATGAATCGGTGGGTTTTGAAATCCGCGACCTCTACCACCAGTGCGAGGCCGGCATCCGGCAGCTGCTGAAAAGCAGCGGCAAGTCTTCCGCCGTGACGGACTATCGCATCCAGGCCTGGTTCGTGACCTACCTGGAAAAGAGGGACATCGGCGACACAGACCCCGGGCTCCCGCCCGATGTGGTCGCCGGCATCACGTCCGTTTTCATGCGGCTTTTCGAAAAATATCGCGAACCCGTGGCGGCCTACACCAAGGCCGTCCGCAGCTTCGCACGGCGCCTGTCGCTGGAGCAGAATCGCCTGCCCATCGCCGGGATCCTCACCAACCTGCTGGACCTGCTGGCGTGGTTGGGAACAAAGCAGGTGGCCATGCGGGATCTCAAACCCGACAACCTCCTGGTGGCCGGCGACCGACAGAACTACCCGGCCTTCCTGCGGTCGGCGGCGGACTACTCCCTCGGCTTCATCGACGTCGAGACCGCCGTATATTTCGGCAAGGCCGCGGAAAACAAGGTGCGCCAGCCCCTGCTCGGGGGCACGCCCTACTTCGCCACACCCTCGCACCTGTTCCCCAACTCCGCCCTGGCCGCCTGTTTCGGCGACACGTCCCGTGTCCTGCATTTTCAGGACTGGCAGGCCGTGCTGGTGATGATCTTCAAGGCCGTCACGGGGGAGCTGCTGTTCGACCGCACCGCCAAGCATTTTGCCGACATCAAAAACCGGGTGGTTGCCGCCATGCGGCAGGCCGAAGCGCTGGACCCTCAACTCGAGGAGGTCAGCCGCATTTTCTGGCGCAGCGCGACCGCCGAGTTCCGCTCCAAAATGAAGGCCGCCGAGAGCGCCCTGCGGTTCGTGGAGGCCGATGTCCCGCAGCCGGCGAAAGCGCTGTTCGTCCAGGTTCTGAAACGTGACATCGAATCGATCGACGCCACCCTTCAGAAGCGGATCGACGCTCAGAGCTTTTTTTCAACTGCGGGAAGCCGCGAGCAGCTGCGCAAGTCTTCCCACAGCCGGATCTGCCAGATCATGGAGGAGCTGAAAGCCAAGTCCCAGATGGGCAATGCCTCTACGGATTCGCTTCACGCCATGCGCTTTCTCAAGCACGTATCCGCTTTGAAGGCGCTGGCCGAGCGCAAGTCCCAGGCCGTTTCGGCCTTTGAGTCCAACACCGCATGCCGCATGAGCGCCTACGAGGTGCTGATCCTCATGTTCAACAGCGTGCTCAAGGCGATGTATCGCGAGGACTGGAAAACGCCGGCCGAGGAATCGGCAAGCCCGGCCTGCCCCGCCAACGACGAACTCTCCCTGGCCACCACCATTTGAACCTCTGCTGAACGCAGACGTTTCATGCTTCCTTTTTGTTGACTCCCGACGTTGTGCAAGTGTAGTCTTGATTCCTCCGGCAAGCGAGCGCGCGAATTTTTCGGCGGCATGGACAGGCTCGGCAGCGGGCCGGCCACGCGGCCATGCATTTCTTTGCCGGGGGAATAAATGCGCCGCGCCAACGATAGCTTATCTCATGAAATCCAACCCAATCAGCCTTCTCGTGGTTGCGCTGATGGTAACGCTGTCGGCTTTCAGCGACGCCGGCGCCGAAAGTATCCGCATGCCGGTTCGGGCCGGCAGCTTCTACCCGTCGGACCCCCGGGAGCTCCGGAACCTGATCGACCGTCTCGCGCAGAACGCCCGCAGCGGGCAACCGGACCTGCCGGACCGGCGGTCGCTCAGGGCCCTCATCCTTCCCCACGCCGGTTACCCGTATTCCGGGCCGACGGCCGCCCATGCCGCCCGCGTGCTGTCGGAAAACCAGTTCAAGCGCGTTCTGCTGATGGGCCCCGACCATTTCGCGGGCTTTCGCAGCGCCGCCGTTCCAACGGTTCAGGCGTTTCAGACCCCTCTCGGCCAAATCGAGCTGCACCCCGCCGCCGCCGATCTTCTGAAGCAGCCTGAGATTTTCGCACCCCTGCCGCCGGACGACGACCGTGAACATTCCCTGGAAGTCGTCCTGCCGTTTCTGCAGGCTTTTCTAAAAACCTTCCAACTGATCCCGCTGGTGGTCGGCCGTGCGCAGGTCGACCGGCTCTGCGCCGCCCTTCTTCCCCTGGTCGATCGCGAGACCCTGGTCGTGGTGAGCTCGGACCTGTCGCACTTCCTGCCCTATGCCGAGGCTCAGGCCAAGGACCGCCGGACCATCGACGCGATCCTGGCGCGCGACCGGCGGG
>Ga0209253_10005469_pt1 | contig 11012 bp, 8 predicted proteins | sample FrelakmetBRP12BR_FD_187145 | JGI IMG/M metagenome (GOLD analysis project Ga0209253, IMG submission 187145) | Freshwater lake sediment microbial communities from the University of Notre Dame, USA, for methane emissions studies - BRP12 BR (SPAdes)... | ecosystem: Environmental > Aquatic >... | reverse complement strand
AATGCATAAAGGCAGTTGAGGTCCAGGCAGTTCATGGCCAAGGTTCCTGAGCTCTCATTGAACGAGGCCTCTTCCCAGTTCGGCAGGTCGTCCTGTCCTGACTCCCACATAGCCCTTTGTTTGCCTCCCGCCTTTTCCTCCCACGGTGGAACGGCGCCTGCAACCAGGTCTGCGTCCGAGCCCCATTCGAGCAGGCCATCGGCGTTGCCGTCACGGCGGGGCCGGCCGTCGGGTTTGGGAGCTTTCCAGAAGGCGTGCCATTTTGAAAGATGGGGATAAGCGGCCTTGAGCAAGTCCATGTCTCCCAGCCGGCCGAACAGCTTGAGAACGACATAGGCTCCAACCGGAGGCTGCGAGCGGTCAGGAGTCCCGCTCGACCGGCTCCTCCAGTTGGGAATGTTGCCATTGGGATATTGCGTTTCCAGGACAGCGGTAACAATATCCCGGGCGTGTTTCCCGCTCTCGATGGAAGTTTCGAGAGCGTTGAAGAAGGAATCCCATTCGAAGATCGTCCATTGGTCGGGCGCACCGTTGGGCTGGGGAAAAATCCAGCGCCGGCCCGCCGGCGTATAGAGGCGGTGATGGTCCGGCTGGTAAAGGGTCATCCAGAAAAGGTTGTTGCTGACAGCTTCGGCGGCTCCCTTGAAGAGGCCGTCTACCTTAACCCGCTTGCTCTGGTAGCGAGCTTCGTCATCATTGAGGATTGTCTCTATGGTTTTCCAATTCTTGTAACGGTAGACCTGGTTGCTCAGGACTCTGGGGTCGTCGCCGACCCCGGCGATGAAATAAATAACCCTCTGCCTGTCCGTAGAGAACGACAAGGGCAAGCCTCCGTCTTCGGTCGAGGCCCCTGCCTCTCCTGCCCGGTGGGTCCAGAAAAGGTAGTGCTGGACCTTGCCCCCCTCATTCTCTCCCCTGACTTGGCCGTCCGCCAGAAGCTGGTATTTTCCCTTCGTTCCCCAAGGGAAATAGTGGACGATTTGGATGGTGATGTTTTTCGGGGCCCGGATCCGGCCGACCACAATCCCCTCGTTCTGCCGAGACCATTCAAGCGTCAGGACATTCGCTTTGGACGGAGGCTTGATCAGGATCGGGGTGTCATTCCCTTGCTTGAAGGGCAGGCTCAGGTCAGCGGCCACTCGGGAATACGAGCCGTCCGGGGCATGAGGGCCGACCTCTGAGACGAGATAGAAGAAGTCCTCTCCCTCGGCCGTCCCGCCTTCTTTGTGAACCCGAAGGCGAAGCCCAAAACTGACGTCCTTGGCCGGGGCCAGAACAAGGCCGAACCATTCTTTCCCCTGCAAGGCTCCGATATGAGTTCCCTTCCAAGGGTAGAAGATTTCGGCCCGGAGAGAAACGACCGCAGCCGTGATCACGATGACGGTGAGAAAGGCCAAGACGGCCGGGTTTAATCGGGCCATTTTTCTCGTCTTCATGGACTGCGAATCTTTGTTAATTTACGGCAAAACCGCCCATAAATCAACGCCTGTCAGATCTTCAGTGCGCGGGCACTCGCCTTTGGGCACGCCTTCGATTAAAATAGCGGCTCTGAGCCAATGCAAAAACAAGAGCATTCTGAGGGCCGAAAGGCGCTCTCGGTCAGCCGGGCCAAGGTGGCTGTGGTCAGATGCCCAGCCTACGAAGCCGAGGCGTTGTCACGAGCCGTTCGACGGTCTCTTGAGCTCCTCGGCGGCCTGGATGATTGGCTGAAGCCGGGGACAAAGGTCTTTGCCAAGATCAACCATCTCTCTCCACATGCCCCTCCGGACCGGGCCATCTGCACCCATCCCCTTTTCGTCCGGGAGGTCCTTCGAGCGCTCCTGGAACGGAACGTGCGCCTGACTGTCGGTGACGACGTCAGTTTTGGCCAAGGTGATGAGTTCCTGACAAGCGGCTTGCGCCAGGCCTGCGCCGAGGTCAATGTCCCTTTAGTCAACCTCAGGGAATGCGGGTTTGAAAGCATCCCCCTCCGGGGCGAGGTGTTGACCTCGATTTATGTTGCCAAGCCCGTGCTTGAAGCGGACCTCGTCTTGAACCTGCCCAAGCTGAAAACGCATTCCTTCACCATTTTCACCGGCGCCGTCAAAAACATGTACGGCGTCATTCCCTATGGGCTGCGGCTTGACGGCCACCACCGCTTTCTCCGCAACGATCAATTCTCTCGGATGCTGGTGGACGTGTTCTCGGCCGTACCCCGGCAGTTCACCATCATGGACGCCGTGATCGGGATGGAGGGAGAGGGCCCTTCATCCGGAGCGCCCAAGAGGATTGGGCTTATCCTTGCCGGAGCGGATGGTGTCGCCGTGGACGCGGTTGCTTCATCTATCGCCGGCTATCATCCTCTCGACATTTTCACGACGCTAGACGCCCAGGCCAGGGGTCTCGGTGTTGGCGAACTCGGCCTGATCGATGTGGCCGGAGAAAAACTAGAGGAGGTCAGGGCGAGGGACTTTCGGCCCTCCTTGGCGGCCACCGCCCTCTTCCGACGTTGGCTGCCGTCTTTTTTATACGCTTATGTTTCCGGCCAGCTCATCCTGACCCCTGAGGTCGTCGGCGCCAAATGCACAGCCTGTCTGGACTGCATAAAGATCTGCCCGGCCACGACGATCAGGCTGGAGCGCGATAAAGCCCTGGTCGATGAGGCCGGGTGCATCCATTGCCTGTGCTGCCATGAGGCCTGCTCCTACGAGTCCATCCGCTTGAAACAGCGTCCTCTGGGCAAAATATTCAGAGGCGGGACCAGAATGGTTAACTCTCTAAAGAACCTCTGCTGAAGCGTGGAGGCATTTTCGCTGTGCATTTTGCACCGGGGTGTGATAGATTACGGGAGCGGAGGAGTTCATGAATTTCAACCTGTATTTCAAGTCCCGCCAAGGAGAGATGGTCCATCTCTTAAAGAACATCGTCGGCCGGGAATCTCCGTCCCAAGACAAAAGGGCCGTGGATGCGTGTTCGGCTTTCGTCGTCGCTGAGTTCAAAAAGCTCGGGGCCATGATCACCCGATTTCCGCAGAAAAAAATCGGCGATCTCCACCAGGTCGAATTCCCCGGCTCAGCCAGGGTTCCGTCCGAGGGAAAAATCCTGGTCCTCACTCACATCGATACTGTGTGGCCCGTGGGCAAAATCGAGAAGATGCCCTTTTATATCTCTGGAGATAAAGTCTATGGGCCCGGCGTCCTGGACATGAAAGCGGGCTTGGTTGAAGTCCTTTTTGCCCTCAAGGCTCTTCATCAACTCAGCCTCCGGCCGGCGCGAAAGATTGCCGTGTTCATCAACTCGGCCGAAGAGACTGGCCATGACGCCTCCCGCGAAATTATCGCCCGGCTGGCCAGGGGTTCCGGTCTCGTCCTCTGTCTCGAGCCGGCTCTCCCCGGCGGCGGCCTGAAAACCCAGCGCAAGGGCAGGCTTGTCATCCGGCTCGAGGTCAAGGGGAGAGCGGCTCACGCCGGGACTCCGGACAAAGGTATCAACGCTATCGAAGAGCTCGTCGGCCAGCTCCATCGGCTCAAAAAACTGGCGACCGAGGGGGCCACCGTCAGCGTCGACCTCATTGGCGGCGGCGAGAAGGCCAACGTCGTGGCCGAAGCAGCCTGGGCCGTCATGGACATCCGTTTCTGGAACTCCGCCCAGAAAGACAGGATCATCGGCGCGTTCAAACATCTGAAGCCCGCCCGGCCCGGCGCCAAGTTCAAGTTTATGATTGAAAGCCTGACCCCCCCGATGGAGAAGACGAAGGCTTCTGTCCGGCTTTTCCAACAAGCCAGGAAGATCGCTGCCGCCATGGAGATTGGCTTGACAGAGGGACGGTCCGGCGGCGGCTCCGACGCCTCGATTGCCTCGAGCATGGGAGTGGCGACGCTGGACGGCCTGGGGCCCGATGGCGACGGGATCCATGCCGAGAACGAACATCTGCTCCTGTCTTCGCTTGTCCAGCGGACCGCCCTGCTGACGGAACTCCTCCTCCGGCTCTGAACCGGTTTGAGGCCAACAATCAGGCCGTCGTTTTGTTGACTCGGAGAAATAATTCTGATATCGTAAAGGTGATTTTGTCACTGTCGTAATCATCATTATCAAGGAGGCCTTTTTTGATTAAAAAATACTACCTTCTCTCCCCTGGACCCACGCCAGTCCCCGAAAGTGTCCTGGCGGCCGCGGCCGAGCCCATTATTCATCACCGGACGCCGGAATTTTCCGAAATCTTCATGCAGACCACGGAAGGGCTGAAGTATGTTTTCGGGACAAAGGAGGATGTCTTTATCCTGACGTCTTCCGGAAGCGGTGCCATGGAGACCTCCATCGTGAACACCCTGAGCCCCGGAGACAAGGCGATCTCCATCAACGCCGGAAAGTTCGGCGAGCGGTGGGGCAATATCTGCAGGGCTTACGGTGTGAATGTTAAAGAGATCGTCCTGGAATGGGGCGCCGACTTCAGCAAGGAAGAGCTGGCCGCTGAGGTTAAGGCGAACCCCGGGGTGAAAGCGGTCTTCACTACGCTCTCCGAGACCTCCAGCGGGGCGATCTATGACATCCAAGGATTCGGCGAGGTTGTTGCCCAGACCGAGGCGATCCTGGTCGTAGACGGGATCTCGGGAGCGGGGGCCACTCCCTGCCCGATGGACGATTGGAAAATCGATATTTTCGTGTCCGGGTCCCAGAAATCCTTCATGATTCCGCCCGGCCTGGCCTATATCGCGTTCAGCCCAAAGGCCTGGAAGCTCGTGGCAACGGCTAAGATCCCCAAGTTTTACTTCGACGCCACGAAAGCCAAAAAAAACCTGGAAAAGCAGACGACACCATGGACGCCGGCGGTGTCTCTGATTATCCAGCAAAAGAAAGCGTTGGACATCATCAGGTCCATGGGTCTTGAGGCTTTGCTCGCGCATCACCGGGTGCTCGGTGATGCCACCCGGGCGGGCGTCAAGGCGCTCGGACTCGAACTCCTGGCCAAGAAGCCGGGCAACATCCTGACTGCAGTTAAGACGCCGGCCGGATTGGATGGAAGCAAGCTGGTGAAGACAATGCAGGGCAAATACAAGGCCTACATCGCCGGCGCCCAGGACCCGAACAAGGGGAAATTTTTCCGGATCGCCCATCTGGGCTATATGGGCGGTTTCGACATCATCACTTCCCTTTCGGCCCTCGAGATGACGCTCCTTGACCTGGGCTTCTCGTTTGAAAAAGGCCGCTCCATGGCGGCGGCCGAATCCGTATTGAGGGAGAATTGGAAATGAAGAAGATCCTGCTGGCTGATTCCCTGGACAAAGAGGCCGTTGACAAGCTGAAATCCCTGCCTCAGTTCGAGGTCACGATCAAGACGGGCATGGATGAGGCGGAGCTCGTCAAAACCATCCCCGGGTTCAACGCGGTCGTCGTGCGGAGCGCCACGAAGATCACGCGCAAGGTCATCGAGGCCGCATCTGGGTTGGAGATGATCGTCCGGGCCGGGATCGGTCTGGACAACGTCGACTCGGCAGCGGCCAAGGAAAAGGGCATCAAAGTGGCCAATACGCCGGCGGCGACGACGATCTCTGTGGCCGAGATCACATTTGGTCTGATGCTCGGTGCCGTTCGGCAGCTCGGCCGGGCCAACCTCTCCATGAAAGAACACAAATGGGAGAAGAAGGCTCTCTCCGGGACCGAACTCTACGGGAAGACCTTGGGGATCATCGGAGGCGGGAGGATCGGGCTGGGCGTCGCCGAGCGGGCCCTGGCCTTCGGGATGAAAGCGGTCGTCTATGATGTTATCAAGGTCGAAACGGGGCTCAGCGTAAAACAGGTCGGCTTGGATGAGCTCTTGGCCCAGTCCGACATCATCACGCTCCATACTCCAAAGCTGGCGGCACCCATCCTCGGCCGTGAAGAATTCATGAAGATGAAGAACGGAGTCATCCTCGTCAACGCCGCCCGGGGGGGTGTCGTGGATGAGGCCGCGCTTCTCGAAGCACTCAACTCCGGCAAGGTCAAGGCGGCCGCCCTGGACGTCTATGCGAAGGAACCGCCGGTGGATTTTGCCCTGATCGATCATCCGAATGTGATGGCCAGCCCCCACATCGGCGCGGCCGCCGAAGAGGGGCAGAAACGGGCGGGCCTGGAGGTCGTCAGAATCCTGAACGAGAAGCTGGTTTAAGCCAAGAGGCTTCTTAGGCGGGCTAGCTATCCGGGGATAGCACCACGGGGCTGTCGCTGCGGATGGAAGGGGGCATTAATTTAACCGGCAGGAATATGTTGTAATGACCGAGCTTTCGAAAAAGGAAAAGCCGATTTATCTCGACAATAACGCCACCACCCCTCTTGATCCGGAGGTGGCGGACAAGATGTGCTGGTTTTTAAGGGAGCACTTCGGGAACCCCTCCTCCATCTACCCGATCGGGCGGGCGGTCAAGGAGATCGTTACCCAGGCCAGGGAAAACGTCGCCAAGTCTCTGAATGTCCAGCGGAGCGAGGTCTTCTTCACCGCCTCCGGAACCGAGTCGGACAACTGGGCGATCAGAGGGGTCCTTGACACCTACCCTGAAAAACGAGAGCTCATTACCTCCACTATTGAACATCCGGCTGTGCTCAACCTGGCCAAGCACCTCGAAAAAAAGGGGATTAAAGTCAGCTATGTTCCTGTGGACAGCACCGGGGTTATCGACGTCGACTTTCTTCGAGCTGCCGTCACCCCCCAGACCGCTCTTATCTCAATTATGTGCGCCAACAATGAGATCGGGACGATCCAGCCGATCGAGAAGGTTGTAGCGATCGCCCGGGAGCACGGTGTCCTGGTCCACAGCGATGCCGTCCAAGCTTTCGGGAAGGTCGAGCTCGATGTTGACAAGCTGGGCGTCGACCTCTTGTCTGTTTCCGCCCACAAGATTTATGGTCCCAAAGGTGTTGGCGCCATGTTTGTCCGCAAGGGCATTGACATCTGCCCCTTTATCCATGGGGGACGCCAGGAGCGGGGGATCAGGGCCGGCACTGAGAACACGATCGGTATTGTGGGATTCGGAGAAGCGGCCCGGATCCTTATGGAGCGCGGCAGGAAAGATCAAGAAAGGATCGAAAAGCTGGCCGACAGCCTAAAAAAGGGGATTGAGGAAAAAATTCCCAAGGTCATGTTCAATGGACATCCTGAAAAAAGGGTCAAGAACACCTTGAACGTGGCCTTTCCGGGGCTGGAGGCGGAAGCAATCCTGCTGGCGCTGGCGACAAAGGGAATCTCTGTTTCGACGGGCTCTGCCTGCAGCTCGGAATCCGAGGATGTTTCCCCGGTTCTCCTTTCCATCGGCCTGAGGCCGGAGATCGCCCGCTCCTGCATCCGGATGTCCCTCGGCCGCTTCAACACTGAGGAGGATATCCAGGGGGTCCTGCGAGAACTGCCCGGCATCATCTCCAAATTGCGGCAGATCTCGGCCTTCGATCCCGATGAGTGAGCGGGCCGGTTCACCTCAGCATCAGGCCCTTGAGCTGCTGGAGATATACCTGCCGGACTTCTAAAAAGTACCTCTGGTACCCTGCCTGCTTGAAATCCGGATATGTCCAAGGGAGGAGCTTGACGGCCTTCCTGGAAAAAAGCAGCTCGAGGTGGGCATAAATACCCTGGCTGAGGGGGATGCGGTGAGCAAAATCCTTGGCCGTGGACATGATCAGCGCCGAGGCAGTCAGGATTCCCGGGTCGATGTTGACGATTCGCTCTTCCCGGGCGAAAGACTTCCGGACCTCCTCCTCGAGAGCATTGGTGTAAACCTTGATGCTTGACAAGGATTCGGGAAGAACAAGACGGGAGAAGCCCACAAACAGGCGGCTCAAACCTCGGCCCATTTGCTTATTGTAGTAATCCGTCTGGTCGAAAGGGAAGGCTGCGCTCTTGAGGTCGACCGGGCCATAGACGGCCGCCAATGCCTCTTCGGTCCTGGTCACAGCCGCATCCAGCGAAGAGATGACCCCGACGATCAGCTTGGCGGGGGTGAAGGGCTTGATCTCAGCCATCGAGTGATCACCATATGCCAGTCCAGCCAAAAACTCAACAGCCCTAATTTATTTCCTTTTGAACCTAAGGCGAAGGGTGTGGGTGAGGAACGCGATCCGAAACGCCCCTATGACTCTAAACTAAAGCCATTAATCCCCCTTGCCCCCTTGGGGAATCAAGGGGGCATCAGGCTGGTGCCTCTGTCAAGGTCGGAGGCAGAGAGCGTAGCGAACGTTGGAAGGGGGAAAGCGCAGCTTTCTCCCTCCAAAGGGACGCTGTGGGAAACGAGCGGGCTGACGAACCTGAATCCGAGCCTGTTTGACCGTGCCCCATCGTTTCCCTATAATGAGAGCGCCATGAAGTGGGTTTACATCGAAGACCTCGGACACCATGTCGATGAGGACGTCGAAATCAGGGGCTGGGTTCATAACAAGCGCTCGAGCGGAAAAGTGCGGTTTCTCATCTTGCGCGACGGCACGGGCGTCGTCCAAGCGACTCTCTTCAGCACGGCCAAGGACCATCCCCTTTTTCGCCAGTTCGATGCCCTAACCCAGGAATCCTCTGTGGTCATCAGGGGCTTGGTCCGCGAAGAAAGACGGGCGCCCGGCGGATATGAGCTCAGCATCAAGGAACTGGAAACGCTCCAGATCGCCCAGGATTATCCCATCACTCCCAAGGAGCATAGCACTCCTTTCCTGATGGAGCACCGCCATCTCTGGTTGCGCTCGCGCAAGCAGCACGCCGTCCTCCAGGTCCGGGCCGAGGTCATCAGGGCCATCCGAGATTTTTTCGACGGCCGCGGTTTCCGGCTCATGGATACTCCTATCTTGACGCCGAGCGCCTGCGAAGGAACGACGACCCTTTTTGAAACCCAGTACTTCGACCAAAAGGCTTACCTGAGCCAGAGCGGCCAGCTCTATAACGAGGCCACGGCCGCCGCCTTCGGCAAAGTCTACTGCTTTGGGCCGACGTTCCGGGCGGAGAGGTCGAAGACCCGCCGGCACCTGATCGAATTCTGGATGGTCGAGCCGGAAGTCGCCTTTGCCAAGCTCGAGGATGCGATTGAGCTGGGAACCGACCTTATCCTTTTCATCGTTGAAAGAGTGCTGGCCAGGCGGCGGGCGGACCTCGAGGACCTCGAGAGGAACCTCAAGCCTCTGGAGGCCATCCGGAAGCCGTTCCCCCGTCTGACCTACGATGAGATCGTTCCCGACCTTCAGAAGCGGGGTTCGGCGATGTCCTACGGAGATGACTTCGGGGCGCCCGAGGAGACCCTCATAGCCGAGATCTCGCCCAACCCGGTCTGCATTACTCATTTCCCCGCTAAGATCAAGGCCTTTTACATGCAGCCCGATGAGACCAGGCCCGACCTTGTACTGGGTGTCGATTTCATGGCACCTGAAGGCTACGGCGAGATCATCGGAGGGGGCCAGCGCATCCACGACCTGGCCCTGCTGGAGCGCCGCCTTCAAGAACATAATCTGCCGCGCGAAGCCTACGAGTGGTATCTGGACCTGCGCCGGTTTGGGGCCTGCCCCCACTCCGGGTTTGGGATGGGGATTGAGAGGACCGTGGCCTGGATGTGCGGTCTCAAGCACATTCGCGAAACCATTCCCTTCCCCCGTCTCCTCTATCGAATTTACCCTTAAGGAGCCAAGCCTCCATCTCGTCCCAAGATTCATCTTCCAGGGTCTTCCGGGTTGCCCTCATCACCTACGGCTGCGCGAAAAACCTGGTGGACAGCGAGGTCATGCTCGGGTACTTGAGCCGGGCAGGATACGAGATCTCTCCGCAGCCCGAAGAGGCCGACGTTATTATTGTCAATACCTGCGGTTTCATCCAGCCGGCCAGGGACGAGGCCGGAGAGGGAATCGAGAATGCCCTCGCCCTAAAAAAACGGCGGCCAGGCAGGAGGATCGCCGTGACCGGTTGTTTCGTCGAAAGATTCCGGTCTGAACTTGAACGGAAATATCCCGATGTGGATGTCTGGCTGGGAGTGAGGGATTTTAACCATATTGTCGAAGCCCTAGAGAGGAAACCTTTTAAGCTTGGTCCAAGGACTTATCTCCTGGGTCCGGAGACACCGCGCCTGCTGTCCACACCTTCGACCTGGGCCTATCTCAAGATTTCCGAAGGCTGCTCCCATGAGTGCGCCTTCTGTGCTATCCCACTCATCAAGGGGGCTTACCGCTCCCGGAGCATCCCGTCAATCGTTGCCGAAGCCCAGGCCCTGGCCGAAAGCGGGATCAAAGAGATCAACCTGATCTCCCAGGATACGACCTATTTCGGCCGCGATAGGAGGCGGGAAGGTGAATTGATCCGGCTCCTGCGGCGGCTGGTCAGGATTCAGGGGATCAGCTGGATCCGGCTGCTCTACGGCTATCCGGAGGAGGTCACGCCGGGGCTTCTCGAGATCATGAAAGAGGAAAAGATCTGCTCCTATCTGGATCTGCCCTTCCAGCACTCCGACCGCGGTCTTCTGAGGTCGATGAGACGCAGCATGAACGGCCCCCAGGCGCTTCGACTTGTAGAGACGATCCGGAAGGCGCTGCCCGATGCAGCCATCCGGACATCGCTCATCGTCGGCTTCCCCGGGGAAGGCCGGGACGAGTTCCGCGCTCTGAAGAGATTCGTCCGGGAGGCGGCCTTTGACCACCTCGGGGTGTTCACCTACTCTCCCGAAGAGGGCACCTGCGCCTTGAAGTTGGGAGACCCTGTTCCGGAAAGCGAAAAGGCCCGCCGCCGGGACGAAATCATGGCCCTTCAAGCTGAGCTCGCGGCTTCTGTTCAACAGAAGTATCTTCATCGGCAGCTCGACGTCCTGATCGATCCTTCATCTCCGGCCGAAAGGGAAGGAATCGTGGGGCGGGCCAGGTTCCAGGCCCCGGAAGTGGACGGTGTCGTCCTGATCGAGGAAGGAAGTACGGTCGAGGCACCGCTGCGACCGATTGAAAAAGTTGAAATCACCTCGACGGGAGTATATGATTTACGCGGAATCATCGTCCGATGAAGATCATCCGGAGGGTTATCGCCTCCTTTTTTGGGCTCGGTTTTTTTCCGGTCG
>Ga0209253_10005468_pt1 | contig 11013 bp, 12 predicted proteins | sample FrelakmetBRP12BR_FD_187145 | JGI IMG/M metagenome (GOLD analysis project Ga0209253, IMG submission 187145) | Freshwater lake sediment microbial communities from the University of Notre Dame, USA, for methane emissions studies - BRP12 BR (SPAdes)... | ecosystem: Environmental > Aquatic >... | reverse complement strand
AAGATGGTTTTAGACGAGATTCGCCATGAGCACCATTAACACGAATAATCTGCTCGGCGAGTTGCAGCGGTTAGCGACCGCCGCCGGTGGCGGCACCGTTAGCAATGATAAGGCTCCGGCGGCTGCGGATTTCGGAAGCGTACTCAAAACCATGCTTAGCAACACCAGCCAAACCCAACAGGACGCGACCAGTCTCGCTCAGTCTTTCGAACTGGGCGAAGACCAAGCCGATCTCGCCCAAGTGATGATCGCTCAACAGAAGGCCAGGCTTTCTTTTCAAACCGTTTTACAGGTGCGCAACAAAGTGATGGCTGCCTACCAAGACATTATGAATATGCCTCTGTAGTGAGCTTACCGTTGAATTAAGGAAATCGACCCGTGGCTGAGGAAACTGTCGAGCAGGCGCCGGAGCAGAACACCGCTGGCGATTGGCGCGCCTGGCTGGCGAAACTCCGGCAGCCAGCTCTGCCGCAGCTCGGGCTGATGGTCGGTGTAGCCGCGGTACTGGCCCTGCTTATAGCGCTGGCCCTGTGGTCCAGCGCGCCCGCTTACGAAGTGCTGTACCATGGCCTGGCCGACGCCGATGCCGGCGAAATCATGGCGGTTCTCCAGCAGAGCAACGTCCCCTTTAAAGTCGATTCACGCACCGGTGCGCTGACCGTTCCGGCTAATAACGTCCATGCCGTGCGCCTGAAGCTCGCGAGCCAGGGATTGCCTCGCGGGACAGTGAACGGCTTCGATCTATTGGATCAGAAGAACAGCTTCGGTGTCAGTCAGTTCATGGAGAATGCCCGCTATCAGCATGCCCTGGAGGGGGAACTGGCCCGCTCTATCACCAGTATCGGGGCGGTCCAGAGCGCCCGGGTGCATCTGGCGCTGCCCAAGGAAACTGTGTTCGTGCGCGAGCAACAACTACCCAGCGCCTCCGTGCTGGTGCAGCTCCATCCCGGACGCGTGCTGGATAAGGGGCAGGTGGCCGCCATCGTCCATTTGATCTCCTCCAGCGTACCTAAGCTGAGTGCCGATAAGATCGCAGTGATCGACCAGACCGGCGCGCTGTTGACCCGCCCCGGCGGTAACCCCGACCTCGCGCAGAGCATGGATCAGATGGACTACACGCGGCAACTGGAGGAACGCTATATCCGCCGCATCGAGGATATTGTCACGCCCATCCTAGGGCTGGGCAAAGTCCAGGCGCAGGTGGCGCTGGACATGGATTTTACCGTCACCGAGGAAACCGCCGAGTTCTATGACCCCAAGCAGCCCCAGGGCATGATGCGCAGCGAGCGGCTGTTGGAGGAGTCCAATGCACGGCCCCAAGCAGCCGGCATCCCCGGTGCGCTCAGCAACCAGCCACCAGGCACCGCCAGCGCGCCGGAAAAAATCAATCCGCAGGATCCCAATACCGCCGGTAACCCTAATGCCGTTGGTACGCAGACCGACACTAACCTTACCCAGCGCCAGCGCAAGGAAATGACTCGCAACTACGAGATGGACAAGCGCGTTAGTCACCTCCGCAAGGTGCCCGGCGAGATCAAGCGTATTTCCACGGCCGTGGTGCTGGATGACCGGGTAAACCTGGGCACTGACGGCAAGCCCGCGCATAACCCGCTGACGGCGGAGGAGTTGGAGCGGATCACCAATCTGGTCAAGGAAGCAGTGGGTTTTAATGCGGCGCGGGGGGATACCGTCAACGTTATCAATGCCACCTTTGCAGCTTCCCCCCTGACGGAAAATCCCCTGCCCTGGTGGCAGCAGGACTGGTTCCTGGCGCTGGTCAAGTGGGGAGTAGTCGGTATCGTAGCCGTCCTGCTGCTGTTGCTCGTGGTGCGCCCGATCATGCACCGGATGCTGGCGGCACCGTCGCCGGTTCCGGCGGCGCAGGTTGAGAAACTGAACAGCCCGGTGGCCGAGGGGAAGGTCTTGAAGTCCGACGAGGAAGGGTTGGAAGGTTTACTGGAAGACCGGGTCGAGATCGGCAGCGATCAGCAAGTTCCACAGTTGGGTCATTCCTTAGAGCAGTTGGATAAGCGGTTAAAGACGGCTAAAGCCCTGGTGGCTGAAGACCCGAAACGGGCCGTTCAAGTTATCAAGAACTGGATGGCAAGCGAGGTTTAGCGCCATGGCGGAAGCAGCCAAACTAAAGGGTATCGAACGCGCCGCCGTACTGCTGATGGCGCTGGGCGAGGATTGCGCGGCGGAGGTCTTGAAGCACATGGAGCCTCGCGAGCTGCATAAGATCGGCGCCGCCATGGTCACCCTGGCCAATGTCAACCGCGATCAGGTCAGCGGCGTGCTGAATGAGTTTAACGAACAGGTGGATAACCAAACCTCCATGGGGGTTAACAGCCACGGCTACATCCGCAATGTGCTGGTCCGCGCCCTGGGGCGGGATAAGGCCAAGGGTATCATCGAAGGCATTCTTAACGCCGATAAAGCCTCCGGCGTGGACGCCCTCAAGTGGATGGACTCCAGCGCTATCGCCGGCGCCTTGCGGGAAGAACATCCGCAGGTAGTGGCCCTGGTGCTGGCCTCATTGGAACCCCAGCAGGCGGCTGGCGTAATCAGCCTGCTGCCGGAGGCTTTGCGCTGTGATGCCCTCGTGCGGGTAGCCACCCTGGACAGCCTGCCATCGAAGGCCCTGGTGGAGCTGAACGAAATCATTGAAAAGCAACTGATGACCACGATCAGCGCGGCAACCACCGCCAAGATGGGGGGACCGCGGCGGGCCGCCGAGATTCTGAACTTGCTGGATGGCGGTGTGGAAGCCCCCATACTCGATAAGATCAAAGAGATCAATAAGGATCTGGGGCGGCAGGTTGAGGAGCAGATGCTGGTATTCGACAGCCTGCTGAGTATGCAGGATCGCGGTATTCAAACGCTGTTGCGGGAGGTTTCCTCGGAAACGCTGCTGGTAGCCTTGCGCGGCGCCGACGAAATGGTGCGCCAGAAGATCCTGCGCAATATGTCTAAACGCGCCGCCGGGATGCTGCAGGATGATCTGGAGGTCATGCCGCCGGTGCGCCTCAGCGAGGTGGAAACGGCGCAACGAGAGATCCTGATGACCGCCAGGCGACTGGCGGAAGCCGGTGAGTTGTCCATGGGTGGTAGGGGAGGAGATAAACTTGTCTAAGGTCATTCCAGGTTCCAGTTTAACCGCCTATGAACGCTGGGAGGTGCCCAGCGTGGATAGCGCATCCGCCGCCTTCGACCAGCCCGAATTAACCTCCGCCACTGGCGGGCAGCCTCCTACCCTCCCCACCTTGGATGAGGTTGAATCCATCCAGCGACTGGCACAGGAAGAAGGGTTTGCCGCCGGCTATCAGGAGGGCCGCAAGGAAGGCAAAGAGCAAGGCTACGGCAAGGGCCAGCAGGAAGGTTATGAGAAGGGCTATCAACAGGGCCACCAGGAAGGGCTGGAAGCGAGCCGCGACGAGATAGCCGAGCGCGCGCAGAAACTCGGGCAGATTCTGGATTTCATGAGCCGCCCGCTGGAGGAGCTGGATACGACGGTCGAGCAGGAGTTGGCGCACCTGGCCATCGCCATCGCCCGCCAGTTGATGCGGCGCGAACTGAAGACCGCACCCGGCGAAATCGTGGCCGTCGTACGGCAAACCCTGGGGCTGCTGCCGGTAGCCAGCCGGGAAGTACGGGTGCATCTGCACCCGGAAGACGCCGAGCTGGTGCGGGACGTGTTCGCCCTCAAGGAAGAAAGCTACACGTGGCGGATTCAGGATGATCCGACGCTAACCCGCGGCGGTTGCCGGGTGGAAACCAATACCTCGTCCATCGATGCCAGCGTGGAAAGACGACTGGGCGCCGTCATCGCCAAGGTGCTGGGCGACGAGCGCAAGGAGGATGGCTATGGGCCCTGAATTAAACCGCGCCGCGCTCTGGCAGGAAAATCTAGCGCACCGGGGCGCCCGTTTGACCGAAACCCCCGCCCTAGTGGTCGAGGGACGGCTGACCCGCATGGTGGGCTTCACTTTGGAAGCAATGGGTTGCGTCGCCCCCGTAGGCGCCCGCTGCCTGGTGATCGGCCCGGACAATACGCCGGTCGAGGCGGAAGTCGTTGGTTTTGCCGGCGACAAACTGTATCTCATGCCCAGCGGCGATATGCACGGAGTATTCCCCAATTCCCGGGTACTGCCCACGCGCGGTGTCAGTCAGGTACCCGTGGGCGATGACTTGTTGGGCCGAGTGCTGGATGGCGCCGGGCGCATTCTGGATGGATTTGCGCCGCCCCGCCGCACGCGCCTAGTGCCCCTCAGCGGCAAAACCATCAACCCGCTGTTGCGCAAACCCATTCGTGAACCCCTGGATGTGGGGGTGCGGTCTATCAACGCCCTGCTGACCGTGGGCCGTGGCCAGCGTATGGGTCTGTTCGCCGGCTCCGGGGTGGGCAAAAGCGTGCTGTTGGGGATGATGACTCGCTTTACCAAGGCCGACGTCATTGTCGTCGGGCTGATCGGAGAACGGGGCCGGGAAGTGCAGGAATTTATCCAGGAAATACTTGGCCCCGAGGGCATGGCCAGGGCCGTGGTAGTGGCGGCACCCGCCGACGCGCCGCCGTTGATACGGCTGCACGGGGCGACTATCGCTACCCGGATCGCCGAGGATTTCCGCGACAGCGGCAAACAGGTGCTGCTGTTGATGGACTCGCTGACCCGCTACGCGCAGGCCCAGCGGGAGATCGCGCTTGCCATCGGCGAACCGCCGGCCACCAAGGGTTATCCGCCGTCGGTATTCGCCAAAATTCCACAACTGGTAGAACGGGCCGGCAATGACGCCGTCGGCGGTTCCATCACCGCTTTCTACACGGTGTTGGCCGAGGGTGATGACCAGAACGATCCCATCGCTGACGCTGCCCGCGCCATCCTCGACGGCCATATCGTCCTGTCCAGGCGCCTGGCCGAGTCTGGCCATTACCCGGCTATCGATATCGAAGCGTCCATCAGTCGCGCCATGCCGCAGATCGCCACCGCCGGTCATCAGCGATTGGCGCGCCGCTTCAAGCAGCTCTATTCCACCTTCGAGCAGCATCGGGACTTGATCAACGTAGGCGCCTATACAGCCGGCAGCGACCCGGCGGTGGACGAGGCCAAAGAGTATAACCCGCAACTCAGGCGGTTTCTCAAGCAGAGTATCAACGAGCAGGTGACGCTGGAAGATAGCACGAACCAACTGCTCGATCTCCTGCACCAGGATAAAAGCTGATGGCTGACCGTGCCCACCGCCTTGAACCCGCCGTCCAGGTGGCCCGCTCGCGGGAAGATGAAGCCGCCCGCACCTTCGCCGAAGCCCAGCACCGCCTGGTTGATCAGGAGGCCCAGCTACACCAGTTGCTGACCTTTCGCCGCGAGTACGCCGAGCAGTTTCAGAATGCCGGCCGTACCGGCCTGCTGGCGCATCAGCTACACAATTACACCGCTTTTCTGGCCAATCTAGACCGTAGCATTACCCAATCGCGACAGCAGTCAGAATGCCTACAAGGCGAATGCCAGCGCCAGCATGAGCATTGGCTGCACAAGCGCGCCAGGACGCAGGCCCTGCAGACGGTGATAGAAGGCTATCGCCGCGAACAGGGCCGGATCGAGGAGCACCGCGAACAGGCCGCCACCGACGAGCGGGCACTGCGCGGTTGTTGGAAAACGGCCGAGGATTGAATTGGCCCGCTGATTGTCCACCGGGCTCAAGCCTTCAAAAGGAATTCCCATGCACAGTATCGGATCGACATCCTTACCCAGCACGGCCGACAACGCCGCCGATCTACCCGCCGTACGGGGAGGGGGAAGCCGTGGCGATGCGCCGTGCTTCAGCACCCTGCTGCGCGAGAGTCCAAGGCCCGCGGGCCAAGACCCTGGCGCGAAACAGGCCGCCACAGCACCCGCCGAACCGGCCGCCGGAGCGGAGGGGCAAGCGCTTCCCGACGACGATCCGGAGACGGCTGAAGCCCCCGCTGATAAGGCCGTGGAGACCGCCGCCAAGCCGCTTAAGTCGGCGCCAGCTGACGATGCCGCCGATGATGATGACGCATCGACTGCTGAACAACCAAGCGCGCCAAGCGGCACCGATCAGTTGAGGATGCCGCTTGGCGGAATAGACAACGCGCTGGCACTGACGGCGACTGCCCCGGTGGTCGCGCCGCCGGAACCGGGTGGCGAGAATTTGCCGAACCCTGCCACGATGGACGGGGAGAGGGCCTTGGCGCCGGCGGCAGCTACCGTGACCCCGCCGGGGTCCGCCTCCCCGCGGCAGCCAATGGCGATACCCGCCTCGCCCGCGGGGCTGGAGAACGTCGCTACGCTGCCGCCGGTGCCGCCCGCCGAGGTTGCCGATAGGCTCCCAGAGAGCGATACCGACGCCTTGACAAGGACTGCGCCCGCCATGGTGGATGGAATGGCGCCGCCGGCTGGTAATGGGTTGCTGCCGGCCTGGATGAAGTTTGCCTTGACCCCGCCGGAATCCGTACCCTCGGCCGTGTCCACGGCGGGGGAGAGCGTGGCCGCGTTGCCGCTAACGCCGATGCCCGTGCTGTCGCTGTCCACATCGCCAGGACCGGGTGGAGAGAACGCGGTCGCGTTGCCGCTGACGCCGATGCCCATGCTGTCGCTGTCCACATCGCCAGGACCGGGCGGGAAGAATGTGATGGGGGTTAGCGCTGTTACAACGGGGGAATTCCTGTCGCCCGTCGGCAATGGATTGCCATCTTTGACCATTGCCGCCGCTGCATTAGCGCCTCCTTTCGAGGTTGTTGCCTTGGCGACGGCTGCACTTAAAGCGAGTCAGGCACTGCTGCACAGCGACGGGCCGGAGTCCCTGACTATCGGCGCCGCTCATGGCGAGGCGACTCCGCTCAGTATGGCGGCAACACCACCCCGGACCGAGTTGCCCCTGCCATCGCTGCAGCCGGTAAGCCCAGTCCCGCTGGATATGCAGCGCAGCGGCTGGGGCCATACGCTGGGGCAACAGTTGGTGTGGATGGTTGAGAACCAGGTCCAGCACGCCGACATTAAGCTCAATCCGCCGCACCTGGGTCCCTTGGAGGTGCGTTTGTCACTGCAGCAGGATCAGGCCAACGTGACGTTTTTCTCCCATGACAGCGCGGTGCGCCATGCCATCGAAAGCTCGCTGCCAAGACTGCGGGAGATGCTCGACGGCCAAGGTGTGCGGTTAGCTCAAGCCCAGGTGTCGGATCAATCGTTGGCTCGCCAACAACAGGACTCGGGTGGCCAGACCAACGGCAGGCACAGGGGGTACGGACCTGTCGATGACGGCATCACCATTGGTTCCGAAACCGACTCCCCGCGAGTTACCCGAACGGCGCTGGGGATGGTGGATCACTATGTCTGACAATAAAGATTAGCACTGCTCCGGCGGCGCCCGGCGGCGCCGGCTTTGCGCAACGGCGCGGCGGTGATGGACGAAGATAAACCGTTCCAGTTCTTCCTGGACGGTTTCTCCCATCCCATAAAGCGCCGCCCCTATCGTCCAACCGGCGGCTTCCGCGATGCGCTCCTCCACCCGACCGTGCAGAACCACCGGGTGAGGATATTTCATGCTGCAATAAAGGTCGATCCGCACCAGGCTGTCAATCGACGGGGAGACGATATCCTGCCAGCGCAAGGCGGCCGTCGTCAGGGTGAGGGGATGTGCGTTGGGAATCAGTTGGTGCTGGGCAAACAACTGGCCTACCAGTTCCAATAGCAGATTCAGCTTGAAGTCCAGCCTCGCGATAGTCTCGGACTCCAGCTCCTGGGCGTCCTCACTGGGATTGCCAGTCTGGGTTTCCAAGATCAGGAGCGTGCGCAGAATATCCAGGTTAGCGCTTTCCGTATGCGCCAGCTCGGACTCGCTGGGGGCGGCGCCCCGCTCGCTCCACACCAAGGGCAGGCGCCCTTCGTAGACAAGGCCGCGAGCGGTGGACTCAGTCATGGGTTCGACTCATTACACTGTTCGAGCGTGGCATAGGCAAGTCGCGCTTTTCGGCTGATCGTTAACGTTCCCACCTGGTGCGCCAGTTCCGCCTGGCGCTGGCGCCCCAGCACCAAAAGCGCCGCGTCGCTGGCCAGCACCTGGCGAATACAGGCTTCGAGGGCAGCAACGGCGGCGGCCGGCGGGTCCTGGGCGAAGAGGTCTTGCAGCAGGCGGCGACGCCGTTCTTCTCGCTCAGTGACCGCCTCCCACTCATCCGCCCGCGCTAAATCCAGCATTTCCACGCTCAACGCCTGCACCGCCGCCGCCAGCTCTGCCCATCCGCGGATAGTCATCGACTTACCCGCCGATACTATCCCAGGCTTCCTTGACATCATGCAGCAAGCCGGCGACTTCGTCGATCAGCACTGGATCGGATTTCAGATTAGCCTCAAGCAGGCGTCGCTCCATGTAATCGTACAGGGCGTCCAGATTGCGCGCCAGGTCGCCGCCGGCTGCTTCGTTAAGGCTGGCGCGCAGGCCATCGATGATGTCGATGGCCTTGCCGATTTGCTCGCCCTTGCTGGCGATCTCGCCGCGCTGCAGGTGACCCTTGGCGCTGGCCAACCGCTCCAGACCTCCCTCGAAGAGCATTTCGATGAGCCGATGGGGATTGGCATCTTCCAGCCCGGCGTCCGTCTTGATCTGCTGATACTGTTGTAGAGCATTCATGGTTGTAGCATGCCTCGCGTACATGTGGTTAAGCCTCTGCTATTTAATGCTATTTACTGTTGTTGGATAGACCAGCCAATTGCTGCGTCAAAAAGTTACCGGTGGCGGTCAATTTGCTCACTAACTGGTCCATCGCCTGGAATTGAGCCCGATAGCGGGTTTGCACCTCTTGCAGACGCCGCTCCAGTGTCACTCGATCGCCATTAATCAGGTCAATGCGTTTGTTGAGACTGGTCGTGCGGCTGGCCAAGGGGCCGTCGCTGCCGAGCAGCTTGCCAAAAAAGTCATCCAGGCGCTTGGCGATGCCGATGGGTGCAGCGCTTCCCTCGGCACCGGTGAATAGCGCCGCGACCGCTTTGGGATCTTTCTCAAGGGCTTTTTGCAGGGCGCCGCTATCGAGTTTAAGCGTACCATCCCGCTGGGCGCTGATGCCGATATCGGACAGCGAGCGAAGAGTCTTACCGGTGACCGGTTCCCCGAGCGCATGACGCAACTGACCCACCGCCGAGCGTACCCCGGCATCGCCCAGCAGCGGTCCTTTTTCCTTCGTCTGCGGGTTATAGGCGGTCAGTGCGGCCGTGGTGTTCGCAAACTTATTGTAAGCGCTGACGAAAGCATTCACCGCGCTGGTGACCGCAGCTGTATCCTGCGCCACCGTCAGATCCGTGGCGGTACCGGGTTTGGCGGATTTCAAATTCAGAGTGACGCCATCCAGTACCCCTGTGACCGTATTGCTGGCGCTGGTGATCTTGAGGCCATCGATGATCACTTCGGCATCTCGGGCAGCGAAGGTGGTGTGCAGCCTGGTATCCACATCGGCAGCGTTTTCGGAAATCAGCAATTGGGCGGGCACGTCACTGCCGGTGACCGCGATGGCCAGAGCCTTGGCGACGCCGGTTTTGGTGGCGCTGAGTGTCAGCCGGTAGCTGCTGCCGTCATTAACGATATTGGCGCGCACGCCAAGGTCGGCTTTATTGTTGATAGCATCGCGGATGCCGGTCAGAGTGGCGGCGGCGGCTTCCACCTGCACATCGGCGGCGCCGTCCCCGTTGAAATCGAAGGACAGGTCGCCGGTGGTGACCGTGGCGGTCGTCAGATCGTCGCTGGCGATGTTGAATCGCCCGGAAGCCATCTTATGGGCCTGCGCCAGATTTTTGACTTCGATGCTGTAATTACCGATTTGAGCAGTGCCGGTACCGGCGGCGGTGAATAAATCGCTGTCTCCCGCCGTTACTTTCATGGCCTCGAATTTGGCGGGATCAGTCAAACCCTTGATGGCACTTTGCAATTCCGATAGGGCGCCTTTAAACGTGCCGACGCCCGATAACTCCGCCTGGAGATTGGCCTCACGGCGGTCCAGCCGGTTGGAGGCCGGTGCACGTTCGGCGGCGACCAGCTTGTCCACCAGGCCGTTGATGTCCAGGCCCGAGCCCAATCCTGAAACCGTGATACCCGCCATGCTGTTTTCCTCGGTTGCGTTGGAAATAATTCGGCAAATTACGGGCCAATTAGGCCTTTTCGCGTATCAGCAAGCCTTGCGGCAGGGAACGCGCCGAGGCGCATCTGCCAACCTTGTCGCCGGCGAAGAATTTAGCGAGAGCCAGCATATACTCGGGGGGTAGTTGGAGAATTACCTGTTTCTTGTCCACGTCGACGACCTTGACCACCATCTTGTCGGTGTCGTCATCGATACTGAACTGGATATTGGTGCGCAACACCTGCATGCGCTCGTGCAGTTCAGCAACCGCCGCCTCAACTTGCCGGCGGTCCGGCTTGGTGGTTTTCTGTTCGGCAAAGTCCGGCTGGATAACGGCATCGGTTTGCTGGATAGGGGTGAAACGCCTGACTTCAGCCCCGCCCAGTTGACTATGGATGTCGATCACGGCCGGCGCAAGACTTGCTATCTCGTTGGCCATATCGATCCCTCCTGCATAAATTCCAATAATGCCCAAGGCTTCCATGCCCTGGGCATTACCTCACCTGACGCGATTCCCATTTACCGCAAGAGGGACAGCACACCCTGCTGAGACTGGTTGGCCTGAGCCAACATCGCCAGGCCAGCTTGTTGCAGGATCTGGCCGCGGCTCATGGCGGCGGTTTCCTTGGCAAAGTCGGCATCCTCAATCCGCGACCGCGCGGCACTCAGGTTCTCCGACACCGTTTGCAGGTTGGAGATGGTCGACTGGAAGCGGTTCTGCACGGCGCCCAGCGAGGCGCGCTGGCCGGAGACGGAGGCCAGAGCCTTGTCGAGCACCGACAGCGCGGAGTTGGAGCCGCCCTGACTGGAGATGTCGATGGCGGCGACCGAACTCATGGCGCTGGTGACGGGAGCGGCGAGGACGGTGGTGCCTGTGTCGCTAGTCACCG
>Ga0209253_10005467_pt1 | contig 11014 bp, 7 predicted proteins | sample FrelakmetBRP12BR_FD_187145 | JGI IMG/M metagenome (GOLD analysis project Ga0209253, IMG submission 187145) | Freshwater lake sediment microbial communities from the University of Notre Dame, USA, for methane emissions studies - BRP12 BR (SPAdes)... | ecosystem: Environmental > Aquatic >... | reverse complement strand
CGACAAGATGATCCGCGTGCACAGGACATGTCGGAAGGTTAATAACAGTCTTTCCCGGCAATGCTTTATTAAGCCCTATGCCTTTGCTTGGTGTTGCCGCCGGAATACCTCCATAGGTTGCACAGGCGCCTACGGCTATAATCGCTGCTGCATTCTTTGCAGATTCCTCCAGTATCTTCCTGAAGGGGCGTCCTCCTATCGTGCAGTAACGATCGTCGGCAGAAGGCACAGAGCCTTCAACAATCAAAACATAGCCGCCTTTTTTAACTGTTTCATTGTAAGCATCTTCAGCCATTTCTCCTGCCGCTGCCATAGCTGTCTCATGGTATCTGAGAGATATTTTATCAAGGATTATAGAAGATACCGGCGGATAAAGGGCCCCGAGAAACGATATGGTACATCCGGCGCAGTCCTGTCCTTCAAGCCATATAACAGGTGGTTTGCCTGATGCAGTCTCAATAGCATCGGCAAGTTTTGTTGTAAAATCAAATTCTGAAAGGCCAAATAGTGCAGCAGTTGCAGCGCAATATTTCAGGAAGTCCCTCCTGTTTACTCCATGCGCTTCAAATACTTTTAAAAGTCTATTATTCAAAACACTGTCTCCTTTCATATTTCACCTCTTTACTTGATTTAGAGCACTAATGAATTATAGCTACTGAAAAGATTTTATCACCTCCTTCAGTCTGCTAACTTAGCCGTATCTAACCTATAGCTTTTGCTTTATAGCTAATTATTATACAATATAATTATTATATTATATATTACTGAATTTAAAGCATAATAGCAATATATTTATATTTTATATTTTATTGTTCATCAGGGCATTCCTCATTGTTTCAACAGGAGGCTTTTTACCTGTCCAGAGTTCAAATGCAAAAATGCCCTGCCATAAGAGCATCCCGAGACCATCAAGGGCAATACACCCTTTTTCTTCTGCCTGTTCAAAAAGACGGGTCTTTTTATATATAAGGTCGCAGACGATCTGTTCTTTCTTTAAGCGGGATGTGTTAAATGGTAAAGGATCTTCTTTTTTGAGACCTAATGGCGTTGCATTAATGATTACATCAAATCTGTCAATGTTGGATATGTCTTCGGCAATAGATACGTTCTTACGGATTTTCCTTAAATCATCTGCGAGTTTATCAACCTTGCCTTTATCAATGTCATATAAATAAAGTGCTTTTGCCTTTTGGCTCAGATAATAACTTATTGCCCGGGACGCGCCACCAGCGCCTATTATGACAATTTCCTTTCCTTCAGTTGAAATACCGTTCTCTGAAAGAGACTGCATAAACCCTCTCCCATCGGTGTTATACCCGGTGAGTTTGCTATCCGAATTGACTATGGTATTGACTGCACCGATAAAGGATGCCTCTTCGTTAACCTCATCGAGAAACGGCATCACCTTTTCCTTATGCGGAATAGTGATATTCAGACCGCATATGTTCATAGCCTTAATAGCAAGGACAGCTTTTTCAAGAAGATCAGGATGCACAAGAAAAGGGACATAACAATAATTAAGGTTAAGATCTTCAAACGCTGCATTATGCATCGCCGGAGAAAGGGTATGTTCTATAGGATATCCAAAGATTCCTGTAATTTTTGTCCTCCCGTTAATATTCATATTCTCTATTGCTCCTTTCTTTGCAGCTCTTTTTATTTTTCTTTATATTGCAATTTTAGCACTTCTGTACTTTGTTTCAATCTCAGATCCTGTCTTCATATCGAACTATAAAAACACTGTATCCTTCATCAGCAAGAGTCCTTGCAAGCTTATACGCTTCTTCTTTTATGCTGAACTTACCGATCCTTACCCTGTAAAATCTGTTCCCCTTAATCTTTGCCTCTGTTAGATATATCATGTCGTACTTCAGATCAAGAGACAGCTTGAGCCGTGATGCATTCGAGAGTTCTTTGAAAGAACCAACCTGTATAGTGAACGGTCCTGTGTCTGACAAATATCTCACTTCTTTCATATAAGAAGTATCCCTGCCGATATATTCGATCCTGACCTCAGAGGTGCCTTGACCTATGAGACCGATTTCTTTCGCTGCGGCATAGGATAAATCCAGTTCTCTTCCAGATACAAACGGGCCCCTGTCATTCACCGTGCAATTAACGCTTTTATTATTTGAAACGTTTGTAACCTTCAGTTTAGTGCCAAAGGGATATTCACGATGAGCACAGGTAAGGGCGTTCATATCATAGATTTCGCCTGAAGATGTCGGTTTTCCATGGAAATCAGGGCCATACCATGAGGCAACACCAAAACCTTTTTTGTGATAACCCTCATAACCGAAGATCCCGCATGAGGATAGAAGAAATAATGCTAACGGGACAAGAAGTAAAGCAACCCCCATTTGAATTCCCTTATTTTCATGCCTCAATCTTAATAATAAATCAGGCATATATGAGAAAGGAATTAAAGAATATACCTGCTCAGGTCCTCATCCTTAACAATGTCATCCAGCTTGTCCCTGACGTATTTTTGGTCTATCACAAGTTTCCCGTTCTTTTTCTCAGGGGCCTCAAAGGAGATGTCTTCAAGGAGTTTCTCAAGTACTGTATGCAGCCTTCTTGCGCCGATATTCTCTGTTTTCTCATTAACGTGCGCTGCGATATCTGCTATTTCATCGATAGAATCCTTTGTGAAACTTAATGTAACGTCTTCTGTCAAAAGCAATGCAGTATACTGTTTTATGAGTGCGTTGTAAGGTTCTGTCAGAATTCTCACAAATTCATCCTTGCCGAGCGCATCGAGTTCCACCCTGATCGGAAATCTTCCCTGAAGTTCGGGAATGAGGTCAGATGGCTTTGTCATATGAAAAGCGCCCGCAGCAATAAAAAGGATATGATCTGTTTTTACAGGACCATGTTTTGTTGTTACTGTAGACCCTTCAACAATCGGCAGAAGGTCTCTCTGGACACCTTCCCGTGAAACATCAGGGCCATGTGCATGCCCCCTGCTTGCTATCTTGTCTATTTCATCAATGAATACAATCCCCGATTGCTCAACTCTCTCAACAGCCTCTTTTGAAACCTTATCCATGTCAATGAGCTTATTTGCCTCTTCCTGCTGAATTATGGCCAATGCATCGGAGACCCTGACTTTTTTTCTTTTTGCTTTTTCCGGCAGAAAATTACCCAGCATTTCTTTGAGGTTTATCTCCAGATCCTCAAGTCCCACATTTGAAACCACACCGAAAGGCATCATCTTTTCCTTGACCTCGATATCAACATACCGGTTATCAAGTTTTCCTTCCCTCAGTTGCATCCTCAGTCGTTCCCGTGTTTCCTTGTGTGTTTCCTTGTGTGTTTCTCTCTCTTCTTCTTCAGTGCCTGTTCCCTTTCCGGCCCTTGGAGGAGGCAGAAGCAGATCGAGAAGCCTTTCTTCGGCAAGAGATTTTGCCCTTTCCTGCACTTTTTCAACATACTCGGATTTAACCATGCCTATTGATATCTCTGTCAGATCACGTATCATTGACTCCACATCCCGGCCGACATAACCCACTTCAGTATACTTTGATGCCTCAACCTTAACAAAAGGTGCGCTTGCAAGTCTCGAAAGCCTTCTCGCTATTTCTGTTTTGCCTACGCCGGTTGGACCGATCATAATGATGTTTTTCGGTAAAACCTCGTCCTTCAGTTCAGGAGAAAGCCTCTGCCGTCTCCACCTGTTTCTCATAGCAATTGCCACAGCCTTTTTTGCTTTATGCTGTCCGATGATATATTTATCAAGCTCTTCAACTATCTTTCTTGGTATCAGGTTATCCATCTAACTCCTCTATAGTTATATTTTCGTTGGTATATATGCATATATCAGATGCGATCTTCATGGCCTTTTCAACAGTATCCTTTGCAGAAAGACCGGTATTTTCAGACAATGCCCTCGCTGCAGCCTGCGCATATGGGCCTCCTGAGCCGATAGCTGCAATTCCGTCTTCGGGTTCTATGACGTCACCTGTTCCGGAGATGATAAAAGTATGTTCTTTATCCGCCACAATCAAGAGAGCTTCAAGCCTTCTTAAGATCTTATCCGTGCGCCAGTCCTTTGCAAGTTCAACTGCAGCCCTTGTTATATTGCCCCTGTAGGACTCAAGTTTACCTTCAAATTTCTCAAACAAAGTAAACGCGTCTGCTGTTGCACCTGAAAATCCTGCCAATACTTTTTCTCCATACATCTTTCTGGTCTTTCTGGCATTACGTTTCAGAACCGTATTGCCCATTGTAACCTGTCCGTCTCCGCCCAATGCCACATTCCCATCACGCCTTATACATAATATTGTTGTTCCTTTAATCATCTGTTTTACCTTTACCTTTTTTCCTTTAACTTTTCCTCTTCCCTCGTAAAGGGATGTGCCTTATCATAAATATCCATCAGATGTGTAATATCAAGATGGGTGTATTTCTGGGTTGTTGAAAGTGAGGAATGCCCCAGAAGCTCCTGTATTACCCTGAGGTCTGCGCCTCCCTGAAGCAGATGGCTTGCAAATGTGTGTCTCAGAGTATGCGGCCCGATCTGACCGTTCATAGCCAGGGCTTTAGCGTATTTTACTACTATACGTCTTACTCCCCTGTCTGTCAACCGGGTTCCCATCCTGTTGAAAAACAACGCCTTATCCTTATTTTTCCTAAGTATCCTTTCTATCATATATGACTTTATGGCGTCAATTGCCTTTGAACCTATCGGCACTATGCGTTCCTTCCTGCCCTTCCCCCGTATTTTTACCAGAGATTCCTTTATGTTGATATCATCTATGTTGATGCCTGAAAGCTCGCTGACCCTAAGGCCGCTTGAGTAAAGAAGTTCAAGGATTGCCTTGTCCCTTATTGGCAAAAAACCTGTTCCATCAGGTTTATCTACAAGGGAAAAAACATCATCAACTGAAAGAAACCTGGGCAATAACTTTGGAACTTTTGGGTTTGAGATGAGCTTTGCCGGATTTGTTTTGATGTACCCTTCCCTGTGCAGGAATTTAAAGAATGACCTGATACTGGACAACCGTCTGCTTACTGTTGTCTTACTAAGTCCATTCCTTATCTGCCCGGCAACAAAACCGCGTACATCCAGTAAATCTATTTCATGAGGCTCAGTTTTTGAATACTCTGAAAACTCTTCGAGGTCTTTTCTGTATGCCCGCAACGTATGTGCTGAAACAGCCTTCTCAACTTCAAGATATCTCAGGAAATTATTAATATGATCTTTCATAATCTGATATTTTACCTTAACGATGCCTCAGGTTTCTTTCTTTCCATAGCATATAGATTGCCGGGAAAATGAGCATAACAAGAATGATTGATGTAAAGAGACCGCCTATCACAGGCGCAGCAATCCTTTTCATTACATCCGCGCCTGCACCGTGACTGAACATAATAGGCAAAAGACCGAGGTTCGTACATACAGTCATTAAAAGTGGTCTTAGCCTTTTAACAGCCCCATCCATAATTGCTTCCTTCAGGTCTTCTGTGGTTTTTATCCTGCCCTCACTCTCCCATTTTTTATAAGACAGATCAAGGAACAGGATCATCACAATGCCGGTTTCTGCACTGATTCCGGCAATGGCAATGATTCCAACCCAAACAGCAATACTTGTATTGTAACCAAGCAGATAAAGGAACCAGAAAGACCCTACAAGCGAGAACGGGATAGCAAGGAGAATGATCATTGTTTTTGTAATTGATTTTGCCTCGAGGTAAATCAGGACAAAGATAATAAGGAGAGTTAGGGGTATTACGATTTTCAATCTCTGCTGCGTCTTCACAAGATATTCATACTCTCCGCTCCATTCAAGCCTGTATCCGTCCGGCAATGTTACTGCAGATGCAACCTTCTTCTTTGCCTCTTCCACATAACTTCCCACATCTCGTCCGGAGAAATCAACAAAAACATAAGCTGAGAGAAGACCTTCTTCGCTCTTGATCGCTGTCGGACCCTTTACGATATTTATATCAGCAATCTGTCCGATTGGCACATGCAGGAGCTGTGATCTTGAGATTGATGATTGAGAATCAGAGGCAGAAGATAAGGACATAGAATTTGTATCCTGCATGCCGGATCCGGCATTCATTACAGGCACCAGTATCCGCCTTATCTTTTCCAGATCATTCCTTAGTTCTCTTGAATACCTGATGTTTACCGGATATCTCTCCCTTCCCTCTATGGTTATTGTTTGGGTCATTCCACCGAGAGCGCTTGCAATAACATCCTGAACGTCGTCTATTGAAAGACCATATCGTGCTATTTCTTCGCGTTTTGGTTTAATATCGAGGAAATAACCTGTTGTCAATCTTTCTGCATATGCGCTTCTTGTGCCGGGGATATCTTTAATGGCATTCTCGATATTCAGGGAGATCTTTTCTATCATGTCAATATTTGGGCCAAGGACTTTAATGCCTACAGGCGTCCTGATTCCTGTGGCAAGCATATCGATCCGTGCCTTAATCGGCATGGTAAATGAATTTGCTACTCCCGGAATGTTTAGCGCATCATTCATCTCATTCTTCAGTTTGTCTACATCCATACCCGCACGCCATTCTGATTCAGGCTTGAGATTAATCACGGTCTCGAACATCTCGAGTGGCGCTGGGTCTGTAGCAGTCTCGGCACGACCCGCTTTTCCGAATACCTGAGACACTTCGGGAATTTCCTTAAGTATTTTGTCCTGCATCTGAAGCAGACTTGATACCTCTGATACTGATGCCCCGGGCAGGGTTACCGGCATATAAAATAATGTCCCTTCATATAAGGGAGGCATGAATTCTTTCCCCAGTTTCAGAAAAGGGAAAACAGTAATCGCCAGTATTATTGCTGCAAGGATTATGAAGCTCTTCTTGAATCTCAAAACAAGACCTACAATGGGTTTGTAAATCTTATGCAGGATGATACTGACAGGGTTCTTTTCCTCAGGCCTGATCTTGCCGCGAATAAAAATGGTCATCAACGCAGGAGTCAGGGTTATAGCAAGGAATGATGAGAAAAGTATCGCAAAGGTCTTTGTATATGCCAATGGTTTAAAAAGCCTTCCGGCCTGTGCCTGAAGGGCAAATATTGGAAGAAAGGCTACGGTTATGACAAGAAGGGAAAAGAAGAGAGAAGGCCCAACCTCTTTAGCTGCATCAATGATTACATCTATTCTGTTTCCCTGCTTTCCATGGGCTTCCCATTCTTCCAGTTTTTTGTGGGCGTTTTCTACCATTACTATGGAAGAGTCCACCATTTCGCCTATGGCAATAGCTATACCGCCGAGACTCATAATATTAGAAGTAACATTGAGATAGTACATAAATATGAAGGAGATTATTATCGCAATTGGAAGCGTCAGGATAGCGACAAATGCGCTGGGAAGATGAAACAAAAACACAATACAGACTACACTTACTACCAATGAAAGTTCTATTAGCTGGTCCCTGAGGGTATTAATTGAACGGTGGATAAGATCAGACCTGTCATACGTAGTAACAATCTTCATTCCTTCAGGGAGTCCGGGCTGGATATCCGTCTTTATTTTTTCCTTTACCCTCTCTATAACATTCAGCACATTCTCACCAAAACGAACCACCACAATACCGCCGGCTACCTCTCCTTTACCGTCAAGGTCAACCAATCCCCTTCTTATCTCAGGACCAAGTTGTACCTTTGCTACATCACGCAAAAAAACAGGGGTACCCAAACCGTTTGTACCAACAGCTATGTTCTCAATATCCCTTACGCTTTTGATATATCCACGGCCTCTTACCATATATTCAATACCGGAGAATTCAAGCACCCTGCCTTCAACATCTTTATTGCTTCTCCGGACAGCCTCCATGATATTCATCAAAGATATGTTGTATGCTGCAAGCCGGTTCGGATCAATATTTATCTGATACTGTTTTACAAATCCGCCGACGCTGGCAACCTGTGAGACACCCGGAACGCTTTCCAGGGACAACTTGATATTCCAGTCCTGGACTGAACGAAGCTCTGAAAGGTCATATCTGCCTTTGTCATCTACAACTGCATAAGTGAATCCCCATCCAAGGCTGGTAGCATCAGGTCCCAGAACAGGATTTACATCCACCGGAAGTTTTGCCTTAACTGACTGGATATACTCAAGGACGCGGCTTCTCGCCCAGTAAATATCCGTACCTTCTTCAAATATGACATAGATAAAGGAACTTCCGAAAAATGAAAACCCTCTGACAACCTGCACTCCAGGGGCTGACAAAAGTGAGGAAGAGACCGGATATGTTATCTGGTCCTCGACAAGGTCAGGGCTCCTGCCGGGCCACTCTGTATAGATAATTACCTGAGTATCACTCAGGTCAGGGATAGCGTCCAATGGTGTATTCCTGAGCGCCCAGTATCCCCACAAAAATAGGGCTACAACCATCAGGATAACAATGAATCTGTTTCTCGCACTGTATTCGATGATTCTGGATATCATAATTTGCCCATAAGTTGAATATATTTTCCCTATTTTATGAGGTGGATATGATGAAAAAACTTTTCCTGAGACACCTTACAGACCTTTAATAAAGCCCGCCAGCCTCATACCGAAATTAACTGAACGATATAAATACGGCCACGTGAATTTTGATAATATCTTGTCGATTTAAAAGTTTTTTCAGCATATCTGCCTCATAATTTTCAGTGTTTATGCCCACCAAGCGGGGTTACATTCTTTAACTGTGCTTCTGAGTCAATAAGGAATGTGGCTGATGCAGCGATCTTTTCTCCTGATTTTAACCCCTTAATTACCTCTCTGAAGCCCTCGACACTCATGCCAAGCAATACCTCCCTCGGCTCAAAATAACCTTCTCCCTTATCCACATAAACAACCTGTCTTGTCCCTGTATCTATAACAGCATCATCAGGTATCGCAAGCTTTTTCCCCATATTAATCTTTATCTCAACATTGGTAAGCATCTGTGGTTTAAGCTGACCACCGGAATTCGCTATCTCGAATCTTACCTTTGCCGTCCTCGTTGCGCCGGAAATAGACGGATAAATGTAATTAATCCTTGAAAAAAACTCCCTGCCAGGAAAATAACTGAGGGCAATCTTTGCGCTTTGCCCTGGTTTCACCAGAGATATCTCATTTTCATAAATGTCAGCGAGTATCCATAATGTTGAAAGGTCTGCAACATCAAAAAGCTTTTCTCCCGGCATTACCTTCATTCCCTGTACAGCCATTTTCTGTATAACATATCCGCTAACAGGGCTATAGAGGGTAATAGTTCTTATTGGTCTGCCTGTCTCTTCGATCTTTTTAATCTGCTCTTCACTGATATCCCATAATCTCAGCCTCTGCCTTGATGCTTCGACTATTGTTTCGGCGTCTCTTGCAAGCATGCTGCTTATATTCTTATCAGAAAATTCCCCCTTGCCCCCGTTATTCTGCTTTGTCCATTGAAACGCATTTATAAATTCCTTCTGCGTTGCTATAAGCTCAGGGCTGAAGATCTCAGCAAGAGGTTCTCCTTTTTTCACATACCGGCCTGTATAGTCAACATAAAGCTTCTCAATCCAACCTTCGATTTTTGTATTCACTGTAGCGATTTTTCTCTCATCATATTCAATTCTGCCGACTGTCCTGATAACCTTTTGCAGCGGCCTCACCGTAACTTCAGCAATCTTGACCCCAATCAGCTGCTGTTTATCAGGAGGTATCTCAATTGTCGGCGTTTCCTGTTCCTGTGAAGTTTCAGGCTTTGCCTCAAGCCCTTTTGTATCCGGGATATGTCCTTCATGTCCTAAGGCATTTTGTTTTTTAGAAGATTCAGCGATAGTATTTTTTTCAGGAGTCTTTAATAAACCTGCCTTTGAAAAATAGAGAATAGATCCTGCGAATAATAATACGGCAATGATTATTATGATATTTTTGTTCTTCATTTTTTCTCCGTCACTGCTGAAGCCTTGCTGTTATTCCCTGAAACAGCTTCGAGCCTTGCAATCGCCTTTTCTCTCTCTGCAACCTGTCCCCAGTAAAGAAATTCGTAATCGAGCAATGATTTGAGTCTTGTGATAACAGTTATTGCCTCAACCTTTCCTGTAGCATATCCGGAGAGGGACAGTTCAAAATCCTGGTAGGTCTTTGGAATCAGTCCGTTTTTATATAATTCCATCAGTCTTTCTGCTGACTTCATCATCGAATAATTATCCCTTATGCTCGAAGATATCATCAGCTTAGTGCCTTCAAGTTCATGTCTCGCCCCGGCCAGAGACGCTTCTGCTTCCAGAACAGCCTGTTTCTGTTTTGTCTTGTAATATATAGGGATATTAATAGTAGTAGTGAGGCTCCACATATCGTCAAACTCGTGCCCTCCCCTGTTAAAATAGCTTGCGTTGAGAGTGAAGTCAGGGATGGATTCCTTTTGCATCATTCTGACCTTTGCCTCTGATGCTGCGATCATCCTATCCCTGGTTTTTATCTCCGGAGAGTTTTCCATTGCTGTATTGATCATCATATCCATGCTGTAATTGCATGAAGCAGAAGGCAGGACATCAGGCCTGCCTAATGGAGCGTTAACATCCCTGCCAATTGTTGTGTTGAGCATCGCCTCAAGAGATTGCTTTTTTTGGTTAAGCATCTCTTCTTTTTCGAGGAGCATGTATTTTTCTGTCTGTGCCATGAGCACCTCCTGCTGTGAACCCATGCCTGCTGAATATCTTGCGACCGCAGCATCTTCAACCTGTTTTAAAAGTGTCGCCTTGTCCCGTATAAGATCGATTTGCTTATACATGAGAAACAGGTCATAGAAAAACTCTTTGACCCTTAAAATGGTCTTTAATTTAGCAGATTCATATGACGCCCTCAGACTCTCTGATTCCCGTTCAGACATTTCTCCCTTTAATCTCAATTTGCTGTGGAACGGTATCATCTGTGATGCAGAAAACATCCATTGAGCATCCGGCATATCGCCATGTGTATAACTGCGCCATCCCTCATTCTGATAGCCGAACATGAACATAGGGTCAGGAAGGCTCTTTGCCTGTGGCACTCTGTATGCTGAGGCCTTTACCATTGACTCA
>Ga0209253_10005466_pt1 | contig 11016 bp, 7 predicted proteins | sample FrelakmetBRP12BR_FD_187145 | JGI IMG/M metagenome (GOLD analysis project Ga0209253, IMG submission 187145) | Freshwater lake sediment microbial communities from the University of Notre Dame, USA, for methane emissions studies - BRP12 BR (SPAdes)... | ecosystem: Environmental > Aquatic >... | reverse complement strand
GGCCGGCGTGGTCGTCCTGTATTCGCTGAACATATCGCTGAACCCACGCGAATAGAGGAGGCGATTCGAGGCAACATCATACACTTTTACCGCAAAACTTCCGTTCTCGAAAGGCTCGAGAAGAGAGTCCGGGCTCTCCGGCCAGATCCCTTCCTGGTAAAGATGGTCGAGCGTGGCGAACTCATCCTTGGCGTCGCCGACAAGATAGAGGTCGATCCTCATGGCCTTGTCGATGAAGTTATCCTCGAAGATGGCTTTTGTCTGACCGAAAGCCATCATGGCGCTGAGGGCGAGCAGGATGAAGACAACATTCCTTTTCATGGTTTCCTCACTTTCCGGGCCGACCATATTCTACGCAGCTGCGGGCTGTTCTTCAACGGAAAAAATATTGACATCTCTTCTCGCCGGGTCATATACTTCTGGAGAAAAATCCGCAGTCTTGACGCGAGAAGCTTGATCACAAAAGCTCAGGGCAATTCATGGAGGAGGCTCATCATGGGGAAGAGATTTGCTGTTATGGTCCTGTCAGGCCTGTTGGCCGCCGGTCATTTCTATGCTCAGGAGAGTGGGGCGAAAAACAATATCCTTGGCGCCAACGCTGTCACCCAAATCGGCATCGTCGTGAAAGACATTGAAAAAACGTCCAAGGCGTATGCTGAGATGTTAGGCCTGGAAGTCCCCAAGTGGGAGATAACCGACGCGGTGGAAAAATCCCACACCCAATATCGTGGTCAGACATCCAAGGCCCGGGCGAAATTGGCCTTTTTCCAGTTGGACAATATTGTGATCGAACTCATCGAGCCGGTGGGCGGACCCAGCACCTGGCAGGAATTCTTAGATAAAAAGGGAGAAGGCGTGCATCACATCGCTTTTGAGATCAAAGGCATGGATAAAAAGATTGCCGACTTAGAGGCGGCCGGGATTCCTTTGATCCAGCGGGGTGATTACACCGGGGGTTGCTACAGTTACCTGGACGGCGTCCCTAAGCTGGGAGTCATTCTGGAGCTCTTGAAGAATTTTCCTGAGAAAGAGTAGGAAGGAGAAACAAATGAAGGCGAAGAAAAGTCTGTACTTTCTGGCTCTCGTTGTTTGTTTTTTGGCGGTTCAATCCGGGTTTGCCCAGGGGGTGAAAATTCTGACGAACCACGTCGGTTACGAGGCCTCCGGACCGAAACAGGCCGTTATCCTGGGCCATCAGGGAGATACCTTTAATGCCTTCAAAGTGGTCGAGTTAGCAACGGGGAAGGAAATCCTTTCAGGCGCCCCCAAGTCCGTCGGCGCCGTCGAGAAATGGAAAGATTGGCTGTTCTGGACCGTCGATTTCAGCGACCTGAAGCAGGAAGGAACCTATGTCATAGAATGCTCCTCACCCATGGACATTTTCCGCTCTCATCCGGTTTCCGTCCAGAAAAATGTCTTGGAGAGAAACACCCTCTCCGATGTCATTTACTATTTTAAAGGGCAGAGATGCTCCGGGCTGCTGGACAAAGCAGACCGAAGCATGAAATTTGAAGGAAAAGAAGGAAAAGTCGATGTCCACGGCGGCTGGTTCGACGCCACCGGAGATTACGGGAAGCATCTTTCCCATCTTTCTTTCTCGGGCTATTTCAATCCCCAGCAAGTTTCGTTGACAGCCTGGAGCTTGTTCAAGTCTTACCGGGAGCTCGAAAAGAAGAATGAGCCCAACTTCAGGCAATACAAAAGGCGGCTTCTGGATGAAGCCATGTTCGGCGCCGATTACCTGGTCAGGATCAAGGACCCGGCCGGGTCGTTTTATATCACGGTTTCGGGCCGCGGCCCTGAAAAGAAGCCGGAGGACCGCCTGATTAGCCCTAAGGCGGAACGGCATATCATCCTGACTACAGAGACAAAAGATAAGTTCCGCGACTACGGCAAAGAGAAGATCAAGGGGGATGCGGCTTATGAAGCCGGATACAGGGAGGGCGCCGGCCTGTGCATCGCGGCTCTGGCCATGGCTTCGACGTACCCGGTCTCGGGTGATTATAGCAATGCCGACTATCTCAAGGCGGCCGAAGAGGCGTTCTCGTACCTCGAAGAGCACAACCTCCTTTTCGCCAATGACGGCAAGGAAAATATTATCGATGACTATTGCGCTTTGGTGGCGGCGGTCGAGCTTTTCCGGGCCACGAAAAATCCCCAGTATAAAGCGGCCGCGGACAAGAGGGCCTCGAGCCTCATGGCCAGGCTGACAACGAGAGGGAAGTATGCAAATTATTGGCGGGCTGATGACGGCGACCGGCCCTTCTTTCATCCTGTGGATGCCGGCCTGCCCGTGGTGAGCCTTCTCGATTATTACGATATTGCCGATGTTGAGATGCAGAAGAAAGTCCTCGAGGCCGTCAAGAAGTCCCTGGTTTACGAGATTGCGGTAACCGAAGAAGTCGTCAATCCGTTCGGCTACAGCCGGCAACTCGTCCAGAGCAAGAACGGCGCCAGAAGGACGAGCTTCTTCTTTCCCCATGATACTGAGACAGCCCCCTGGTGGCAGGGTGAGAACGCCAGGCTGGGATCGATGGCGGCGGCGGCCAGATTAGCCTCAAGATATTTTGCTCAGGACAAGAATTTTCAGGCCAGGCTGCAGGTTTTTGGCCGGGACCAATTGAACTGGATCCTGGGTTTGAACCCGTTCGACAGCTGCATGCTCCATGGCAAAGGGAGAAATAACCCCGCCTACATGTTTTTTAATTCCTACGAATACACCAATGCTCCCGGCGGCATCTGCAACGGGATCACGGCCGGCTATAAAGACGAAGCGGATATCGATTATTACCTGCATTTTGCGGAGACCGGAAAGGACGATGACTGGAGATGGGCGGAGCAGTGGCTGCCCCATCCAGCCTGGTACCTTTACGCCGTCGCCCTGGGAGAGTAATTGGGGACACAATATCGATTTCCTAATTCTTCCTCCCGAATAAAGGGAAATACCCGCCTTCTTCCGCTGCGATCAAAAACTTAGATATCAGACAGGGGAGAGGATGATGATCAAGAAGATGTTTTTTGTGGGGCTGCTGATTATGCTCACAATAGCGGTCTTCGAGCCGTCTCCTGGGCAGACTCCGAAAGCCGGAGATGGGAAATTGAGGATCATCTGTTTTGGCGCACACCCGGATGATGCGGAATCCGGCGCGGCCGGCACCGCTGCGCTGTGGATTGCCCAGGGATATCATGTCAAATTTGTGTCTATGACGAACGGTGATATCGGCCACTGGAAGGAAGCGGGGCCAGAACTGGCGCGGCGGCGCAAAAGCGAGGTCGAGCACGGCGCCAAGCTGGTCGGATATGCCTTCGAAGTTCTTGATAACCGTGACGGCGAACTGATGCCGACGCTTGAGAACCGCAAAGCGGTCACAAGGCTCATCCGGGATTGGCAGGCCGATGTCGTCATCACGCATCGTCCCAACGACTATCATCCCGACCATCGCTACACCAGCGTCCTGGTCCAGGATGCGGCCTACATGGTCGTCGTGCCCAAGTTCTGCCCCGATGTCCCGGCCCTCAAGGCAAACCCCGTTTTTCTCTATTTTTCAGACCGCTTCGAGAAGCCTTACCCGTTCCAGGCCGATATCGTTGTCGGGATCGATTCCGTGATGGAAAAGAAGCTGGGTGTGATGCTCGGCATGGTCTCGCAGTTCTACGAAGGCGGTGTCGGCGGCTCTCCAGAGCTTCTTGCGGGCGACCCGGCGAAGCAAAAAACAAGGTGGGAAGCCGTCAGGGCCAGGTTCATAAAGCGGCAGCGCGATATCGCGGAGAGGTTTCGCAAAAATCTCGAGGAATGGTATGGCCAGGAACGTGCGACGAAGATTCAATGCGCCGAGGCCTTCGAGATCTGTGAGTACGGCCGCCGTCCCGATAAGGCGGAGATCCAAAAGCTGTTCCCGTTCTTTGACTGATTGGCATTTTTCACTGAATTCTTGTAACATATTAGATCAGGGGGAGGTGGACAGACATGAAAAAAGTCCTGACCAACGGCCTGTTTCTCCTGGCTCTCTTCGGCCTGGCAGCCTACGCTACCCAGGGAAACCAATCAACGATGCATTTCTCTCGCGGACCCACGGTTCCCAATCTTTATGTTTCCGTAATCAGTCACACTTCTACCGTCATTGAGTTTAAGATCAGGGCCAACTTTGGCGGGATTCACCTTTATCATCTCATCCTGGACGGAGATGAGCCTCTCTCTGAAGGATGGTATCCCACGTCCAGGGTTCAAACAGAAGCCTATACCGTGAAGATGAAGGCCAAAAAAAAGCGTGTTTTCGAGCCAGGCAAAAAGTACCGCCTGTGCCTAGGCTATCAGAGCCCGGAGCTTGTATATGCCCGCTCCTCGAACAACTACCAGTGCCTCGTCGATTACGAATTCGTGCTCGAGGAACAATAAGAACCGCCACCGTTTTTTATTTCAAAATGACGGGCAGAATGACGCGGGAAGGATATTTTTTGCCGCGATAGACCATCTGCCGGGCGGGTATCATCTCGCTGTCTTCGCCGAAGGGGTGGCCGGTGTTGAGGTTCCGGTCGATATGGGGGAAATAACTCGAACTTAACCAGATCCTGATTTGGTGGCCGGCTTTAAAAACGTAGCTTGTATACATCGAATTGATGGCCAACTTATAGATCTTGCCGGGCGTCAAAAACGTCGGGTTCGTCTCCGATTCTCGATACCTGGCCCGGAGAATTCCAGAGAGCGGCGCGGAAATGCTCTGAGAATAGCCGCTGGGAGAAACATCATTCACTTTGAGCACGAAATCCGTGTCTGGGGCCGACGAAGACGCCCAGATCTCAGCCTGAATTTCGCCCGTAACCTCTGTATCCTGAGGCAAGGGCGCGGAAGTATAGACAAGGACGTCGTTGCGGACCTCGATCGGCCTGAAATCTCGCGGGCCTGGCTCTTCAAAAAAATAATCCGTTACCGGATTGGCCGGATCATAGGTATAAGTGTCACAGCGATTTGAGGCGGGGATACTTGAGGTCAATTGGCCCTGTCCGTAAAGTGAGTTGGCCGGGCCATTCCCTGTGAGATAAAGAACAGTCCTCTTGGCCCTGCTTGGCGGCCACTCATTCTCATAACGCCATTTGTTTTCGCCCATGACGAAAATTCTGATGGGCGGCTCCTTGATGATTCCGTTGTCAATGCCCTTGAGCCAGTAATCGAACCACCGGACGACGAGCTGGTCAGCGTCAATCGCAGCTTCCTGGCCAAAATCAACCGAACCTGCCCGGCGAAGCGTCGGTTCGGAGTGCGTCCACGGGCCGATGATGAGCTTTTGGCCCTCGCGGGCAGCTGGGGTTTTCCCGTTGTTGCGCATCCCGAGAAAATTTCGAATCGCCCCGGGCTGGCCGTAGCCGTCATCAAACCAGCCCGTCAGATTATAGGCCGGCACGGCCACGTCAGGATGTCTTTTTTCGACATTAGCGAAATCCCAGAAAGGGCCGTCATCCGGGTGGGAGAGCCATTCATAGTAATAGGGACAGTATTCCTTGAGGAGAGGGAAATTTTTAAGCGGGAGAAAATTGAGCCATTCCCATTTGTGCGCGGCCCATTCGCGTCCGGGTTGCTCTTCGGACGGCGTTTGGCCAGTTGTCGGGTGGTGGCGCTTGATGTCAGGAAGACAGTCATTGAGCCAGGCGATCCAGCTCAGGTCGAAGGTTCCTCGAAAGAAAAAGAAATGACGGGCGTTGGCGAAGGTGCACCAAGGAAAGATGGCCACAAGATGCGGGGGTGTCATCACGGCGGCCTGCCATTGCACCGCTCCGAGATAGGAGGAGCCCTGCATCCCGACCTTGCCGCTGGAAAAGGGGAGGCCGGCCGCCCATTCCACCGAATCATAGCCGTCATTGAGCTCCTGGACATAGGGCGAAAATTCTCCTTCCGAAGAGAAGCAACCTCGGACATCCTGAACGACAACAGCATATCCTCTCGGGGATGCGTAGAGAGGGAAGGAATACTCCTGGCCGTACAGATCTTTGCTGTAGGGGGTTCGGATAAGGATGACGGGGACCTTATCGGGAGTATCGGGGCGGTAGACATCCGCGTAAAGCTTGGTGCCGTCCCGCATCGAGGCGGCGATATTTTTTTCAACCGTGACCTGATAAGTTGGATTTTCGGCGCCTCGGGAAATCGAAGGAACAAAAGTCAAAAAAAGAACTACTATCACAACCCGACAGAAAAAATAGGAACGAGCAGATTGTTTCATGGGTTCTCCCTTTGAGGCATATCTTGATTGAGCTGCTCCTCAAAAATAGCCCGGGCTTCGGATAACGTCTTTAGGGTGTCTGCTTTTTCCGCTTCCGCATTGTAGCCGGTGTGTGTATTGGCTGCTTCGATTAAGCGGTCGATCCAGGCTATGAAGTAGCTTGCGTCATTGGCCGACATCAAGGGCTTATTGCCGACAGTGATATAGATCGGGCTTGTCGTGGCGTAAGGATAGTTGTCCAGGACTGGATGGATAGCCTTTTCGCTCCAGGCCCGAAGCACGAGCCAGCCGCTTCCAGCAACGGCGACAGAACCTTCAAAGTCGCCAGAAGTTCGTTCGCCTTCGAGCTCGAGGTCCTGGATGATATTGCCGTTGAAAATAATCTGGAGGTGGTCAACGGGGACAACCGAGCGCAGCGACGCCGTAAAGTTAAGCGTCTGCTTGCCCGCGGGCAGGCTGATCTCGTCTCCCGGCCCATGCCCATTCAATGTGAAATTGAGAAGCGGGCCGTTGGTCGCAAAGGTCCGTCCGGCGCGAAGGGCTTTGAGCCAGCGGTCGATTTCGAAAGGGCCGTCAAGGTTGACATAGACACGGTTCATTCCCACCGGTCCGCGAAGCGATGCAGAGTTGGCCATGGCATCAGTGCCTGCGCCCGCGGGGAGTCTAAAACCGCAGTTGAGGAGCCGGTACCAAACGGCCGCCGAGGCCTTGTGGTCACTGAATCCCAGAACCTCGTAATAATCTATTTTGCCCAGAGCAACATCCGCAGGAAGTTCAGATGTAAGCTGGCTATCTTTGGCCGGGTCGTGTTCTGCCTCGAAGGGATGGACATAGCCGACGAGCGCTCCTTGATTGTGGGCCAGGTCGGCGACTTTGGCGTTGATAGGGAAGAGGCTTGCGGCGGCGGTATAGGGATACGCCGAGTAGTCGGGGATGAGGAGATTGCGCTGGAGGTTCAAAAGCCCGAGATGGCCCCAGTAGCTCGTGTGGAATTCCTGGCTGTGAAGGAGGATGGTTCCGGGAGTTGAAGCCGGGTCTGGCTTGGCGCCGAAATAGCTGACATCCGGCATCCTCACCTCTTTATTGACAATGAGGTTGAAAACGACGCGGACATTTTCAGCTTCTGCCTGAGCTATCAGTCGCGCGGGAGTGTTGCGGTAGGATCCGCCGTAGTTCATGTGGACGTGGAGGTCGCCGCTGAGCCAGCGGCCCCAATTTTTTGGCAGAGGCAGGTCCTTGAGGTTAACAACAATCTGCCGTTTTTGAGCCGGCTCGAGCGCTATCTTGAGATCCTCAAACTTGTATTCGAAGCCTTTCATGACTTCGACGGCGATTTTTCCGGCGGGGACATTGACTTCCGCAGCTCCGGACAAATGGAAATAATGGGCCTCGAAGCGGCGTTCGGAGCGGTCAAACCCGTCATCGGCATGAATCCAGGCGTCCGAAGGAGCATAGAAGCGGCCGTCTTCTCCGGTCACAGAAACGCGGGCGGAGGTGAGATTGCCTTCCGGGTCAAAAATCTTGATCTGGACCTGGGCGCGAGGGCGCAGGTAGCGCATCTCTCTTATGACAACAGGCCGCTGCGACCCTCCGACGATTTCTTGAATCCAGAGCGAAGGATTTCCGTCCTTATTAGAAATAAAGGCCATCTTTTTCCCGTCTGGCGACGGGCGGACCGATGTCACATCAAAATCGCCGTAGCTGAGCGGGAAAGGATTTTCGCCCTCTGCGGTCATAATCCAGAGCTGGTGCCACTGGTTTCCAAGGTAGGAGCTGAGGACGATCCGCTTGCCGTCAGGCATCCATGCGGGGCGGGCCTTCCAGGTCGTTTCCTCGGAGTGGATTAGCCTGGCCTGGCTGCCGGGCTCCGCTTTGATCCGCCAGATTCCACCGGTCCCATAAGCGGTTTCGCGGTTGGAAATAAAAATAATCTCCGAGCCATCCGGGGACCAGGCCGGGCTGATTTCGTGGTCGTAGAGCGAATAATAATAACGAGACACTTTGCTTTGACGCCCTTCGGTCAAGCGCTCAGCTTTTTCGAGGGCACCGTCCTGGAAGGAAGCCGAAAAGATGTGGAAGCGCTGGTCTGATACCGTAGAGACAAAGGCGAGTTTATTTCCGTCAGGAGAGAAACGGGGTTCAATATTGACCGCGCCCTTTGTGGTGAGTTGCCTTGCTTGGCCGGTTTGAACTTCGAAGAGATGGAGTTCCAGAGCGTCGTTATTGTAGCGGGTAAAAACAATCCATTTTCCGTCGGGCGACCAGTCCGGCTGATAGTCATAACCCGGGCCAGCGGTGAGTTGCACGGCTATATCTGAATCAAGGAGCTGCTTCCAGAGTGATCCTTGCCTGGAATAGACGAGCGTCTTGGAGTCCGGAGACCAGGCCATGGAACTTGGCCCTGAGGTAAGCTGAGACAGGTACATCTCACGGTAGTAGTAGGGGTGGGGGACGTCGATCTGCTTGAGCACTCGTTCGCGATCGGCCAGGATCGATGCCGGGAAAAAAATCCACAAAACAACGAAAAAGAGAAAAATTCTTTGTGGCCTGATGTCCACCGATCACTCTCCTTGCTCTATTTTATATAGAACAAGATTACATGATGTTGTGATGCAGCTCGCCCAGGAGTCAGAGATAAACTTGCGCTTGGGAAACTTAGCTTTCAGGAAATGCACGAATGGATTATAGATTCATTGACCATCACAGGCAAGACTCCGCATTGAATCGGCTAAGGTGGCCGCATTGGGGCCCGCATTGCCGCATTGGGGGGGCGGCCCAAGCCAGCTGCTTAAATTGACTACAGATAGATATAGAAAATCCCCTTTTTTGAGCCTTAAAGCATTCTTTTTATGGGCAAAAACAGGGCTTTGGAAAAGCTTGGTATCTTTTTGAAATTAGGTTTTTGATGGCCAAAAAAGTCCTTCCAAAGCCAATTATAAAGTGAAAAAATTAGATAATTAATTTAAAATTAACAATATGATTTGGGCCGCCCCCACTGGCCACTGGCAACCCACTGGCCACTGGCAACCTCAAGCGAACTTTCTCTCGCTCGCCGCGCCGGTTAGGCTGGCCGCTAGACAGCAACTGTAAATGGACAATCGGTGAAAAAATGAAAAATAGTGAAGCAAAGAATCTCATCGGGTGCTGCGGGTTATATTGTGGATTATGTAACAAGTATCAGTCAAAAGCACCAAGCAGATGTATCGGTTGTAGATGGGGAGGACAACACTCATGGTGCAGTATTTGGAATTGCTGTGTAAAGAAGCATAAATTTGAGACTTGTACCGAATGCAGTGAAATATTTAATTGCACAATCTTCCTGAGAAGAAAAGTTGTAGAGTGGATTCCCGCTGCTGATAACTTACGTCAAATTGAAGAAGTCGGTTTAGAAAGTTGGTTAAAACAACAAAAAGAAAGACAGGCATTGTTAGAGGAACTACTTCAAAATTATAATGAAGGTCGATCAATGAACCTTTATTGTAAAGTCTGTGCAAGAATGTCGATTGACTTGATTAATGAGGCTATAAAAGAAGCAAAAGAGAAACTTGAAAGTGAAAGAGCAGATAAGTCTGATATGAAATCAAAAGCAAGGGTTTTAAAGGCAGTAATCAAAAATTTAGCCTTAAAGGTCAATATTAACTTGGATTAAAAAGAATAGTTCTGTTGTCCAACCAATCGTTGCAGCGGACGGAGGAAACGCCGCCGTTGAACTTGATCGTTCACCAATAGGAGATGATCTATATAGATTGAGGCGGGTATAAAAAAGCTAAGGCGACGCATAGAAGATGAAGGGAGGTGCTCAGGCGTGACATCCGTTTCCATTCTTTCCGGTCGAACGTCAACGCCGCTTGCCGTTTTCTTCCCTTGACCTCTGAGGTCGGCCCAGGTTCTGGGCGTCTTTTGAATGAGATCCGGTCTTGCCCATGCTATTGGCCCGTTTCCGGGGATATATCTCCCGCCATGGCGGGAGTCTATCGTCCTCGGCATCCCGAGCGCACCGGCCTCCAGGCCAACGCCCATCGGGGGAAGGTCAAGAAGGTGGGCCTTGGGCCCTTGGCCTTAAGGATGGCTGAAGAAGAGCTGAAGCCCGTATGCTTCCCTCCGTCTTCTGAGACCGGCTGTTGCCGTTTTTTGTTCGACTCGATATCCGACGACACTAAGACCTATCATCCCCAACGACAGGATGTGCCAAAATCGGTGCCCTGAACGCTTATCTGGCCGGCGCAAAAGAAAAGGCGTTTCTTATCCTCTATTTTTTCACTGTCTGCCGCTTGATCTCCGCTTGGCGTTCGAGAAAGCTCTGGCCGTTCAAGATCCAAGGTTCGGCGGGTTCTCCCTTAAGATAATGTCCGAACCAGGCCAGGATCCGACGTTGAAAATCGGTCTGGTTCTTTGCCTGGCGCAAGGTGTGGTCCTCGCCCAGATAGGCTAACATGACAACGTCCTTATGGGCGCGCCTGGCGACGTTGTAAAGCTCGATGCTCTGATGCCAGGGCACGGTCCCGTCCTGGTCACCAACTTGAAGGAGAAGGGGCATGGTCATGTTGTGGGCATTGAAATACGGTGAATTGTCGATGTAGGCCTTCAGGTCCTCGTAAAGCGGGACTTCCATGCGCGCCTGGCCCGTTTCGAAGTGATCGGTCTCGGCGATGCCCGAGCTCCATTCATGGCCGCCGTAGTAGCTGACCATATCGATGATCGGCGATCCGGCGACCGCGGCAGCGAAGATTCCCTTTGTGTTCGTAGCGATAAATGCGGCGTCGAATCCGCCCATCGAATGCCCGATGATGCCGATGCGCTCGGG
>Ga0209253_10005465_pt1 | contig 11016 bp, 8 predicted proteins | sample FrelakmetBRP12BR_FD_187145 | JGI IMG/M metagenome (GOLD analysis project Ga0209253, IMG submission 187145) | Freshwater lake sediment microbial communities from the University of Notre Dame, USA, for methane emissions studies - BRP12 BR (SPAdes)... | ecosystem: Environmental > Aquatic >... | reverse complement strand
CCGCCCGCGCCGCCGCTCTTGTGAAAGCTCGGCATCGCCGCGCCGGGGGTCACGCGAGAAAAATCGATCACGCTCAGCCGTAACTGCGCCGGGGTCAGCGCCGCGGCCACCCCGTCGAGCGCCGGCCCGCGGTTGCCGCCGCCGGCCAGGTCCTTGTCCTTCTTGACCGCGTGGCACTGCAGGCAGTTGGCCGGCTCGCGCTTGACGAGCAGGGCGCGGCCCCGCGCGGCATCGCCGGGCCTGCTGGTCAGCGACTGCGGAATGCCGTCGCCGACCACCGCGTACGGCGCCACCTGCGCCACGGCGGCGCCGGCAGCGGCGATGAGCAGGGCGAGGAAGAGTGTCGGCTTCATGGGCGGCCCCGGTGCGTTCAGTGGCGTGGCGCTGGCAGTCCGCCGGACCACCGCGCGCTTGCAGTCTGGCAAATCCGGCGCCAACCGGTATTGGCGCACCTCAAGAGCCGGCGCCCCGTTGCCCGAGGTCAGTTTCCCTGGACACGGGCCGGGTAGAGTGGCCTGGCCCCGACCGAGCAGCCCAGCGATGCGCCCGCTTTTCGAACCCGCCCTGGTCAACGATGCATTCGGCGACCCGGGCCTGTACGCCGACTTCCGCGATGAACGCCGCGCGCTGCTGTTCGACCTCGGCGACGTCTCCGGGCTGGTGCCGCGCAAGCTGCTGCGTATCTCGGACATCTTCGTCAGCCACGCGCACATCGACCACTTCGTCGGCTTCGACCGCTGGCTGCGTGTCGTGCTCGGCCGCAAGGAACGGGTGGCGATGTTCGGCGGGCCGGGGTTCATTGCGCAGGTCGAGCACAAGCTCGCCGCCTACACGTGGAACGTCGTGCATCGCTACGAGGTGGCGCTGACAATCGAGGCGCATGAGCTTGCGCTCGACGGCAGCGGCCGGCGCGCGCTGTTCGCCAGCCGCAGCCGCTTCGCGCGCGAGGGCGACGAGCCCTGGCCGAGGCAGGGCGACATCGTCCTGGCCGAAGACCGCTTCCGCGTGCGCGCCGCCTTCCTCGACCATGACATCCCGTGCCTGGCCTTTGCGCTGGAAGAGTCCGTGCACGTGAACGTGTGGAAGAACCGGCTCGCCGAACTGGGGCTGCCGACAGGGCCGTGGCTGCGCGCCGTCAAGCGTGCGGTCATCGCCGGCGCACCGGATGACACGCCGATCGATGTGCAATGGCATGACCGCGCCGGCCTGCACGGCGGCATGCGCCCGCTCGGCGAACTGCGCGGCACGCTCGAACTGGTGCCCGGCCGGCGCGTCGGCTACGTGACCGACCTGCGCTGCACGGAAGCCAACCTGCGCGCGCTCGACGCGCTGCTGGCCGGCGTCGACATCCTGTTCATCGAAAGCGTGTTCATGGCGAACGATGCCGACCACGCCGAGCGCAAGAACCACCTGACCGCAGCGCAGGCAGGCAGCATCGCGCGACGGCTTGGGGCGCAGGCCGTGCTGCCGTTTCACTTCTCGCCGCGCTACGAGGGGCGCGCCGATGCAGTGCTGGCCGAGGTTCAGGCGGCCTGGCGCGGCGAGCACGCCCTCCCCTAGTGCCGGAGCCATGCGCTCGCAGGCGCGTGTCGCTGCGACGGCGCGAAGCCTGCGCTTCGCGAAACCCCGCCTTCGCCCCGCTGATGCGGGCAAGGGGAGATAAGCCCTCTCCCACATCAGTGGGAGGGGGTGGCGCGAAGCGCCGGGTGAGGGCGGGGCGGTGGGCCCGTGTCACGACCGCTCATCTGCTGCATCGTCTTCGCCACGCATATGCAGCCGCGTGATGCTCGCCACGACCGCCGCCACTTCTTCGTCGCGCAGCGGCGGCCGGCAGCGGACGCGATTGAAGGCGAGCAGCAGTTCGAGCGCAACCTGCGGATCGACGCCGTGCCACAGCAGATGTCCGGCCAGTGAGGCGAGCGTGCTGTTGCGGCCGCCTTCGGCCACGTCGTGCCGCACCAGTTCGCGCCAGTGCGCCAGCGGATGTCCTCGATGCGCGTCGTCTTGCGCCGCCGGCAGCAGCCAACGCGGAGCCGCCGCCAGGGGCAGTTCATCCGGCGCGCAACCGGCGGCCCACCGGTAGCGCCGCCCGCTCGTGTGCAGCGAAGGCGGTGCGACGACGCAGCCGCCGTCGGCGCGCAGGTCGATGCCCGGCAGGAGACCGACGCGGTTGGCGAGCGGCATAGCGGGATGCGCGAAGTACAGGTGGCGGCCGCCGCCTCCCGTTTCCGCCTCGACCGTGCGCGGCAGCGGCCCATGTTCGTCGCGCAGGCGCTCGATGCTCGCCTGTCCGCCGTGCCGCGGGTCGACGTCGAGTACCACCAGTCCGGACACGCGTCCGGTCACGACGCCGACGTTGGCCTCGGGCCAGCGGTCGAACCACGCGTCGATCTCGGCCATGGTGGCGAGGCGCTGCTGGAACTCGAGCCACGGCAGCAGCGGACGCTTGCCGCGTGACTCGATCGGGATCACCGACCAGCGGCGTTCCGCGTAGGCAATCGCGGCGGCGCGGATGTCCGCGCCGCCTGCATGCGTCTCAGCGCCTCGTGGCTTGACCATCTGTCGGCCCCCTCTCCCCCGGCCCCTCTCCCGCGAGGTGAGAGGGGAGGCATCGGCCCGCGGCGGCAAAGTGCAGGCTGCCATCGGCGGCAGGCGCCAGTTCGACGCCGAACGGCCGGCACTCGCGGTTGAGCGTCTCGAGCAGCCAGCGGGTGTCGGCCGCCGAGGCACCTCGCAGGCTCAGTTGCCGCGACTGGAACGGCACGAGCGTCAGGTCCTGAAGTCTCCCGTCGACAAGTTGCACGATGTACGCCACCGCCAGGTCGCCGCGGTACATCTCGTGGCCGCCGATGCCTTCGTAGTCGTTGATGAAGTCGCCGCAGCCATACAGGATCAGCCGCCCGCGATACACCTCGAAGCCGCGCGCGTGGTGCGACGAATGCCCATGCACGAGGTCGGCGCCGGCCTCGATCAGCGCGTGGGCCAAGGCGCGTTCGTCGCCGCCGATCGCGTAGCCCCAGTTGCCGCCCCAGTGCAGCGAGACGATCACCGTGTCGCCGGCGCGGCGCTGCGCGGCGATCCCCGCGGCCAGCGGTCCGGCGCCGCGCGCGCTGATTTCATCGAGTAGAAGGACGCCGGACTGGTCGCTCTGTGCACGCCAGCGCCGCGGCACCCCGCTCGACTCGGCCGCGGCGGCAAAGAGCAGCACGCGCCCGCCGTCGGGCGCATCGAGGATCGCCGGTGCCGACGCTGCCGCTTCGTCGACGCCGGCGCCGGCCGTCCGGATGCCGGCGGCATGCAGCACGCGCAGCGTCTCGGCCAGACCATCGCGGCCCCAGTCGAGCACGTGATTGTTGGCGAGCACGCAGGCGTCGATCCGCGCCGCGGTCAGGCAGCCGACGTTGGCAGGATGCATCCGGTAGTGGATGCCCTTGCCCGGCCAGGTGTCCTCGCAGGTGGTCACCGCCGTCTCGAGGTTGGCGATGCGAAGCCGCGGCGCCCTGCGGTCGATCTCGGCCAGCGCCTCGCCCCAGACGTAGTCGAGGCGCGCCGGCCGCGCGACCGGCCCGTTCACGGCCTCGGCCAGACGCACGTAGTCGCGCGCATCGGTGAGGTAGCCCTCGAAGAGATTGGGCCGGCACGGGTGCGGCAACAACTGGTCGATGCCGCGGCCGGTCATCACGTCGCCGCACAGGAACAGGGTCAAGGCATCACGCGCTTCGGGCATGCGCTTGGCTCCGTACCATGGAACGGAGTCTAGCTTTCGCGCATCGAAACCTGATCGCAGGCAGCTTTGTGATACCGACCCGCACCCGACCCACCGCGCCGGCGTACGCTGTCGGCCCGGACGAAGATGCCGCCGAGATGAACGCCCCCGAGACCGTCGCCGCCATGCGGCTGACCCTGCCCGTGCACGGCATGAGCTGCGCCTCGTGCGTGGCCCATGTCGAGAAGGCGCTTGCCGCGGTGCCCGGTGTGTCGGCGGTGGCCGTGAACCTGGCCACCGGATCGGCCACCGTGCAGGGCGCCGCGCTCGATGCCGGTCGGCTCCGTCACGCGGTGGACGAGGCGGGCTACGAGGTGCCCACCGAAACGCTGCAGCTGGCCATCGAGGGCATGACCTGCGCCAGCTGCGTGGCACGGGTCGAGAAGGCGCTAGGTGCCGTGCCCGGCGTGCTGCGCGCCAGCGTCAATCTGGCCAGCGAATCGGCGCGGGTCGAGGTCGTGCGCGGCGTGGTCAGCGCGCGCGCGCTGTCGACGGCAGTCGAGACGGCCGGCTATGTGGCGCGGCACCAGGCCGCGGTGGGCGCTGCTGTCCCGGTCGATCCGGCCGTGGCGATGAAGCGCGACGTGATCCTGGCACTGGTGCTCGCGGTGCCGCTGGTGGTGCCGATGGCGCTGGCGCTTATCGGCGTCCAGGTTGCGTTGCCGCCCTGGTTGCAGTGGCTGCTCGCCACGCCGGTGCAGTTCTGGTGCGCGCGCCGCTTCTACATCGCGGCGGCCAAGGCTGTGCGCGCCGGCAGCGGCAACATGGACCTGCTGGTTTCGATCGGCACGCTCGCCGCCTACTGCCTGTCGCTGTACCTGTGGCTGGTTGCCGGCCACGACGCGCACCTGTATTTCGAAGCCGCGGCGGTGGTGATCGCCCTCGTGTTGCTTGGCCGCTGGCTCGAGGCGCGCGCCAAGCGGCAGACCTCGGAGGCCATCCGCCTGCTCGGTGAGCTGCGGCCGGCCACCGCACGCGTGCTCCGCGGCGGCATCGAGCAGCAGGTGGCGATCGACGACGTGCTGCTGGGCGAGCGCGTGGTGGCGCTGCCCGGCGAGCGCATCGCCGTCGACGGCCTGATTCGGGAGGGCGCGACCTCGATCGACGAGTCGATGCTGACCGGCGAAAGCCTGCCGGTGGATCGGCACCCCGGCGACAGGGTGGCCACCGGCGCGTTGAACGGCACCGGCCGCATCGTCATCGAGACCACCGCCGTCGGCGGCGACACCATGCTGGCGAAGATCATTCGCCTGGTCGAGGACGCGCAGGCAGCCAAGGCGCCGATCCAGCGGCTGGTCGACCGCATTGCGGCGGTCTTCGTGCCGGTGGTGCTGGCCATCGCCGCGGTCACCGTGGCCGGCTGGCTCGCCACCGGGGCACCGCTGGAGACCGCGATCATCAACGCCGTCAGCGTGCTGGTGATCGCCTGCCCGTGCGCGCTGGGCCTGGCCACGCCCACAGCAATCATCGCCGGCACCGGGGTGGCGGCAAAGCACGGCATCCTGATCAAGGACGTCGAGGCACTCGAAATCGCCCGCAGTGTCGACATCGTGGCCTTTGACAAGACCGGCACGCTGACCGAAGGCAAGCCGCGCGTGGCTGCTGTCGAAGGAACTGATTCGGCGGGCGCAGGCGAACTGCTGGCGCTGGCCGCGGCGATCAACGCCGGCTCGACGCATCCGCTGGCCGAGGCGGTACTGGCGGCTGCACTTGAACGCGGCCTCACGACGCCGCCGGCCAGCGCGCACAAGGTCGTCGCCGGCCGCGGCGCGCAGGCACGCATCCGGCTCGACCAGGGTGAAGTCGATGTGCTGCTCGGCAGCCGCGCCTGGATCAAGGAGATCGGCGCGGATCTCACCCGGCTCGCCGCCGTCGCCGACGAGCACGAGCGCGCCGGCCGCACGGTGTCGTGGCTGGCACGGCGCGACGGCGAGCGCGTTGCCCCGCTCGGCCTGATTGCCTTCGCCGATACGCCGCGGCCGGGTGCGCGCGCCGCTATCGAGCAGTTGCGGCGCCTGGGTATCGAGACGACGATGATCTCGGGCGACAACGAAGGCGCGGCGGCGGCGATTGCGCAGTCGCTGGGCCTGGCGCGCTTCGAGGCCAACGTGCTGCCGCAGGAGAAGAGCGCGCGGGTGATGGCACTGAAGGCCGGCGGCAGGCGGGTGGCGATGGTCGGCGACGGCATCAACGACGCGCCGGCGCTGGCTGCCGCCGATCTGGGCATCGCCATGGGCACGGGCACCGATATCGCGATGCACGCCGCCGGCGTCACCCTGATGCGGCCCGATCCGCGGCTGGTGGCGGTGGCGATCGAACTGTCGCGCGCCACCGTGCGCAAGATCCGGCAGAACCTCTTCTGGGCTTTCATCTACAACGTGGTCGGCATTCCACTTGCTGCGCTGGGATTTCTGTCACCGGTGTTCGCCGGCGCGGCCATGGCGATGTCCAGCGTCAGCGTGGTCGGCAACGCGCTGCTGCTCAAGCGCTATCGTCTGCCCGTGGGCGAGTCGCAAGACGAAGCGAGGCAGGCATGACCGTCGAACAGTTCCGCGACCTGATCAAACCCCTGGCCGAGACGGTCGCCGGCAAGCCGCTGACGCCTGCGCTTGGTGATGAACTCGACCGCCGCTTTCCGTCGGACGGCGCCGAGTTCAGGGCGATCGAATCGGCCTGCCACCAGGCGATCGCTGCCGGCTGGATGTGCGCGCAGGGAGGCGCCGGACGCCGCTTTGGCCGCGTGATCGAACCGGGACCGCAGACGGCGAGCTTCAGCGTCGATGTGGTCGACCTCACCGACATCGTCGGCCCGCATCACCGCCACCCGAACGGCGAGATCTGCATGGTGATGCCGCAGACTCCGACCGCCCGCTTCGACGGCAAGGGCGCCGGCTGGAAGGTCTACCCGCCGGGCTCGGCGCACCACCCGACCGTCACGGCCGGCCGGGCGCTGGTGCTGTACATGCTGCCCGAGGGAAAGATCGAGTTCACTGCGACCGGCTGAACCCGGCGATCGCGCCTACTTGCGCCAGAACGCCGGCGTGAAGAGCACGAAGACCGACATCATCTCGAGTCGGCCGACCAGCATCGCCACGGTGCAGATCCAGGTCTCGAAGTCGGTCAGTGACGCGTAGTTTGTTGCCGGCCCGACCTGGTTCAGGCCCGGGCCGGTGTTGTTGATGCAGGCGACCACCGCCGAGAACGCGCTGATGACATCCAGCCCGGAGATGGTGAGCAGAAACGTCAGCGCGATGACCGTCGTGCCATACATCAGCATGAAGGCGAGCACCGCGAAGATGACGTTGTTCTCGACCACCGTATCGCGCAGCCGCACCGGGCTGATCAGCGCGGGGTGCAGGGCGCGCAGCATTTCGCGCCGCGCCTGCTTCACCAGCACGATGAAGCGGATCATCTTGATGCCGGCGCCGGTGGAGCCGGCGCTGGTGGCCATCCCGCACAGCATCAGCATGAACCACGGCGCAAAGCTCGGCCACTGATTGAAGTCGACCGTCGCATAGCCGGTGGTCGAGGCGACCGACACCACGTTGAACGCCGAATGGCGCAGCGCGACCAGCGGGTCGGTGTAGACGCCCTGCCAGAACAGGTAGACGGCGACCAGCAGCGCGGCGCCCACCATCACGATGACCGTGCCGCGTGCCTCGGTGTCGGTCAGCAGCACTCCAATGGTGCGTTTGCGCAGCGACAGGAAGTACAGGGCAAAGTTGACGCTCGAGGCGACCATGAAGAAGACGGCGATCCACTCGAGCAGCGGCGACTCGAAGTGGCCGAAGCTGGCGTCATACGGAGACAACCCGCCCAGGCTCATCGTCGTGAACATGTGCATCGCGGCGTCCAGTGCGCTCATGCCGCCGGCCCAGTAGGCGAGGAAGCAGGCAGCCGAGATCGCCCCGTACACGCCCCACAGGCCAACGGCCGTGTCGGTGATGCGAGGCGTCAGCTTGGCGTCCTTGATCGGGCCGGCGCTCTCGGCGCGGAACAACTGCGTGCCGCCGACGCCGAGCGCCGGCAGGATCGCCACCATCAGCACCAGGATGCCCATGCCGCCGAGCCACTGCAGCAGGCAGCGCCAGAAGTTGATCGATGCCGGCAGCGAATCGAGGCCGGAAAGCACCGTCGAGCCGGTGGTCGTCATGCCGCTCATCGTTTCGAAGTAGGCATCGGTGAACGACAGCCCCGGCAGGTGCAGCAGCAGCGGCAGCGTGGCAAAGGCCGGCAGCACGGTCCAGATCAGCGTCACCAGCAGGAAGCCGTCGCGCGGCCGCAGTTCGCGCCTGAAGCGCCCGGTGGCGAGCCACAGCGAAGCGCCGCTGATGAAAGTGACGAGGAAGGCCGTGTCGTAGGCGATCAGCACTGCCTCGGCGTCGAGGAAGGCCACAGCCAGCGGCGCCAGCATGGTGGCGGCGAAGACGGCGATGGCCGCGCCCATGATGTTCAGGATCGGGAACAGCGAGTGCGCGAGTGCGGGCATCTGAGTTGGCGCCGGGACCGGCGCGATTATGCGCTGCTGGACCTTGCGCCAGACCGCTGGTCTGGGTTCGAACTGCACAGGCGTGGATGGGGCGGCCCGGGGGCGCAGTCGAGCAGCCTTCTGCCCGTGTCCGTGGGATCCGCACCGGATGTCCGCCGCCATCGGGGAGCGGGGCAGAGAACTGCGACAGATCAATGGTGTCCGAGGGCCACCCTTGCGGAAGCGCAAACGGCGCACGGCGGTCCGGAAGTACTGTGCACTTGCTGGGGCAGGAAAAGTGGAACGAGAGGCAAGCACTCCCCCCTTTCCATCTGCCTTGGCTTAATCAATCGATGGAGGTGGCTTTATGAAGAACAGCCTTCCAATGGTCGCTTCGTTGGGCATCTGCCTTGCCCTCGTGGGCGGCATGGCCAGCGCCCAGACGCCCGAAGAACTCGCCTGCGCGAAAACGCGCGCCGAGGTCAAGGGTGAGTGCGTCCAGTTTCTGAAGACGCACGTTTGGAACGAAGGACTGGGTACGTATGTATTGAAGTCGGGCGTTAACCCGCCGGAAGGCGTGAAGACGCGCCAACAGATCGTCGCCGAGCGCAACAAGTTCCTGGCGGCCAACCGCTGGGACGATGGCAAGACCATGTGGGTGCCGATCGCCGGCAAACCGCGCGATGTCGCCAACGAGCCGCTGGAATGCGCGAAGACCCGCCCCGAGGTTCAGCAGGACTGCAACGCGTTCATGAAGACACACCGCTGGGACGACGGCGCCAGCACTTACGTTCTGATCAAGAAGTAAACGCTGCGACAACGGTCGGAGCGGCTCTCTTGGGCTGCTGACCGTTGTCTCGCGCCCCGGGCTGCCGCTTGCGGCGGCCCGGTTCTTCGAGGCGTAGTCCGTCGACGGTCACTGCGCCGGTTGCTGGCCGGCGCGGCGGCCGTGTTCGCGTTTTCATCTCACGGCCAGTCGGCAAGCGCGGCTCGTGCGCGGGAGATGGGGTTCATGCTTCCTGCGCTTTGCCGGTGAGTTGCGCGAGCCGCCAGCGCAGTGCGCGGACGGCCAGTTCGCGCGCCAGGAGCAGGACGATCAGCAGCCCGGCGACGAAGCCGAGCCAGGGTGCAGCGCCGATCAGTTCTGCCAGTCCGACGCCGCCGAGCATGATGAGCCAGGCGATGAAGTTGTTGCGCAGGCCGTGGCGGCGCTCGGGCTCGTAGCCGATCAGTTCGTCGGCGAGCTTTGCCCGCTGAACCTCGTCGAGGTCGGGGACCGTGGCGACCTCGCGCAGCACCCAGGCGCGCGAGACGAGCAGCACCGCGGTCGGTGTCAGCCGGTCGATCCAACAGGGTGCGCTGCGGTCGAAGCGAAGCATTCACCTGCCACAGTAAGCGTAGCGCGAGGTCGCGCCCGAGCCTCAGGCGAGGTTGCGCAACTCGCGCAGCGCCACCGAGGCCGTGGCCAGATCCATGCTGCGCACCTGCGCCAGTTCGTCGATCAGGCGCCGCGCGCGGGCCAGCGCGTGCGCGTTGGCTTGCTCCCACTTGGCCACAGCGGCTTTCGCGTCGCCGCCGGTGTGAAGACGGACCGCCTGCGCGGCGAATTCGCGCTGCAGGTCGGCCAGGTCGTCGCCAAGCGCGGCCTTGGCGCGGGCCTGCCAGTAACCGTCGGCATGCAGTTGCACGATCTGCGCGCGTAGTCGGTCCAGCCCAAGCGCGTCGCCGAGCGCGAAATACGCGCCGGCCACTTCGTCGAGACCGCGCTGCGACTGCTCGGCAATCTCGGCCACGTCGAGCGCGGCGAACTGGGCCTCGGCCGATGCCACCCGCGCGGCGACTTCGGCCGGCACGCCGGCATCCAGCCAGCGTTCGTGCTGCTGATGCCGCTGCCGCGGTGCGCCCGGTTCGGCGGCGATGAAGGCGAGCAGCTGTTCGGCCGCCGGCCGCAGGCGCGCGATCGTGTCGGCCATCGGATCGGTCAGCCGGCGCGAGCGCAGGAACCAGACCGTCGCGCGCTCGGCCAGCCGGGCCAGTTCGAGCAGCATCTCGGCCTGCACTTCGTCGGGCACCTTGCTGTCGAGTGCCTCGATCGATTTTCGTGCGAGTCCGTCGGCGAAGCTCTCCCGCGCCAGCAGGTAGGCGCGCACCACCTGCGCCGGCGGCGCACCGGTGTTCTCGGCCAGCCGGTGCACGAAGGTGGCACCGACGCGATTGACCATGCTGTTGAGCACGTAGGTGGCGACGATCTCGCGCTTGAGCGGATGGCGGTCCATGTAGGCCGCGTACCGCTCGCGCAGCAGCGTCGGGAAGTAGCGTCCCAGCGCGGCGGCGACGAACGGATCGTCGGGCAGGTCCGAGGCGACCAGTTCGTCGAACAGCCACAGCTTGCAGTAGGCGAGCAGCACCGCACTTTCCGGGGCCGTCAGCCCGATGGCCTGTTCGCGCCGCTCGGCGATCGTCGCGTCGTCGGGCAGGAACTCCAGCGCCCGGTTCAGCCGTCCGGCCTTCTCCAGGAAGCGCATGAAGCGCGCCTGCTGCTCGAGCAACGGGCGGGCCAGCCGCCTGCTCAGGCTCAATGCCTGAGTCTGGTAGTAGTTGTCGCGCAGGACCAGCGTGGCGACCTCGTCGGTCATCTGCGCCAGCACCTTGTTGCGCTGCTTCTCGGTCAGCTCGCCTTCGGCGATCACCAGCCCGAGCAGGATCTTGATGTTGACCTCGTGGTCCGAGGTGTCGACCCCGGCCGAGTTGTCGATCGCGTCGGTGAAGATGCGCCCACCGA
>Ga0209253_10005464_pt1 | contig 11017 bp, 17 predicted proteins | sample FrelakmetBRP12BR_FD_187145 | JGI IMG/M metagenome (GOLD analysis project Ga0209253, IMG submission 187145) | Freshwater lake sediment microbial communities from the University of Notre Dame, USA, for methane emissions studies - BRP12 BR (SPAdes)... | ecosystem: Environmental > Aquatic >... | reverse complement strand
GATCGCCGGCGCGGCGTCGCCTCTCGAGGCACAAGACTTCAACCCCCAGGTTCCGCCCGACTACGCCGTGCAGTCGGGCGACGAGGTGTTGCTGACGCTGTGGGGCTCGGTGGACGCCGATCTGCGACTGCTGGTCGATCGATCGGGCCGGATCTCGGTGCCCCGCGTCGGCACGATCAGCGTCGCCGGTGTGCGGCAGTCGGAGTTGGCCGAAGTCATCAGCCGGCGCGTCGCGCAGGTGTTCAAGAATTTCCAGCTCAGCGTATCGCTGGGCCAGTTGCGCGGCGTGCGCGTCTATGTGGCCGGTTTCGTGGCGCGGCCTGGCAGCCTGACCGTCTCGAGCCTGTCGACGATGGTCAATGCGCTGATGCGATCGGGTGGCCCGTCGGCTGCGGGGAGTTTCCGGAACGTTCAGCTACGGCGCGGCAAGGAAGTCGTCACGAGCGTCGACCTCTACGAACTGTTGCTCAAGGGTGACCGCTCGGCCGACCGCGCGATGCAGGCCGACGACGTGATCTACGTCGGCCCCGTCGGCCCCCAGGTCGCCCTGATCGGCAGCGTGAACCAGCCTGCCATCTTCGAACTCAAGCCGGGCGAAACGGTGAGCGACCTGCTGCGCATGGCAGGCGGATTTTCGACGGTGGCCGACACGACGCGGCTGGCCGTCGAACGGCTCGACGAGCGCGCCACGGTACGCATCACCCAGATCGAGATGCCGCAGGGCAACACCACGCTGCTACGCAATGGCGATGTGCTGCGCGCCTTCAACAGCACGAACGTGGCCTTGCCGGTGCAGCGCCAGAACAAGCGGGTGCGCATCGAGGGCGAGGTCGCAAGACCCGGCGAGTTCGTATTGCCCCCAGAGACTTCGATCGCCGACGCGTTGCGCGTCGCCGGGGGGCTGACGCCGGCGGCCTTCGTCTTCGGCACCGATTTCAGCCGCGAAAGCGTGCGCACGACACAGCAGGAGAACTACGACCGTGCGCTGCGCGACCTGGAGACCGAATTCGCCCGTGCCTCGGCCACCCAGCGCACCAGCAACGCGGACGAGGCCGCGGCACAGACGGCACGCGCGGCGGGCACGGCACGACTGGTCGAGCGCCTGCGCGCCACCAAGCCGACCGGTCGCGTCGTACTCCAGTTGCAGCCTGACAGTACCGAGTTGCCCGACCTCGCGCTGGAAGACGGCGATCGGATACTCGTCCCGCCGCGCCCGGCCACGGTGGGCGTGTTCGGTAGTGTGTTCAACGGCGGCAGCTACCTCTATGCGGGCAGCCGCAGCATCGATGACTACCTGAACCTGGCGGGTGGGCCGACCCGCGGCGCCGACCAAGCCAGTGTGTTCGTGATCCGCGCCAACGGCAGCGTCGTATCCAGCCCGCAAGGCGACAGTTGGTTCAGCAACAAACGCGACCTGGCAACCGTGAAGGCAGTGCCCGGGGACACGGTGTTCGTGCCCGAGCAGATCGGCAAGACCACCTGGGTTCAGGACGCCAAGGACTGGACACAGATCATCTATCAGCTCGGCCTGGGCTTCGCAGGCATCGCAGCGGTCTTCAAGTGATGCGCAGCGATATTCCAACGCAGGGCCTCGAGACACCTGAAGCGGCGTATGACGAGGACGACGGCATCAGCCTGTTCGAGCTGCTGGCCTTGCTCGGCCAGCACTTGAAGCTGCTGATTGCGGGGCCGTTGCTGGCGGGGCTGGCGGCGCTGGGGATCACCTATCTCATCGCGCCGACGTTCACCGCGACGACCACGTTCTTGCCGCCCCAGCAGCAGCAAAGTACTGCTGCATCTGCACTTGCGGCGTTGGGCCCGTTGGCGGGTCTTGCGGGAGCGGCCGGTGTGCGCACGCCGGCGGACCAGTACGTCGCGTTGATGCAGAGCGTGACGGTGTCCGATCGAATGATCGATCAGTTCAAGCTGGTCGAGACCTACGACCAGAAGTTCCGCGTCGATGCCCGCAAGGAGCTGGCCAGCAACGTGCGCATCAGCGTCGGCAAGAAAGACGGGTTGATCACCGTCGAGGTCGACGACAAGAGCCCCCAGCGTGCGGCCGACATGGCCAATCGCTACGTCGACGAACTGCGCCGCATGACCAGCACGCTGGCCATCAGTGAGGCCCAACAGCGACGCGCGTTCTTCGAGCGCCAATTGCAGCAGACCCGCGACAAGCTGACGACGGCACAACAGGCGCTGCAGGCGAGTGGCTTCAGCCAGGGCGCGCTGAAGGCCGAACCCAAGGCGGCAGCCGAGGGCTATGCCAGGATGCGCGCCGAAGTCACGGCCGCCGAGGTGCGCCTGCAAATCATGCGCGGCAACCTGGTCGACGAGACACCAGAGGTTCGGCAACAACAGGCGGAACTGAGCGCGTTGCGCGCCCAGTTGTCCAAGCTTGAGCAAGCAGGCGATGCGAGCGGAGGCCCGGACTACGTGGGCAAGTACCGCGAGTTCAAGTATCAGGAAACCCTGTTTGATCTGTTCGCCCGCCAGTACGAACTGGCCCGTGTGGACGAGAGCCGCGAGGGCGCATTGATCCAGGTGGTCGATGTCGCGTTGCCGCCTGAGAGGAAGAGCAAGCCCAAACGTGCTCTCACCGCCGTGGCGACCACGTTGGCCGCCTTGCTGCTGATCGCCACGTTCGTGCTGGTGCGCAATTCATGGCGCCAACGCCGCGAACCTCAGCGCTGAACCCGCGGAACCCCGGGACAACACCATGACCGTGCTCGTCACCGGAGGCGCCGGCTTCATCGGCAGCAACTTCGTCCTCGACTGGCTCGAGGCCAACGACGAGCCGGTGATCAACCTCGACGCGCTGACCTACGCCGGCAACCTCGAGAACCTGGCTGCATTGCATGGCGACGCCCGGCACTTGTTCGTCCAAGGCGACATCTGCGACCGCGCACTCGTCGACCGGCTGCTCGCCGAACACAGGCCGCGCGCGGTAATCCACTTCGCCGCCGAAAGCCATGTGGACCGCAGCATCCACGGCCCCGGCGCCTTCATGCGCACCAACGTCGAAGGCACCTTCACGCTGCTCGAGGCGGCGCGGGCCTGGTGGAGCGCATTGCCGGGCGCCGAACGCGAGCGCTTCCGGTTCCACCACGTCAGCACCGACGAGGTCTATGGCAGCCTGGGCCCGACCGACCCCGCGTTCACCGAAGACCATCCCTACCAGCCCAACAGCCCCTACGCAGCGAGCAAGGCAGCCAGCGACCACCTGGTGCGCGCCTGGTACCACACCTATGGTCTGCCGGTGCTCACGACCAACTGCTCCAACAACTACGGGCCGTACCACTTTCCGGAAAAGCTGATCCCGCTGATGATCGTCAACGCGCTGGCAGGCAAGCCGCTGCCGATCTACGGCGACGGCCTGAACGTGCGCGACTGGCTCTATGTGCGCGACCATTGCAGCGGCATCCGCGCCGTGCTCGAGCGCGGGCGCGTCGGCGAGACCTACAACATCGGTGGCTGGAACGAGATGACCAACCGCGAGATCGTGGACACGGTCTGCGCGCTGCTCGACGAACTGCGGCCGGACCCCGCCGGCCCCTACAGCCGCCTGATCACCTTCGTGACCGACCGGCCCGGCCATGACCGGCGCTACGCGATCGACGCCCGCAAAGTCGAGCGCGAACTCGGCTGGCGTCCGCAGGAGACATTCGCCAGCGGCATCCGCAAGACGGTGCAGTGGTACCTCGACAACCCGGCGTGGGTGGCCCATGTGCAGAGCGGCGCGTACCGCGACTGGGTCGGCCTGCAGTACGGCGAGCGCGGGACGGCCGAGGCGTGAAGATCCTGCTGTTCGGCTGCAACGGACAGGTGGGCTGGGAACTCCAACGGTCGTTGAGCGTGCTGGGCGAGCTGGTGGCCGTCGACTTCGACAGCGCGGAGCTGAGCGCTGACTTCAGCCGCCCGGAGTCGCTGGTCGCGACCGTGCGCGCCGTGCAGCCCGACGTCATCGTCAACGCGGCCGCGCACACGGCTGTCGACAAGGCCGAGAGCGAGCCGGAACTGGCACACACCATCAATGCCGCGGCGCCCGGCGTGCTGGCGCGCGAAGCGGCGGCCCGAGGCGCCTGGCTGGTGCACTACAGCACCGACTACATCTTCGACGGCAGCGGCAGCCACTATCGCACCGAAGACGAGCCGCCCGGACCCTTGAGCGTCTACGGCCGCACCAAACTCGAGGGCGAGACGCTCAGTCGCGCCAGCGGCTGCAGGCACCTGATCCTGCGCACGAGCTGGGTCTATTCGGCGCGTGGCGGCAACTTCGCCCGCACGATGCTCAAGCTGGCCGCCGAGCGCGACCGGTTGACCGTGATCGACGACCAGATCGGTGCGCCCACTGGCGCCGACCTGCTGGCCGACGTAACGGCGCATGCGTTGCGCGCCGCCACCGCCGCCCCGACGCTGGCCGGCACCTACCACGTAGCAGCCGCCGGAGAGACGAGCTGGTTCGACTATGCACGCTTCGTCATCGAATGGGCGCGAGCAAATGGACAGGCGATCGCGGTCGCCCCCGACGCGATCAAGCCGATACCCACCAGCGACTACCCCACCCCAGCCCAGCGGCCGCTGAACTCGCGCCTGAATACCAGCCGGCTACGACGTGCATTCGGACTGCATATGCCACCCTGGCAAACTGGCGTGCAGCGGATGCTGGCCGAAACGGCTGGCCGCTAGAGGGTACAGGCACATGCAACGCAAAGGCATCATCCTCGCCGGCGGCTCGGGCACGCGGCTGCACCCCGCCACGCTGGCGGTGAGCAAGCAGTTGCTGCCGGTGTACGACAAGCCGATGGTCTACTACCCGTTGAGCACGCTGATGCTCGCGGGCATTCGCGACATCCTGGTCATCAGCACGCCGCAGGACACGCCGCGCTTTCAGGCGCTGCTGGGCGATGGCGGACGCTGGGGTCTCAACCTGAGCTATTGCGTGCAGCCGAGCCCCGACGGCCTGGCGCAGGCGTTCATCCTCGGCCGCGCGTTCGTCGGCGGCCGGCGGAGCGCATTGGTGCTGGGCGACAACATCTTCTACGGCCATGACTTCCAGGTGCTCTTGAAGCGCGCGGACGGCCGGACGGCAGGCGCGACGATTTTCGCCTACCACGTGACCGACCCCGAGCGCTACGGCGTGGTCGCCTTCGACGCGCAGCAGCGCGCGCACTCTATCGAAGAGAAGCCCAAATCCCCGAAGAGCAACTACGCCGTCACGGGCCTGTATTTCTTCGACGAGCAGGTGTGCGACATCGCCGCGTCGATCAAGCCCAGCGCACGCGGCGAACTCGAGATCACCGAGGTCAACGCTCGCTACCTGGCGCAGGGCCAACTGGCCGTGGAGATCATGGGGCGCGGCTACGCGTGGCTCGACACCGGCACTCACGACAGCCTGCTCGAAGCCAGCCAGTTCATTGCCACGCTGGAAAAGCGCCAGGGCCTGAAGGTGGCGTGCCCAGAGGAGATCGCCTACCGCGCAGGCTGGATCGGTGCGGCCGAACTCGAAGCCCAGGCACAGCCGCTGTTGAAGAACGGATACGGCCAATATCTGATGAAGCTGCTGAACGACACGGTGTACTGACGTCAGCCAGGCCAGCCACCACAAAGTCTTCAATGATGGTCCAGGTGTCGGTTGCGCCCCTGTTAGCAAACTGCTAACCTCAGAGTCGTGTACGCGGTCGAGTATTCCGGCGAGGCCCGCAGGGTGTTGAAGGCGATGCCACGCAACATGAGCAAGCGGGTGGAGTCGAAAGTCGAGGCGCTGGCGCGCGATCCGTTCGGCACGGCCAACGTCAAGAAGTTGGTGGGCGTGCCGGGGTACCGGCTGCGCGTAGGCGACTGGCGTGTCATCTACGACGTGGACTCAGGACGGGTGGTTGTGCGCGTGTTGCGAATCGGCGCGCGCGGAGGGGTGTATCGATGAGCAAAGTGCAGGTGATCGAGAAGGACGGCAAGCCCGCGTTTTACGTACTGCCGGCTGCGCTATGGGAAAGGGTGCGCGAGGCCGTCGAAGACGCCGAAGACGTTGCCGCCTACAAGCAGGCGGTAGCCGAGGATGATGGCCTGCGTTTCCCAGCGGCCGTAGTTCATGCCGAGCTGGATGGCGCCCACCCGGTGCGGGCGTGGCGCGAGCACCGCGGCCTGACGTTGCAGGCGCTGGCCGACGCGGCCGGAGTCAGCAAGCCCTATGTCAGCCAGATCGAAGGCGGCAAGCGCGCCGGTACGGCAGCCACGCTCAAGAAGCTGGCGCGCGCGTTGCAGGTGCCACTGGACGCGCTGCAGCCATGAGCGGGTGAGCGAGGACGCCATGCCCATCATTTCGATGTTCTACGGCATCATCATTCGCATGTACTTTCTCGACACGCAGCATCACAATCTGCCGCACCTGCACGCGCGGTACTCGGAGTTCGAAGCCTCGATCGGCATCGATGATGGAGAAGTACTTGCTGGAGAATTGCCGCGCAAACAACTGAGGCTGGTTCAGGCTTGGATCGAGCTGCACCGCGATGAGCTCGTTGCTGACTGGGTGCTCGCCCGCTCAGGCGAAGTGCCCTACAAGATCGAACCGTTGTGAGGTGACTGATGGACTGGGACGTGAAATCCGTGCAGGTGCTGCCCGATTACAGACTTGCCGTCGAGCTGGCCGGCGGACGCAGGGGGGTGTTTGATCTGCGTCCCTTCCTCGACCAGCCCGGATTGCAGCGACTGAAGGACCCTGCCTATTTCTCGAGCGTCGGCATTCGCCTCGGTGCCCTGACCTGGCCCCACGAAGAAGACATTGCGCCGGACACCCTGAGCGCGCACCTCGAGCTGGCGGCGGTGGTTTGAATCACGACATCGAACTGCGCGTAATGCCACCCATCAGCAACCCGACACCGTGATCCAGCCGATCATGAAGGGCAGCCTCGGGCAATACCTTCTGCCGGTGGCCAGCAGCCACGTGCGCCGATGAAGATCAACCAGACCGCCATCGACGGCTGCCTGATCATCGAGCCCAGGGTGTTCGGCGACGAACGCGGCTTCTTCATGGAGAGCTACAACCAGAAGGCCTTCGACGACGCGGTCGGCTTCGAAGTGCGGTTCGTGCAGGACAACCACTCGCGTTCGTCGCATGCGGTGTTGCGCGGCCTGCACTATCAGCTGCCGCCGCATGCGCAGGGCAAGCTGGTGCGCGTGACGCAAGGCTCGGTGTTCGACGTGGCGGTCGACATCCGCAAGAGCAGCCCGACGTTCGGCCGCTGGGTCGGCGTCGAGCTGAGCAGCCAGAACCACCGCCAGATCTGGCTGCCGCCGGGCCTGGCGCACGGCTTTCTGGTCACTGGCGACAGCGCCGACCTCCTCTACAAGACCACCCACTACTACGCGCCCGAGGCGGAACGCTGCATCCGCTGGGACGACCCCGCCATCGCGATCGCCTGGCCCACGCTCGGCCGGCCGCCGACGCTGGCGAAGAAGGATGCCGCGGCACCGCTGCTGGCCGACGCAACCCTCCCCGGCTGACGCCGAAGCGCTCGGCCCTGAGCCTGGGCAAGGCGCACTATGTGCTTCACTTGGAGTTGGCGCCCGCACGCCGCTGCACGAAGGCATTGCCCGCGCTTGTTCAGGGTTTCGCGCTCAAATGATATCGTGATATCATAGCCTGGGTCGCGCAAGCTCGTGAGGTGCCAATGGCTCAAGTAGTGGTTCGGGATATCGAAGACGACGTCAAGGCGCGGTTGAAGCAGCGCGCCACCCAGCACGGCAGGAGCATGGAGGAGGAAGTCCGCCAGATCCTGCGCGAAGCCGTCGCCAAGCACGAGCAGGCGCCCGTCAAACTCGGGTCCGTCGTGGCCGCACGCTTTGCTGGCGTCGGCCTGACGGGTGAATTGCCGAGGCTCAGAGGCCGGGCCGCTGTACCCATGAAGATCGGCAAATGATCGTCCTGGATACCAATGTCCTTTCGGCACTGATGCAGCAGCAGCCAGACGCGAAGGTCGTGACCTGGTTGGACAGGCAAGCTGCCGAGTCCATTTGGATCAGTACCGTCACACTGTTTGAAGCCCGGTACGGACTGGCGCTGCTGGCGTCGGGCCGACGCAAGAAGCTGCTGCTTGAACGTTTTGACCAGTTCCTGCAAGACGACCTGGAAAATCGCGTGCTGTCGTTCGACACGCAAGCGGCCAACCTGGCCGCGCAGTTGGCGGCCGAACGCAAAACCCGCGGTCGCCCCGTTGACATGCGAGACACCTTCATTGCCGGCATTGCCCTGGCCAGGCGCGCCACGTTGGCAACCCGCAACACGCGCCACTTCGATGACCTGCCTGTCCCTGTGGTCAACCCGTGGGCAGATAGCGCGTGAGAGGTCCGTTCCACCCTGAGCTTGTCGCAGGGCCTCGCGGGGCTTCGACAGGCTCGGCCCGAACGGAATGAGCGCCTTGACTGCTTGGGCAGCCGGTCGACAATGCCAAGGCCCTGGCAGCAGCGTATCTGATGAATGCAAGGAGTGACAGTCATGACAGCTTCCGAGAAGGCGTTGATCGAAAAGATCAAGCAGCTTCCGCCGCAACGCATGGCGGAGGTGGAGGACTTTGTCGACTTTTTGCGCGCCCGCGAGGGCGAGCAGCACCTGACGCGCGCCGCTACCCAGGCCAGCGAGCCGAGCTTTGCCGCTGTCTGGGACAACGACGACGACGCTGTCTACGACCGGATCTGATCGATGGCCGCTGCGAAGTTCAGCTTCGGCGACGTGGTGCTGGTGCCGTTCCCTTTCACAGACCAGACTGGCGCGAAGAAGCGGCCGGCGGTGGTCGTGTCGAGCAGCGCCTACAACACCGGCCGGCGCGACATCGTGATCATGGCGATTACCAGCCAAGTGCGAAGACCACTGCCGTTTGGCGAGACCATGGTTACCGACTGGCAAAGTGCCGGCCTCGTCAAGGCTTCTGTCATCAAGCAGCCGGTTTTCGCCACTATCGAGCAAGGCCTCGTGATCCGCACCTTGGGCAAACTGGCAGCGGCCGACGCCAAGCCCCTGAACAAACTGCTTGCACAACTGCTCGGTTGATGCAGCGGCGGACGTTGCGCCTCGCGTCGTCTCCGTCTGCCAAGGCAGTTTCCAAGTCCAAGAACCACCGCCAGATGTGGCTGCCGCCAGGCCTGGCGCACGGCTTTCTGGTCACCAGCGACAGCGCCGACTTTCTCTACAAGACCACCCGCTACTACGCGCCCGAGGCCGAACGCTGCATCCGCTGGGACGACCCCGCGATCGGCATCGACTGGCCCGCGCTCGGCCGGCCGCCGCTGCTTGCGAAGAAGGATGCCGCGGCGCCGCTGCTGGCCGACGCAACCCTGGCTGGCTGACGCCGAAGCGCTCGGCGCCGAGCCCGTGCAAGGCGCACCATGTGCTTCGTTCGCTGCTGGACAGGGGGCTGGTCAAGGCCGGCAACTTTCGCCGCGGAGAGCGACTGTGCCGCCGCCAAGCACAACAGCCTCGTCAGACAAGCGGGCTACCAAGCCTTCGACTACGACGAGTGATCTGCACAAGCCCGTTGTGGACCCTGTTCCGCCAGTTTCACAGCGACCGGAGCAAGGCTTCGTATTGCGGGTGAGGGCCAACCTAAAACCATACAACGGTATCGGCTTCCAGTATGCCCACTGCCCTCCAATCGAGATCGACGCGAACCGAATGGATTGGCAGACGCCGGTGAACCTACTTGAACCGGAGGGAAGGATGCGCCGGGTCTTCTTTCCATTGACGGTAGGCGGCTTTGATTCGAGCCTGACGCTTGAGCGGCGCGGACGCGAACAACGACCGAAACTTCTCGGTCGTTACCGATTTCATAGATCGTCGAGCGGCCTGGTCTTACCGGCCTTGAACTCGGCCAGTGCTTCAGAGGCCAGTGATTCAAGAACGCGCTCCGACTTCGCGAATGCCTGCGACCACCGCTTCTCGGATGCGATCTCTTCCAGAAGGATTGCCGCAAGAGCATCTTGCTCTTCGGGCGGGAGCTTCGTAGCCTCAGCAACTGCGGACAAAAGTGCCTGGGTCATGCTTTGCACCTCAAGGGAACAGCGTGTAATCTTAGCGCGGGCGGTTTGCGCTGCCCTATTGGTTCCAGGCGTAGTGAACAGCGCCGACTTTCTCTACGAGACCACCCGCTACTACGCGCCCGAGGCAGAGCGCTGCATCCGCTGGGACGACCCCGCGATCGGTATCACCTGGCCTGCGCTCGGCCGGCCGCCGCAGCGTTCCGCGAAGGATGCCGCGGCCCGGTTGCTGGCCGACGCAACCCTCCTGGCGTGACGCCGAAGCACCGGCCGCCACGCGCGTAGAATTGCGCGTTCAATGGTTGAACAAGCGATTCCCACCCTGGCCGCGTCGCCGGCCCACGGCGATGCCGAGGCGGCGCGGCTGGCCGTGCTGCGCTTGCTGGAACAGCGGCCCGACATGTCGCAACGCGAGCTTTCCGAGGCACTCGGCCTGAGCCTGGGCAAGGCGCACTACGTGCTGCATTCGCTGCTCGACAGGGGGCTGGTCAAGGCCGGCAACTTCCGGCGCAGCGGCAACAAGTTGGCTTATGCGTACGTACTCACGCCCACCGGCCTGCGGGAGAAGATCCGACTGACCCGAGCCTTCTTGGCGCGTAAGGAAGCCGAGTACCAAGCGCTAACGGTAACCATCGCGTACCTGCGCCAGGAAGTAGAAGGTGGCGAGAAGCATGTGGATAGGTGATAGACCAATCGCCCCGAATCGTGTGCTGCATATGAGCGCAGCTAGTCCGACTGGACGCGCGAAATGTAGGGCATTCACTCGCTCGAGCCGACATCACGTGGAAGTGATAGCCGCACACGAGACTGGCCTTCAAGGAAGGTGATCACAGATGATTAACTTCGCCATCCTCGGCTGCGGCCGCATCGCGAAACGACACGCTGATCTGCTGGGGACCGGGCAGATCGTCGGTGCGCGCCTGGCGGCAGTCTGCGACATCGATCCTAAGCGTACTGATGCGTTCAGCACTCGTTATGGAGTGCCTGG
>Ga0209253_10005462_pt1 | contig 11024 bp, 6 predicted proteins | sample FrelakmetBRP12BR_FD_187145 | JGI IMG/M metagenome (GOLD analysis project Ga0209253, IMG submission 187145) | Freshwater lake sediment microbial communities from the University of Notre Dame, USA, for methane emissions studies - BRP12 BR (SPAdes)... | ecosystem: Environmental > Aquatic >... | reverse complement strand
GCATCTCCCGCAGCCGCTTGAAGCGAGCTGCCTTGCGGGCCTGCCTCTCGAGGCTCCCGATCTGGCGCCGGAGCTCTCCGAGCACGTCGTTGACGCGCACCAGGTTCAGCTCGGTACCCTCGATCTTCCGCTCCGCCTCCTGCCGGCGGACTTTATATTTGCCGATGCCCGCAGCCTCTTCGATCAGGCTGCGGCGCTCCTCGGGCTTTGCCGAGACGATGCTGGCAATCTGGCCCTGCTCGACGATGGTGTAGCCCTTGGTGCCGATCCCCGTGTCGCGAAAGAAGTCCTGCACGTCGCGCAGGCGGCAGGGCACCTTGTTGATCAGATACTCGGACTCGCCCGAGCGGTAGAGGCGCCGGGAGATCTGGATCTCGGCATAGGCGGCGTAAGCCGGCGGCGCCGTGCCGCCCGTGTTGTCGAAGCTGAGAACGACCTCGGCCATGCCCACCGGCGCGCGCGCCTCGGAGCCGGCGAAGATGACGTCCTCCATCCCCTTGCCGCGCAGGCGCCGGGGCGACTGCTCGCCCATGGCCCAGCGCATGGCGTCGACGACGTTGGACTTGCCGCAGCCGTTCGGACCCACGATGCCGCTGATCCCAGGCTGGAAGGCCAGCACCACTTTGTCGACGAAGGACTTGAAGCCTGCGATCTCGAGGGATTTGATGCGCAACCGGACCTCAGCTCTCGACCGGCGGCCACGGGGAGGCCTGCTGGACAGGGGTTCGACGGGACTGTGCGCGGAGGATCAGGGGGTGCTGAGTTTCTACCACCGGACGAGGGGTCGGCGCAAGATGTGGACGGAAAATCTCAGCCCTTTCTCAGCCCTTTCCGCCCGTAGCCGGAGCGCCAGCAACGGTCTTCTGGGTCTCGTATTGCAGCCGGTAGAGTCGGTGATACACGCCCCGGCGCGCCAGCAGCTCCTCGTGCCTGCCTGACTCGACGATGCGGCCGTGGTGCAGGACGTGGATCCTGTCCACGTCCTGGATGGTCGAGAGCCGGTGCGCGATCACCAGGGCCGTCTTGCCCTTCCACAGCACGCGCAGCGCCTGCTGGATCAGAGCCTCGGTCTCGGTGTCGATCGAGCTCGTGGCCTCGTCGAGCACCAGCACGTCGGCGCCATGCGCGAGCGCCCGGGCGAAGGAGAGCAGCTGGCGCTGCCCGCCCGAAAAGTTTGCGCCGCGCTCGTGGAGGTTCGTCTGGTAGCCCTCGGGCAGCGCCGAGATGAAGCCGTGGGCCTCCACGGCGCGGGCAGCCCTCTCGATGGCTGCTAGATCGATGTCGGAACGCCCGAGGCTGATGTTCTCGGCGACGCTGCCGCTGAACAGGAACACGTCCTGCTGCACCAGCGCCACCCGGTGGCGGAGCTCCTCCTGCGGCAGCTCCCGGAGGTCGACGCCGTCGAGCAGCACCCGGCCCCGGCTGACGTCGTAGAAGCGCGTCAGCAGCTTGATGATCGAGGTCTTGCCCGCCCCGGTGGCTCCCACGAGGGCGACCTTCTCGCCGGGCTCGACGCGGAGCGAGACGTCCTTGAGGATCCAATCCTCGCCGTTGTAGGCGAACCAGACATTTTCGAGCGCGACGGCGCCGCGCGGCCCCGCAGCGGCCGCCGCCGGCGGCCGACGGCGCGGCGTCGCATCGCGCACCGCGGGCTCCGTGTCGAGAAGCTGGAAGATCCGCTCACAGCTCGCCATGGACGACTGCATCACGGAATACTTGGCCGAGAGATCGCGGAGCGGCAGGAAGAAGCGCCGCATCCAGTCGATGAAGACGTAGAGCACACCGGCCGCCGCGACACCCGTGCCGTACCAGATGATGATGGCGACGCTCAGACTTCCGGCCATCTCGACGACCGCAAAGAGCGCGGCGTCGTAGCGGATCGACATCACCCAGGCGTCTCGGTGCGCCGCATTCAGCTCGGCGAAGTCGCGCATGTTCCGGCTCTCCCGGCTGAAGAGCTGCACCACCTTCATGCCCGTCACCGTCTCCTGAAGCATTGCGTTGATGCGTGCGATGCGGACGCGCACGGACCGGAAGGCCTCACGAATTCGCAGGCGGAAGACGATCGCGGCGCCGGCCAGCAGCGGCACCACGAGGAAGGTCACGAGCGCAAGCTTCGCGTTCACGAGGAAGAGCGCGACGGCGAAGCCGACCATCTTGAGCAGGTCGGTCAGCAGCGCCACGACCCCGGCGGAGAACATCTCGGCGACGTTCTCGACGTCGTTGGTCGCACGCGTCACCAGCCGGCCCACGGGCATGCGGTCGAAGAAGCCGAGGTGCAGCCGCGAAATATGGGCGAAGACCTCGCTGCGCAGAGTCCGCATGGCGAGCTGTCCGGTCTTCGCCATCACCAGGGTCTGCCAGAACTGGAGGCCCGAGCTCGCGAGCATCGCGACCAGGTAGAGGATCCCGAGCCAGACCAGCGGTGGAATCGAGGCTGGCCCGTGCGCCAGGCCATCGACCGTCGCCGGAACGGCCGGAGCCGCGGTGCTCGCCGCCCCCCCCGCACCGAGGGCGCCCGAGACGCCGATGCTGGGCGCGATCACCTGGTCGAGGCCCGTCTTCACGATCCACGCCGGCGCCAGTTCGAGCGCAAACATGGGCGCCACCAGCAGGAGCGTGAGCGCGATCTGCGCGCGGTAAGGCGCTACGTAGCGCCAGAGCCGCCGCAGCAGCCGGGCATCGTAGGCCTTGCCGAGGGCCTCCTCCTCGTGAAGAGAGTCCTGCTCGGCCACGCCGGCCGGGGCGGTCACGCCACCGCCTCCTCGCCCTCGAGCTCCGCTTCGAGCGCCTGCTGGCTCGCGAGTCGGGCATAGAGCCCGCCGCCGGCGAGCAGCTCGTCGTGGCTCCCGCGCTCCACGATGCGGCCGTCGTCGAGCACGATGATCTGATCGGCGTCGCGAACCGTGGAGATGCGGTGAGAGATCAGGATCACCGTGCGGCCCGCAAAGACCTCGCCGAGCCCACGCTGGATCTCGGCCTCGGTCTCGGCGTCCACGCTCGAAAGCGCGTCGTCGAGGATCAGGATGCCGGGGCGCAGCGCCAGCGCGCGTGCGAGGGCCGTGCGCTGGCGCTGTCCGCCGGAGAGCATCACGCCGCGCTCGCCCACCAGCGTATCGTAGCCGTGCGGCAGGTCCGCCACGTCCTTGGCCAGCTGCGCGCGCTCGGCAGCGGCAACGACACGCTCCCGGTCGAGGGCCGGGAGGCCATAGCCGATGTTCTCCGCCAGCGACATCGAGAACAGGAACGAATCCTGCGGCACCATCGCGATGTTCGTGCGCAGCGTCGCGAGCGGGATCCGGTTCACGTCCACACCGTCGAGGAAGACCCGGCCGTCGGGCACCTCGTACAGGCGCGGGATCACCGAAGCCAGCGTGGTCTTGCCCGAGCCCACGGGCCCGACGATGCCCAGCGTGCTGCCGGCCGGCACGTGCAGCGAGACGTCGCGCAGCGCGGGCGCGCGGCCCGCGCTGGGGTAGTGAAACTCGAGCTGCCGGAACTCGATCTCTCCGCGTAGCCGCTCCAGCGGGACGAGGTCGGCGCGGTCGGCGATCGAGGGCTCGACGCAGAGCACCTCGTCGAGGCGCTGCATCGAGGCCGCTCCCCGCTGCACCAGCGCCACCACGAAGCCCATCAGGAACGTCGGGAAGGTGAGCTCGTAGACGTACATGGAGAAGGTAAAGAAGTCTGCGAGCGTCATCTTGCCGCCGCTCACCTCGTGGCCGCCCACCAGCAGCACGAGCCACATGGCCGCCGCCGGCAGCAGGCTCAGCACGGGACCCAGGCCGGCGAACACGCGCACGACGGCGATCTGGCGCCGGTAGAGGTCTCGGTTGACGGCCTCGAAGCGCACCTGGTTGGCGCTCTCCATGGCGTAGGCCTTCACCACGGCGATCCCGGAGATCGTCTCCTGCAGGCTGTTCGAGAGGCTTGCGAGCCCCTCCTGCAGGCGCAGGTTCGTGCGGTGCATGGCGCGGCCAAAGCTGCGCGCGATGAGCAGGAAGGCCGGATACGGCAGCAGCACGAGGAGCCCGAGCTTCACGTCGAGGGTCAGCATCGCAGCGAAGACCGCCAAGAAAAGAATCGGCGTCTGCAGCAGGTTGAGGACGCCGGGGCCGAGCAGCAGCCGGACGGAGCCAAGGTCATTGACGCAGCGACTCATCAGGTCGCCCGTGCGCCAGCGTAGGTAGAACGACTGCGGCAGCCGCTGCAGGTGGGCAAAAAGGTCATTCCGCAGCTCGTACTCGATGTCGCGCGCAAGATTGAAGACGAGGACGCGCGAGTAGTAGCGAAGCCCAGCGCGAAGCAAGGTGACCAGCACGATCCACAGGCAGCGACGCGCGACCTCGGCATCGGGGAGCTTCGACTCGGCCGCGGCCACGGCATGGCCGATCAAGATCGGCACCGCCACGAAGGCGGCGACGTAGCTGAGGGTCAAGAGCGCCCAGACGCCGTAGGCCACGCGGTGGCGCCCGAGGTAGGACAGGAGACGCCGCAAGCCCGGCCCCGCAGCCGCGACCGCCGGCAAAGGCTGGGCTGCTCCCGTCAACGCCGGTACCAGGCCGCGACGCGGCTGCGATCCACACCCGCCGCCCAGGCCACTGTCGCGATCCAGTTGCGGAGCATCGTCCGCAGCACGCCATGTGCCTCGTAGCGCCGGGCAGAGGTCGTCGCCGGGAGCTCGAGGAGGGCCAGGCGCCCTGCCCGCCGGATCGCCCGCACGAGGTCCAGGTCCTCCAGGATCGGTACCTGGGGCACGCCGCCCAGCGCCTCGAGGACGCGGCGGCGAATGAAGAGCGCCTGATCGCCATAGGGGAGCCGGAACAGCGAGACCCGCAGCCGGGCTCCCCACTCTACCGCCCGCAGCGCCAGCGAGCGCTGGTCGAAGCGGAAGCGGAAGGCGCCCCCTGCGACGCCCGGGTCCGCGAGAGCACACATCACGGCCGCGTCGAAGCCGGGCGGCAGCAGCGTGTCGGCATGCAGGAAGAGCAGCACGTCACCCGTTGCGGCCTGGGCCCCGGCATCGAGCTGCCGGGCGCGCCCCGGTGCCGAGCGCAGCACCCGTGCGCCCCGGCTTCGGGCGCGGGCCACGGTATCGTCATGGCTCCCGCCGTCCACTACCAGCACCTCCACCCCCGGGGCGGACGCGCTCGCCAGGGCAGCCTCGATGCACCCGCCCTCGTCCAGCGCCGGGATCACGACGGAGAGGGCCACGGGCTCACGGTAGCAAGGGGTGCCGATCGTGCGTGGATCGCGGCCCGACGATTGACAAGCTTTGCATCTCTCGTATTCGTCCCGCGTGACAGCCCAAAGGCCCGACCCCTCCGACGACACGAGCGACGACGAGACCCCGACCTCCAGCGCTCCGACCTACGCGCGCGCCGGCGTAGACCTCGATCACGACGAGGGCTTCGTCGGCGAGATCAAGGAGATCGCACGCGGGAGCTTTCGGCCCGAGGTGCTCTCCTCGATCGGCGGCTTCGCTGGCCTGTTCAAGACGCCCGACCGCTACCGCGAGCCCGTGCTCGTCGCGAGCACCGATGGCGTCGGCACCAAGCTCACGCTCGCGGCAAAGCTTCGCCGCTACGACACCGTCGGCATCGACTGCGTGGCGATGGTCGTCAACGACCTGGTGGTTCAGGGTGCGGAGCCGATCGTCTTCCTCGACTACCTCGCCATGGGAGAGCTCGACCGCGAGATCGCGAAGGAGACGCTACGGGGCGTCAGCGAGGGCTGCCGCCGCGCGGGCTGCGCCCTGCTCGGGGGCGAGACCGCGACGATGCCAGGCGTCTACCCGCCCGGCGAAATCGAGCTGGTGGGCTTCGGCGTGGGCGTCGTGGAGCGTGAGAAGGTGATCGACGGCTCCAGCGTCCGCGAAGGCGACGTGCTCCTCGGACTCGCTTCGAACGGCATCCACAGCAACGGCTACTCCCTCGTTCGCCACGTCCTGGAGCAGAGCGAGAAGGCCGGCGCTCTCGACCTGCGCGCGGAAGACCCCAGCCTGAACGGCTCGGTCGCGAGCGCCCTGCTGGCGCCGACGCGCATCTACGTGAAGCCGATCCTGAACCTGCTGCGCGACTTCACGATCAATGGCATGGTCCACATCACCGGGGGCGGCTTCGACGGCAACGTCCCGCGCGTGCTGCCCAAGGGCGTGCGTGCCCACCTCGACCCCGGGGCCTGGCCGCGCCCGGCCATCTTTGGCTGGCTGCAGCAACGCGGCGAGCTCGCCGAGTCCGAGATGCTGCGCGTCTTCAACTGCGGCATCGGCATGATCCTGATCGTTCCGAGGGAGCAGGCCGATGACATCGCCCAACGCCTGCAGGGCCTCGGCGAGCGCGCCTACCGCATCGGCGAGATCGAGCGCAAGGCGCAGGATGAGCCGCCCCTGCTCTACGGCGCACTCCAGCGGCGCAGCGGCTGATGCGGGGCCTCGGGGAAGCCGGACCGTCGGCGAGCCTGCGCGCGCGGCGCTGGGACGTGGTCGTGCTCGGCGGCGCCCTGCCCGGCCTCGTGACGGCGGCGCGTCTCGGGCTGGACGGCCTGCGCGTCCTCGTGGTCGAGGAGGAGGCGGCAACCAGGATCTATTCAGGGCTTCGCGAGCCCTTCCTGATCACGGGCAGCGCGACGGGCGGCGTCCTCGACGCCTGTCTCAAGGCGCTCACCGTGCCGTTGATCGAGCGTCGCAAGCTCGAGCCCGATCCGGTCGCGTTCCAGGTCCTGCTCCCCGAGGTGCGCCTCGACGTGGGCGATCCCATCACCACGGCGGAGGAGATCGTCGCCTGGGGCCTGGCCAAGCCCGACGTCGCGCGGGGCCTGGTGCGGGCCATCGCCGAGGCCGGCGTGGCCGAGCGCGCGGCCATGCTCGATGCCGCGGTGATCAAGGGGGGGGGGCTGCGCAGTGTCGCGCGTCCGCCCGGCATGCCGCGCGTAGCGAAGCACGGCCGCGGGCTTCCGATGGAGGTCGCGTCACCGCCGGCCGAGCTGCGGCCGCTGCTCGACGCGGAGATCCGAGCGCTCTCGAACCTGGCCGAGGCGACGCCCCCGCCCGAGGCACGGGGCCGGCTCCTCGGCTCGGCGCTCGAGGGTGCGGGCAGCTTCCGAACCGCAGAGGGCTTCCTGCGCGGCTGCCTGCGCCGCCGCATCCAAAGCCTGTTCGGCGAGTTTCGTACGCTGCCGGGCCGCTTCGACCTGGTGGCCATCGGCAGCCACCCTGGCGTCACGGCGCCCGGCATGAACGATGTCTGGATCGGCCGGGCCCTGGTGCTGAATGCGCCGCGCGGCCGCGTCTTCCCGGCGCTGCGCGAGCTCGGTGGCGATCCGCCTGATTTCCTCGAGGCGCCGCCGCCGACACACCGCCGTGTCGCCGTGCACCTGCGCGTGCGTCGCTCGGCGCTGCCCGAGGGCATGGCGTCGCGGGTCGTGGTGCTGCGCGATCCCACGAGGCCGGCCGAAGGCATGAACCTGCTCTCGCTGGCGCTCTTCCCCGCGACGCAGGCCGGGTCGGACCGCGTGGAGCTGGTGGCCTCCGCCGTCGTGCCCGAAGCCCTGGCGCGCGCGAGCCTTGCCGATCTCGAGGCCGAACTGGTGCGCGAGGTCGCAGCCCTGATGCCCTTCTCCGAGGGCCAGCTGGCCCGGGAGCCCGTGCCCGCCGTGCGCTGGGACGACGATGCGGCGCTGTCGGATCCGAAGCTCGGCGAGGGCTGGCCGGTGGAGGCGGAGATCCGGCTCTCGGCGAAGCCCGCGGTCTACGCGCTGCCCCGCGAGTCGCTCGCGGCGCTCGGCATGGAGGGCGACCTGCTGCTCGGCTGGCGTGCGGGCGACGTGATCCGGAGCGACCTCGGCTGAGGCCCCGTCGGTTGCCTCGCCGGGCCCCCTACGGTAGAACCGCGTCAGTGTCGGCTCCGCTCGCGCAGCGCGCGGTCCATGGGGCGCGCGCCCCGGCGCGCACCATCCTGCTGCGTCTCGTCCGCTACGCGCGCCCCTACGCCGGGATGATCGCGGTCGCGCTGCTCTGCGCGCTGGCGTACACGGCCGCCTACAACTCCTTCTCCTATCTCTCGAAGCCGTTCATGGACGACGTGCTCGTCCCCGCGCAGTCCGCGCGCGCGCCGGCGAATCTGTCGAGCTGGATCCCTGCTTGGATCCCCGGCCTCGGAGCCAGGAGCCAGCGCGCGCCGGAGAGCGGCACCGAGGCCGCGGCGCTGGCTTCTCCCGATTCCCGGGAAGAGGCGGGCCGTCGTGCGGCGTTCGTCGAGCGGATGAAGGGCAGCTTGTTCAAGATCCTGCTCGTGGGCTTCGTCGCCATCGTGATGGTTCCCATCACGCTCTTCGGCAAGAACTACCTGATTGCCTGGACCCTCGGACGCGTGCTCGTGGACATCCAGCAGGAAGTCTGCCGGAAGCTGCTCGCGCTCCCCCTGCGCTTTCACCATGGAACGACCCGCGGCGACACGCTCTCGCGCATCCTGAACGACGTCAGCAGGGCGCATGGCGCCCTCGAGATGCTGTTCGCGGACCTGCTGCCCGGCACGCTCGCCCTCCTGGTCGGGGTCGTGATGCTGATCTCGATCTCCTGGCAGCTCACGCTCGTCGCGCTCCTGATCGCTCCGCCCCTCCTCGGCGTGATCGCGGTCTTCAGCAAGCGGATCCGGAAGTCCGGTCGCCGCCGCCAGCGACACGTCGGCGACGTCACGCAGCGGCTGGTGGAGATCCTCGCCGGGATCAAGGTGATCAAGGCTTTCCACGCCGAGCACGTGGAAGAGGAGTCGTTCCTCCGAACGAACCTCAAGCTCTTCCGGAGCAGCATGAAGGTCAACAAGAACCGCGTGCTCTCCAAGGCTCTCACCGAGAGCCTCTCCTTCGGCGCCGCCCTGCTGCTGATCCTCGTCGTCTTCTGGAGCGTGCAGGAGCAGGCCTGGTCACTCACCATCGGCGAGCTCTTCTTCTTCGTCGCCGTCAGCATGACGACCTACGCCTCGTGCAAGGACCTCGTGAAGGCCTGGACGTCACTGATGGAGGCGCTTCCGGCGGCCGAGCGGTTCAACGAGCTCCTCGACGCGCCAGGCGAGGCGCCCGATCCGGCGGACGCGGTGCACATCGCCGGCGTGAAGCAGGGCATCGTCTTCGACAAAGTAAGCTTCTCGTACGGCAGGGAACCCGTGCTCTCGGACGTCTCCCTCGAGGTGCGCGCCGGAGAGATGGTCGCGATCGTCGGCCGCACGGGAGCCGGCAAGACCACGCTCGCCGACCTCCTGCTGCGCTTCTACGACCCCGATTCCGGCTCCATCTCGCTGGACGGCGTCGACCTGCGGCGCATCTCGCGCGCCTCGCTGCTCGAGCACGTCGCCGTCGTGACGCAGGATCCGTTCCTTTTTGCCGGGACGATCCACGACAACATCCGCTACGGACGGCCCGCTGCGAGCAACGAGGACGTGCTTGCGGCCGCCCGCGCAGCCCATGTCGACGAGTTCGTGGACCAGCTCCCGAGCGGCTACGATACGGAGGTCGGCGAAGAGGGCGTGATGCTCTCCGGCGGCCAGCGCCAGCGCGTGACCATCGCGCGCGCGATCCTCAAGAACCCGGCGATCCTGATCTTCGACGAGGCCACCAGCTCCCTCGACGCCCGCAGCGAGCGTCTGGTGCAGGACGCCATCGAGGCCCTGCTCGGGGGCCGCACCGTTTTCGTGATCGCACACCGGCTCTCGACGCTGCGGAACGTGAACCGGATCGTCATCCTCGAGGATGGCCGCGTCTCCCGCGTCGGCACGCACGATGAGCTGATGGCGGAGGACAACCTCTACCGCCAACTCGTCGCTCTCCAGAACAGCGCCGGATAACCCGGCGAGCCTGTCGCGCTCGGGAGCGCCGCGAGCCGTCTTGAGGATCCTCTCTTACCACAACGTGGCCGTGCCTGCGACGACCGCGCACTCGCTCTACACCACACGAACGAGCGCCGAGTTGAGCCTTCGGGCGCGCGTGCTGATGATCGCAGCCCGCGGCAGATCCCATCATTCCTTCTCCTCCCTCTACGGATTTCGCCGTGAGGAACGCCCCGAGCTCGAGATCTCCCTCCCCCCCACCTCGAGCAAGCCCATCTCCAGCCTCTGGCGCCGGGCTGTTGCCGCACGCTGGATCGCCAACAGCTCGGCCCCCGGGTCGTTCGTTTACGTCACGCAGGCACGCCCCCTGCGACAGTTTGCGCGACTACACGCGGGGCGTCGGCGACGATTTACGCTCGTCTTGGAGTGTCACTCTCTCCGCGAAGCCTGGGGACCGGAAATCGCGACCGCCGACGGCCTGATGTTCACCTCCTCCTCACTCCGGTCTGCGATGCTCGAGCGATTCCCCGGGCTCCGCGGGAAGCCATCCTTTCTCTCGCATCACCGGATCGCTGCTATTCCACCCGTGCCGGAAGCTTCCGAGCTCGAGCGCGGCAACGGCCCGATCCGACTCGGATACGTCGGCAGTATCCTCCCGTGGAAGGGTCTCGAGGTGCTGATCGACGCGATCCGCCTTCTCCCCGACAGCTTCCACGCTCACATCGTCGGCGGTACGGAAGGCGACGAATATCGGAACAAGCTCGTTGCGTTTGCGCACTCGAAGGGCGTCGCAGCGCGCGTGCGGTTCACGCCCTTCCTCCCGACCGATCAGCTCGCATCAACGCTCCGCTCGCTCGACTGTCTCGTCCTCCCTCTTGCTTCCGAAGAGCAAGGCAGCTCGCCGATGAAACTGATCGAGTACCTCGCCGCGAGCAGGCCAGTGATTGCGTCGGATCTGCCGAGCATCCGCGAGGTTCTCACCCACCGGCAGAACGGGCTCCTTTTCGCTCCAGGAGACCCCCAGTCGCTCGCCACTCAGGCACGATCCCTGATGGAGACATCGCCGGCGGAGCGCCTCCAGATGATTTCTGCCGGGATCGACGCCTTGAGGCCGAGAACCACCGACGTCTGGTTGGCGGATCTCTTCGGCTGGCTCAAGACACTCCCTGCTGCGCGCGCCCGAGGAGAAGATGCCTCTTGCTC
>Ga0209253_10005460_pt1 | contig 11026 bp, 13 predicted proteins | sample FrelakmetBRP12BR_FD_187145 | JGI IMG/M metagenome (GOLD analysis project Ga0209253, IMG submission 187145) | Freshwater lake sediment microbial communities from the University of Notre Dame, USA, for methane emissions studies - BRP12 BR (SPAdes)... | ecosystem: Environmental > Aquatic >... | reverse complement strand
TGCTTCTGATCATCGTCATGCCGGACGGGGAGGTAGAAAACCGCGTGCTGCTATTGGAGCGTGACTACTCTCAATCACAACTCACTGAAGCGGGAAACTTCCTTAACCAGAATTACATCGGTTGCAGCTTCTCTCAGATACGCGACAGATTGCGTGGCGAATTACAGCAACTGCACCAGGACATGAGTGCATTGATGGCTGCAGCCCTGGCAGCAGGTGATGCCGCCGAAGCCAAGAATTCGGAGGATTACGTCATCAGCGGCGAGCATAATCTGCTGCATGTGCAGGATTTTTCCACCGACATGAACCGGCTGCGCGGTTTGTTCACTCTGTTCGAGCAAAAGACCGAGTTGCTGCAACTGCTCGATGCAAGCCGACGGGGGCAGGGCATCCACATTTTCGTCGGCAGTGAATCAGGGCTGGCCTCGCTCGACGAATGCAGCGTGATCACCGCGCCCTATTCCGCGGACGGACAGGTTGTCGGCACGCTTGCAGTGGTCGGCCCGAAACGCATGGACTACGAACGCGTCATACCCATCGTAGACATCACCGCGCGGCTGCTAGGCAACGCTCTTTCTCAGAACTTAACATCAACCACCTAGGGAAACACGAATGGCATATCAAACTGAACCCGATTTCGCGCATGGAACTCCAGTCAAAACAGGTGTCCTGCTGATCAATCTCGGCACACCCGACGCACCCACGGCCAAGGCTGTGCGCCCCTACCTGAAAGAATTCCTCAGCGATCCGCGCGTGGTGGAAATCCCTAGGGCCATCTGGTGGCTGATCCTCAACGGCATCATCCTAAATGTGCGGCCAAAAAAATCCGCCGCCAAATATGCCACGGTGTGGACCAGCGAAGGTTCACCGCTGCGCGTGCATACCGCCAAACAAGCTGTTTTGTTGCAAGGCTATCTTGGCGAACGCACCAAAGCACCGCTGGTGGTGGACTACGCGATGCGTTATGGAAGCCCTTCGATTCCCAGCGTGCTGCGCAAACTCAAGGAGCAGAATTGCCAGCGCATCCTGATCGTGCCGATGTACCCTCAATATGCAGCCAGCAGCACCGCCACCGCCTTCGATATCGTGTTCGATGAATTGCGCCGGATGCGCAATACCCCCGCGCTGCGCACCATAAGGAATTACCATGATCATCTAGGTTATATCAAGGCGCTGGCGAACAACATCAACGAATACTGGATGAAAAACGGCAGGCCTGAAAAACTGGTGATGAGCTTCCACGGAGTACCCCAGTACACGCTGGAAAAAGGCGACCCCTACCACTGTGAATGCCACAAGACCGGCCGTCTGCTGGCGCAGGAACTGGGATTAAAGCCTGAGCAATACAAAATCAGCTTCCAATCCCGGTTCGGCAAAGCGGAATGGATCAAGCCCTACACCACTGCCACACTTCTGGAGTTGGGCAAACAAAAAACCCGGCGCGTAGACGTGGTTTGTCCGGGTTTCGTCGCCGACTGTCTGGAGACGCTGGAAGAGATCGCGCAAGAAGGCAAAGAGGATTTCCAGCATGCGGGCGGTGGCGAATACAACTACATCCCCTGCCTCAACGAGCGCAACGACTGGATGCATGCACTGACCGACCTGGTAATGGAAAATCTGCACGGCTGGCTCACCATACCGAACGCTGCGGAACTGGAACAAGGGCGGCTGCGCGCGTTGGAGATAGGCGCGGTGAAATAGGCCGCCGCACCGGCAGGCTTTCTGCTATTGCTGCATATCTCGCGTGGGCACGCTGCGGCTGTGCGCGCTGCTTGGCTTTCTGGCCACGGCCGGAGCATGTGACATTTCCACCCCTTCATGCTCTGAGAGGGTATGAGTTCAGCAAACACTTCGCCACTTCACTTCACGGTCAATTATCTCTCCACTGACTCGCTAATATTCCCTGTTTGATCACTGCACCAATTTCCTACTGAAACAGTGAACATTTGCGAAAAAGCGCTTGAAATATTAATTATTAGGTCCATATTGGATATGCCACTTATGTTTTGGGGCTGCAAATTTGGTGTTCGTGGTTCGACTTTAACGGGGAGAGCATCATGAAACTGGTAGTTGTACGCAGCATTGCCAGGCCGCAGGGCTTCGAACCCGGCCACCTTTCGAAATCCGCGCCGAATAAAACGATCCAAACCGATGAAGGTAATTCCGGCTGTTTTGTCTCCGCCCGCGACGGCGAACGCAATTGGCCTGGTTGCCTTTAATAGGAGGATTATTTTGATTCGGCGCAATTCATTACAAAGGAGAGCTATCATGAATTTAGTTAAGTGGGATCCATTCGTGGAGCTGGAAGATGTTTCCAAACACTTGAACCGTATCTTCGGGCGATTTCCGGCCCGCGCCGAAGCAGACCGCGAAGTATTGACCATGGCCGACTGGGCTCCGGCTGTCGACATCACCGAGAACGATGCCGCATACCTTATCAAGGGCGAGATTCCCGGCGTAAACAAGGACGATGTTAAAGTCACCATCGAAGACGGCATGATCACGATGCGCGGCGAACGCAGGCAGGAAAAAGAAGAGAAGGACAAGAAGTTCCACCGCATCGAGCGTTCCTATGGATGCTTTATGCGCAGCTTCCGGGTGCCGGACGATGTTGATGAAAGCGCAGTCAAAGCCGAATTCAAGGATGGCATGATCAACGTCACACTGCCGAAATCCGGCAAGAGCAAAGCCAAATCGATCAACGTTGCGATCACCTGAAAACCAGCCATGAAAATCTGCACCCCCGCCACCCCGAAGTAAAGGGAAAGCGCGGGGATGCACAGGCGCAAGGAGGACATCATGAACAATCAAACACACCAAGCAGGCTTTCATCCCATTCGCCGCGACCGGCTGCCGCTGGAAACGGTAATGGACAGCTACAAATCCAAGGGCAAACTTTCCGAGCCGACGGTCTGTCCGGACTGTGGCGCGGTGTTCCACGCCGGCCACTGGCAATGGTTGGCAAAACCCAAAGATGCGAATCAGACAACCTGCCCGGCCTGCCACCGGATACGCGATCACTTTCCGGCCGGATATGTGACTTTGTCCGGGGAGTTTTTCACAAAGCATGAACCGGAAATCATGCAACTGATACAGCATCGGGAAACGCAAGAAAAGGCAGGACATCCGTTGCAGCGCATCATGGCCATAGAGAAGACGAAACACGGCACGCTCGTGACTACCACCGATATCCATCTGGCGCGCGGCATTGGTGAGGCGCTACACCATGCCTACCAGGGAGAACTGGAATTTCACTACAATTCGGATCAGAACCTGTTGCGCGTCAGTTGGAACCGCTAACGCAGAGGGAGTCGGAGCAGGAAGGTTGCACTCACCATTCTCCGCAGCGGGAGGATGGCAGAGAAGCCGTGAGACGCCACCAGTAACGGACGCATTAATCGTCACTGAGACGCGTCGAAAAATCCTCTGCAGGTTCGCCGGTCTCAGGATCTATCCAGCTGGAGATACCGATTTCTGCTTCCGCATCCTCCAGCGACTCCCCTTCTTCGAAGTCATTGTCGCTATCGCTTTGCTCCCGCATATCCTGCACCGCTTCAAGCAGGGTGGGAAAGGGACCGAAGAACTTGTCGGTGAGTTCGTCCTGCCAATAGAAACCATCCGGTCGCTCAGTGACCCTTGCCTGATCATAATCCGTGGGGATCTGTGAGGTGTGAGTAGAAGTCATGGTTGTTCTCCAGCTAATGCATGGCGATAAGTATACGCCAGCTTGATAAGCACCGCTCAGAGCTTGATGAAGTTTTCCCGGTAATGTTTCATCTCGCTGATGGATTCGTAAATGTCGGCCAGCGCCTCGTGCTTGCCATGCTTTTTTACCCCTTGTGCCATGTCCGGTTTCCAGCGTTTGGCCAGTTCCTTGAGCGTGCTCACGTCGAGATTCCGGTAGTGAAAATAATCCTCAAATTTGGGCATCCAGCGCGCCAGAAATCGTCGATCCTGGCAGATGGAGTTTCCACACATCGGTGAGGTACGGGTCGGCACATATTCCTTGAGGAACTCGATCATTTTCACCTCGACCATAGCCTCATCCAGAGTAGAGGCTTTTACCTTTTCGACCAGGCCGGACTTGGCATGAGTGGATTTGTTCCACGCATCCATGCCATCCAGCACATTGTCCGGTTGATGCACCACCAGCACCGGAGCCTCCGCCACAGTCTCCAGGTTGTTATCGGTAATCACCAGCGCAACTTCGATAATGCGGTCGGTATCCGGGTTCAAGCCGGTCATTTCCATGTCTATCCAGATAAGGTGATTTTGATTTTGTGCCATAATTCGCCTGCTTAAATTTGAACGCCAAGACCAGTATTGTGTCACAAGCGCGTTGCATGGACAGCTTCAAAATGAACCGGCCTAACGGATTCTCCTTTTACTGGCCTTGCACTAGAAAGACCCGCCAATATATGACCGCTACACAATTCACTATTATCTTCATCGCCGCACTGACTTTTACCACACTCGCCAAGTTGTGGCTGGCGCGCCGCCATCTTGGGCATATCGCCGCTCATCGTGCCGCCGTGCCCGAAGTGTTTACTGAAAAGATACAGCTTGCAGATCACCAGAAAGCGGCAGATTACACTTCTGCCAAAACCCGTTTTGCGATGCTCGGCATGTTGTTTGATGCCGCACTGTTGCTGGTTTTTACACTGGCGGGCGGGATCCAGTTCATCGCTGATCTCAGCCGCGGATGGTTCAGCGCACCGCTTGCACAGGGCATGGCTACCATAGTTGCTGTTCTGTTGCTCTCGTCGCTGTTGGAAGCACCTTTCAGCCTGTATCGCACCTTTGTCATCGAGGCGCGTTTCGGCTTCAACACAACGACGTTTATGCTTTACCTGACAGACGCCATGAAAGGTCTGCTGCTCGGCGCGATCCTCGGGCTGCCGCTGCTGTTCGGAGTGCTGTGGCTGATGGAACGCATGGGCGAGTACTGGTGGCTTTATGTGTGGCTGGTGTGGGTGGCGTTCAACCTGCTGATCCTGTTCATCTACCCGTCGTTCATCGCACCGCTATTCAACAAATTCGTACCGTTGCAGGATGATGCGATGAAAACTCGCATCGAAGCCTTGCTTGCTCGTTGCGGATTTGCTGCACAAGGTTTGTTCGTGATGGATGGTTCAAAGCGCAGCGCTCACGGCAACGCCTACTTCACCGGCTTCGGCAAAACAAAACGCATCGTGTTTTTCGACACGCTGCTGGAACGGCTGAGCGGCAATGAGGTCGAGGCGGTGCTGGCACATGAACTGGGGCATTTCAAACGTCACCACGTGATGAAACGAATCGTGGCCACTTTCGCGATGAGCCTGGGGTTCTTGTGGTTGCTCGGCCTGCTGACGCAGACCGACTGGTTCTATCAGGGCCTCGGAGTCAGCACGCCCTCTACCGCGCTCGCGCTGCTGCTGTTCTTTATGACTCTTCCGATTTTCAGTTTTTTTCTGCATCCGCTGCTGTCGGCCTATTCGCGCAAACATGAGTTCGAGGCTGATGCCTATGCTGCAAGACAAACCGCGGCTGCCGACATGGTCAGCGCGCTGGTCAAGTTATATCAGGATAATGCTGCCACTCTCACCCCAGACCCGCTTTATTCGAAATTCTACGATTCGCATCCGCCGGCCATGGTGCGCATTGCCCATTTACAAACTCAATAAGGAGATCGCCATGAATCTGATATATACCTTCATTCTGCTGTGCATTGCAACTGTAGCTTCGGCTAATCCCTTCCCCGATGGCAACGCGCTGACCGGACAGAAATTGTTCGAGCAGCACAAATGCAACAGTTGCCATGATTCGATGATGGGAGGAGATGGCAACAAGATATTCACCCGCATTAATCGAAAAGTGAATAACGCCGCCGACCTGGTCGCACAAATCACCCGATGCAGCGGCAATGTCGGTGCCAACTTTACGCAGCAGGACAAGCAGCATCTCGGCGCCTATCTGAACCGCTATTACAAGCTGAAGTAAGACCTATCATGAGATACGCGAACAACCTGGACAACATGCGTTGCAAACCCTGCGAAAAAGGTATGCTGCCGCTGGCCCAACCCGAAATCGACAACTTGCGGCAGCAACTCGAAGGCTGGCAACTGTATGACCATCTGATCAGCAAAACCTATCACTTCAAGGACTATTACCAGACCATCGCGTTCGTAAATGCGATCGCATGGATGTCCCACCGCGAAGATCACCACCCCGAACTGACTGTCAACTACAACAGTTGCCAGGTCGAATACACCACACACGCCATCCACGGCCTGTCGGAGAATGATTTCATCTGCGCAGCTAAGGTAGATAAACTGTTTGGAACACCTGATTGAGCGAATCTCTCGACCAGGTTTACGAAGTACTTTTGGCTGAGCACCCGCAGGACCGGCTACTCAGCGCACAAGTCGTTGCCGCATTCGGTCGACAGTACCTGGTGCGGCTTGCCGACGGCACTGAAATGACTTGCCTGACACGCGGGAAAAAGAGCGAAGCGGCATGTGGCGATTGGGTCGAAGTACGGCGCACCGAACATCCTTCGACCAAGTCTGTCCCGGGAAAGATCAAAGGGATCGGAACCACTCCTTCTCCAGTACTCTTGTCGGGCGCTCAAGGCGTCATTGAGCGCATTGCGCCACGCAGCTCGCTGCTGCATCGCTCCGATGCATTTCGTGAAAAGATCATCGCAGCGAACGTCACACAAATCATCGTGGTGGTCGCCGCCGAGCCTTCGTTCAGCGACGAGTTGCTGGCACGTTGTCTAGTCGCGGCATACGACCAGAACCTTGAAGTGCTGATTGTGTTGAACAAGTGCGATCTGCTCGATGCCGCAACAGCTGCACGCAGCCGGCTGAAGTCCTATTCTGCCATCGGCTATCGCGTGCTGGAACTCAGCGCAAAGGAGGATGTATCAAAACTCCGACCGTTCCTGGCAGGCCACAGCAGCGTGCTGGTTGGACAATCCGGCATGGGCAAATCCACCCTGATCAACGCGCTGCTTCCCGATGCACAAGCCGCAACCCGCGAAATCTCTTTCGCGCTTGATTCTGGCAAACACACTACCACCCACGCGCGGCTTTATCTCCTCGACAAGACCAGCAATTTGATAGATTGTCCGGGCGTCCAGGCTTTCGGCCTTCACCACCTGAGTTTTGGCAGGATAGAGCAAGGGTTCGTGGAGTTCGCGCAATTTCTCGGACTATGCCGTTTTCACGACTGCCGCCACTTGCATGAGCCGGGTTGCGCATTACGCAATGCAGTCGAGGCGGGGAAAGTGGATGCGCGCAGGATGGTCTTGTTTCAACACATCACTGCTGCACGACATTAACAGCTTATCAACTGTCTCCGCAGAGTGAACTGTGAACAAAAAAAAAGGCCGTCCACTGGACGGCCTTCTCGTTTAATGCTGCAAAAAGGTGTTTACTTGACGTGGCAGGTGAAGCAGACTGCGCTGCCGTTAGTGTTCTGCACGCGCAAGAAAGTCTTGTTAAACACGCTTCCAGAGCCGGCAGATGGTACGCCATGCGGGTCGTGGCAGGATGCGCACTCGACTTTGCCGTCGTAGGTGCGTATCTCGGCCTTCTCCATTCTGCCGTTAGAGTTGTTATCGAAATAATTCGATGATCCTTTAACGCCGGCAGGTGTATTCCAGTCGGTGCCTGGCCCGTTGGTAGTCGGGAATGTGATTCCGACCGGATGGTCATTCCTCAAGTCCGTGCCAATAAATGCCATCGAGAAATCGAGGAGGCCTCCGCCAAGAACGCCAGTTTCTGTGTGGCATACCATACAACCTCTATCACCGGTACCATTGCCTTGAATACCGTTGGAGCTATTAAAGCCCATGTGTGTGGTCGCGTCCGTGACTCCAGGCGGAGGATTCCACAAATTGAGGAAGGCAGTGTTTTGGGAGGTTTGCTGTGCCTGGATCTGAGCACCCGTAGCCCCGGCGGAACCCGAACCCGGCATGTTGATGATCGAATCGATGGCCGTCTGACCGTCATGGCACGACAAGCAGGTCAGGGATGCTGGCCCAGGAGTGCTCATCACCGCTTGCGTCAGCGTGGTAGTACCGAGTTCGTCGTAGGTCTGGTAGTTAGTTACCCTGATAGTGCGGTTCCATAACGGAGCTGTTATGGTCTGGTTGGCGCCGTGAGGTGTATGACAATAAACGCAAACCTCGCCGTAATTATTACGGTAGCGATCCATATCGATCGATACGCTTGGTATCGTCGTATCTTGGGTCATGTTGTGGCGTGTATTGGCGATACTGCCGATGTTGGTGAATCGGTCGTTCTGGCCAAGAGCATGCACAGCCGGCATTGCCGTTACACCAAGAATCATTGCGATGATGACCTTGGATGTTGAATTACTGAATATTTTCACGGTGCACCCCTTTTCAAAAAGTCTTTATGGTTGACTAACATTACGTTACTTAAAATTGACGATGCTTCAAGAGCACAAGATTACGCAGTTTAATAAGCACATAACGTGCCAATACATAAGCTATTGATTTACCAAGAGGGGCACATCCCCGACATAATACCCATCTTCCCAAAACAGGGAATTGCCGCATCAAGATTCTTAAGTTCGGGATTTTGCATGTGCCGTAAAACCTGCTCAAGCGACCCTGAAATCAAGATGGAATATCCTACCGGGTTCACTTCTTGGTCTCTTTCAACATCTGCAGACCCTCACTTTCGCTTAAGTGCCGAATGACTTCCACCTTGTTGAACAGTTGATCCACTACATAGACGCGCCCGGTTTCATCCACGGCGACGCCGTTCAACATGCCATACATCCCCGGATTGCTTTCCGTACCTCCCTGGCCGATGGCCAGCAATAACTGGCCGTCTGGATTGTAGATCTGAAAATTGTTGAAGCTGGCATCGCTGACGTAAATGTTCCCTTCGTTGTCGACGGCAATGCCGCGAGGACGGGCAAAATGGCCGAATTCCTTGCCGGGGCCGCCGAAAGTAAGCAGAAACTTACCGTCGCGATCGAATACCTGGACACGGAAATTGCCTGAGTCCAGAACATATAGCTTGCCGTCCGCACCGACCGTGCCCTGCAGCGGGACGTTGAATTGGCCTTTTTCTGCGCCGCGACTGCCAATCACCTGGACCTTTTTGCCCGCCTTGTCATAGACGACCACGCGGTGCTGATCACTCTCGTTGTAGGCGCGATCGATGATGTAGATGCGCTCACCATCGCGACTCACCGCCACTCCGGTCGGCCGCTCCAAATCTTCCGGATTCCCTACCGCGCGAATGAACAGACCAAGGCTGTCGTACACCAACACTTTGCGCAACTTGGCATCGGCGACATAGACATTCGCATCACCATCCAGCGCGAGTCCCGCCGGCTTGAGCAGATTATTGGGTTCCCGTGAGCCGAAACGGAAGACTTTGCGGCGGGGCAGATCAAACACGACTATGGTATGCGTACTGGTATCGGCAACGTAGACCCGCCCTTTCATGGCCACGATGGCAGCCGGTTTATCGAGCACCGGCTGGTTAGACACCGCGGGAACGCCCGTCAACTGCTCGCGCAAACGAGCGTCCTCGGAAACATTGGCGATATCCGCAGCTGAACGCAGAATAGCCTCATAAGCGAAACGCGGCTGGTCGGGTGGCTGCGGCCAGATCAAAGGTCCGTCGAAGGGCTTTTTTTCCTCACTAGTAGTGGTACAGGCCGCCAGCAGCGAAATAAAAACCAGTAAAATGAATTGTATGGTACGGCACATATGATTGAATTTACCTATAGAGCAGAATGCAAAATGATCGAGCAATGGAATCAAACCAACTATGCAACTGTGTAGCGCCAGAATTATAGCGGCTCTCGGCCCAAGTGGCGATAGGCTGCCGAACCTTGGCAGTGTGAAGTAATTACCAATAATAAGCGCACTCTAGCCCGGAAAACTTGCCAGTGTCAGCAACGACAGCAGGATCATCCAGAACACTACTGAGCGCCAAACCAGCCCGATGGTACTTTGCATGAAATCGGCATCGGCATCATCACCAATGCCCAGTTCCGGCCTGTCCAGAAGCAAGCCACCTTGCGGGACCGGCATGCCGAGACGCACGCCCAACGCACCTGCACCGCTGGCCAGCAGTATCCCCGCTTCTTTCTCTGGCCAATTTGCCGCCTGGGTGCGCCAACAATAAATCGTGTCTTCGAAGTTGCCGACGATGGCGAAAGTCATTGCGGTCAGTCGGACCGGTAACCAGTCCAGGAAATAGAACGCCCGTCGTGCGAAACCGCCGAATTCGTCGCTGCCAAAATCACCCGCCAACAAGTCATCCGGTTTGACTTTTTCCGGGTGCGTTGGTAAATGTTCTATGCACCTCTCTCCCCAATGCATGCTGAAAAACAACCCAAGGCGATACAACAACGCTCCGGCCGCTCCGCCCAAACCGACTGCGCCAAATAATACAAACCAAACGATTACACCGAACACACAGCGATGCGATGCGATCAGTCCATGCTCTATCGTGACGCGAGCCACTTCTTCGGAATTCAATCCATGCGAGGACATGCCGCGCCAATCGGACAATAGTCCGCGCGCCTCATCCAATCGGCCATCTCGAAGCGCCTGATGAATGCCGGTGAAGTAATGACTGAACTGGCGAAAACCCATCGTTAGGTACAACACCAGTACGTTGAATGACCAGGCAAAAATCGGATGGGCCCGGTAAAGCAACTGATACAGCACAGCTACCCCTGCCAGCGGGGGCAACACGGCCAGCAACCAAGCAATCCTGCCGTGCCGATGTTGGCCTGCATTGAAGTGATGCTGAAAGAATTTGGCATAGCTGGACAACAAGCCAGACAAATATTTGCGCGAGGAAAGAGGATGAAGTTGTTCCAGCAGCAGCGCGGTGATCAGGGCAAACAGACTCATATCATCTGAAAAACATCAACGGTCAAGTGCTGCGAAACATAGCACACAACCCGGCGCATCTCTATACATTACGGATACGTGACTCCGGAAGCATTGTTTCATTTTTCTGATGGAATCACTGTTGGACTG
>Ga0209253_10005459_pt1 | contig 11029 bp, 9 predicted proteins | sample FrelakmetBRP12BR_FD_187145 | JGI IMG/M metagenome (GOLD analysis project Ga0209253, IMG submission 187145) | Freshwater lake sediment microbial communities from the University of Notre Dame, USA, for methane emissions studies - BRP12 BR (SPAdes)... | ecosystem: Environmental > Aquatic >... | reverse complement strand
GGTGCAAAGGATTCATATGAAGCTCGCTGCCGCCGCTGTTTTGATCCGCCAAAGAGTTCCCCCACTCCCCACAACGCCGCAATCACGCTCCCGCAATGAACAGACGGTCTTGATGGATACCACCGCCCAACGAATTCGGGATTCGGTTGCCTTTATTGAGCGATCATCTCCTCTTCGACCAAAGATCGCCCTTGTCCTAGGATCAGGACTTGGAGATTTCGCTGACACGCTCACCGGAGGGTTTTCCCTTCGAAATGCAGACATCCCTCATTACCCTGTTCCGTCCGTACAAGGCCATAAGGGTCGTATTGTCCTCGCCGAAGTTGAACAGATTCCGACTGTGGTTTTTCAGGGACGCGTGCACTTCTATGAATGCAGATCCGTTGACTCCGTCCTTTACCCCATACGGATCGCATATGCCCTGGGGGCTCGAATCTTGATCATCACCAATGCCGCTGGAGGGGTGAACCGCAACATGAACCCCGGGGATCTCATGGCGATCACGGATCAGGTAAACATGATGACTGAGAAAGTCCCCGAGATATCGTTTGAGGTAAAATCGCAATTCCCCATATACGACAAGACGTTACTTACAGTTGCCCAGACTGTTTCTCTTGGGCTCCACATACAACTTCACAAAGGGATATATGTCGGTGTGCAGGGTCCCTCATACGAAACGGCAGCCGAGGTTGAGATGGTTTCCAGAATCGGAGGTGACGCCGTCGGGATGTCCACTGTTCTGGAGACCACTCTTGCGAACGTGCTGGGGATGAAGGTATTGGGGATTTCCTGCATCACAAACAAGGCAACAGGAATTGGGTCAACAAAACTGGACCATCAGGAGGTCACAGAAGCTGCCAACAAAGTGAACCAAGAATTTGTCAGGCTGTTGCGTGGCGTGATCGTCGTCTTAGGCCGAGGTTAATCCTAGAAGACACTGTAGATATCGATGGCTAACCGTTTGTATTATAACCTGTTATGCTGAGAATTTTGCACAAGACATCGGCATTACCCACGCAAGCGGCAGGTGGCTCCAAGCAGCTTTGATCTAGTGAAAGTACTTTCTCTGGGAGCATAGTTATGTGTCTCCTGCCAGCCGGCTGAATGTGAGGAGGAAGTCGCGTGTCGGCGTCGAAGGCGCCTGCTTAGTCCTTCTTGGGCTAGGCCGCCCCAAGGATGAAGAGGGAACGGAGGAATCAAGCCGGAGTTCGTCCGGATAAAGGTCGAACCTGAGCTGAACCTGCGTCGAACTCAAGTCGGACTGAAGTCGGACTTGAGTCAGAGCTGATTCGGACTTCCGAAGCCTATATGAAACGCCCTTGTTTACAGGAGGGTTGACATTCTGGTTCGACTTGCCGTTGGCAACGACGTGGAGACAGTCCTCATCGGTCAAGCGTTTAGAGCTTGTCGAAAATCATGAGGACAGCGAGTGTCGGTATGAAGGCGAGAGAGGCATAGAAGAGTCTGCGAGCTGCGGCATTGGTGCGCTGCCGGTAGACCTGAATTGCGACCATGAGGAAGAGCGACGAAAGAGTAAACGCTCCGCAAAAGTAGACCGGGCCCAGCAAGCCCAAATACGTTGGGAGAAGGCTCGCCGGTATGAGCGCAATCGAATAGACGATGATCTGCCTGCTCGTTGCGATCCCCTCGGGGTCTACGACAGTCAGCATTCTGTACCCTCCCCGGGCGTAGTCTTTTCTGTACATCCAGGCAAGGGCCAGGAAGTGCGGCATCTGCCAGAAAAAAAGGATAGCAAACAGCGCCCATGCTTCAATTCCAACACTCCCTCTCACCGCGGCCCACCCTATTACTGGTGGCAGAGCTCCCGGCACTCCCCCAACGACAGTAGCAAACGGGGTAAGGCGTTTCAGCGGTGTATAGAGGAACAGATAGGTGGCCAAGGTGGCCAGTGCGAGGAAGCCCGCCAGAGGATGGGTGAAGACAGACAGGTCTGCTACCCCGAGGGCGGCAATGATCACTCCAAAGACGAGGGCTTCCCCTGGGGCGATGCGACCAGCTGGAAGAGGGCGGTTTTCGGTCCTCTTCATCAGGCTGTCATACGACCTTTCGAGGTACTGGTTAAGTGCCCCCGCACCGCCCCCCACCAGGAGCGTCCCCATGAACGTGTGGATCAGGATCCAAAAAGGGATCCCGTCCTGCGACGCCAGATAGGCCGCACCCACCGCTGTTAGCACGGAGAGGAGCGTGAGTTCGGGCTTCGCCAGCGTGAGGTAGTCGAGGGCGCGCGGGCGGGCCAGCAGCAGAGTCGCTTCAGTTTGGATGCGCTGGCGCATGGGCTATTTTGCGGTCGCCTGAGGGGTAGCAGGCTGAGGGGCCTTGCCTGTGAATTTCGCCAAGAGGAACGACGCAATTGAATCGGCTTCGGTCGGTTTGAGCCCCTGGTTTGGCATGTTCGGGTAAGCCGGATCCACCTTGACTGGATTCAGGATGAAGGCGATGAGCTGCGGTTTCTTCCCGGCGTATTTCGGAACAAGGTCCCTGTACGGTGGTCCCACTTTCTTCTGGTCGAAGAGGTGGCAGGCGGAGCATTTCGCGTTGTAGATGTCCTGGCCGGTCATTGCCGTCATCACAATGCCGAGTTTCCCTTTCAGGTCTTCGACCTCGCGGTCGAATGCAGCCGACAGGGCGACAGCTTGGCTCTTTGTGGCATTACTGATCGCCACCTGGTCTTTCGTGAACAGCAGGACAAGAGCGATACCCAGGGCGTAGAAAGCGTACGCCACATACCCCTCGCTCCTCTCTTTCTTGTACGCGTAGACAAAATGGGCCGTCAGGAAGAATGCCAGAAGTGAAAGTCCTGCGAGGCCGAACACCACACCTGAGAGCGCCTCGACCGGCATCAACGCAACCGTCCCCACGATGCACACCGGCTGTAGAAGGAGCGAAATGATCCCGAGGCGAACCGCGCGGCCGCGTACCATCAGTCCGTACGGCTCTACCGGTTTCGCAATGCCACCTCCCCACGAGAAGAAGAAGAAGAGCACTCCGATGCCGGTTGCCCCCAGTGCCACGGCAACGAACTGCAGATACCGCACCAGGAAGTCGGGCGACATGAAAAGTTCCGCAATGGATTCTATGTCGGTCCAGTGTGACGGATTGGACGTGACGGTGATAGCCCCGACCACAAGGATTGAAGCGATGATAAGGAGAGCAATCCCCCAACGAGCCGATTTCAGGTTGCTCTCTTCGTTCGACCGCGCGTAGGCTTTCAGCTCGGCCACCGACAGCATCGGATCTCCCGCCGTGGCCTGTGTCTCGATGCTCGAGAGCATCCCGCTCACGCGGAACGTATACCTGTACCAGTAGAGCAGAATTGCCCCTGCAAGGAGCGCGAGAAACCCGAACGCCATCAGCCCCGCAGCGATGGCCGGAGTGGACTGCAGAATCTGGGCGAGAAGGAACACCATCGACAGTGCCGGGATTATCGCGAGGAACGCCACTCCGCTCATGCTGAACATGGCGGTGTCAATCAGATCTCTGGCAAACTTCGTCTGCACGGCATCCCCTTTGGATCGTCCGCGACGGTTGGCGAGCACTGAGAGAACCGACGACCCGAGGAGAAACCCGAAGTATGGCAGGAAAATGATGAAAACCAGGTTCAACATGAAGAGCAGCAGATGAAAGTGCTCCGTCGACTGGGGAAGTGCGAGGCTCTTCAAAAAATCCATGGTGACATTCCACTTGCTGTCGGTTGTACGGCGTTCTTGGGTTTCTAGTGCCGTTCCAACTAAATCTTTGTACAGCCTATATCATTTCTGGTAGTTGGAACGAGCACTGTGCCACTCATTGTGTATGATCATTTGGCTGGTGTGGCACTAGTGCCGTTCCAGCTAACTCTTTGAACACTCAGGGGTATTTTTCATAATTGGAACGTGCACTGTGCCTCTTATTGTGTAGAATCATGGAGTTGGAGGGGCACTAGTCTGCCTGTTTGAGCATTGGCGTATATGGCTTTCCCTGTTTCGCCGAGGCGTCGCGGTACCAATCCTCAAAGCCGGTCGAATCCCTTGCCACGACTTTCGTGTACATATATGCATGGCGCAGGCCGCAGTATTCCGCGCAGGCGATATCGTAGGATGCCACCCGCGGCGTCTTGAACCACATAGTATTTTCCCTGTTGGGGATCACATCCTTCTTAATGCGAAATGCAGGGATGTACAGCGAATGATTCACATCCATAGAGTGCAGCGTGAGCTTCATCGGCGTGTTGACCGGAACGGTCAGGGTGTCCGTCTGCACGCCATTGGGATATTCAAAGGTCCACGACCACATGCGGGCGGTTACTTTGATCGGAAGGGAGCCCTCCGGAATCGTCGAAATCCTTTTGTACCCGTCCCACCCCAGATAAAACATATACATGAACAATCCCAAGGGGATGACCGTCCAGAGAATTTCCAATGGCACATTCCCCTCGATGTTGGTCGGGTGGGGATTCCGCTTTCTGCTGTACCGGATGACGAAAGTGACCATGGCGATCAGCAGGCCGAGAAGCACGAGCGAAGACACACCGACGACGAAGAGGAGGTCGGCGTCGATGAAATCCGAAAACGGTGATGCACCTTTAAACATGATTGTAGCCCGTTCAGTGAAACGCGTAGTCGAAGAACGTCAGGACAAAAAAGATCGTCAGCGTCAGCACCGCCACGAAGACAAAGATGCGGAACATACGGTCTTCGAATTTGAGGTGCATAAAAATGTTCAGCACAAGGGTGGTCTTGATCGATGCGATCACCAGCGCGGTAACGATCAGCCAACGGCCGAGGTCGATACCCGCCAGAGCGACCGTGATGCCTGTCAGGGCGAGCAGCCCGAGCCAGATGAGCACGAATTGCCCGTAGCTCGAGCCGTGCGTGGTCTCTCCAGAACGATGATCGTGGTGTTGCTCCATGGCCATTCCTCAGTGCAGAAGATAGAAAAGCGGAAACAGGAATATCCAGATAATGTCCACCAGGTGCCAGTACAGTCCACCGGCTTCAAGCCTGACATGCGAAGTCCTGTTGATCGTTCCCCGCGCAATGGAGACCATCATGAAACCCAAGATGGCCATGCCGATAATGACATGCAGTGCATGCAGGCCGGTCATGGTAAAGTAGAGGCCAAAATAGAGGATCTCACCCGACGGCCTGTTGAGCATCTCCGGAGATCGGGGATAGATCCCGAGTGAGAACTTGTGGCTCCATTCGAAGTACTTATTGACCAGGAATGCCGCGGCGAGCACCTGCGTTAACCCGACCAGCAGCAGCGAAAGACTTGTCCGCCCATCCTGGATCGCCCGGATGGAGAGTGCGACCGTCAGACTGCTCGTCAGAAGGATGATCGTGTTCACCGTTCCGACAAACGTGTCCAGCTCTATGGCCGCAAGGTGGAACTCGGCCGGGTGCGCAAATCGATAGACCGCGTAGACGATGAACATGCCACCGAAGAGAATGAGCTCGGTGAACAAAAAGAGCCAGATCCCGATCTTGGACCCGACGTCATCCCTGTGCGCGTGCTCCTCCGCAACCGCCGCAGACGCCTGTGTACTCACATTACCTCCGCGGGAATCTTCTCATATTTCGAATAGTCGTACGGACCCGTCGTGATAGCCGGAATAGTGTGGAAATTCTCGAGCGGTGGCGGAGACGCGACTGTCCATTCCAGAGTCTCCCCTCCCCACGGATTGGCGGGCGCCGGCGATCCCCGTCGCAGCGCAACCAGCAGGTTGACGAACATGATCAGCAGACCCGCGATCAGGATCCAGGATCCCACCGTGGAGATCACATGATATACCTGGAACTCAGGGAGGTAGTCGTAGTACCGGCGCGGCATGCCCATGTAGCCCATGACGAGGAACGGCATGTACAGCACGTTGAATCCGATGGTCACCAGCAGCCACGAAATCACGGCGGGCTTTTTCGCATACATCCTGCCGAACATCTTCGGAAACCAGTAGTGCATCGCCCCGAAGAGGGCGAAACCGGTCCCGCCGAACATCACGTAGTGAAAATGACCAACCACAAAATACGTGTCCTGCACGTGGATGTTGATTGCCAGAACACCCAGCATGAGGCCGGTGAATCCACCGATGGAGAACTGGATGATGAACGAAAGGATGAAGAGAAGGGGCGCCTCGAGCTCGATCGACCCCTTGTACAGCGTCGCCACCCAGTTGAAAATTTTGATCGCGCTGGGGATGGAGACCAGAAACGTCAGCAACGAGAAGATGAACATGCCGGTATTGCTCATCCCCACGGTGAACATATGATGCGCCCAGACGAGAGAACCAAAGAGGGCAATGGCCACACTCGAGTACGCTATGAATTTGTATCCGAAGATCGTCCTGCGGGCGAAGACCGGAATGATCTCTGACACAACACCAAGTCCCGGCAGGATCATGATATAGACCGCCGGATGGGAATAGATCCAGAAGAGGTGCTGGTAGAGGACCGGATCCCCACCCAACGTCGGGTCGAATATCCCGACGCCGAAAACCCGTTCGACCACCACGAGGAGCAAGGTGATCCCGATGATGGGTGTGGCGAGGACCTGCACCCACGCTGTGGAATAGAGGGCCCAGACAAAAAGCGGCATCTTGAACCAATCCATGCCGGGCGCCCGCATCCGGTGGATGGTGGTGATGAAATTCAGGCCCGTCAGGATCGAGGAGAAGCCGAGGATAAATGCCGCAACCATCGCCGGAATCACATTGGTGGAGGTCCGGATGCTGTACGGCACATAGAACGTCCATCCTGTGTCTGCGGCTCCCCCGGGGAGAAAGAGCGAGACGAGTGCCAGAATACCGCCGGTCACGAACAGCCACCAGGAAAGGAGATTCAAGCGCGGGAAGAAGACGTCTTTTGCTCCGATCATGAGGGGGAGCATGAAATTGCCGAAGACCGCCGGCAGGCCGGGGATGATGAAGAGAAAGATCATCATGATCCCGTGAAGCGTGAAGAATGTGTTGTACGTTTGGGGCTCGACGATCGTTCTTCCCGGGCTGAGCATCTCCAGGCGCATCAGGAAGCCGATGACCACTGCAATCGAGAAGAAAACCATCATCGACACAAAGTACAGGATACCGATCCTCTTGTGGTCGGTACTCAGTATCCACCCGAGGATCCCGCCGTGCTTCGTTTTCACGTGGTAGAAGTCCGGCGCCGCCAGACTAGCTGGGTTTCCCATACCCCAATCCCCTTTCAACGTTCTTCAGTCTCGGTTTGACAAGAAACACGGCAATGAACACCGCCACGAGCAGGAGAATCACCAGCATGCCGATCCGCGTGACATTGAGCGCGTACGTTCTCGACTCCGGATCATAGCTGTAACAAAACTTGAGAATCTTGGCGATCGTGGGGCCCACTTTCCCGTTCGAAGCTTCGATGACCGCCATCTTGATATCAAAGGGAAGATACTGGATCCCATTGATGTAACGTGTTATTTTTCCTTCCGGTGACAGGAAGATCAGGGCACCGGCATGGACCCAGTCCCTTCCGTCCCGCTTGAAGTAGAATCCCGCCGCATTGGTGAACCGCCGGATATTGATGCTGTCGCCGGTGAAAAACCGCCATCCGTCCGGGTTCACCGCTTTGCGGATGGAGCTGAGGTAATTTTCCTTCTTGTCCGCAGCGAGCTCCGGTGTCTCCCCGCTGTCGAAGCTGAGCGTCAGGATTTGGTAGTCCTTCCCGGGCTCCAGGTCAACCTTTTCCACCATTCTCGAAAGCTCCGTGAGGAGCGGGCTGCAGATGCCGGGGCACTTGAAGTAGACGAACGTAACGATCGTCGGCTTGTTGATCACACTCCCGAGTTGGACCAGATTGCCGGATTCGTCATAGAATTCCAGGTCCAGCGGGACTGTTTCCCCCAATTTCTCGACGATCCCGATTTCAGGTGGAGCCGTCGATTGTCCCCTGGCCCCCGGCGTAAGCGTCAGGAGAAGCATCAAACATCGGATCATGAATCCCCTATCCATGTGTGCGAGCTCCAGCGATTGTAGCATGCGGAACGGGGTTGAGGCGTGAGAGATAGCCGTAGAGCGCAGACCATTCGACTTCCGAAAGCTGCGTCACGGAGGGCTTGAAGCCAAGGAGAACGGGGTCTCCGGAAACAGTCCTGACGAAATCTTCAATCGGAGGCATAGGGTTCCGATGGACGCGCAGTCCAGCCAGAACCTTTTTCAGATCAGTGGAGACCTGCTTCAGAATTCGGGCGCCGGGGTCACCGGCGTCGGCGTCGATCTGCTTCAGGAGTGCAGCGACGGCTGCGACCTGCGGGGCCGCTTCGGCCACGACGAGCCCGGCCGCCTTCTTCACGGGTATTTGAGCCGGAGTGCTGCTCCCTATGGAGAGCTGATAGGCCGTTTCAAGCTGCTGCAACTCGTCCCGGGAGTCGACCGGCTGGCCCGGTGAGAAGGCCCTGACATAATGGGCCAGCGCAAATCGGTCCTCAGGGGGCATATAGCTGTATGAGGCCATCCCGTTCTTGACTATGCCTTCCTGCAGGGTTCTGTAGATCTGTGAGACTTTCGACCCGTTGGTCCAGCCCGCCAAAGCATGGAAATTCCGCGGCTTCGGGTTGAGCGTCGCCGCGGAGGGACCGTCGCCCAAGCCGTTTTCGCCATGGCAGGAGCCACAGTTAGCACGGAAGAGTTCTTTCCCGCGCCCGACAAGCGCATCGGTCGGCTGGCCGACTTTGACGACATCCACAGGCGGCAGGACTGCCGGGCTCTTCAACGGAATATCCTGCACGAATGCCGAAGAATCCTTCAGGACGACCGGAACAATAGCGTTCTTCCCGATTACGCTCAGATTCCAGACATACAGCATTCCGAGCAGAAGCAGCGCTCCCAGGAAATAGAAATAGCCGTAGCCGAACAGCTTTTCCGGTTTCCTGATCAGATCCTTGAAATCGGTCTCCTGTTTCAAATCGGCATGGTGCACAAATCATCTCCGGATAATGGGGATCCTCTCAACATCTACAGCCTGAAGCTCAGCCCCCGTTCTAGTTTGGGGTCTCCGACGGGGACCAGGTTGTGACGCGACATCTTGAACGAAAGCAGAACGATGACCAGCCCGACGACGACAAGAGGGAATCCGAGTTCCATCCAGCCGAACGTTACGCCCGGCGCGTACCCCGGCATGATCAGCCAGTAGAGATCAAGCAGGTGTGCGATGAGAACGACGATCGCCATCACCTTGAGCCGCCGCAGGTCCATTTTCGCATCCTGCGGAAGGAGGACGAAATACGGGATCAGGAAATGGATCACGATCAGGAGCACCGAGACGTACTGCCATCCTTCCTGCCAGCGCTTCATGAACCAGTAGGTCTCCTCAGGGAGATTGGCGTACCAGATGAGAAGGAATTGGCTGAATGCGATATAGGCCCAGAAATTCACAAAGGCGAACATCAGGGCGCCGAGACTGTAGAAGTGATCTCGCCTGAGACCGGGGAGGTAGCCGGTCTCATGCAGCCGTGCAATCACGTATGTTGCCGCGGCCACAGACGCCAGTGTCGTCCCCGCAAAGTAGTAGACGCCGAGAATGGTTGAGTACCAGTGGGGCTCCAGGCTCATCGCCCAGTCAACGGCCAAGACTGTAAGTGTGACGGCGAACAACGGAAGGAACACCGCGGCGAGCTTGATATTTACGGTCGTGAGACGCGCATCCTTGGTGAGATCCTGTTTCGTTGAATTCTTCGTGAAGAGGTAGTAGAAGAGGATCCAGACGGCGAACACAATCAGGAATCGGATCGTGAAGAATGGGATATTGAGATATGGCGACTTGGCCACGAGGAGCGGATCGGCGGCGACGATGTCGGCATGTGCCCAGTGGAAAAGGTCATGAAGATGAAAGAAGAGCGGAATCGCCAGGACCGGCGTCACCGGGACCAACCCCGCAAGAAATTCGTTCACCCTCCGCATCGGCACGCTCCAGACTGCGCCGGCGATATACTCCAACGCCACGAGGAACACCGAGCCGCCTGCCAGGCTTGCCACGAACATCAGGAGGATCACATTGTTGAAGGCTGCCCGGCGCGGATCGATGACGTAGGCCCCCACTGAGACAACAATCCCCAGCGCAAGAATGGTCCAGCCGATGCGGGTAACCCGCTCCGGCAGCAATTTGCTGACCTTATCGAGGGAAACGGTGGGCGCGCTCATTTCAAATCCGACTCCTTTGCATTCTGGGCACGCTGAAGCACGCGCAGGTAGTGGACGATGGCCCAACGGTCCTCCCGCGCGATCTGTGATGCATAGGAGGGCATGACATTCTGCCCTTCCGTTATGACGTGGTAGATGTTTCCGTCGGGCCAGTTCCGCACTTTGTCCGAGTGCAGTGTCGGGGGATTCGGAAACTGCCCCTGCAGCCGGCTGTCACCCCGGCCGAAGTTGCCGTGGCAGGGGCCGCAGAAGGTCAGATACTTTGCCTTTCCGCGCTCGATAACGTCCTTCGTCGGGAGGAGCGGATTCGCCAGGTATTTCCCTGCCTCTTCCGGCTTCCCTTTGTACGCGTAGGGCAGAAAACCCCGCGCGATCGTTCCTTCAACTGGCGGCCGCATTCCCATGCCGTCCTTGAACAGTTCGCTTGGCTTCTGAGACTTCAACTTCGGCTGGTCACTCATCCACGAGAACGGCACCATGAAGAGAATCTTGTTGAAGGTCACGTACGTCGTGCCGGAAACGAGGAGTGCCGTCAGGAGAAGAATGCCCGTGAACTTTGCGTCGAACACCTTCCGTGTTTCGCCGCTTTCCGGGTCTTCAAAGTAGACCGGAGCGATATCCTTCCCGGCGAGCTTCCTGAGGTGATCGCGCACCGCAGTCTCCTGGAAGTTCGGGTCATCGGCCTGGATACTGATCCCGAACATGTCCGACGAGACCCGCTTCATGTATGGCGTGTCGTGGAGCGGGTGACTGTTGTTCGGAAATCGGAAATAGATGACGATCAACGCCACAATCGACAGGACCGAGGCCATCAGGACTGTCAGCTCAAACGCCACCGGGACGAACGCCGGCCACGACCAGAACGGTTTCCCG
>Ga0209253_10005458_pt1 | contig 11029 bp, 10 predicted proteins | sample FrelakmetBRP12BR_FD_187145 | JGI IMG/M metagenome (GOLD analysis project Ga0209253, IMG submission 187145) | Freshwater lake sediment microbial communities from the University of Notre Dame, USA, for methane emissions studies - BRP12 BR (SPAdes)... | ecosystem: Environmental > Aquatic >... | reverse complement strand
TCTCACTGAGATTTACCGGTACACCAATCAGCGTGGATAGCTGGCGGTAGATTTCCTGGATTGCCCCTTCGTCATCCGGCAAGCGCGCGGCAGTGACCACCACGTTATATGAAGCCACATTTTGCGCCAGTACGACACCATTGCGATCGTAAATAACGCCCCGCAAAGCCGGTAAATTGATCTCTTGGGTGCTGTTTTCATTGGCTTTTGCCGTCCAACTCTCGGTTTGCAGCACCTGTAATACGAATAGGCGCACGACAAAAACACCAAATACCGCTAACAAGGCTACCAGGAACGCCCAGATACGCCAGGAGACTATCTCGTTTCGGATCGTAGGTTGACTGTTCATAATGTATCAGTGTATGTTATTCTCAGCTGCACATCCTTTACATCTCGAGTTCCTCAGGATACAGGAAATTCGCCAGATCGCTCAACAATGTAAAGAAAGGCAGCGCTAAAAGCAAATTCAATAAAATACTCGGTAAGATGATCAGATTGATCGAGGCGCCCAGCGGCAATACGATACCAGACACCCGCAGCGCTACCAGAGTAGCCAGATGGATGACCAGTGTGCCGAAGAACGTGGCGATGAACATTGCCAGAAGAGGGACTTGCCAGATACGCTGGCGAAGAAGAAGCGAGAAGCCCACTGCTAATAAATATCCAACTACATAAACCACAAACGGCACCGCGGAAACAAATCCTACCAGTAACCCCCCAATTATACCCCATTGCCAGGCGGTCTGGACACGCCGCTGGAGGGACCAGGCTACCACGGCTAACAAGACCAGATCCGTAGTGCCTTGCAACAGTGGGATCTGGCTAAGAATAGCTGTTTGCAAAACCAGCAGAATTCCAAGAATAGGAAAAGCCAGTAGAGTAGCCATGGGCGGTCATGGAGCTCCGGGCGTCGGGACAAGCGGTTCAATGTCTACTGGCCGGAAATTGGTGATCAACAGTACAATCTCCAGCTTGGAGAAATCGACCACCGGCTGTACACTGGCTTGTTGGAACAGATCGGTCTCACGCTGGTATACACTGGTGATCTGACCGATCAGGATGTTACCCGGGAAGTTGCCACCCAACCCGGAGGTCAATACCAGGTCTCCCACATTCACTGAAGCTGTTTGCGGGATCAAGTCAAGAGAAAGTTCACCGGTCAGGCTGCCAAGCAGGACTGCCTGAGCGCCGGAGGGTTCCAGACGGACATTGACTGACGAAGCGGGGTCGGTGATCAATTCTACCCGCGCTGCGCCGGCCGTCACTGCCGCGATCCGGCCTGCCAACCCTTGCGAGGTAACCACCGGCATACCGCTGCGCAGCCCGCTATCGGAACCGCGGTTGATGATCACATACTTCACAAATGGACTGGGATCGCGACCGATGATTGCCGCAGCAAGGTAGCGGTTTTCCGGATGCACCCGTGCAAACTCAACCAAGGCGGATAGGACGCGGGTCTCCACGATCTGCTGTTTCAGATCGATGATCTCGGACTGCAGTTTAGAGACTTCTGCCTCCAACTCCAGATTGCGTTGCCGCAGACGAGTCAGGTCCTGCGACGAGCTGAGGATATTCTGCAGGGTTAAAAAGCGTGTGGATAGCCAGGTCTGGGCACTCACAAAAGGCGCAATTACCAGGCGTGAAAGAGGAGTAAGATATCCACCCAGAGCCAGTGCAATCAAGCCTATCACAATTAAAGCCAGAACGGCTGTCTGCCAGGTGCGAGCAGAAGGAGCTCTCATTAGCTGTGTCGCGTACTACCGCGTTCCAGTCCAACCAGGAAGCGCTTATATGATTCGTAATGCTCCAGGATCATGCCAGCGCCGCGTGCAACACAACTCATCGGATCTTCAGCCACCCAACAGCGGATCCTTAGTTCTTCGATCAAACGCTTATCCAGTGATTGGAGTTGAGAACCTCCACCCGCCAGGCAAATGCCGGTTTCCATCAAATCTGCAATGATCTCCGGGGGGGCTTCATCCAATGCGTCCCGGATCGTGTCGATTATGGTTTGTAGTGAACCGGAAATCGCCTCGCGTATTTCTACAGAAGATATCTCTACCGCCTCCGGCAGACCAGAGACCAGGTTGCGGCCGCGCAAGAGCATGGTTTTTTCTTCCTGCAAATGGTAAGCCGATCCGATGGCGATTTTTGCCTGTTCGGCCATGCGCTCGCCAACCAGCAGGTTATATTTATTGCGGACATATTGCACAATGTCCTGGTCCATTTCATCGCCCGCCACGCGTAATGAGCGCGAAACAACCACCCCACCCATCGAGATGATCGCCACTTCCGAAGTGCCACCGCCGATATCCACGATCATGCTGCCACGAATCTCGCTGACCGGCAATCCCGCCCCAAGAGCGGCAGCCACAGGTTCTTCAATCAGCCCTACCTCGCGAGCGCCAGCCGACATCGCCGCGTCGTACACCGCCCGTTTTTCGACCTCGGTGACCCCGGAAGGGATGCCAACAATCACACGTGGGCGCGGAACCGGAACGATGCTTTGTTCATGCGCCTTACCAATAAAGTATTCCAGCATTGCCTGAGTGATCTCGAATTCAGAAATGACCCCATCCCTCAAGGGGCGCACTGCGATCACATTCGCGGGCGTACGACCAACCATTTCCTTGGCTTCAGCACCGATAGCCAATGGTTGGCGAGTGCGTTTGTCTATCGCAACCCAGGAAGGTTCATTAATCGTTATGCCTTTCCCACGGACATTGACCAGGGTGTTTGCAGTGCCAAGGTCGATACCAATATCCAGTGAGAAAAAACCCAGTAGCCAATCTAGAGGTTTAAATGCCAATTCGATCCTCTAAAGCTTCAGGTTATTTTGCCGCGTTTGAATAGAATACAAAAGGAAATCCCTTTATCCACGATCATTTATCGCGTCGGATTATACCATCGAACCCCACCGGCCTTAACAGTTTGAAATAAACGGCACAAACGCCATCTTTGAGCGATGATCGACCGCCAAAGTATCCAATTTCTAGAACATCATCGCATTTACTTTCGTGATGCTTTCCTTGGAGGGTCGTAAACGATCCTCCGGCAAACGATTAAGCGGAGTTTCTGTCAGGTTGTAGATATCCATCAGAGATGGCTGGTTGGGATTAATATAGATCAATCCAGTAAGCAGCCATTGCTTGGCATTGGCCTCTTCCAACAGGCGCATAGCGGCGGAACGATCGCAGGGATCGTACTCGCGCTCCAGTTTCTTGAAAATAACCTTTGACCCATCGTGCATGGTCACCTCGGTCGCTTCGCCTTCCGCGTACTCCACCATGATCTCATCGGCCGGCGGTACAAAGGATAGTTCGTGTAAAGCCACTTCGTGCTCTTTGCCCCAGGCGTAAGAGTGTGCTGTATCGTCTTTATTATTAAAGGTGACGCAAGGACTGATGATATCCAGCACGGCGATGCCGTTATGGCTGAAGGCAGCCTTGATCAGCTCTTTCACCTGTTTGGGGTCGCCGGCAAAAGAGCGCGCCACGAAGGTGGCGTTGCCTACCAGGGCTTCCCAGGCGATATCTACCGGCATATAGGGGTTGTTGCCCTGTCCTTTTAAAATCAGACCTTCTTCGGCTGTTGCTGAGAACTGACCTTTCGTCAAGCCATATACTCCATTATTCTCTACAATGTAAACCAGGCGCATATTGCGCCGCAGCACGTGCTTGAATTGCCCCATACCGATACTGGCTGAGTCGCCGTCACCGCTGACGCCGATACCTCGCACAGTGTGGTCAGCGAACATAGCGCCGGTCGCCAGAGACGGCATTCGCCCGTGCAAACCATTAAAACCAAAAGAACGGTTCAGGAAGTAAAACGGGCTTTTGCTGGAACATCCGATACCGCTGAACTTGACGATGTTTTCCGGGATGATATCCAGCTCATAGCACGCTGTAATAATCTGGCTGGCAATAGAATTGTGACCGCATCCCTGGCAAAGCGTGGAGGGATTGCCGCGATAATCGGTCTTGCTCAATCCAACCAAGTTTACCTGGGTACGGGCACCTGAGATCTGATCCGTCATTTTATTTCTCCTCCATAGCCAGGATCGCATCGCTCACAAAGCGCGCGGTCATCGGCAGGCCATCGGTATAGGCAATTGACTTAAGCCTGGTCGCAACCTGTAAATACTCCAGGCTGAGAAGCTGGTGGAGCTGTCCATCGCGGTTCATTTCGACCACATAGCACCGCTCATGTTGGCGGATAAAATCTCCAACCTGGCTGCTAAACGGAATGGCTCTTACACGCAGGAAATCGATTCTAATGCCCTGTTCAGCCAGTAAGAAGCAGGCTTCCTGGACAGCAGGCTCGGTCGAGCCAAAGGCGATCACACCAATGTGCGCTCCTTCTTGAGCTTCTATCACGGGTTCAGGTACATATTTGCGAGCCGTCTCGTGCTTCCTCTTAAGCCGTTCCAACAGATCGTGCCAGTCTTGGTTATCTTCAGAATAACGGGCGTAATCATCATGACCGGTACCGCGGGCAAAATAAGCCGACCGGGGATGGCGGTTGCCTAAAACGGTGCGGTAGGGGATCGCATCACCATCCACATCTTTATAACGTCCCCACTCACCATTTAATCTATCCAGATCACCCTCCCAAAGAACTTTGCCACGATCCATCGGGACATCCGGATACTTGAACGGGCGGGTCATCCACTGGTTCATCCCGAAGTCCAGGTCGCTCAATACGAAAACCGGGGCTTGCATGCGCTCGGCGATATCGAAAGCCTTCCAACCGAACTCAAAACATTCATGCACCGAGCCAGGCAGCAGGATGATCTGCTGGGTATCGCCGTGTCCAATGAAGTTTACGAAAGTGAGATCGCCCTGGGACGTACGAGTCGGCAGACCGGTACTGGGGCCAACGCGCTGTACATCCCAGATCACGACCGGCACTTCGGCGAAATAGGCCAGACCCGCATATTCAGTCATCAGGCTCAAGCCTGGACCGGAGGTGGAGGTCATCGACCGCAGCCCAGCCCAGCCTGCCCCAATAGTCATGCCGATCGCAGCCAGCTCATCTTCAGCCTGGATGACTGCAAAGGTGTTCTTATCTGGATTGTCGGGGTCTTTCCGCAAAGTTGGCAGATATTCAATTAACGCTTCTGCCAGGCTGGTAGCCGGGGTGATTGGGTACCAGGCAGCGAGCTGGACTCCGCCATAAATTGCACCCAAGGCTGCCGCAGTGTTCCCATCTGCCATGATATACCCCTCGGTTGCATTCATCGGCTCTACGCAGTATGGGTCGGTTTTGTTCAGGTTCGCTTCAGCCCAATCGTAGGCAGATCTCACAACACCAAAGTTCAGATCGACCGGTTTCGGTTTACCTTTGAAATGAAAATCCAGCGCCTGGTGGATTTGGTCAAGCTGGATGTCCAACATACGCGCCAGCACACCGACATAGACCATATTGGCGATATAATCGCGCAGATTGGTGGGTACATCGGTAGCTTTTACCACTTGCTTCACGGGCATCGGGTAAACGACGATATCCTGGCGCGTGACTGGCAACCTGATATCATCCGCATAAAAAAATACTCCGCCCGGTTTTACAGATGCCAAATCGTGCACAAAAGAGGCCGGGTTCATGGCAACCACAATCTCCTGGTCGTCCCGGCGGGCTAAGAATCCTGCTTTGCTGACCCGGATGGTATACCAGGTGGGCATACCCTGGATATTGGATGGAAACACGTTCTTTCCGGACACCGGGATACCCATTTTAAACAGGGCGCGTAATATCGTCAGGTTGGAGGTCTGGCTGCCAGAGCCATTGACTGTGCCAACAGTGATCGAAAAATCATTGACTATAGTTTTGGCTCTGGCGCTCGTAGCGGGTTGTTCGAGGGCTTGGGTTGCTGACATAACTGCTCCTTTGAGGTTTCAAATCCAGTGATCACAATCGAAGGTCAAGCAACGCGGGCAGCTCGCGCAGCGCGATAGCCAGGCGCGTCCCATGCCAGGTGATCAGGCTTCCATCAACCAATAAAATACTTCCATTGTGCGCTGCGGGCGTACCGCCAAGCAAAGCCTGCAACAATGTCCGATGGGCTTCATCAAATTGAAACGGTTCGTCTGGCAGAAGGATAAGATCGATCTGTTCACCACGCAGCTCTTCCAGGCCAACCCGGGGATAGCGTGTATCGGCGCCATCCACCGTTTCCACAGGCGCCATTCCTAAATCAGCCTCCAACGGGTGACGCCGTTTACGGTTGGCAAAAACATTCTGCAGACCGAATAACCCTAACAGGTCATGGCAATAAGTAAAACGGTTGAATGTCATCCACCACTGCTGGCCAATGCCAGTCTGGTCATACCAGACCGGACAGAAATAGCGCACCGGCTGGCGTTCAGCTACCGCGGAGATCGTCCAGTCCAGTGTCACCTCCAGCGTCTGGAGCTTGACTTGCGCTGTCTGGCTTTTAAACAGCCTGGACAACGTCCAGAGGATATCCATTGATTCGCGCACCGTGCTGGGATAGGTCACCCAGACCGCCAGACCAGCCGCATCCAGCTCCGCAACCGAGGCACGGGTGTTCTCCTCCCAATCGGCCAGGACCAGGTCTGGTTTCAAAGCCAGGATTTCCGGAATGCGTGGGGTCTTCGGACCGCCGACGTGAAATACTGCCTCTACCAAACCTTTCGGGTTGGTACAATAATCGGTGATCCCGACCAGGCTGTCTCCAAAACCCAGGTCGAACATGCTTTCAGTCAGCGAGGGCACAAGCGACACCACCCGTTTAGGTGGGTGGGTGAAATGGAGCGCTTCTCGATGGCCATTCCCTCCAGATTGCCTGTCCGATGGGTCCATGCCTGGCTCCTATCCCAAATAACTACGCGTGCAAGCCTCCAGCAGCGCGACTGACTGGGGCATGACCTGTTCATCAAAATCAAAGCGTGGATGGTGGTGCGCAGCATCCAGCCCTCGCCCACCATTCGCCGAACCGATGAAGATGAAGCAGCCCGGGATCTGCTGCAGGATGTAAGACATGTCTTCCGATCCCATCGTACGCTCATCGCTGCTGATCTGGTGATCGGGCAGCAGACGCCTGGCAATCTCTTGTACCCGTTGTGTGACCTGCATGTCGTTGACTACCGCCGGCGAGACGGGCGTCAACTCGATCTGCGCCTCGCATTCGAAAGCCGCGGCGACACCTTTTACAATCTGCTCAAAGCGTGCCAGGACTCTCTGGCGGACAGCTGGGTCAAATGTGCGGATGGTGCCCTGCATTTCAACGTGTGAAGGGATCACGTTGAACACCTCTCCGGCATGGAAAGTGGTTACACTGACGACCGCGGTCTGGAGCGGCGCGACATTGCGAGAGACAATACTCTGCAAACTGGTCACCAGCTGCGCGGCCGCCAGCACCGGATCGATCGCCAGGTGGGGCGCGGCGGCATGCCCACCCTTGCCGGTCAGGCGCACTTTGAAGGTCTCCGCGGCTGACAGCACCGGACCAGGCGTGAGGCCAATCCAACCGAGCGGTCGCTCATTCCATACATGCAGCCCGAATGCAACCTGCGGAGCCGGATTTTCCAGCACACCTTCCGCCACCATCCGCTTCGCTCCGCCAAGACCTTCTTCGGCAGGTTGGAAGACCAGCTTGACTGTACCGCTCCACTCCGCCCGGCTGGAATGCAACAGGCGCGCAACGGTCAAACCGATGGCAGTATGCCCGTCATGCCCACAGGCATGCATCACACCCGGGTTTTGCGAGGTGTATTCAGCGCCGGTTTGTTCTTGAATCGGCAGAGCGTCCATATCGAAACGCAACAAAACCACCGGACCCGGTTGTTTGCCTTCGATCAATGCCACGACGCCAGTCTCGGCAATACCAGTGCGTATCTCCAGACCCAGGGCAGACAGCTCGCGAGCCACAATCCCGGCGGTCCGCCGCTCCTGAAAACCCAGCTCCGGAAAGCGGTGGAAATCGCGACGCAACCCCTGGGTGTAACTGAATAAGTTCTGGGCTTCGATTAATGAGTGTCCCATCTATTCCACTTCGCTGATGTTTATAATGAAACCTGGTCAGCCCAGGATAATTCGCCGGAAGACCTCTTCGTAGCGCGGATTTTCCGGGGTGCTGTCGGGGGTGCGACGGTCGCGCATCCTTTGCTTAAAAGCTTCCAATTCGCCGATCTGGCTGCGATGCTCGAATAACGCCCTGAGCTTGGTCTCCCATAATTCGGTCACATCCACTCGCACATTTGGCTCGAGCGTTCCGGCAATCCAGACTTCCTTTGGCGTATGGGGTTGCAGGCTTTCCTCTCTCAACAGCTCGGGGAAAAAGAGTGGATTCCCGGCGGCCGGGAAAACCGCGTCCAGAACAACCTGACCTGCCGCCCGGTGATCCGGGTGGTTGATCCGGTTATCACCTACATACAACGTCTTCGGATCGCAAGTGACCAGGATGTCCGGTCGTTCCAGGCGGATGATGCGGGTGATCTCCTTGCGTAACGCCAGGTCCGGGACCAGGTACCCATCCGGATGTTCCAGGAAATTGACCTGCTGCACGCCCAGCTCGAATGCTGCATTGCGTTGTTCCTGACGCCGGTCACCGCACAACACGCCGGGGTCAACTTCCGGATTCGAGGCGCCCTTATCGCCGCAGGTCAGTAACCAGTAGACGATGCAGTGTCCAGCAGAAGCCCAACCGGCTAGAGTCGCGCCGCAAAAGAACTCCGGATCATCTGGGTGCGCCAGAATCACCAGGATCCGCTGAGGAGTTTGCCAATCATTCAGCATACCTACCGCTTCCGTTTATTATTCTTCGATGGTCTTCTGCTCTCGAAGAATGGCGGCTTACCCTGGGTTCTTTCGCCAGAGCCCGGTTTCACCTCAGGTTTTCCGTCGATCTGGACTAAATTTCCACTTTCACTGTCCCTATTCTGCAATGAGTCACGTGGCTCGCTCGCCTTCTTCTGCAATGCCTCCAGCTCATCCAACGGTTGGACTTCGGCGATGGGGAGTTCCACACGCGTGCCGCTTTCCAGAAAAACGATCACAGTCTGTTTGAGCGGATTAACGTCATCCACTTTACCCTCGCCGGAGGCTGTTCGGACGCGTTTGCCGCGTCTGGGGAGGTCTTTACGGGCTTCGACATATTGCTCGTATTCGTAGACCAGGCAGCAGCGCAAGCGCCCGCACATGCCAGTAATCTCCGAAGGTGTCAACGATATGCCCTGTTCTTTCGCCATCTTGATCGAGATCGGGCTGAATTCGGTCAGGAACATCGAACAACAGCGGTTATCCATACCGCAAGCGCCCATCCCACCCAATGACTTGGCCACATCGCGCGGTCCGACCTGGCGCATTTCTACCCGTGAGCGCGGGTAAAGACGCTGCATAGCATTATTCAGCTTGCGCAGATCGACTTTGCCTTCCGATTCTGTGCTGTATAACAATGAAAGGCGGGCGCCATCGAAGGTGAACTCTGCGGCGACGATCTTGACGCCGGGGATGCCCACTTCTGCCAGCTTGGCGCGGCAGGTGATCATCGCCTCCAGCTCTTTCTTCTGCCAGATCTGCCTCAAAACCAGGTCGCGCGGCGTTGCCTTGCGATAGATCGGTTTCCAGGAACCTTCTGGAGGCGGTGCTGGATTTTCGACGATCTGGATGATCTCACCCAACTGCCGGCCGCGACTGGTCTCGACAATCGCAAAATCCCCCACCTGGATATCGCGGCAATTCGCGGCGTCGAAATGATAGACCTTGCCAACTTTCTGAAATCGGATACCGACAATAAATGGATCCATAATCTCTTCTTTTTATTAGGATGGATGATGGTCTCATAAATGAGACCATCATCCATCCCGATTACTCAACCAACCTGATTTACCGGAATCATATTCGCCTGCCGGACCGCCGCAATGCTGATGCGGGCAGCTACACTCTCCGCCACGTTACATAAAGCCTGGGCGACCGGCGAATCGGGGTTCGAGATCACCACCGGTTTCCCAGAATCTCCGCCCTGACGGACGCTAGGATCCAGCGGGATGGTTCCAATGAAAGGCACGCCGGCTTCTTGCGCCAGCCGTGCACCGCCGCCAGACCCGAAGATATCCATGCGCGTGCCATCCGGCAGTTCCAGAAAGCTCATATTTTCCACCACCCCAAAGACTTCGACTTCCAGCTGGCGGAACATTTCAATACCTCTGCGCGCATCCTCTAACGACACCTGCTGCGGTAATGTAACGATCACACCACCACTCAGCGGCAGGGATTGAGCCAGGCTGAGCGCGGCATCTCCTGTACCAGGCGGCAGATCAATTACCAGGTAATCCAGCTCACCCCAATTGACATCCGTCAGGAACTGGCGGATGACCGAATGAAGCATCGGGCCGCGCCAGATCAAAGGCTGGTCTGGTTTGACCAGGAATCCGATTGACATCATCTTCACACCGTATGCCTCAGCCGGGATTAGTTTATTCTCTACTGGCGGGGGGAGCCGGTTGATGCCCATCATGGTCGGGATATTCGGTCCGTAAATATCAGCATCTAAGAGACCCACGCGCGCACCGCTCTGCGCCAGAACCACGGCGATATTCACCGCCACTGTGCTCTTGCCTACCCCGCCTTTGCCAGACGCGATGGCAATCGCATTGCGGATCGGCAGCTCCAGCAGGCCGCGTGATCGCCCATCACTGGGGATATTCGCATCCATTCTAACCTGGACAGACTCAACGCCCGGCAGCGAAGCCACTGCCTGCTTTGCCTCGCGCTCGATCTGCGTTTTGAGCGGACAGGCCGGCGTTGTTAAAACCACCGTAAAACTGACCTGACTACCTTCCACCTTTAAATCGCGGATCATGTTCAAGGAGACCAGATCTCTGTGTAGCTCTGGCTCCTGGACTTTGCCCAATGCAGCCAGCACACTTTCTTCGGAGACAATACTCTTTTCTACCATGCTTTCCTTTCAAAGACACTTTACCATAATAAATAGAAACGCTCAATCCAGCGGTTTATGAGCTGCCTTAGCCCAGGCGGCCTCTTCAAGAGCGTAATTCGTAGGCCGGAT
>Ga0209253_10005457_pt1 | contig 11030 bp, 9 predicted proteins | sample FrelakmetBRP12BR_FD_187145 | JGI IMG/M metagenome (GOLD analysis project Ga0209253, IMG submission 187145) | Freshwater lake sediment microbial communities from the University of Notre Dame, USA, for methane emissions studies - BRP12 BR (SPAdes)... | ecosystem: Environmental > Aquatic >... | reverse complement strand
CCGGGCAGCGGCTTCAGCCTGCTCCCGCCAGGTGGGTAGCCATTTCTGAGTGCGGCGCAAGGAGAAGCTCTCGCTCAGCGGCTTGCCATTCTGGCGAAGGTGCCAGTACACCTCCGCAGTCAGGGGAAGCTCGCCCAAAATTCGTTTGATGGTAGACTTTCTGGTCATACTGCGTCCAACCTGCCCGCAGGAGTGGGCGATGTCTCCTCGATTTGCCAATCCAGCCGGGGGCGGACGGGTCCCAGGCGGAGCTCGCCCCACTGCATCCCCGGCGCTCCTGAGGCGTCGATAGTGAAGGACAGGGCATTCTCATCCTGGAAGTAACGGCGTACCCGGTACGTGCTGGCGTTCACCCCGATGATATAGCGCCCTTCGTTCAATAAATCACCCGGAATTGAGCAGCGGCTGATATATTGGCCGGCAGAACGCACGCCAAACCTGTCATACTGGCGCTGATCATCCGTGTCGAAAGAATTGAATATTTGTTCACCCTGAGTGGTCAGCAGGTAAATGCCGACTCGCAGCCCGCTGATCGGCCCATCCAGGCGGTATTCGATCTCTACATTGATGGGCTCAACGGAGCGCAAGGTGTCGACGATGTGCCCTTGTGGGTTGCGAACCCGCATAGCGACCGGATAAAACGGTGCTGATTCTACCGGGATCTCGTCCGGCTGCCAGTGGTGCTCGCCGCTCTGGGCATATCCGGAAGAGAGGTAATAGTCCACTGCCTGGGTAGATGGGGCACGCAGCACCATCTTACCCTTTTCCAGGACGATCGATTCCTGGGTTAATCGCAGGATGGCAGACATATTGTGGCTGACAAACATCACTGTGCGACCTTCTCCCGCCACATCGCTCATCTTGCCCAGGCACTTGCGCTGAAACTCGGCGTCTCCGACTGCCAGCACTTCGTCCACAACCAGTATCTCCGGCTCCATGTGTGCGGCGACAGCGAAAGCCAACCGCAGATACATGCCGCTGGAGTACCATTTCACAGGCGTATCGATAAATTTCTCGACCCCGGAGAAATCGACTATCTCATCGAATTTGCGCTCGATCTCGGCGCGCTTCATACCCAAAATAGCGCCGTTGAGAGCGATATTCTCTCGCCCGGTCAGCTCGGGGTGAAAACCGGTGCCCACCTCCAGCAGGGAGCCGACTCGACCGTGGATCTCAGCATAACCTTTGGTTGGATCCGTTACCCGTGAGAGGATTTTCAGCAGGGTGCTCTTGCCGGCGCCATTGCGACCAATGACGCCCAGCACCGCCCCTTTATTGACATCGAAGCTAACACCTTCCAATGCCCAGATCGAATTGGTGGGTGTATAGCGCCATTGGCTTAATGCTCGAATCGGCCGTCTGGCTGCTTCGGCGATCGTGTCGCGCAGCGTGTGGTACCGCGTCACTTGCATGCCGATGCGGTATTGTTTCCCTAGATCCTCAACCCGAATCGCAATATCGCCCATCATTACACCAGGTCAGCGAAAGTGCGTTCCATGCGGCGGAAGTAATACATTCCAGTGATCAGCACGACAATCGTAATCGTTGTAGAAATCACAAGGGTCACTAACGAAGGCGGCGGGGCGTCCAGCAGCGCCCAACGAAAACCTTCAACGACCCCTACCATTGGATTCAATGCGTACAACCACTGCCACTTTTCGGGGACTACGCTCGAAGAATAGGCGACCGGAGTGACCAGCAGCCAGAGCTGGGTTAAGAAAGGCAAGATGTAGTTGACATCCCGGTACAGCACGTTGAGGGCTGAAAGCCACAGGCCAAACCCCAGTGCGGTGGCTAATGCCAGCAGCAGGAAGAAGGGCAGCGTAACGACGGCTACGGTTGGGGCATAGTTGTAAAAGAGCATCATCAACAACAGGATGCCTAACTGGATCATGAAATCGACCAACCCACCCAATACAGATGAGAGCGGTATGATCAGGCGGGGGAAATAGATCTTGGTGATCATGCTGCGGTTGGCGAGCATCGACCGCCCTGCATCCGATAGCGCTTTAGAGAACAAGCCCCAGGGCAGCAGCGCGGTAAAGGTGAAAATCGGACGCGGGATCCCGTCGGTGGGCATATCTGCAAACCTGCCGAAGATCACCCCGAGAACGACCATATTGATCAGCGGCTGAAGGATTGCCCAGCCTGCCCCGAGGACGGTTTGCTTATACCGGACCTTGACATCTCTCCAGGTCAGGAAGTAGATCAGCTCACGGTAGTGCCACAAATCGCCAAGCTTGAGATGAATCCAGCCGCGGGATGGGCGGATATAGACAACTTCTTCTGGCAATTGGCGAGTGATGGGGGTCTCAGACATAATGGGCGATCCAATTATGGCTTTAATCTTGGAGCATTGGCAGCGGGCTGCGGATTGCTGGCTTTGAGCCGGTTGTCCCGATACCAGGCGATGGTGCGGCGCAGACCTTCCTCGAAAGTCATTTGAGCGCGGAAGCCAAAAAGCTTTTCAGCCCTCTTTACATCCAAAGCCCGGCGGGGCTGTCCGTTCGGTTTGCTGGTGTCCCAGACAAATTCCCCTTCGAAGCCAGTGTGGCGGGCGATGATCTCTGCCAGTTCGCGGATGCTGATCTCCATGCCGGAACCCAGGTTCACTGGCTCATTGTCGTTATAGCGTTCGGCAGCCAGCAGGATACCAGTAGCGGCATCTTCAACATACAGGAATTCACGCGTGGGAGTCCCATCTCCCCACAGGATAACCTGTTGATCACCCCGTTCTTGTGCTTCCAGGCATTTCCTGATCAAGGCGGGAATGACATGCGAAGTCTCCAGATTGAAGTTGTCACCCGGACCATACAGGTTCACTGGCAGAAGGTAGATGGCATTAAAACCATACTGCTCCCGGTATGCCTGAGCTTGCACCAGCAGCATTTTTTTTGCCAGACCGTATGGGGCGTTCGTTTCCTCTGGATAGCCATCCCAAAGGTTCTCCTCCCGGAAGGGAAGAGGGGTGAACTTTGGGTAAGCGCAGATCGTGCCGATGGCGACAAACTTCTCCACACCCCGCCTCCAGGCCTCATGCATTAGCTGCACGCCCATCATCAGGTTGATGTAGAAGAAGTCCGCTGGGCGCGCCCGGTTGGCTCCGATCCCGCCCGCCAGCGCAGCCAGGTGGATAACGACCGTCTCCAGGTCATTGCCAGAAGGGGTCAGTGCGCGATCATACATACGCTGAATATCATGAATGTCTACCAGGTTGTACTGTTCAATCCGTGGCACAATTACCTGCGCAACCTCAAGCGCCTTGAGCTTATTAACCACAAAGGAGCCCAGAAAGCCCGCGCCGCCAGTGACAATCACCCTTTTGTTCTTCCAATAGTTATCGGGCTCAGCAGTAGGTGTTGAAATATCTGGCATTCGTTTGTCACTCCGGCATTCGTAAGTAAACTCTGGTCTCTTCAACGATGATGACGGGATTATTCCCTTCTACACCGTTGGTTCCGTCCAGGAGACGAACTCCTTGCTCAAGGCACGTCAGGCGGCAGATATCCGCGATATCGCCCTCACCGGAAACTGTTACAACATCAATACCAGCAGCCTTTACTTCTTCCAGGAGCTCTCGCACCCGCAAGCGGATGCGCCTGTACAGGCGCATGGAAGTCTCAATGTAATTAACGGTCAGGCGAGCGCGGAAAGCCAGGCCTTCTGGAGTGATGATATAGCGCAGCTTGCGGCGCTGAGCACGCTTGACCTTGACATAGCCTTTGGCAATAAAGCGCTTGATATGCCAGTTGACCGTGCCCACCGCCACCCCTAGTTGGGCAGCCAGGGATGCCTGGGTTACATCTGGGTCGTGCTCGATTTGTTCCAGTAGGACCAGCTCGCGAGCTGGGTCGGGTTGGGTTTCCATAAGCAGCTCTAAAATTCAGTCGTTGAATTATAACTTAATTGGGCAGCAATTGCAGAACGGATTTTCAACGACTGAATTTTACATAAAACTTGAGTGAGGCGGTTAGCGCAGGCGGTAGATGCGGGCGTACTCCAATCCATCGATCTTCACGACCTTCTCCGGTTCTTGAGCGGCGTAGTAGTCCAAAAATTCACGGCTGGGCAGCTGGCGCTGCCATTGGTGAGCATAAATGACCAGGTAATCGGCTGGGGGCAGATCCTGGGGTAATGCAGGTAAATCCTTGCGGATCGTTTCCCCATGAAAGAGGAAAGAGAACGGTCCGTCGGCATACCAGGAGACCACTTTCAATTTGTCGGCACCCGGTTTATCGTTCAGGTATTGGGCAGCCTGGTCCAATCCCTCACCCCACCCGATCATCATCACCTGGGGAGCTCTGGCAGCTCCACCAGCCAATGGGTTGTAATATGTAAAGTAATAGGGGAAGGTCTGGGCAGCCGAGAGCGCCTGGATGGCAACTAACCCTACCAGCCCAGCGATCCCGATGATGCTCAGCCAGATGACGGGTTGTAGGCTGCGTGCCTGTTTGCTTGAGGAAGACTTGAAAAGCGGGCTGATCACAGCGATCCAGCCCAGGCCGGCCAGCAAATCCAACGGTGCAAAGACAGGCAGCAGATAGCGGTCGAATTTCTTGGCCCCTAACGACATGAAGACCGTAAAGAGGAGCGCGAACAATCCCAGATAAAGGGCGGTGAGACGCTGCTGCCTGGACAGAGGAAACCTTCGGGGTAGAAGCAATGAGACGATGAGGGCAATCAGTCCAGCCAGTATGACGGGAGTCGCCCGCCAGTAATAGCTCACCGGGTAAAAACGCCAGTCATCGATGCCAGCTGGATATATGGCCTGATTAAAAAACACGACGCTGTCGTGGCCCTCCGAGGCGTAGCTCGCGGCTCCACTGAAGATCTGTCGGACAGTGCCGAGAGGATCGACCCACATAGCGGGCCACAAGAGGGTGAAAACGACCACAGCAATCGCCGCCCAGAGCAAGCCAGAACGTAGAAGCTTCCAGAGATCAGCCCAGGTAATCTGGCGCTGCCCAAGCCAGAGCCGCCCTACCTCAACCAGGCAGGTCAGGCCAAGAAACGGTAGTAGAAATAGCGCCGGCGATTTGGTCAGCCAGCTCAGGCCAGCCGACACTGCCGATAAGAGCAGGTCAACGAATCGGCGGCCATTGTACAGGTAGTTCAGCCAGGCGAGCAGCGAGAGCAGCATCAGCGCACTCACCAGCCCGTCCAGATGCAACAATCGGGACAGTGCAATCAGGAATGGGTCAAAGGCGAGCAGCAAAAAGCCAGCCAGAGCCGGCAGGAACCCAACCAACCTGACCGCTGAGAGATACGCCAGGCTCAGAGCGATCACGATGGCGATTACGATAAACCGCCTGCTAGTTGCGAGCAATGACAGCGCCTCGACGCTGTGGTTCTTCAGATAACGCTCAAGCTGGGGTGGGCGATCCATCTGTCCAGGCCCTAGCCTTACATACTGGGGAAAGCCTCTTAAAAATCCAGCCAGTCCTGCCCACATCGCCGTCACACCGGGATGTTCTTTTTGATATGTGCTGCCCAGGTCATGTTGGGCGAGAGCCAGGTAAAAGTTCGCGGATCGCAGGAGCCATTTGGGCTCATCCGGGGTTACAAACCGGTCTAATGCCTGGCCGCGAGGCAGCCACAATGCGACAATGACGGCAATCAAGCCGATTGTTTTTTTCATGGATTGGGGCAGGTGCCGGGCTGGCTGCGCGGCTTGAGCAGCTGCAAGCGCAGCTCTCGAAAAGTGCGGAAAGGCTCATAATAGCAGAGAATGGGTTTCGAAACGTTCTTCACCCAGGCGTCGTTCTCCTCGCCGAAGCCTTTCGCTCGCCCTTTTAACTTCGTGTTCAACGGCTCGCTGACGATGAGCGAGAAGCGCTGGTTTTTAAGGTCTGCATGGAATTTACCCAGGTATTCGGGGTTCTCGGCCATCGCCATTTCCATCAAGAACACTTTTTCATAGTCGCCAACCAGAGGGATATCTGTCAAATTGTGGAATGTGAGCAGCTGTCGCTCTGACAGGAACAGCACATCTTTTTTTGTGTCCTCTCGGGCATTTTTGGCTGCCAGCTCGATTGCCAAGAGAGCCCGGTCGACGCGTTCGCGGTCAGGAGGAGGATATGGAGAGCCGGAGGTAACAGTGAGCAGCGCTGGCAGTGCCAGTGCATACAAGATCACTGACCAGTGGACCGGTCTCACCCTTAGCGCCTCCGCTGGACTCTGATCTGGTATGGCTTTGTTAAAGAAAAAATAGGCGCTGATGACCAGGAGCAGGGTCAGGTATGCGTCGATGTTGTGCAGGTTGCTCCCCCCGCCGATTTTTGTGCTGACTACCAGCCCTCCGAGGAGCAGGACAAACAACATGGCAGTTAAACCGATCAGCCGGATGGGATGGTATGCGCTCCAGCGGCCGTGCAAGCGGCTGAGAATGACCAACCAGAACGGGGCAGAGACGAGCAGCACGGCAGGCAGTACACCTATCGGGTAGGTTGGGTTGGGGAGCAACCGGTACCATAGCAGGTCGGAGGTGAAGCTGGTCGCAAACTGCTCAACCGGATTCCCGGACGCCAGGGCGTAGAGTGACTGGGATACGAAAGCCGCGACAATACCTAATACGGCCCACACGGCTGGCTTCAGGAGGTAGCGCCATAGACGCTTGCCATCCATAGTTTCTTCAAGGAGGAAAAGCGTGATTGCCAGCATACCGGGGACTGGGAACCAGTTGATGCGGCTGATACCTGCCCATGCGGACGCCAAGACGACCCCTAAAGTGCTGAGCCAGAAGCGCCGCCGGTTGAAAGTCGCCAGTACGATGATCACAGCGACTTGCAGGTGGTAATACACCGGCCCGATCAGCAGAAACAGAATCACCCATGCAATGAACAGCCGGCGATGGAAACGATCGCCGATTGCCAGCCGGCGGGCCAGCAGCCAGGCGCTGAGTGCGGTTACTCCCACCCACAGGAACACCTGCCAGAGCCGGTGCAGCCAGATCGGTGAGTTGGGGATCAGAAAGGGAACGGCTTGCATGATATAGCGGCTGGGATGAAGCACGGTTGGAGGGACCTGTATATCGTAAATCTGCCTGGAGAAATATAAGGAGGCATAGTAAAAGCGGCTTGCTTCCGACCAACCCAAAGAAAACGGATGCATCCCAAGCTCCGGCAAGTACAAGGCGAGTCTGTAAACCAGGGCAACGCTGATCATCACACCGGCAGACAGCTCGAACCAGCTCCTCTTCAACCCTGCCGCAGAGAGCAGAACACTACCTGCCAGGATCAGCAGCCAGTAAAGCAGCAGGCGCATATAGAGACCACCGAAATACCGGCTAAGCGGCCCCAATGTCAGATAGCAAAATAATAGCAACAGAGCGATGAGCAGTACAGTATTTCCCCAGCGCAAGCGTCGAAGCCGGTACAGGAGAGAATCCAGAAATCGCAGCTCGGAGTCCCGAGCTCGTGTCCAGGAGGCGGACAAGAGCACCAACTCGGCAAAGAGCGAAAGGGTGACCAGAATGATCAGCGCGGCCCAACGGCGCGAGACCAGCACCTCATCGGTGCGGTATAAGCGCAGCATCCCTTGAAGAACTACTGCAAAGGTCAGCAGCACGGTGACCACGAGGACCCCGCGAAGGAAGTTAATCCGTTTATCCGGTGACATCAATCTGCTCGTGAGGATTTCCGTTCTGGATCGGCCTCTCGCCGGGATGAATTTTGCGCAATGCGTACATCCTCGTTTGAGTTTTTGCCCTTCTCGGTGGTTTCGCTGCGAGCCGCCATAATCCCGGGCACAAAGAATGCTCCTGGCAGGCTGGCAACCAGGGTGATCGTACGGACCAGGATAGCGAGTGTCAGGGCGGTGGGTGCTGTGATGCCGCCAACGCGGGTAAAAATAAACGCCAGCGAGACTTCCTGCAGGCCATATCCATTAATTGAAACCGGCAGCAGTGTAATGAAGTAAACCACGCTCCAAAGACCGGCGATTAACCAGAAAGGCATGGGTTCCCCCATCCCAACCAGGAGCACCTGCATGGAGACATATAGACACAGCATGTGCACCCAGGTGAATCCCAGTGCTTCGAACAGGGCGCGTGGGCGGCTCACCCATAGAGTGAGTGCCCTGAATATGCGTGAAAAAAACCCCTTAATCCATCTGCGCCACTTGTTCCAAAACGCCTCAAATCGTCCGATAAGCGCTAATGACGCGACAAGGGAAAGTGGTGGGGTCGAGCTGTTGTATGAGGATGGGCCAAAGGCAGCTCGGAATGCTGGGATGCCAAATGGCAGCGCCATGGCCATCCCAGCCATACCCACCAGCCGGTCGACCACCAGCGATGCGGTCGCGACCGCACTGTCGAAGCGTAGCTGTACTGCCCCGGCCAGTCGTACAACATCGCCTCCAATCGTGGTTGGCAAGAAATTGGAAGCGAAGAAGCCGGCAAAAGTGATCCGTGCAGTTTGCGAGAAGCGGATATCCAGGCCGGCTCCACGCAGCAGGACGTGCCATCGGGCGCATACCGCCATTCGAGAGATCATTACTACTCCCAGAGACAGCAGGAGCTGCCAGATGGTGATCTGGCGCAGCGCCAGTTGGATTTCAGCCCAACCTTGCTCCCTGAGCAGGTAAACCAACAAAGCCAGGGTGAGGAGTGTGCCTGCCAGCCGCAACCAGAACGCCTTTCTGGAGCTGGCATTCTTGGAAGCGGTCATTCCTCCCCTTCTAGCACCTTACCCGGCAGTTTATTCATTTCGGTGGGGACGATGACGCGGCGGATATTGTAGGTCGGCTTGCTTTGCGATTCGTGGTAGGTACGGACCAGCAGTTCAGCGATTAACCCCATCAGGATCGACTGGAATCCCAGGATAAAAAACATTGTGCTCATTTGAAACAGCGGAGAAGTGAGAACCGGGATGCCCCAGCCAAGCCGGCGAATTGCCAGGTATAGAAAAGTGATGCTACTAATCAACATCAACGTTATCCCGGCCCCTCCGAACAGGTAGATCGGTTTATTGGCATAGCTGATCAGGAACTTGACGGTGAACAGATCCAGGACTACTTTGAACGTCCGGGTCAATCCATACTTGGTTTTACCGAACTTACGTGCGTGGTGGTGAACCTTTACTTCAATCATTTTGGCGCCCACGCTGTGAGCATACGCAGGGATGAAACGATGCATTTCTCCGTACAGCCGGAAACCTGTGATGACTTCGCGCCGGTAGGCTTTCAGGGTGCAGCCATAGTCATGCAGGTGCACGCCGGTGACGGTGGAGATCAGCCAGTTGGCGGTCTGGGAGGGCAGTTTACGCGTCAGGAATGTATCCTGTCGATTTACACGCCAGCCGCTGACCACATCATAGCCTTCGTGAATTTTTTCAACCATCATGGGGATGTCCGCTGGATCGTTTTGCAGATCCGCATCCATCAGAACAATAATCCTTCCCGTAGAAAAATCGATGCCGGCTGCGATCGCTGCGGTCTGCCCAAAATTGCGCCGGAAGTCCACTACACGGACATGCTCCGGGTCGGTATCCGCCAAATCTTCTAACACATGAATGCTTTGGTCCTTGCTACCGTCATTGATATAAATTACTTCCCAAGTTAGATTGGGGTCAGATAGCGCCTGGCGAAGAGCCTGATGCAGCTCATGCAGGCTGTCTTCTTCATTGTAAACGGGAACGATGACTGACAGTTCCACGCGTTTCTCCTTGTAAGATAAAGATGTGCGCTCCGGTGAAAAAACTGGCGCACAATTCTCAATTTTACCCTGTAATTAATCTCTTCACAGGCGTGTTGTCCGGAGTCCGGAAAACTGGGCGATGTATGCTCACTTCTCTCCATTGGTGGGATTAAATTGCTGATATGCGGATTGCATTATCTGTGGATAGCCGGCGCAACTTATTTGCAGTTAATACGTATACATTACAGATCTGATGGCGAAGCATTCAAATGCATCATCGTCTGGTCAAGCCAGAAATAACAAAAATTGATATTGAAAGAGGAGAGCAGTGGTCATGAATTACGGTGAAGTACTATCACGTGCCTGGCAAATTATCTGGAAGCACAAAGTACTGTGGATCTTCGGCATCCTGGCGGGGTGTGGAAGCGCCGGCGGCGGAGGGGGGCGGGGGAATGTCAGCTACACTTTTGGCGGCAACGGTGATTTACCGCCTGGTGTAGAGAACTTTTTCCACCAATTCGAGAGGATACCAGACTGGCAAGTAGTCCTGATCCTGGCGTTTGGGGTTCTATTAGTCTTTCTAATCATCGTGCTGGCTGTCTTCCTATCAACGATGGGACGCATCGGCATGTACAGGGGCACCCAGCTGGCAGACCAGGGTGAGGCAAGGCTGACATTCGGTGATCTGTTCCGGGGTGGGCTTCCTTACTTCTGGCGGGTATTTTTCTTAAACCTGCTGGTGGGCCTGGTGATCTTTGCCCTCATTATCCTGATCATTGGCTTGGGAATCTTAGCCACGGTGGTCACCTTTGGGATATTTCTGATCTGCGCGATCCCATTAATCTGCCTGGCGGTCCCAATCGGGTGGCTGGTAGGCGTATGGATTGAGCAGGCAAATATCGCCATCGTAGTCGAAAACCTGGGCATTACCGCTGGCTTGAAGCGCGGCTGGCAGGTTTTCAGTGACAACCTGGGACCGATGATTGTGATGGGCCTCATCCTGATCATTGGGATTGGGCTGATTGGGGGGTTTATCATCGCTTTGCCGTTGTTCCTGATCGTCGTTCCAGCCCTGGTTGGAACTGCTGTCGGCAGCCAGACAGCTTTAAACAGCGGGTTAATCATCGCCGGATTATGTCTGGTAATCTATCTGCCAGTCCTGATCGTGCTCGGCGGGATCCTCATGGCTTATATCGAATCAGCCTGGACGCTCACATACCTGCGTCTTACCGGGAAACCGGCCGCGATCGAGCCGGTGGTTGAAGTGATCAGCTGATCGCACTGTCGGGAAGTTCTAACCAGATTAGCCCTGATAGACACGATCAGGGCTAATCTGTTCTCTATTCAATACATAACAAAATCTACAGCCTTGGGTTTCATCCGTAAATTGAGCTCG
>Ga0209253_10005455_pt1 | contig 11031 bp, 9 predicted proteins | sample FrelakmetBRP12BR_FD_187145 | JGI IMG/M metagenome (GOLD analysis project Ga0209253, IMG submission 187145) | Freshwater lake sediment microbial communities from the University of Notre Dame, USA, for methane emissions studies - BRP12 BR (SPAdes)... | ecosystem: Environmental > Aquatic >... | reverse complement strand
GGTAAAATCGCCGGTTTGTCCTGCCACACCTCTATCGTCCCGCGCCTTGCGAGATTAATGAACCTCACTGATAATCCGGCAATGCTGAAGTATGTGCTGGTATCCACCGCGACGCGGCGGCTACCCAATGAATCCTGAAATCTCCCTGTAGAGAAAGTCGCATGACTATGTGCAAATTGTGGCGCAGTATTTCCAATCGCTGGTTGTATCTGGCAGGCGCGCTGTTCGCCGGCGGCTTGATGGGGTTCGGCCTGTTCCTGCAATATGTCAAACATCAGGACCCCTGCCCATTGTGCATGGTGCAGCGCCTGGTGTTCATCGCGATTCTGGTGATATTCGCGCTCGCAGCGCTGCATGGCCCAAAACGTGTCGGGGAACGCATCTATGCAGTGCTGATCGCTTTGTCATCGCTTGCCGGTGTCGCTGTCGCTGGACGACATATCTGGATACAGAATCTGCCCAAAGACCAGGTTCCCGCCTGCGGCCCGGGGCTGGACTACATGCTGGAAACCATGCCGATGGCGAACGTATGGAAAGAGCTGATGCACGGTTCCGGCGAATGTGCGGCAAAGGGCTGGACCTTCCTCACGCTCGGCATCCCGGAATGGTCGTTGCTGTGTTATCTCGCACTGGGCGTGTGGGCGGTACTGATCTCTGTTAGGAAAAAATAGTTGGTCTCTAACTTACTCTAGCAATACCATCCAACTCTGTCCGCTGCTCGGGGATTCGCTATTGTTATGCTGTCACGCAAATTGTTTTTAACATTGTTCTGCACTCTGTTCTGTACTGGCGCCTTGGCGGAATCTGCAATCCTGACTGTCACACCGAATAATCTCCCGCTGGGGCGAGCGGCCGAAGTCCGCATGCAAGTGCCGGATGGAACGAAACACCAGTTCGTGCTGATGCCGGGCGGCCCCTACATCAAGCAGACCTTGCCATTGTCCTATCCTGTCCATGACATGGTGGCGCATCAGGGACATGGTTTGCTCGCCGCAGGTGAGCGTGGTTTGCTTATCGCAGAGGTAGCCACTTCAGGCGAAATTAAAATCTCAGGGAGCTATGCCACGCGCGGCAGAGCGTCTCGCATCGCCGTTGAGAACGATCATGCATGGCTGGTTGATGATGAAACAGAAGTTGTCATGCTGGATATAGCCGATCCGGCAAAACCCTCAGAGTTGGGTCGCTTTCGTGCCGATCAGGCGATAACGGACATCGCTGTGCAAGGGGGTTACGTTTTTCTGTTGCTCGGAAAAACTACAATTTCCGTGATCGATATGCGCTCGCCGCAAGCCCCGGTCGAGTTGTCCCGATTCGCTTTGGATGGCGAAGCAAAAAAAATAGCTGTGGCCGGCGACCATGTCTATGCGGCACAACCTGGTTATGGCCTGACGATTTTCGATTTTTCCGATAAAGCGCATCCGAAGCAAATCGGTCGCCATGCCCTGAACGGCGGCGCCACTGCGGTCTCAGTGCAGGACGGTGTGGCGCTGGTGGCGCGCACTGAACAGGGTATCACGCTGTTCGATGTGTCCGACCCCGCTCATGCCAGATGGCTGGGCAGTCACAGCCGGGTGGGGCGCGCAGCCGGGATCGCGGTGCATGACAGCAAGGCGTTGCTGTGGAATGACAGAGCCGAACTCATCAGCCTGGACTTGGCCAATCCCGAATTGCCCGCCATTGCGGCCTCGCATCCGGATATCGGCGCAGTTTCCGCGATCTGGCTGGATGAGCGCACCGTGCTTGCCGCCAGCGCAACCCTGCTGATGAATATCGATCTTTCCGCGACGCCGCCGCTGTTCTCCAATGAAAATCTTGATTCCGGGCAGGGTGTCAACTTCGGTGGCGAGCGCCGATTGTTCATCGCCGGTGACATTGCCTATGTGGCTGACTGGTTTTCCGGCTTGCATCTGTATGACATCAGCACGCCATCCCGCCCGCGTTTGTTATCCAGCTTTCATACGCCCGGTTCGGCCAAGGGCGTGGTGGTGCGCGACGGTCTTGCTTACGTCGCGGATGATGATCACGGCTTGCAGGTTGTCGATGTGCGCGACCCGCTGCACCCTTCCCATATCGCCAGCCTGGCAACGAATGGCTTGGCATACACACCCAAGCTGGCAGGCAATCTGCTTTATCTGGCTGGTCACCGCGGCGGGTTCCAGATCATCGACGTGAGTGATGCGACGCTTCCCAAACTGGTTGCCGATATTGCCACGCCGGGCAAAGCCTGGAGCCTCGAGGTTGCCGGCACCACGCTGTTCGTTGCCGATGATGCAGCAGGGGTGCTGGTGTTCGATGTCAGCGATACGAAGCATCCCCGGCAGACCGGTGTGTTCAATCCGGGCGGCGCCGCAGAAGATGTGGTGGTGCGCGGCGATACCGCGTATGCCGCTTTTTTTGACAAGGGCTTTTATGTGCTGGACATCAGCCATCCCGAACAACCCCGGCAGATCGGCCATACGAAGACGTCAGGCAATGCACGCGGCATCGTATTGAAGGATAACCTTGCCTATGTCGCCGACTGGTTCGCCGGCGTGCAGGTGATCGATGTCAGTGACAAGGCTGCTCCGGTCATCGTGGGTGTATACGATACCAGCGGGGCAGCTTGGGGAATCGCCATCAAGGGTGAGCATGCCTACATCGGTGACTGGTGGGGCGGATTCGCGGTGCTCGATATCATCGATCCGAAAAAGCCCGTTCTGGCGGATCGCTATCAGTCCAGAGGGAAAGTGTTGCAGATCGAGGCGCAGGGCAAGTTCGCCTATGCGGCAATGGAAAACGGCGGCGTGCAGCTATTCGATATCACCAACCCGCTCAATCCGACCTGGATCACCACGGTGGAAGTTGACGGAAATATCACGAGCCTGTTGCTGGAAGGCAAGGCGATATATGTCGGGGTTGGCATCGGCAAGGACAGCGGGCTGGTGATCATCGATGTGAGCGATCCCTTTCAGGCGCACCGCATCAGGCATATCGATGTCCTTGGCGGGATAAAGCGCATCAGGAGCGCTGCGGGCAGAGTGTATTTCAGCAACGACTATGGACTGGGAGCCATCGATGTCCGGGATCCGGAGCGAGCCAGGTCATGGTTCAAGCTTTCCACAGAAATAAATGATCTCTGGATAGAGGACGGACGTATCTTGCTTGCCACCTCACAGGGGATGGAAGTGCTCGATGAAAAGCTTGATTCGAAGCTGCGCTTCCAGACCGCGCATGCTGCCCGCATGATCCGTGCACGCGGTACTAAAATTTTCTTGTATGGTGCGCAACTGGGCTTGCGTGTGCTGGATATTTCCGGCGCAAAAATCAAAGCTGTGTCGTCATTCGATCCGGCTGAAACATGGTCTGACATGACAGCAGAGGGTGACGTGCTATATGCGGCCGGACCATCCGGCTCTCTGCTGGAGATGGATGTCGCCGATCCTGCCCGGCTCAGGATCAGAGGGATATATCCGCTGACCAGACTGGCGACCGGCATCAAGATCATCAACGGCATCGCGCTGCTTGCGGGCAACGACATCATCACTTCGGTGAAACTGTCACCGCCTGCTGCAGTGACACGGCGCGGCAAAAAGGAGATCCGGATGAAGCTGCCGAAAGAGATGCCGGCAGGGTCTTACCATGTGCTGGACATCGCGCCCAACGGCATCAGAAGCATCAGCCATAACATCCTGAATATCGACATGCCGCGCTACTCCAAGCCCGAGGTCACGCCGGAAGAGTTCCAGCAGTTGTTGCAGGAACAACGGAATAAATCCTCGCAAGGTGAGCCCGCCCGTTAACCGTCAGAGGATGCCTGGCAAACACGCCCCTGCATCAGTCATAGTCGAGATCCCTTTTCTCGAAAGGATGTGCGGGTTTTTTTCCTAGGATGCGGTGCAGCACCGAGTTCATCGAACAGGGGTCATTGTCGAATCCGCCGTGGGTCCGGGATGCGGATTCGGAGCCGGGTGTTCCTGAGTTGCCCGACTCGATCACGTCGCCGAAAGCGGCCTGCCGCAAGGCGGTTTCCTTTTTCATGAAATATTGCATGCCAAGCAGGGGCGTGCCGCGCTTGTCCTCGAAGGCATTGGCGACCAGCCACAGCAGCGAGCGGCCGTAAGGCCCTACGCTGTCATCCAGTTCCTGTTGTTCGTTCAGCAGATACAGCGTCGCCTGCGGGCAACGCCCGTCCTTGATCGCCGGTAGCGCAAACTGTTTAAACTCGTCGACGCGCACCGCGGGTGCGAAGAACTGCAGCGTCTTCAGTGTTATGCCCAGCGAGCACAGGTGCTCGACCGCGTGAGTAAACAGGATGCTGCCGGCGCTGTGAGCAACCACGTGCAACTCCCATTGCCGCCGGTCTGCCTCGTTCATCTGTGCGAGCGATTCGAGTGCAAATTTTTTCATCAGCTGGATCGCACCGATGCCGCGGCGATGATCCGAGGAGCGCCAAGCGTTCTCCTTCATCTCCGACCACATCGGCCCGCCTATCGGGGCGGCGGTGAGTTCAAGCATAAAGTCCCTGGCGTTCTTCATGCCATCCAGCAGTCCGCCGCCAGCACGCTTGTCGGCATTGGTGAACAGGTCGCCGAGAGCGCTGCCCAGTGTCTCCAGCGGACCGGTTTCCCACATGATATGCAGCGGATAGATCTCGTTGGCGAGACATTTGTCGCGGAACGCGATCGCACGCTTCGCGGCATCGGCTTCGTTGTTGAGCCCGCCATGCAGATAAAGCATCACGCGCTTTTTCTTCCAGCCGCGCTGTTTGGCGGTTTGCGGGATGGACTCGCTGAACAGGCGGCGCAGATCTTGTTCGCTGGTCCAGTAGTCTCCGGTTTGCGACAGCTCACCGTTGTTGCCGACATCCACAATGTACGGTCTGACTTCGGCGATCGGGATCTGGCGGCGGCTGCGGAAACGCCCGGCACTGCTGTCGGCTGCTAGCTCTTCGCTTTCCCACAGGTCGGTCGCGAGCGGCACACCCAGTTGCGCAACCCACAGGTCGGTGGCATGCAGCATGAAGTCCTCGTAGGGCAGCAGTGCAAAGCCGTTGTTGCCCCACTTCTTGCCCCAGGAGTTCTGCACGATGAAACCTTCGCGGCCGTAACCGACCAATGCGATAGCGTGCCCGGATTCGGCCCGGCCGCGGCGTTCGATGACAGGCAAAGTGTGGGAGCCGAGTTTGACCTTGAGCTTGCCCGGATCATCCCAGCCATCGTGGACCATCATCGTGCAGTACACTGCGCCGGTCTCGTTCAGCGCGGCATGTACATCGCGCACTTCCCTGTGCTTGATGCGGTAGTAGGCGCCGCAAGGTATGGCCAGTGCCGCCTTGCCGATCGCAGTGTCGAAATGACCGCGACCCTGCAATGTGTCGGGCCACTGCTTGCGCTCGCACACGCCGTGCCCGGCCCAACCTTTCATCGCGCCGCGTGCCGAGGATCCGGAATAGTTCTCGCCGGGCCATTCGTCGTGGCAGCGCGCCATCTCGTACAGCATGCGCGGGCTGGCGATGCGCTTTACGCCGCGTCGCGCGAGCAACAGATTGATCGTGGCGGATAGAGCGAAGCCGGTGCATGCGCCTTCGCTGCCCTGGTCGAGGATGATGGGCGCATCTGCTCTGTTGTCGACCGTGTCGGGCAGCGCGATCAGTGACGGCTGATAAGCCCAGTCGCGCAGATCGATGCGGTCCGGGAATGCATCCAGAGTGCGTTTTCCGGAAAGAACAGAACGTTTGCTGGTCATGATCAGCTCCTTTTATAGAACATCGTCAAATCGTGCAGCTACGCCAATAAGGCTGACCTGGTTATACGCTCAAGTCACGGAAATAATCGCGGAGTTTATCGGCTTGCCTGATCCCGGCTGCTATCCACCGACTTCCTGTTTTTCCACCACCAGGCAGCCATTCCCGATATCGCTGTGCCCAAACCACCGAACAGCCATTTCCAATATTTTTCAAAGAAATTATCGAACAACCACCACCAGGTCACTTCGACCTTGATCTCCTTGTCGAGCGTCGTGATGGTTTTGGGCGGGCTGATCTCGGGCGGCAACACCACCTGCAGGCGCAGATGCAGAACCAGGTTGTCACCGGGCACCAACGGAGTGACATCCCAGCTCCAAGTGGTGCGCTGTGTCGGGCTGACCGGCTGTTCTTCCGAACCTTCCGGCACCGGCTTGATTTCAAATTCCGGACCGCTTAACGTGGCGCGCATTCTTGGGCTCCAGGTGGTTACACCCGATTCGACACGTGCCGCATCCCTGGGAACGGCTTGCTTCAAGGCCTCCGATAACTGCGCGGTGGTCGTGCTCGGATCCAGCCAGAAATGCATGGTCACCGGCTTTGCGACCTTGATTGGCGATGGTGGATTGAAGGCGTAAGAAGCGCTGCTGAGGCTGTTGAGGTAATCGTCGATGCGCTGGGCTTGCGCTTGCGGATCATGTACAGCTGATGCGGCGGGTGATCCGGCAGCGCCTGGAATCGGTTTGGCCGCAGCCGGCGCGGGCGGGTGCGGTGAGCCGTTAGCCTTTGCCATTTTTTTGGTTTTCGGTCTGCCATCGGGCTTGGAGCCAGCCTCGGCCGCTTGGAGTCTGAGCAGTTCTAACCGTTTGATCAACTCATCTTCATATGCCTGGTCGCGGTCAGCACTGGTACTAGGGGCATGCGCAGGCGCGGGCATAGCCTCGGGAGCAGGCGCGGGTGCAGGCATAGCCGCGGGAGCTGGTGGTTCAGCGGACTTTTCGGTAGAGATAGGTGCAGAGTCGGGAGGCGCTACCGGTTTGGCCACACAAGCCGACAAAGCCAGGACTGAAATTAGCAGAGCTGCAAGCAATGCAACTTCAAGATTTCTTGACATGACAATCTCCCCATAAGGTCGGTGACATGCAGCCGAGATTGAAATCTTCCCCTTTTGGGCGCAGCCCTGCAACAACTAATTTAATATTTCAATGATGCGCCGTTTGCCGGCGCATCCAGGCTCAGTGTTAACTCTCCCGACTCCTCAGCCAAACTACTATCCCGGCAATGACTATGACCAGGCCAAGCAGCCAAAGCCAGTACTGTTCCAGGAAACCCGGTTCGGCAACCGGGGCGGGCGGGGGAACCGGAGCTGGAGCGGCGGGCTTGGGCGGTTCAACCGGCGGCGCAGCTGCAGGTTCCACAGCCGCGACAGGAGCCGGGGCGGGTGGTGCAACTTTGGCTGGCGCGGGTTTGTGTGTGACCGCCTTCTTCTTCGGCTTCTGAACTATCGGCTTGGGTGCCAGTTCCACAACGGCCACAGGCGCTGCCGGCTGCTCGACGATGACTACCGGAGCGGGTGCAGGCTCAGTTGCAGGTTCGGGTACAACCTGAGGCGCAACTGGCGCTTCGGCAACTGCCACCACCGGGGCCGGTTCGGCAACAGGAACCACTTCCGGACTGGTCGAACAAGCCGATAAGGCCAAGGCTGAAAGCAGCAGAACCAGGGGTGCGACAACATTGAGTGTTCTTGGCATGGCGTTCTCCAGAAATTCGGTTGATGACATCAGGTCGGAACGGAATCTTCCCACAGTCGGCATCCCCCCGCAAACTGTAAGTGCCATTTTGCAGGGAGCAACAAGTGCAGTCCGTCATGCGCCGCCACACTGTCGTACAATCCTGCCCGTGCATATCCAACCTTTTACCGCTCTCACCCCCGATGCCGTGCTGGACGCGCTGGACAGCATCGGATTGCGCGGCGATGGCCGCCTGCTGGCGCTCAACAGCTATGAGAACCGTGTCTACCAGGCAGGCATGGAAGATGATTTGCCCCTTATCGCCAAGTTCTATCGCCCCGAGCGCTGGTCCGATGCCGAGATTCTGGAAGAGCACGAGTTTGTCGCAACACTGGCTGAGCGCGAAATTCCGGTCGTGCCCGCACAGGAAATCAACGGCCACACGCTACACCTGTTCAACGGTTTCCGTTTTTCGGTGTTTGCCAAACAGGGCGGACGTGCCCCGGAGCTGGATAGCAGAGACACACTGGAATGGATGGGACGTTTCATCGGGCGCATCCATGCCGTCGGTGCGCTGGAGGCTTACCGGCATCGTCCCACGCTCGACATCCAGAGCTTCGGTGTGGAGACTAGTGCATATTTGCTGGAACATGAGTTCATTCCGGCAGAGTTGGCCGAAGTCTACCGCGGCGTAGTTGCGCAGGCATTGGATGGCATACGGCGTTGTTACGAACGTGCCGGTTTTGATCATACAGGGGCGGGGAAGAAATTGCGTCTGCATGGTGACTGCCATGTCGGCAACGTGCTATGGACCGATACGGGTCCGCACTTCGTGGATTTCGACGACAGCCGCATGGGACCGGCGATACAGGACCTGTGGATGCTGCTGTCCGGCGAGCGCGCCGACATGACGCGGCAGTTCTCCGATCTGCTGGCGGGCTACGAAGATTTTTACGACTTCGATCCGCGCGAACTGCATCTGCTCGAAGCGCTGCGCACTTTGCGCCTGATCCATTACGCAGCTTGGATCGCGCGGCGCTGGGATGATCCGGCATTTCCCGTTGCCTTCCCCTGGTTCAACACCCAGCGCTACTGGCAAGACCGCATCCTGGAATTGCGCGAACAGATTGCACTGATGGATGAGCCACCACTGATGGTTTAGGAGAGCAAAATTCCAATCGATACCGAAACTATTATCGCCGCCACGCAACTCTGGCTGGAAAAAGCCGTCATCGGCCTGAACCTGTGTCCGTTCGCCAAGGCCGTGCACGCCAAAAAACAGATACGCTATGCGGTCAGCGCGGCGACCACACCGGAGGCTTTGCTGGAAGATCTGATGAATGAATTGCACACGCTGCAGGATGCCGATCCCGAGAAGATCGACACCACGCTGCTGATCCATCCTTATGTGTTCACCGACTTTCTCGACTTCAATGATTTTCTGGATACGGTCGATATCGCCGTGGCGGAGCCGGAGTTCAATGATGCATTTCAGGTCGCCAGCCTGCATCCGCAGTATCAATTTGCCGGCACCGCGCCGGACGACATCGAGAATTACACCAATCGATCACCTTACCCCACACTGCATCTGTTGCGCGAAGCAAGCGTGGATCGCGCCGTGGATGCCTTTCCGGATGCGGACCAGATCGTCGATAACAATGTCGAGACGATGAAAAAGCTGGGACACGAGGGTTGGAAACGGTTGGGGCTGGATGTGTTGTAGGTTCAAATCGGCCATCCATGAGCAGCGTCCCATATCTATCGTTGAATCAGCACCAACCCTGATTTTGTCGACATAAATGCAAAATAATTGCATTTATTGAATGTTTGGTGCTAGGATTGCCAAAGATTGTCGACAATCAGGGCAAATGCAATGTTGACCAACACTCCCAAACAAGACACGCTGGCGGACATCGCCACGCACCGCCTGGCACACAGCATCGTCACCGGCGAGCTGGAGCAAGGACAGAAACTGAACGAAGCGGAACTGGCCGAGCGCTTCGGCATGGGCAGGGGGCCATTGCGTGAAGCCTTGCGGCATCTTGAAGGGATGCGTTTGGTAACCCGCATTCCCAACGCCGGTGCGCGGGTGGTGGTGCTGGATCGCAAGACCCTGTCCAATCTCTATGCGGTGCGCGAAGCGCTGGAAGGCATGGCGTGCCGTATCGCCGCGACCGAGATGACGGATGAGGAGATCGCGCAATTGAGCAAACTGCTCGACCGTCACGAAGCACAGATCAAGAAGCAAGGCGGCAAGGTGTATGCGCAAAGCGAGGGCGACCTCGATTTTCATTTTCAGATCGTGCGCGGCAGCCGCAATCAGATGCTGATGGACCTGCTCGGCAGCGAACAATATCAATTGCTGCGCATGTGCCGTTACCGTACCAGCCGCAACGCAGAGCGCACCGGCCCGGCACTGCAGCAACACCGCCAGATCGTGGCGGCTTTGGCACAACGCGACGGAGAACTGGCCGAAATGCTGATGCGCCGCCACATTCAGGGTGCATGGCAAAGCATCAGCGAAATGATCGAACAAGAGGAGTCCGCCGCATGAACAATACCCCTGGCAACAAACTGCGCAGAGCAGTCGAACAGAATCACCCCTTGCAGGTGGTTGGCGCGGTGACGGCCTACTGCGCCATCCTCGCGCAGAAGAGCGGGCACAAGGCGCTGTATCTTTCCGGCGGCGGCGTGGCGGCTTCCTCGCTCGGTATTCCCGATCTCGGCATCACCACGCTGCATGACGTATGCGAGGACACGCGCCGCATCACTGCAGCGAGTGACCTGCCGCTGCTGGTGGACATCGACACCGGATGGGGCGGCGCCTTCAACATTGCGCGCGCCACGCGCGAGATCGCGCAAGCCGGCGCGGCAGGTTTTCACATCGAGGACCAGGTGATGCAGAAGCGCTGCGGCCATCGCCCCAACAAGGCCATCGTCAGCCAGGGCGAGATGGCGGATCGCGTCAAGGCGGCAGTGGATGCCCGCACCGACGCGAGCTTCGTCATCATGGCACGCACCGATGCGCTGGCGGTTGAAGGCATGCAGTCGGCTATCGATCGCGCACAAGCCTGTGTAGAGGCCGGTGCCGACATGATCTTTCCCGAGGCGATGACCACGCTGGAGCAATACACCGAATTCACCCGCACGGTAAAAGTGCCGGTGCTGGCAAATATCACCGAGTTCGGCGCGACACCGCTATACACCACCGAGCAACTGGCGGGCGTGGGCATCAAGCTGGTGCTGTATCCACTGTCAGCTTTCCGCGCGATGAGCAAGGCCGCGCTGAACGTCTATCAGCACATCCTCGCCGACGGTACGCAACAAAAGGTCCTCGCCGACATGCAGCCGCGCATGGAGCTATACGACTATCTCGGTTATCACGCCTACGAACAGCAATTGGATCGTCTGTTCGCCGAAAAGGGCAGCGATTAATCAATCTTCACTCAGGGAGAAAGACATGGCAGAAGAAAGCGTATTACCGAAACCGAAAAAATCCGTCGCGCTTTCCGGCACGGTCGCCGGCAACACGGCGGTCTGTACCGTCGGGCGCACCGGCAACGATCTGCACTATCGCGG
>Ga0209253_10005454_pt1 | contig 11032 bp, 9 predicted proteins | sample FrelakmetBRP12BR_FD_187145 | JGI IMG/M metagenome (GOLD analysis project Ga0209253, IMG submission 187145) | Freshwater lake sediment microbial communities from the University of Notre Dame, USA, for methane emissions studies - BRP12 BR (SPAdes)... | ecosystem: Environmental > Aquatic >... | reverse complement strand
TCTTTAAAACCCTCAAGAGATTACGAGCAAGGCAGGCTCTGGCTATCTTTTCGACCACTGGCCAGGCGGTCTTGGTCAGAACATCTTCCGGCTGAAAACTCGGATATACTTTCTCTTTTTTTGCGATCTGGAGGATCGACCGTACAAACGAACCAAATCCGAGCGGCGATTCCTGGGATAGGAAGGCCTCAACGACAGTAATGAGTTTATCAGGCAATACGTCGAGTTCGATAACATCTTGGACAGGGACAGCAGGAGCTTCCCAAACTTCTGATATGCGAAAATCCAGCTTCGTCCCGCTCTCCAAGCTTATCCATCGTTCCCCGGACCTAAAGGCCGAGCCAACTGTCAGGGTGGGCAATCGAGCTGGCAATAAAATGCAGCGACGGTGCATCGGGCTCTCTCCGTTAGCCAGCCAGATTAATTCTCCTCTCTCTGTGAGAAGGTAAGTGGCATGGTTGACAACTGCGAGGACCTTCCCCCCTCGGCCTTGCGTCAGCATGTCTCGGGCAGCCTTACCCATGATTGGAACATGCCTGGCAAAAAAGGTCACCTTGGATCTCAATCAAATGAGGCAGGAATTGGGGCAGGCCTGAGGCCTGCCCCAATTATTTATTATGGATATTCTGTTATTTCGGACTGCCGACCACGCCCTTGACAAACCAGTCAACCGAGCTCATCGCATCGGCAGACAGGACTTCACCGGCAGGCACGCGCACCTTGCCATCCTGGTCTACCACCGGTCCCGTGAATACAACCAACGTACCGGCCTCGATCTCGGCTTTCTTCTGCATGACCAGGTCCTGTACATCCTGCGGGACCTTGGGGCCAAAGGGGGCGATTGCCATGCAACCATCCGCCATGCCGCACCGCAGGAAGATCGGCTGCCAGGTACCATCGATTACAGTGGAGGCCAGCCAGGTTAATTTTCCACCCAAAGTGAAGCCTGTTCCGGAGATCCAATACTGGGGGGCAAATTGCTGCGCAGCCAGGTTCTGGAAACCAATCGAGTAAACACCCCGCGATTCAGCGGTCGAGATGATTGTTGCCGGCGAATCGACGTGCATGCTGATCACATCTGCACCCTGGTTGATCAGCGAATTTGTTGTGTCGGCATCTTTGGCAGCATCGCCCCAGGCAAAGGTGTAGGCAACGAAAGTTTGCGCATCGGGATTAACTGATTGGACACCCAGCTCGAAAGCGTTGATAAACACCAGGGTCCAGGCTAGCGGGAAAGCGGCTACAAAGCCGATTTTATTGGTGGTCGTCATCTTGCCAGCCGCGACACCCATCAGGTACCAGCCATCTGGAGGATTGCCAAAGAAGTTGGCGAAGTTGGCACTCATCTCCCAACCACCGGCATGTTCGAAGATCACATCCGGGTGAGTCTTTGACAACTCCAATGCCGGATACTGATGGTTGAAGGCGGTGGCGATGATCATCTTGGCACCCTGTGAGATCATATTTTCCATTGTCGAGGTCGCTCCAGCTTCATCGGGGACATTCTCAGCCTCAATAATTTTAACGCAGTCTATGTTATTCTTGATCGCCACCACGGCTTCATGCATGGCCTGGTTGTAACCAGCGTCCGTGATTGGGCCGCCATATGTGGCGCCGATGATCAAGCATGGGGGAGTCTCTGTTGGGGCCGCGGTAGGAGGAACTGCAGTGGGAAGTAGCACAGGCACCTGCTCTTCGGTGGGGGCAGGAGGTGCCACTGGAGCGGTTGTCGCAGCTGGCCCGCAGGCTGAAAGCAGAACGAGAGCACAGACTACGACCGAAAACAATACGAACAACTTATTTTTCATTTCATCTTCTCCTTATCTATGAGTTGAGGGTTGGAAACAGGTATACGATAGGGGTTTGACTCGATTGAAAAGAACCTCCTTTCCCTGCAAGGATTTCTTATTCACTGCCCTGATAGACTCTCCCCAGACTGGCCGGAGCGGAATGCTTGCGATTCCCACCCCAGGCAATCAACACGACCAGCGTCAGGATGTAAGGGATGGTGTCCAACAAGAATGGAGAGACTTTTACTCCACTGGATTGCAGCAAGAGTTGGAAAGCGACCGCTCCGCTGAATACCAGGGCACCGACAATCGCACGCAGGGGGTGCCACTTCGAGAAGATCACCAATGCAACCGCGATAAAGCCGCGCCCGGCGGTCATATATTCCGTCCAGTTCATGGTATAGGCGATCGAAAGGTGAGCTGCTCCCAATCCAACCAGCATTCCCCCCACGAATAGCGCCTGGTAACGGATCAGGTGCGGATTGCGACCGGATGCAAACGCCGTATCCGCGTTCTCCCCCACCGCCCGAACACCCAGCCCCCAACGGGTGCGATAGAGTAGCCACCAGACTAGAATAGCCACCGGGATAACCAGATAGATCAGGATATCAAACTTGAAGAGGGATGTGTACAAGAGCGGCAGGTTCTTCAAACCCGGCAGTAGAAACCTGGTCAGGCTGTGGATCTTATCTCCAACGAATGATTTTCCGATCAGTGCGCTCAAGCCAAAACCGAAGAACATCAAGGCCAGGCCGCTTGCCAACTGGTTGGCTTTACGGGTGATGACCAGATAGCCAAGGATCATATTCATCAGGCCACCCGCCAGAATGGAAACCAGGATTCCAAGATACGGATTCCCCGAAAGATAAGTCACGGCAAAACCAGACGAGGCACTCACCAGTAGCACCCCCTCCAGGCCGAGGTTGACGATGCCGGCCCGTTCGTCGATGACCTCCCCAAGGGTCGTGTAAAGCAGGGATGTCCCGGAAAAAATGGCGCTTGATAGGACGCCGAGTATGGAAAGCAGGGTCATGGCGTTTTTCCTTTGAAAAATGACGGACGTGCCAGGACTATGAACAAAGTAAAGGCTAATAAGATGTTGATGACTGCGTAAGGCAGGTCACGCGTCAATTGAAGCAGGTTGCCGCCGGTGGTGATGACCGCCACTACGAACGACATCAGAATGATCCCAAGGGGCTCTCCTCCCGCCAGCCAGCAGATCATGAAACCCATGAAGCCCAGGCTCATCGAAAAGTTAAGAAATAGCGTTCCGTAGAACCCGGAGACCTGCACCATGCCTGCCAGGCCGGCAATGGCTCCACCGATGCACATGATGACCACCAGGTATTTACTAAGCGGGAGTCCGTTCCGTTTCGCAGCCTGTGGATTGCTTCCGATGGCACGCATTTCCAGCCCCCAGCGGGTATATTTCATAACCAGCCAGAAAATGATCAGCAATATCAACCCGAAGATCAGTCCAAGGTGGATGCGCGTGCCGAAAAAGGATGGCAACTTCGCCGCCGCAACAAAATTGGCAGTCTTGACTGTATCCATCGGCGAATGCCAGAAGCCAAAAATGAGGAAGCCAATGATTTTCGGGGCAACCGAGTTCAACAAAAGGGTGGTGATGGTTTCATTTACCAGTCCTATGGATTTAAGATAACCAGGAATGAACGCCCATAAGGCTCCACCCAGCATACCCAGTAGGACCATCAAGGGCAGCAGAAACCAGCCCGGCAGATTCGAAAAGGTGAGTGCTCCAAATGTGGCGAAGGCTGCCCCAATATACAATTGGCCTTCCCCGCCCACATTGATCAAGCCTACCCGTGACGGTAAAGCCACTGCCAGGGCGGTGATCAACATCGGGATCATGGCTACAATGACCTCTGAAAAGCCATAGCTGCTGCCAAGCGTCGATGTGAAAATATCCTTATAAGATTGGATCGGATCTTTCCCTGAGATCAGTAGGATCAGCCCGAACATCAGCAATGCGAACAGGATCATTAGCAAATAACGCACAGTTGACTGTATTGCCTTGTATTGAAACACGGGGAAATGGGTGACTGTCTCAGTTGGTTGCGACATTTCGGACCTCGGAGCCGGTCATCAAGTGCCCGACTTCATAGATGGATGTATCTTCTGGTTTGAAGGAGCCTGCTATCCCACCCGCATAGAGAACGATCAGTCGGTTACTTAGGCTGAATAATTCCTCCAGATCCTCCGAAATTAGCAGAATGCCGGCACCGTTGTCGCGCGCCCTCACCAGGGCCTGGCGCGCCGCGATTGTGCTCAGCACATCCAGGCCGCGTGTCAAGTAGGATGCAATGATCAGGCGCGGCTCCTGGGCCATCTCCCGCACGATGACCATGCGTTGCAGGTTGCCCCCCGATAATGATCGGGCCGGCACAAAAAGGGGGAAAGTGAACTCCAAAGCCTGCATCGTCCGTTCCGTATCCACTTTTACAGCCTTCCAGTTCATCCGCAGACCTCCGGATCGGGCATATTTCCAGGTCCGCGTAAGTGCCATGTTTTGCAACACGGTCATATATGGTGCGATTGCCATGGATAACGGGTTTTCAGGGATGAAGCCAACCCCACTCCTGCGTACCTGCTGGATGGATAGGTTGGTGGAGTCTCTGCCGAAAAGGAATTTCCTGCCCCCGGCACATTTGATCATCCCCAGCGCAAGATCCCCAAGCTCCTTCTGGCCGTTTCCGGATACGCCTGCGACACCAACGATCTCGCCGGGATGCACTTTCAAGTCAATCGCTTTTAAACTGGCCTGAGCACCTTCTCCGTGAGTTTCAGCTCCACACAGTTCCAGGAGAGGAGCACCTGGTTTTTCAAAACTGGTCCTATGGCCGGTCTCCAAACCAGGGTTTTTTTTCTCGAACATCAACGCCACCAACTTCTCCTCGCTGGCTTCCCCTTTCAGCATGGTTCCAGCCATGCGGCCACCACGCAGTACGGTGATCCGGTCTGCACACTCCAGCACCTCTTTCATTTTGTGAGTGATCAGTACAATGGCAAATCCATCCTTGCGTAGGTTGTCCAGCACCTTGAAGAGCGCTTCCACTTCATGTGGGGCAAGCACCCGGGTTGGCTCATCCAGGATCAAGACGCGTGCCTCGGCCAGCAGCAATTTTAAGATCTCAACCTTTTGCTGTTCACCGATGGAGAGTTGGGAAACCATGGCATGCGGATCCACTTGAAGATCATAACGTCTGGAGACCGCCAGAATACGTTCGTTGATTTTATTGATGTTTAGCACAGCCGGAAGGTCTGGAAGGAACAAGGCGATATTTTCAGCCACGCTCAAGGCAGGTATCAAGGTAAAATCCTGAAAGACCATTCCGATCTTGTGGGCGCGCGCATCGTGGGGGGAATGAAGGCTGACTGCTTTCCCCTTGACAAGGATCTCACCCTTATCGCAACGATAAAAACCGTAAAGAATCTTCATTAAGGTGCTTTTACCGGCGCCGTTTTCTCCCAGGAGCGCATGGATCTCTGAGGTGTGGATATCCAGGTCAAGCCGGTCGTTCGCAAGAACGCCCGGAAATGTTTTTGTGATCCCGCGCATCGAGACGATTGGTTTTATGTCTGGTTGAGCAGCAGTTCTGCTTGGCATGAATCTTCCTCGAAGAAATGGAATCAATTGGCAGAATTGGCAGAACGATGGAACACGATCAGCCAGCTACATCATACAAAAAACCGGCAGTCATGTTAAGCGTAAAAAACAAGGGTATCCGAAGGTTATCTGATGGGTGGTAAATACGTGCAATGACCCCGTATTTTCTACGGGGTCGAGGGAAGGCGGTTATCTGGGTGTTATACTGTCGGGATTATTCGATCAGGCCATTCTGACGTGCATACCGCACCAGTTCCACTCGGCTGTGCAGACCCAGTTTGTCAGAAATATTGGCACGGTGGCCCTCCACCGTGCGTATGCTGATTTTCAACTCCTGCCCAATTTGCCGGTTGGTATATCCCTCAACAATAAGCCTAAGCACTTCCGTTTCGCGCCGCGTTAGTGGTTCGCTCTGATTTTCCGGTTTTATCTGCGAATGTGGGGATTCCTGGATCAAACCTCGTAACATGGATGGATCTACATATAGATCGCCGCGCAGGATGACCCGGATGGCAGAGATCAGTTCTGATTCCGCAGCCCGTTTGAGGATATATCCGGCTGCTCCAGCCTTGATCGCTTCCTTCAACAAGGCTTCATCCTCATGCAGGGTCAGGATAAGGATCTTCAAGTCCGGAAACCGGGGTTTGATCTTGCGGGTGACAGAAATTCCATCCAGATCAGGCATGCTCAGGTCAAGGATTAGCACCTCCGGGAGCTTTTTTTCGACCAACTCAATCGCTTCATACCCGCCGGCTGCTTCGCCGATGAGATCGAACGCAGCCTCTTCTGCGAGCAGAGCCCGCAGTCCCGCCCGCACGATCGCATGATCATCCGCGATCAATACTCTAGTCATTGCAGGGTACCTCTGCCCTCACAGTCGTGCCCTTCCCGGGAGAACTCTCGATCGTAAAAGTACCTCCCAGCATTTCGATCCGTTCACGCATGCCAAACAATCCCAGATGCTCCTCGAGGCCGGGCGAATTATCCAGGAAGCCGATTCCATCATCTTCGGTGATGGCAACGACATGCTGGTTATGCAGGCTGACCAGAACATCCACATGGCTGGCATGGGCATGCAGGACCACATTGGTCAACGATTCCTGGATGATGCGAAAAAGTGCTGTTTCCATATCGATGCTCAGGCGTCTGTCTTCCATCCCAACTGCTTCAAAATCAACCGGGATATCGTATTGCCGGTTGAATTCAGTAATATATTGTCGTAGCGTGGTTACCAGGCCAAGATGGTCCAGGCTTGCCGGGCGTAGATTGACGGCCAGCTTGTGCAGATTTTCCTGGATCGTGTTGGCGGTGTTCTTTAATTCATTGATCCTCTGGCGGAGTGCCTCCGGCTGATCCACACTGTGATCCAGCAATCCAAGTTGGACAGTTAAGGCGGTCAGAAGTTGGCCGGATTCGTCGTGCAGTTCTCGGGAAAGGTTTAGCCGCTCTTCTTCCTGCGCCTTCATCAGGCGTTGGGAAAGCCCGTGCAATTGTCGGTTGTTCCTGCGGATCTCATCCAGGAGCAAGGAATTCTGGATGGCTACGGCCGCCAGGTTGGCGTATGATTGCATGAGCACTTGATTATCCTTCGTGAAATAATCCTTCCGTTTGCTGAGCAGGCGCAGCGTTCCGATCAACCGGTTGCTGAAAAGAAGTGGGAATACAGCATAGGATGAGAAAGGGGTTTGCGCGCTTGGTCTCGCAAAGGAAGGATCACCTAACGCTCTTACAACCGGCTGGGCTGCATCTGTTGGGGGATCATAAGCCACCAATTGCGCCTTCAGTCCAATGACCCGTTCCGGAGTAACTCCGTAAACAGTGGCAATTGTTGACCTTGCCTCCTCCCCGGTCTCTATCCATGCAACCTCCAACCCCATGCGTGTGACAGCCAGCTGGCAAATCGTCTGAAAAATGCTTGTGATCTCGAAACTATCCAAAAATGTCTTGGAAGAATCATTCAAAATGGCAAGGTCTGCCACCCGTTGCTGGAGCGAGTCGGTCGCCTTCCTCCGTTCAATCGTCGCGGCTGCCAGGATGAGTGCTGTCAAAGCCACAACCGCCATGAAGGTTTGCAGGAGAACCAGGCTATCGTTCTTTGACTCGAGTGAGAATGGGCCCATCCCTTGTGAAGTACCCCAGATTGCGATCCCCGAAACGAGGAAAATCGCGAAAGTCGCGCCGCGCGGGCCAAATCGAAGTGCCGCCCAGATCACGAAAGGAAAGATGACATAGATCATCGCCTGGTGGAATACCCCACTGAGAGGCAGACTACTGAAAACAAACCAGGTGACGACTGCTAATAGAATCAGGAGAATGCCAGCTTCCAGGGATAGTCGCTTGTTTAGACGAACTGATGAGAGTGAGATCCATGTAAGCAACACCGGAGCAACCACTAAAGCTCCAAGCAGGTCACCTATCCACCAGGTAATCCAGATTGCCCAAAAGCTTTGCCAGGCCCCATTCCCGGTTAGCATCAGGGTTGTCGTTCCGATACTGGCACCAATGGTTGTACACACGAGTGAGACCAACACCAAGCCGACGACATCCTGAATACGGTCAATTTCAATGTGAAAGCCGACAAACTTTTTCAGGAAGAGTGCCAATGCTAGCACTTCGAGCGTGTTCCCGATTGTTATCCCCAAGGCCAGGGTAAAAGGTGCCCCAGTCAGCAGAGAGCCGATAAATACTCCCAGGCTGATCCCGGGCCACAGTCGATATCCAAAAATAAGTAGGGCAGCCAGGCCTATCCCCGTCGGCGGCCAGACCGGTGAAGTGTTGGCCTGCACGTATGCCATCTTTAAACCTACCCTGGCTGCCAGGTGATAAACAATAGCCAATACCAGAATTCCAGCCAGGTAGAGTGCTAGTTTTTTTATTTGTAACAAATGGGATGTATTGGCTTTAGTCATTACCGGAAAAGAAACCTGAATTGGTTTTTCACTTCTACCAACTGATTATATACGATACTATCGAGGCAGATATATCCGCTTTGCGTGACGGGCTGGCAGCAGCAGCCACCCACAGCCTCCCCGCTTGTCCCCGCCTGTCCCGGTTTTCTCGGGGTACTTCGGGGGGTGGAGAGCCGCAGGCAGCCCCGGCGCCTGCCGGTCATCGCGAAGCACGTGTACCCGAAAGGGTATCCTGTCAGGAGACTGTCGGCTTTATGGCTACTACCCTGCTTTTCAGCATTGACGACAACGGACAGCCAACTTACAAAGCAAAGGCGGACAGTATGCTATATCTTGCTTGCAAATATGGCCCGAAGTATTGCCAAGCCTGGGGATTGACCCCACCAACCTCACCTGTGCCTGCCTGCGCCAGTACTGCAGGTACAGGTGCAGCGCAGGTGCAGGCAAGCCAGGCCCCAACTCGGATAATTTGCAGGTGCTTGCCTTCATGGGCAAGAAATGCCCCCGTTTACACCACCTGCCTTCCACACGAAGTGGGGTACCCCGAAGGGGCGCAAGGTGATCGAACTGACAAAGAAAAGACATTTCAATAATTCACCTTTAGCCGCCTGGGCAGCAGCCGAGGCGGCTTTTTATATTTGGATATAATCGGTATGATTAATCCTTTCTACCCAAAATTGCGACCTGCCACAGCATTACGGGGCAGCGGCTCCACCGGTCAGGCTGGAGCAGTAAGGTTATACCGTGGCTTGCGATGTTTACCTGAGCGTACTGTCGTGATACCGTTGCATTGTGTAGTACTCTACTATATACTATCCCCATCACATTTCTCACAGGAGAATATATGACTAACCAGTTCACAGCAATCTCATGGAATTGCCGTCGGGCTAAAGCTGACAGTCAGGTTTGGGATTATCTTCTTGAGCTTAATCCCGATATAGCACTTCTCCAAGAGGTTGTAACCATACCACCAAAGGTGCTTGACCAGTTTGCATCCTACCAACAGCGACCGGCATTTAATAGTGGTGCTCTTCAAAAATTTAGTACAGCCATACTGGTTCGTGGCCAAGTAGGTAATCCAATTGACCTGTCTGGTCTTGCCCCATGGGTGGATGTCGAACTCGAAAGGTTTCCAGGGAACTTGATCTGCCGCGAACTGATCCTAGAAAAAGGACTAACGATTAAGTCAATCTCAGTGTACAATCCTGCTTACGGTATCGATCTGAAACAGCTAGAGGGTATTGATATTAGCGGTGTGCGGCTAAAACAGAATTCTGGTCTTTGGATAGAAGATATTCTTTGGGCAAGCCTCAAGTTTCACCAATTGAGCCCGATGGATTCTTGGATTATCGCGGGCGATTTTAACATGTCAGAGACTTTCGATCACCCACATCCCCGAGGAAATCGAGAGTACCTGGATCGGATGGCTGGTATTGGTTTGACTGAATGTCTTCGAAAATCTAAAGGAGCACTCACACCTACATTCCGAAACCCAAGAGGAGGAGCAGTCGTACATCAGATGGATCATCTGTTTGTAACCGAATCTCTTGCATCCCGCTTAATCTCATGCGACACAGGTTCGCAGAAGCGTGTCTTCGATGGTGGGCTCAGTGACCACCTCCCGTTGATAGCTCATTTTCTCGTATAACTACGAGTGTTTAGAGAAAACGGGCTTCGATATTCCCATTCTCTGCATCTTTTCTTTCCTCATTTCCATTGTCTTTTGATTTACCCTGATACCAATTCAATCTCTTCCGCAGCTCCGCCGCGGCTCGCAGATGTTCAGCTAATCATTAAGCAATGCAGGGATTCGCCGTGCCAGCTCTGCCCAGTCATCGCCGATCGCCTTGTGGATCAGCCTCTTGACTCCCGTAAAAGCCGGGGCAGGAAACACGCTTTGGAAGATGCGCGTCGTGTTCTCACGGTCGTCAATCTCCAGCAAGGGGAACATCCACGCCACTACTTCTGGGAAGCGTTCCTGCGGCACATGGCTCGACATCCGGCCGACCGCCTTGCCCTGTTCGGGCATGGGAATGCGTTCTCGGAACAGGCGGTACAGGTGTGCGTCCTCCTTTTTCAGGTGCAGGTCGAGATGGAACTTGAATGCTGCCGCAGCGCGCGCCGTCTGCAACGGGTCGCCTGAGCTGACCGCAGCATGCAGCTCCTCGCCGGCAGCATCCAGGGCTTGGTGGTCCATTACGTATGCCTCGGCGACCAGCGGCGCCACGCTCTCCAGGACCGGGTAAATTTCCTTTTCCTCGCCCGTGGCGTGCCAGATCAGGATCTCATTGAAGAATCGGTACCGCTCAATCGTTGCGGCGAGCCCAGCTTTGCCGCGCGCCGCCGCCAGCGCCGCCGTGTCGATAGTCTCCATATCGCCTCGAAATGCATTGTGGAATGCCATGATGACATCCAGTGGTTGGGTCATGATTAGTTCCTCCTTGCAATTTCTTCTGAAAATTTATCCGCCAGGTACTATGGCGTGATCGTCTGCAAAGGCTGAAGCGATTGCAGGTTAAGGAAGATCGCCGACAGTTCATCAGATGTCCTTCCCAAACAGGCCCGCGCCGATCATCATCTTCCCCAGGATATTGGCCAGTTGTAACTAGCTCGACAATGTTAGATTATTTTTTTTTACCACAAAGGGCACTAAGGCGCACGACGGAAACGCCATTTCTTCTTTCCTTGGTGTCCCTTTGTGGCCT
>Ga0209253_10005453_pt1 | contig 11032 bp, 8 predicted proteins | sample FrelakmetBRP12BR_FD_187145 | JGI IMG/M metagenome (GOLD analysis project Ga0209253, IMG submission 187145) | Freshwater lake sediment microbial communities from the University of Notre Dame, USA, for methane emissions studies - BRP12 BR (SPAdes)... | ecosystem: Environmental > Aquatic >... | reverse complement strand
GCTCCAGATGCAAGGCGCGCGAATCTTGAGGAATGAGGCGTACATAGAAGTACGCCGCAATGACGAAAGATGAAGCGCAACGCCGCAGATGGACTTTTTGCGAAGCCGTCATGGTTGGACGGGGCCGATCCTCCTTAAAATCAGGCGCATGCTAGCAAAAAGGCCGCACCTTGTAAAGGGAACATGGAATAGCTAGCAGCAAGGCAGGGGGCAGCAGGCAGAGCGCTTCGCGGGGCCTTTCTCGCCGACCATGTCCAGGCGTGCGGCCGGTGGGCTTCCAAAAAAGGCTTGACGCTTCAACCTCGGCCCGCTAATATGCGAATTTAAGTAGAGAAATAAAACAGTTATACTGGGAGTCCTTGAGCCGCACCCATCTCCGCCGTTACCTTCTCTTGCCCACGGGGGAAAGACGTAGTTGCACCCAAGAGGTTCTCATTCCGTTGTCGAGGATTTCCGCCGTTGCTCTTGCATACCAACTGGATGTTCTGATGACAGGGGGAAGCGGGCGGTCGGCGCGTTTGTCGTGTGTGAACGAGCGGGACGGTCTTCACACTTCCTGGCGCGGGGGAATGGGGCGAGCAACTGAGTGTTTCAGGGAGCTGAGAGATACCACAGGTTCCGAGAAGGGGGGTGACACGATCGGATTGAGGTAGAGGCCTAGTCGTTCAAGCGCAGAGAAGGAGAGAGACATGAAAAAGATTCTCGTCGTTACCCTGACGGTTCTGGGAATGCTGGCGGTCTTGGCGGCGCCGCTTTTTGCCGATGAGACCATGGACAGGATCGAAAAGACCGGGAAACTCCGGGTCGGCTTTCGGGAGGATTCCATTCCCTTTGCCTTCATTGATCCCAAGGTGGGAAAGCAAGTGGGCTTCTCGGTGGACATGACCTACGAGCTCGCCGCCAAGCTCTCGGAGCGGTTCGGGAAGCAGATCGAGCTCGAGGTCTTCACCGTGACCACCAAGACCCGGATTCCGTTGGTGGCAAACGCGACCATCGATGTGGAGATGGGCTCCACCACCTACACTCAGGCCCGGGAGGAAGAGGTGGACTTCAGCCTGCCCTTCTTCTTCTCCGAGACAACCTTTCTCGTCCCCAAGGACAGCCCTATCAAGACTCTGAAAGACCTGAACGGCATGCGGCTCGGCGGGGCTCGGGGCACCACCAACCTGAAGGCCATGGAGGATCAGGCGGCCAAGGGGCTCTACAAGCCGAAGGAGATCCAGGTTTTTGAGGGCCATGCCCAGGGCTTCCTCGCCCTGCAGACGGGCAAGATCGACGCCTACGCCACCGACCGGAGCCTCCTCGAAGGGTTGCGGATGAAGGACGCGAAGCCCGAAAACTGGCGGACCTGTGATTTCGCCATCGCCTACGAGCCCTACGGCTACATGATGCGGGAGTGCAGCTCTGACTTCCGGGACTTCCTGAACAACACCATCCTCTGGTCGATCAAGACCGGCAAGTTCTTCGAGCTCTACGACAAGTGGATGGGCCCCAAGGGACCGGTTCCCATTCCCATGTCTGCGACCTACAAGGCATACCTGGAGATGATCGTCTACCCCATGGAAGACAACTGGTGGAAGAAGAAGTAATCGGGGTGACGACGAGGGGGGCCTGTCCCCCCTCGACAACACTCACGGGAGAGGTCTGATGCGTCTCGCCTACAACTTCGACTGGGGGGTGCTGTGGCGGGCCCCTTACGGCGTTTGGCTGCTCCAGGGGATCTGGCTCACCATCCAGCTGGGGCTGATTGCCTGGATCATCGCCCTCGTTCTCGGCGTGACCATCGGGACCATGAGGATCTCGCCCTGGCCATGGGTCAGGCGGATCGGCACGGCGTACGTCGAGGTCTTCCGGAACATCCCCTTCCTGGTCCAGCTCTTCTTCTGGTACTTCGCCGGACCCATGATCTTCGGCCAGGCCATGATGTTCAAGATCAATGCAATCTCGGGCCTCAACTACTACGTGGCCATCATCGGCCTCGGCCTCTACACCGCCTCGCGGGTGGCGGAGCACGTTCGTGCCGGCTTCGCTTCCATTGCCCGGGATCAGTTCCAGGCCGCCCTCTCGACCGGCCTCACCGAGATCCAGATGTACCGTTTCGTCATCATCCCCTATGCGCTCCGTATCATCATCCCGCCCCTCACCACGGAGTTCCTCACCATCTTCAAGAATTCCTCGGTCGCCATGACCATCGGGGTCGCCGAGACCACCTTCATGAGCTACAAGATCGACTCTGAAACCTTCCACGGGCTGGAGGCGACCACAGGGGCCATGGCGGTCTATCTCGCCATCGGGCTGGGGGTGGTGAAGCTCATGGGAATGATCGAGTCGCGCTTCAGGATAGCTGGCCTGGTGGGGAGGAAATGACCATGTTCGATGCGGTCTGGAGAAATCTCCCCTATCTCCTCGGCGGATACTGGGTGACGGTGAAGCTCACCTTTTTTGCCCTCATCGGGGGAATAGCCCTCGGCGTCCTCGTGGGCCTGGGCCGAATCTCCAAGAAAAAGTGGATCTACTACCCGGTCACGTTCTACGTCAACCTCATCAGGAACATTCCCCTGATCCTGGTGATCTTCTGGTTCTACTTCGTCATGCCCATCATTGTGGGGAGGCCCATGGACCCCTTCCCGTCGGCGGTGATCTCCTTTATCGTCTTCGAGGCGACCTACTTCGGCGAAATCCTTCGGGCCGGGTTCCAATCGGTGAGCCGGGACCTTATCCAGGCGGGCTATTCCACCGGCCTCACCTACTGGCAGACAACCCGCTATCTCCTGGTACCCATCGCCTTTCGCCGCATGCTGCCGAGCATGATCACCCAGAGCATCGTGACCTACCAGGATACGAGTCTCGCCTTTGTCATCGGGCTGCCGGAGCTGGTTCGGAGAACCGCTATCGTCGACGGGCTGGAAGTGCGGTCCATCCAGCTCTTCGGCTTTGTGGCCGTCGTTTTCTTCATCACCTGCTACCTCGGCTCAATCGTCAGTCGGCGCTTCGAGGTGCAGAGGGAAAGAGGATTCTAGGCCCATGATCGAGATCAGGGACATGAGCAAGTGGTACGGCGACTTCCAGGTTCTGAGCCGCATCAACGAGGTGATTCATCGGGGGCAAACCGTGGTGGTGTGCGGCCCGAGCGGCTCCGGAAAGAGCACCCTTCTCCGCTGCATCAACGGCCTGGAACCCTTTCAGGAAGGCGAAGTCCTCGTGGACGGAGTCTCGGTGAGCGATCCCTCGACCAACCTCTACAAGCTGCGGCAGAAGATCGGCATGGTCTTCCAGCGATTCGAGCTCTATCCCCATATGACCGCGCTCCAGAACATCACTCTCGCCCCGCTCAAGGTGAAGAAGAAGACTCGCGAAGAGGCGGGGAAAAAGGCTATGGAGCTTCTGGCGCGGGTTGGGATCCCCGACAAGGCCGACTCCTTTCCCGCCAACCTCTCCGGCGGTCAGCAGCAGCGAGTCGCCATCGCTCGCGCCCTCGCCATGGAGCCGGAGGTCATGATGTTCGATGAGCCCACCTCGGCCCTGGACCCGGAGATGATCAAGGAGGTGCTCGACGTCATGATCGACCTGGCAAAGGGCGGCATGACCATGGTGGTGGTTAGCCACGAGATGGGGTTTGCCAGGGAGGTGGCGGATGAGATCATCTTCATGGACGAGGGGAAGATCATCGAGCGGGGCACGGGCGAGGAGTTCTTCAAGAACCCGAAGAGCGAGAGGACCAAGGACTTCCTGAGCAAGATCTTGATCTGAGCCCCCCAGGGGGGAGGGCTGAACGTGACACGGTGAGAGCTGGCAGCTTGCCGGAGGCAGAGGGCAGAGGACAGAACGCAGCCGTAAGCTAGATATCACTGACCACGCACCACTGACAACGGGCGACCACAGTACCATGGCGGAAAAGGTAATCGGCATTCTGGGGGGAATGGGGCCGGAGGCGACGCTCAGCCTCTTCGAGAAAATCATTGCCAACACTCCCGCAACAAGGGATCAGGACCACCTCCGGGTCATCATCGACAGCAATGCGAAAATCCCGGATCGGACTCCGGCGATTCTCGGCCAGGGAGAAACCCCGGTTCCCGCCATAATTGAGAGCGGCCGGACCCTGGAGCGCGCGGGAGCGGATTTCATCGTCATCCCCTGTGTCTCCGCGCACTTCTTCCTTGATGAGCTCCAGGCGCAACTCAACCTCCCGATCCTCTCTCTCTCTGACGCTGTAGCAGAGGAGCTGGAGCGGCAGCAGCCGGTTCCGGCTGCGGTGGGACTCCTCGCCACCACCGGGACGATCCATGGAGGAAGATTTCAGGAACGACTCCAGAAAAGCGGGATCGATACTTTGGTACCCGGTCTCGACGATCAGAAACGGGTGATGAGCGTCATCTACCGACTCAAGGCCACCTCCTCCGGGGCCGGTCGTGAGGAGATGAGATCCGAGCTCCGGTCGGCGGTCACTACCCTTGTCGACAGGGGAGCGCTGGCGATTGTGGCGGGATGTACGGAGATTCCTCTCGTGCTGCGTTCCCAGGATGTGCCGGTACCCTTCTTCGACTCTCTCGTTGTCCTCGCCCGGGCCGCCATTGTGAGAGCCGGGCGACGGCCACTCGCGAGACCCTGAGATTCACCTTGCGGGCGAAGGTCAAACCTCGGCGGGTACGCCTTGCACTGAGCTTTGTCGAAGTGAGACCGGCCCTACGAGTATCATTCCCAAAAAATGTAGGGTGGATTAAGGCTGCAAGCCGAATCCGCCGATGTGATCAACAATGAATAGCGGACGGCGGTTCTCAGGCTGTGAGCTTTGAGAAATCGGCCAGATTGCGGAACTGCCCGGCCACGCGGGAGAGCAAGGCGAGCCGGTTTTGGCGAATGGCCATATCCTTGTCCAGAACCAGGACGTCGTCGAAGAAGCGATCAATCGGCGCCTTGAGTCGGACAAGATACTGAAGGGCGGCACCGAAGTTTTGCCCTGTCAGGAGCTTCCTCAGCTCCTCTTCGGAGGCGGTGAGATCCCGGTAGAGATCCTTCTCGGCCTGGGTCGTGAACTTGAGGGGATCGACGGCGGCACCCACCTCTTCCTTGAGGATATTCACCACCCGTTTTACGGTCACCAGGAGCGGACCGAAGTCCTCGCGGGCCCTGAATGCCTTGAGGGCGTCGATCTTCACCATGGTCTCCACCAGGGGATCGAGGTGATAGGCGAGAACCGCATCGACCACGTCCTGGGGATAGCCCTGGCCGGTGAGAAGGTTCTCGAACCTCACCCGGAAGAAGTCGAGCACGCCCTTGCGAGTCTCCAGCGCCGGCTCGGTGAGCTTTCCGTTGAGGCCGACCAGGGCGCGGTCGACGAGATCGGCAATGGACAGGGGGAGTTTCTTCTCTAGGATGATGCGAATCACCCCCAAGGTCTGCCGCCGGAGGGCGAAGGGATCGGCGGTGCCGGAGGGGATCTGGCCGATGCCGAAGCATCCTACCAGGGTGTCCATCTTGTCGGCGATGGAGATGAGGGCTCCGGTCATGCCGGAGGGCAGATCGCCGCCGGCGTGGGTGGGCAGGTAGTGCTCGTAGATGGCCTGGGCAACCGCCTCTTTCTCTCCGGCACTTCGGGCGTAGGCGCGGCCGATGGCACCTTGCAACTCGGGAAACTCCCCCACCGTTCCGGTCACGAGGTCCGCCTTGCAGAGGTAGGCAGCTCGGCTGACCAGCCCTTTGTCCCCGGGGGCCACCTTGTCGGCCATGTACTCGGCGAGGGCCTTGAAACGCTCCATTTTCTCGTACGAAGTGCCAAGCTTGGAGTGGAAGACCACGCTCTTGAGCTGCTCCGCCCGGGCCTCGAGGGGCAACTTCTGGTCCTCGACAAAGTAGAAGCGGGCATCTTCCAGGCGCGCTCGCAGCACCCGCTCGTTGCCCCTGGCCACGACGTCGGGATTCCGGGTGAGGGTGTTATTGACCGTGACGAAGTAGGGCATGAGCTTGCCGGCGCCATCCACCACGGCAAAGTAACGCTGGTGCTGGCGCATGGCAGTGACGGGGACCTCTTGCGGGAGCTCGAGGTAGGGCCGGTCGAACCCGCCGCACACGGCGCTCGGGTACTCGACGAGCTGGGTGACCTGGTCGAGGAGGGCCTCGTCCGGCAGGATCTTTCCGCCCTTTTCCTCGGCAGCGACAGCAATGACCTGGCGGATACGGGCCTTGCGCTCTTCGATGTCCACGATGACGAACCGGTCCCGGAGAAGATCAACGTAGCGATCCAAACCGGTGATCTCGAAGGTTCCCGGACTCATGAAGCGATGTCCCCGGGACGTCCTCCCGCTCGCAATGTTCCCGAAGGTGAAGGGGACCACGTCCTTCCCCAGCAGGGCGACGATCCAGTGGATTGGGCGGGCAAAATGCACCTTGAGGGCGCCCCAGCGCATGGACTTGGGGAAGGGGATGTTCTGGATGAGCTCCGGCAGCATGCCGGCGAGGAGTTCGCCCGTGGCGACACCGGGCTGGTGCCGAGAAAGAATCAGGTACTCGCCCCGGGGCGTCTGCTTGACCTGGAGTTCCTCCACGGTCACTCCCTGGGCCCGGGCAAAGCCGAGGGCCGCCTTGGTCGGCTTCCCCGCTGCGTCGAAGGCCGCCTGCTTCGGGGGCCCGGTGATCTCCACCGTCTGAGACTCCTGCCGGTCGGCCACGTCCTTGAGTCGCCAGGTGAGCCGTCTGGGCGTTCCCAGTATCTGGATGGGCCCATGGCTCACCCGCTGATCGGTGAGGCTCTTGTCGAACATGGTGGCCATGGCCTCCAGGGCCGGATGGATGTACCCTGCCGGGATCTCCTCTGTTCCTATCTCGAGCAAGAAATCGTTCGCCATAACGTCCCTCGTGTCTTGTTCGCGTGCGACGGGTGGAAATGGTGAAACGAAGCCGCTGCTCACCAGCGGTTCAGAAGGGGATAGCCCATCTCCTTGCGCTGCCCCAGGTAGAGCTGGGCGGCGAGGCGGGCAAGGTTTCGAACCCGGGCGATGTAGTTGGTCCGTTCCGCCGTGCTGATGGCGCCCCGAGCGTTCAGCAGGTTGAAGGTGTGCGAACACTTGAGGCAGAAATCGTAGGTCGGGAGCACGCGCTTCCGCTCAGACATGCGGAGGGACTCGGCCTCGTACATGGTGAAGAGCTTGAACAGCATGTCCACGTCCGCCTCTTCAAAGTTGTAGTGGGACCACTCCACTTCGCCCTGATGGTGGACGTGGCCGTAGGTGATCTTGTCGTTCCAGCGGAGATCGTAGACGTTGTCCACGCCTTGGAGGTACATGGTGATTCGCTCGAGGCCGTAGGTGAGTTCCCCGGAGACGAGATCGAGAGGAATGCCGCCCGCCACCTGGAAATAGGTGAACTGGGTAATCTCCATGCCGTCCAGCCAGACCTCCCAACCGAGCCCCGAGGCGCCGAGGGTGGGAGACTCCCAGTCATCCTCGACGAAGCGGATGTCGTGGTCGAGAGGGTCGATCCCCAGGGCCTTGATGCTGTTGAGATAGAGCTCCTGTAGATCCATGGGCGAAGGCTTCAGGATCACCTGGTATTGATAGTAGTGCTGGAGCCGGTTGGGGTTCTCGCCGTAGCGACCGTCGGTCGGGCGGCGGGAGGGCTCCACGTAGGCCACATTGTAAGGCTCAGGACCCAGACACCTGAGGAGGGTGGCAGGGTTGAAGGTGCCGGCTCCCACCTCGAGGTCATAGGGCTGCTGGATCACACAGCCGTAGTCGGCCCAGTACCGGTCAAGGGTGAGTATCACTTCCTGAAATGTCATGCGATTGCTCCTTGGCTGATATGGAGAGGGATAACCCTTTGAATTGAACGACCAAACTACCGTGCCGGGGTCTCGCTGTCAAGACGATAATTCCTTCTCTATTTCCAATCCCCTACGAGGATAAAAGGCGCCCAGTAAAAGGGGTGGGCCCACTCAGGAGGCATGGTGTCACGCTTGGGGGTTGATGGGGAGAGTTTCGCCGTCTTCTGGTCGCCGGCAGAGCCGGCGCTGGAGCCGAGGAGACGGAGCTGGGCCTGGCAAAGGGCTTCGGCCTTGGACATGCTCTGGAGGTTCCTGAAAAAGTCCCCTATCAGCTCCACCGTGGAGTCATCCGAGACCTTCCAGAGGGAGGCGAGGATACTCGGAGTGCCGGCGTGGATGAAGGCCCGGCTCAGGCCGATGAGGTCGTCCCCCTGGGGGAAGGTCTGCCACTCGCCCCGAACTAGGGCGCTATCGCAGGCCGAAAGGGTCACGAGGTTCGCCTTGATGTCAAGATCGAAGATCTCGCTGACGGTAAGCCTGCCGTCATCGCTTGGAGACGGGGTAAACCGCAGGTTGGAGTTCAGGGGGCTGGATGCCAGCATCTCTCCGTGGGTAGAGAGCAGTACGACGTCATACTGCCCTGCATAACGCTTCACCGAGGGCTTGGTCGCTTCGCGGCCGGTGAGAAGCAATTTCCTCTCGAAAAGAGCCGAGACCTCCCGCGCCTCCGCTTCCGCTTTGGGCAGAGAGGAGAGATCGGTGGCGGGGTTTCCCACGGCGAACAGGGCCTCATGGTTCCCCTTGTTGTTTGCCCGGACATAGCTGAGGACGCTCGCCGAGGGAAGATAACTGAGGATGAAGGACTCGATGAGGTACCTTCCGTCTTGAAGAACGAGAGCATGGAAAGGGACATAGTGAAGCACGCCGTGGGGGACGATGACGAGGTGACGTTTACCGGATAGCTCTCCCGCTACCGGGCGAATCAGGATACGGTTGAGCTCCGCGAGGGTCTTGTCATATCCCGGCAGGAGGAGCCCACTCTTGTAAACCTCTTCTACGGCGTCGGTCCTGAAGGTCCGGATCAACCGGAAAAGCCTCTCCGGCTCCCCGAGAAGGGGCCGGGCGATCACCTTCTCCCTGGTGACGACGAAGACCAAGACACCTTGTCGGCCGACGTAATAGTCGAGGAGGGCGGTATCGGCATCGAGCAAGGCTTGAACCTCTTCAGGCTTGAGGAGTCTTGTGGTGAGGAGCGAGGCAAGCTCGGCGTTGAGACTCTGGATCTTATCGAGAACGACCTGACGCCGAAGTTGCAGACGGGCGAGATCCGGGCGGCGATCCTCCGTCTCTTCTGAGTCCTCGACGTCGGATTTTTCCTCGTCGAGGGTGATCTGCTCGATCTGCCGGGCGAGGGCACGCTCTTCCACGAGGAGAGCGTTTTCCTCGCGGTTCTTCGACGAAAAGGCTTTCTCCCTGAGCATGTCGAGCAGGGCCCGCCCCTTGCTCCGCTCGAGATACTCGAAGGCTTCAGTATCCCGCTCCATCTTCATGAGCAGCCGGATCATTCGCTCATAGACGTCCATCTTACGCTCCATGAACGTCGTCTTGAGCGCTGAGTCCGAGAGTTTACCCCGCATTCCCTCGATGACCTTGATCGCCTCCGCATAATGGTTGAAGGCCTCCTGGCTGTCGCCCCTCTCTTCCGCCAGCCTGCCGAGGAGGTTGCGGGCCTGCCAGATCGGCTCCGGATATCCCCATCTCCCGGCTTCGGCGAGGCCTGACCGGAAGGATTCCTCTGCTTCCTGCCGCTGCCCCAATTGCAGCTGGGCTCTCCCGAGGCACAGGTGACATCCGGGCAAGAAACCTGCCCGGTCTGAGCGTACGCTGGCGAACTGAAGCGCTTCTCTACAGTGCTTCTCGGCCTCCTTCGGATTCCCCGCTGCGAGATGGAACCCTCCGAGCCATAGATGGCAACGGGAGGCAAGCCCGGTCTCCTTCAATGATTCAGCAAGTGTGAGGGCCTGCTCTGTCAGTCCGATGGCGTCCTGCTGCCTCCCCAGACCGGACAGCGACGTCGCGATTTGGGTAAGGGCGAGGGTCTGTCCCTCCAGGTTGGAGTTCCGGCGGTAGATCTCAAGCGCTCTTTCCCCGTAGGATCTCGCGACATCGTACCGCCCGAGTCGGTTTTCATTCTGAGAGGAGAGGAAGAAATCCCATGCCTTTGGATCGGGAGTCCTTCTCGCCCATTGCAGCAAGGCCTCGGCCCTCGAATACTCACCCCTTTCCAAGAAACCCCTAGCCAGGAACGAAGGCAGATAGGAATACTGGAAGTCGCCAGGATGGGAGCGTGCCAACGCCTCGCAGTCCTCCTCGACATGATCTGTTTGGTCTTGCGGCCAGACGATGACGGTGACTGCGAAGCTTCCGGCTTTTCTCTCCGGGAATCGCCGTATCTCAACCCATGCGTAGAGAACGTCACTTCCCCCACTTGTGACCACGTTCATGTTGAGCGGCTTCTCGCGGTTATCTCCGTAATAAACGGGAAACTTCTTCCCTTCTTTGCCAACTCTGAACCACGAGATCTGGTATGGATGGCGCGTCCATGCCGAAAGACGCTGGTCCAAGATTCTGCCCTTGCCCTTGCCGGCGTTTGAAACACCCTGGTCCCAGATTGCGCCCTTCGCCATGACGGCGACCGTGGCTCCTTTGGGGATGGAAATACCGGTGCTCTTCCAACCCTGGGCGTCCGACGGCGTCAGGCTGAGATTCTCGTAGAGCCGGTAATGGGCGGTTTGCGTCATGGTCACCCTGGGCATGCACCCGGCTAGGACGAAGAGGGCAAGCCAAGACACCGTAAGCGACAGGAGTAAACGAAGTCGCTTCTTCTTCACTGTTTTGACTTGCCTAGCTTTCCTTGCACCCATTGCTCGAGCTCTTTCAGCGCCTCATTGTCCGGCTGCCTCTCGAGGGCATTCTGAACGACCTTCTCCATCTCGCCATACTGCTGATACTCCGCCAGCGTTCCCAGGAGGTTCAGCTCCGGGGTGACATCGTCGGGGCTGGTCTGCTCCCGCCAGCGCTGGTAGACCTCCCGGGCGCGGGTGATCTCGGTCTGTCCCTTCTTGCCCGGCACCACGGTTTTCTTAAGACCTTCCCCCGGCCCGCGCACCTGGATGCCTCCCGAGCGACCGAGTCTCGCCTGGTCGAGCAGTGCCGGGATACGCCGGAGCCCCTGGGAGGCCTCCGACGGCAGCATCGCGACCGCCGCCTGCCCCT
>Ga0209253_10005452_pt1 | contig 11033 bp, 9 predicted proteins | sample FrelakmetBRP12BR_FD_187145 | JGI IMG/M metagenome (GOLD analysis project Ga0209253, IMG submission 187145) | Freshwater lake sediment microbial communities from the University of Notre Dame, USA, for methane emissions studies - BRP12 BR (SPAdes)... | ecosystem: Environmental > Aquatic >... | reverse complement strand
GCCGTCGTGGCACGTCCGGCATTTCGCGATGTCGACGATCTGCCGGCGGGGGTCGGCAGGCTGCCCGCGCGAATCGCGGAGGATGGCATTGAGCGGATCGGCGGGCGCGAACGCGAAGCTCGCGACTTCGCTGCGCACCGGAATGTTCTGGTAGACCGGCGGCACGGGCGCCGCGGCAGGGCACGCGTAGCCGGGAACGCCGTTGCACACCGGCTTGCCCTCCAGCGCGACGCGGCCCAGTGCTGCTTGTCCCGCAAACGCGACGGGCGTGACGGACCGCGCGACCCAGAACCGGTTGGTGAGCGACGCAATCCCCGGGCACTCGACGCTGGTCGTGCATCGCGCCGCGCCGCTCGTCTGCAGGTTGCGGACCTGCACGGGCATCGCGGCGCCGGTACCCAGCGTCGTCGTCGTTACGGGCGAGAGGAGGGGATTCGCGCTTCCGGTGTTCGTGAAGTCGGTGCCCGGATCCCAGCCGATGTCCAGCGTCAGGCTTGCGCCGGCGCTGGTGAATGGCCGCGCGTTCTTGATGTCCCACGTCTCGCCGGTGGTCGGATCGGCGACGGAGAAGATGACCTTTACCGTCCACGTGCCGGGGCTCGTCGGCGCGACCGTCACGTTCTCGATGTCGTACCGGAAGAATTTCGTCGCGTCCCAGACCTGGCCGTGCGCCTGCGGGGGCAGGGCGACGAGCGAGAAGGCGAGCAGCAGGCACGCGCCCGTCTTGCGCAAGACCGTTTCGGTGTCCATGGCAATGGCTCCTTTGTTTTCGTTGCCTCGCGGCCATCGGAGCCGTTGCGAACCGGATTCCGGCAGTCGGGAGAGATATGCTATTGTCATACCCGGCTAGGACATTGTCATATCTTCCGGCGGGCTGTCAAGCGCCGTCCGCAGATGCGGCGGCGCGCCGGGACAATCGGACGGTGCGGGGCGGTCGCGACGGGGCCGCTGCCCTTGCCGGAAGGAAGGCGGCGGCGCCGTGGCGGGGGCGCGCGCCGGCGGGCGGCACGCGCAGGGGTGATGCGGACTACCTGATCCTGCGCTCCATGAATTCTTCCTGGATGTTGTCGCGGAAGAAGCTCCACGGCGACGACGCCGACACCAGCCGGCGAAACGTGTCGGGGGAAACGCCGCTGTACTCGAACGTCCCCGACGTGAGCTCGACGACGAGCGTGCGTCGCCCGGCGTCGTAACCCGCGGCGCGCAGGCTGCCGCCGGCGAGCCTCTTCATTTCCACGGGCACCCCCCTTGTGGTCGCGTCATGGGCCGGCGGCGAACTCCAGCGCTCGCGCCGTCGTCAGTGCCCCGAGCTGCCCCAAAGCTGCTTCAATCGCGCATCGCGGCCGCAGCCGGTGCGATAGTACGCGTAGCGGACCGGATTCCTGGCGTAGTAGTCCTGGTGGTATTCCTCGGCGGGCCAGAAGTCCGTCGCCGTCGCGATGTCGGTCACGATCGCTTCCTTGAACGGCTTCGACTTCTCCAGCGCCGCCTTCGAGGCCTCGGCGGCGCGCCGCTGTTCCGCGCTGTGCACGAAGATCCCGGACCGATACTGGGTGCCGACGTCGCAGAACTGCCGGTCCTTCGCCGTCGGGTCGATGTTGCGCCAGAACACGTCGAGCAGCTTCTCGTAGGTGACCCGCTTCGGGTCGTACAGGACCTGCACCGCCTCGGCGTGACCGGTGCGGCCGGACGAGACCTCCTCGTACGTGGGATTCTGCTTCATGCCGCCGATGTAGCCCGAGGTCGTCGCGAGCACGCCGTCCTGCTGGTCGAATGGCTGCTCCATGCACCAGAAGCAGCCCCCGGCAAAGGTCGCCACCGCCGTTCCGGGCGGGGCGGTCGGCAGCTTCGCCGGCTGGGCGAACGCCGCCGCCGCGCTGAACGCCATCGCGATCACCGCGATCCGGCGTAGTGCGTCGCGGAGGGTGGACGGATCGGCGATCATGGAGATCCTCGCTGTTTCGACGCGGCCGGATGCCGCGATCGGTGACGTTGGTCGCGGGCCGGGCGGGTGGCCTTACGGCCGGCGCCACGATGGCGGGCGCGCTATTTCGGGGCTGCGTAGGGCTGGCAATCCGTGAGCCCGGTCGAGGTGCCGTTGCGGATCAGCCGCAGGTCCGTGCCCTTCCCGCGGAGCTCCAGGCTGCCGTTGGAATAGTGCACGCCGGAGGCGCTCGGGATCTGGTAGAGCACGACGCGGTTGCCGTCGGGCATCAGCATCCGCACTTCGTCGACGTCGAAGCGGAGCACGATGCGCTCGCCGCCGAGCCCGCACGCGAACGTGGTCTTCGCGGCGTCCTGCTCTTCCTTGGCGGAAGGGCTGGCGCAGCCCGCGAGGGCGAGCGCCGCGGCGACGGCGACGGGCGCGAAGAGCGGTCGCTGCAGCGGGAACCAGGAAGGAAACATGCGCGGACTCCGGCGACGGACCGTGGCGAGAGTATCACGCGTGTCCCGGTTTGGCGGCAGTGGCGCCCGTCCGCGGGTGCGGATGCGGGAAGCGCACGGCGTCCGGGTACGAGAGGACCTCGACGAGCCCGCCGGAGCGGATCGCCCGCTGCGTGGCCTGCCACCACTGCCAATCGAGCAGATCGGCGTGGAAGAACCGGAAGCACTCGCGCGTCCTGGGGTCGGTGAGCAGGAACGTCTCGAATTCCTCGGGAAAGACGTCGTTGCGGGCGACCGGGTACCAGACGTCGTCCGACATCTCGTCCCAGCCGGGAGGCGGCGACGGGATCTTCCGGAAGCTGCAGTCGACGAGGTACTCGATCTCGTCGTAGTCGTAGAAGACGACGCGCCCGAAGCGGGTGACGCCGAAATTCTTGAACAGCAGGTCGCCGGCGAAGATGTTGACGGCGGCGAGCTCCTTCAGCGCATCGCCGTATTCGCGGATCGCGTGGGTGCGCTGCGCGTCGTCGGCGCGCTCGAGATAGAGGTTGAGCGGCACCATCCGCCGCTCGATGTAGAGGTGCTTGACGACGACGTGGTCGTGGTCGAACTCGATCGCCGTCGGCGCGACCGCCTGCAGCTCGGCGATCAGCTCGTCGGAGAAGCGCGCGCGCGGAAACGCGACGTCGGAGTACTCGAGGGTGTCGGCCATCCGCCCGACGCGGTCGTGGTGCTTGACCAGCCAGTACTTCTCCTTGACCCGCCGCCGGTCCGTGTCCTTGGACGCCGCGATCTTGTCGCGGATCACCTTGAACACGTACGGATACGACGGCAGCGTGAACACCGTCATCACGAGGCCCTTGATCCCGGGCGCGATGATGAACTTGTCGCGCGAGTGCTTGAGGTGGTGCAGGAAGTCGCGGAAGAACAGCGTCTTGCCGTGCTTCTGCAGCCCGACCATCGTGTAGATCTCGGCGGCGGTCTTGTCCGGCAGCATCGAGCACAGGAAGCCGACGTAGGCGGAGGGCACCTCCATGTCGACGAGGAAGTACGCGCGGTTGGCCGAGAACAGGACCGCGAGCTCGGCCTCGTCCATCAGCAGCGCGTCGAAGTAGAGCTTCCCTTCGCGGTCGTGCTTGACCGACACCACGAACGGGTACGTGTGGATGCCGTTGACGACGCGGCCGACGACGTACGCGGTCTGGTTGCGATAGAAAGGCGACGACAGGACCTGGATCTGGTGGTTCGACTCCAGCCCGAACGGCCGGGGGAACCGCCGGCGGAACGCCGCGAGCACGTTGCGCAGGTCGCGCCCGAAGTCGGCGAAGCGCCGCTCGAACCGGAAGTCCAGCACGATGTCGATCAGCGCGTTGCGCAGCCCCTGCTGCAGCGGGTAATAGCTGCGATACGACGGGGGCTCGGCATCGATGTGCTCGGTGGAGATCGCCGGCCGCACGAAGATGAAGCGGTTGTGGAAATAGCCGCGGCGCAGCGTCTTCACCGACACCGAATTGAAGAAGGTCTCCGCGCACTCCGGCTGCTTGTGATCGATCAGGAGCCCGATGTAGTGGAGCTTCGCCTGCTCCCACAGCGCGTCGCCGCCGGCCCCGTCGAGGCCCGCGAAGCGGAATTCGCGCTCGATGCGATCGGCGGTCTCCTGCACGCGGCGATCGTAGAAGTCGATGCGGTCGCGCGCGACGTGCTGGATCGCGAGCCAGTTGCCGGCCTCGAAGTGCCGGCGGCCGGCGCGCGCGCATTCGCGGAACAGCGCGTAGTGCTTGTTGAAGCCCTCGAGCAGCGCGAGCGCGATGCCGCGCGCCTGGTCGGCGAGCGGCGGCGCCTGCGCGACGCCGGCGGCGGAGAATACTGGCGCAGCCATGACCCGGTCGGTTGCTCCGTTACCTGCCCGCCGCGAAGGTGTTGCACTGGCGCATGTCGCCCGATTCGAGCCCGACCCGGAACCACCGCTGCCGCTGGTCGGCCGAGCCGTGGGTGAAGGATTCCGGCGCGACGTATCCTTGCGTCTGCTTCTGGATCTGGTCGTCGCCGACAGCGGCAGCGGCACGGAGCCCGGCCTCGAGATCGCCGGTGTCGAGCTTGTTGCGGCGCTGCGCGAAGTAGCCCCAGACGCCGGCATAGCAATCCGCCTGCAACTCCAGGCGCACCGAAAGCGCCTTCCGTCCCCGCTCGTCGAGCCGCTGCATCTGCTGATCGACCTTGCCCATCGTTCCCGTCAGGTTCTGCACGTGATGGCCGACTTCGTGGGCGATCACGTACGCCTGCGCGAACTCGCCCGGCGCGCCGAAGCGTCGAGCCAGCACGTCGAAGAACGCGGTATCCAGATAGAGTTCGCGGTCGGCGGAACAGTAGAACGGCCCCATGGCGGCCGACGCGTGGCCGCACGCCGACTGCGTCCTGTTGCTGAACAAGACGAGTCTCGGCGGTGCGTAGCGCGCACCCATCGACTGGAAGACCGCGCCCCAAACATCCTCCGTGTCGCCCAGCACGGCGGCGGCAAAATCCTTGGCCGCGTTCGGCGGGCCGGTCGGCGGCCGCGGCCCGCCTGGCGCCGGTGCCTGCCGAGGGCCATGGCCAGGCGCTGTTTCCGGCGGTGCGGGTTGCGTGAGCGGCCCGCCGCCTTCCATCATCCCGATCATTTCGAGCGGATTGACGCCGAATATCAGGCTCGCGATCACGATGACGACCAGGGCACCGCCGCCGAGCTTGATGCTTCCCCCGCCCGGAAAGCCGCGGCCCCCGGAATCCTCGCCGGTCCGATCGTCGACGTTTTCGCTCCGGCGAAAATCTCCCCACTTCATGATTCACCTCACTGGATGTGGCGCCCGGCCGAGTGCCGCGCGCCGCGAACGGCCGCGGTCGCGCGCGGGACGCATGTTACGGCCGGAGCGCCCGATAGAGAAACGGCAGGCTGACGTCCATCCGGTAGTCGACGTCGGAATGGTTGTCGTCGAATTCCTCGTACCGGTGGCGAATGCCGGCCTCGGCCAGGCGCTGCGACAGGATCCGCGTGCCGTAGTGGATGTGATACTGGTCGCGCCAGCCGCAGTCGATGTAGATGCCCCGGAGCTGCCGGAGGTTGGCCGCATGCTTGCCGACGAGGCGGATCGGGTCGTGCTTCAGCCAGTTCCGCCAGCGCGCCTCGATCCTCTCGCCGGTCTCCAGGTTGAACGGCAGCCGGAACCCCAGCGGCGCCCTGGGGTCGGGGTCGTACGTCGCCGCCATGCAGATGTTCATGATCGCGTGCCCTTCGGCCGCCGACAGCTTCTCGCGCTTCCAGACGGCGTCGAGGAAGCGCCGCACGCGGCCGTCGTCGCGGCCGTCGGCGAGACCCTTGCGCGCGCGCGTCTCGGCGAGCACGTTGTACGCACCGGCGACGCGCTTCGGCTCGCGATGCTTGGCGAGCTCGTTCAGCGTGTTCGGCCAGTCGTGCTGGTAGACGAAGTCGAAGTAGGCGTCGCCCGAGTGGTCGGCGATCGCCCCCCAGTGCTTCGTGTATTTCATCCCGTGGATGATCGCGCCGTAGCCCCCGGAAGACTTGCCGAAGCAGCCGCGGTGCTCGCGCGCGGCGAGCGTGCGGAACTCGCGGTCGACGAAGGGAATGAGCTCCTTCGTCAGGTAATCGGCGTACGCGCCGATCGCGGACGAGTTCACGTACTGGTTGCCGCCGAGCGCGGTGAAGCAGTCGGGAAACACGAAGATCGCCGGCCCCATCTTCTTCTCGCGGATGAGACGCGCGGCGCGCTCGGGCACGTTGTCGCCGAACGGCTTCCAGCTCGTGTGCGCGAGGCCGGACCCGGTGAATCCGACCAGGTCGTAGAGCACGGGCAGCCGGCGGCCGCGCCCCTTCGTCGCGCCCTCGTCGTACTGCGGGGGCAGCCAGACCGCGAGCTTGCGCACGTGCGGATCGCCCAGCGGATTGCCGGCCAGCACCTGCGAATGGTGCTCGAGCACCACGAGCGTGCCGGAGGAGGGGGCGATGCGTTTCCTGGCCATCGGTGGGGGTCTTCCTGCAGAGGTTCGGCCAGCCGAGATTCTACGCGATGTCGCGGCGCGGCCGGCCTCGCTGCCCGGTTTACCGCGGCGCCGGCGCCGCGAGACGGGCCAGCGCATCGCGCAGCCGCCGATGCCGGGCCACGAGGGCGTGGAAGCGGAACTCGTCGCCGCCTTTGGCACGCATCAGCGCAACCAGCGCACGCTTGTCCGCGGCCGGCCAGCGGGGCAGATCCGGAACGAGCGCGAACAGCATCGCGAGCGCGGCGAACGCACGCCGCTCGCCCCCGGGCCACCGGTCGTACCCCGTCGCGCCGAGCGCGCGGCCGACGCTCGCGAGCGCCGCCCGTTCCGCGCGCGTGCGGTCCCCGGCGAAACGCCCGCCGATCCAGTCGGTCACCGCCTGGCTCAGCGCGGCGGCCTCGCACTCGGGCGTCGCGTCGAGGCGCAGTTCGATGTCGGAGCCCGTGAAGCGCCGCAATGCGGCAACCGGCGTCCGATGGCCGGGGTCGGCCTGCAGGCGCGCCCACTCTTCGCCGGCAAGCTGCGCCGACCGGCGATCGATCGGCCGGAACCCGAGCCGGTAGTAGAACCAGAACGCGCCGGACTGCAGCCCCTCCTTGTTGGTGCCGCCGAACTGCGAGGGCTCGACGATGAAGCGGCCGACCGCGAAGCGCTGGCGGTAGAGTCGCAGCACCTGGCCGAACAGGAACGCCGACTCGCCGCCACGGTACGGAGCGAACACGTTGACGCCGATCCTGCAGGTGCCGAGGAACGGCCACCCGCCGCCGTAGCCGACGGGCACGCCGTTCTTGAACACCATCATGCCGACGTGCGAGTCGATCGGGCTGCGCCGGTCGGCGCGCATCGTGTAGAGCGCGATCGCGACGCCGCGGCCCTGCTCGAAGTACGCGACGCCTTCGGGATACGCGAGCGCGATCGCGTCGGTCTCGCGCCCGAGCGCCGCGAGCGTCGCGCGGCCGGCGTCGACGACGTGCTGCCGGTCGCGCGCGGAAAGGCGGCGCGGCGCCGGCAACGGTTCGGCGAGCAGCGCGCCGAGATCGACCTTGCGCAGGAGCTCGCCGCGGTGGAAGAACGTCGGCGCCGGCAGGCCGCGCGCGAAGGTCCGCGACAGCATCGAGCCGCGCGGCTCGATCGCGATGAACGGCTGCAGCGTCTCGAAGAGGTGCTCGCGCAGCGCGTCGTTGCACGGCAGGCGCTCGAAGGCCCCGACGAGCCAGGCAAGGCGGGTGCCGCGGCGGCCGGCGCTCGCCGTGTCGACGAAGTCCGACGGCGGCTCGTCGGCTGCGGCGAGCTCGTATTCCATCGGCGCGAGCGCCTCCGCCAGGATCGCCTGCGGCGCGCCGCCGCCGTCGCCGAACGAGTCGATCTCGGCGAGCTGCGGGAAGCGCCGGACGAGCCAGCGGGCGATGTCCCAGCCGAAGTTGATCGTGACGCTCGTCCACGCGATGCCGCTGTTGGCGAGCTTCCCGCGCACGCGGGCCGGCGCCTCGCGCACGATCCGCCGGGCGGCGAGGGCGACCCGCCGGAGCTCGGACCGCGCGGCGTCGCGCAGCGCGCGGGTTTCAGGGTAGGCGAGGAGGCAGAGGAGGCAGTCGTGGTACGCGACCAGGATGGTCGGATCGGCGATGCTGCGCGCCGCGCAGGCCGCGAGCGCGGCGGTCTTCCCAGCCGAATGCTCGCCGCCGAAGCGCAGCGCGACGGCGCGCAACGCGGCAACCGCGTCGAGGTCGAGTGGCCGGTCGGTCATCGGCAAGTCACGGGAACGGCGACCCTCTGTGGATTGCGGAGAACGCGGGCCCGCCGCCGCGGACGGTTCGTGGCGGGCATGGGATGATGCATGCGCCCGCCGCGAACCCTACCGCTCCGCTCGAACGCCGCGCGTGACGTTGCGCCGGCTTCGCTCAGCGTCCCTTCGGGCTTGCCTTGGTCCGCGGCGCGACGCGCGGCACGACCGCCGCCGGGGGCCTCCCCGCCTGCGGCGCCTGCATCCTCGGGCCCGTGTGCCCCTTCGGGTTGGGGTAGCTGCCGCGGCCCTTGCCCTTTGCCATGCGTGCCTCCTGCGCGCCGGCGGAACGCCCGCCGCGGCCAATGCTACCCGTTTCCGGGCGCGTTGGCAGGGCGGGGCGCCGCGATTGCGCGCCCGCTCAGCCGCCGGCCGTCAGCGCGAGCACGACGGGCGTCGTCACCGACGCCAGTACTGTCGAGAGCACGAGGCTCGCGGCGACCGGCCCTGCCAGCGCGCCGAATTCCCGCGCCATCAGGTAGACGTTGGCGCCGACGGGCAGCGAGGCCAACATCACGACGGCCTGCGTCTCCAGCGGCGGCAGCGCGAGCAGGCGGGCGAGCGCGAACACCGCCAGCGGGTGCAGCGCGAGCTTGACCATGCAGATCGCCGCGCTCGTCCGCCAGCCCTCGCGAACGCTGAATTCGGCGAGACCCATCCCCAGCGCGATCAGCGACAGCGGTATCGCCGCCTGCCCGACGAGGTCGAGCGTGCGCGCCGCGATCCCCGGCAGCGGCACGCCGGCCCAGCCCCATGCCGTGCCGACCATGATGCTCGCGACCACCGGATTGGCGAGGACGTTCTTCACGGTTCCGGCGAAGCCCGTCAGCGAGACGTGGCGGGTGCGCGCCCATTCGACCGAGACGGTCACCAGCGTCCACAGCACCAGCGAGTTGAAGACCAGCACCAGCGAAACGACGGGCAGCGCCGCGTCGCCCAGCGTGATCTGCGCGAGCGGAAGCCCCAGCAGCAGGTTGTTCGCGAAGATGCCGCCGACGGCGAAGACGGATTGCGCGACGCCGTCCATCCGGAACACGCGGCTCGCGATCGCGCGGCCGAGGACGAACACCAGAAGGCAGCCGCCGAAATACGCGACGAGCAGCCGCGTGTCCACCGGCGGCAGCCGGGAGAAGTCGCTCATCAGCCGGAAGAGGAGGGCCGGCACGGCGACCGCGAACACGAACCGGGTCAGCGCGTCGGAAACGGCCTTCGGCCACCCGAACCAGCGCACGAGCGCGTAGCCCAGGCCGGCCAGCAGGAAGAGCGGCGACGTGAGCGCGACGACGTGCGGGATCGCCTGCATCGCGATTGCGCGCGGAAGCGGATCGGGGCCCGCCGGGATCGGCGCGCCGGCCTGCCCTAGCGGCCGCGCCCGCCGAAGCGGTGGATCACGCGCGGCTTCGCGGGCGTCGCGCGGCCGGCCGGGCCGTGACTGCGCGCGCCGGGAGCCGCCGCGGGGACCTTCGCGGCGGTGTGCGAAGCCGCGGCCGACGGCGAGCGGCCCTGCGGCGTTGCCGCGGCGTGCGTCTGCCGACCGCTCTGCCCACGGCCCCCGCCGCCGCGCGGCTTGTGCGCTGCCCCGCCCGGTGCCGCGCCGCCGCGCTGCGGGCCGCGGCCCTGGCGTTGGAGGATCGGCTGCGGCCGCGCGCGCGGATCCGGCTCGAATCCGGGCACGACCTCCCGCGGCAGCGTCCGCTTGATGAGCTTTTCGATGTCGCGCAGGAATTCGTGCTCGTCGACGCACACGAGCGAGATCGCCTCGCCGGTCGCGCCGGCGCGGCCCGTGCGACCGATCCGGTGCACGTAGTCGTGCGGGACGTTGGGCAGGTCGTAGTTGACGACGTGCGGCAGCTGGTCGATGTCGATGCCGCGGGCCGCGATGTCGGTCGCGACCAGCACCTGCAGGCTCGCGTCCTTGAACTCGGCGAGCGCCCGCGTGCGCGCGCCCTGGCTCTTGTTGCCGTGGATCGCGAGCGCGGTGATGCCGTCGTCGTTCAACTGCTCGGCGAGCTTGTTGGCGCCGTGCTTGGTGCGCGTGAAGACGAGCACCTGGAACCAGTTCTGCGTGCTGATCAGGTGCGACAGGAGCTCGCGCTTGCGGTCGCGGTCCACGGGGTGGACGGTCTGCCGGATGATTTCCACCGTCGAGTTGCGCCGGGCGACCTCGATCAGCGCGGGCGCGTCGAGCAGCGCATCGGCGAGGTCCTTGATCTCGTCCGAGAACGTCGCCGAGAACAGCAGGTTCTGCCGCTTCCTCGGCAGCAGCGCGAGGATGCGCTTGATGTCGCGCACGAAGCCCATGTCGAGCATCCGGTCGGCCTCGTCGAGGACGAGGATCTCGACCCGCGACAGGTCGAGGTTGCCCTGGCCCTGGTGGTCGAGCAGGCGGCCGGGCGTGGCGACGAGGATGTCGACGCCACGTTTCAACTGCGCGGTCTGCGCGCCGATGCCGACGCCGCCGTACATGACCATCGACGTCTGCTTCGCGTACTTGCCGTAGACGCGAACGCTTTCCTCGATCTGCGCGGCGAGCTCGCGGGTGGGGGCGAGGATCAGCGCGCGGATCGCCTTCCGGGCGGTCCGGGGCGCGGAGGCCGACGCGGGTGCGGACGTCGACAGCCGCTGCAGCATCGGCAGCACGAAGCCGGCGGTCTTGCCGGTGCCGGTCTGCGCGCCGGCGAGCAGGTCGCCGCCCGCCAGCACGGCGGGAATCGCCTGCAGCTGGATCGGCGTGGGTTGGGTGTAGCCGTGTTCGGTCACGGCGCGCACGAGCGCGTCGGACAGGCCGAGCGAGGCAAAGGACATGATGACTTTCGAAAAAACGATCGGC
>Ga0209253_10005451_pt1 | contig 11035 bp, 11 predicted proteins | sample FrelakmetBRP12BR_FD_187145 | JGI IMG/M metagenome (GOLD analysis project Ga0209253, IMG submission 187145) | Freshwater lake sediment microbial communities from the University of Notre Dame, USA, for methane emissions studies - BRP12 BR (SPAdes)... | ecosystem: Environmental > Aquatic >... | reverse complement strand
AGGAATGCGGGCCGGGATTAAGACGATCATCCTTCCGAAGAAGAACGAAAAAGACTTGGAGGAGATTCCTGAGCATATTCGAAATCAGATGAATTTTAAATATATTCAGAGGATGGATGAGGCCATCGAATTGGCGCTGAAACATACGGAGCCACGAAGCGCAGAGCGAGAAATCGTTAGCCCTCCGGTTAGTTGAAAACCTAGAACTTTACTTCCCCTCCGCTATCGCTTGCCCAGAATCATGGGTTAAATCCGGAGCCATTTCGTGGATTATCCCAAACTCAGAAACATAAATATCTTCCCAGTCCAGAGTTCCGGACAGAAGATGCTCTGCCTTCAGGATCCACAAAACATCAGCGAAAAGGCCCTTTTCTTGTCACCCCCTCTTTATTTCATTGTCTCCCTTTTTGACGGTCAGCATTCGATCCTGGATATTCAGGCACAATATATGAGGAAGTTTAGGGAGTTCCTTTATACGGAAAAATTAGAGGAGATCATCAACCAGTTGGATGTTGCGCTTTTTCTCGAAGGGGAACGGTTTCAAGAGGCGTTGAGGCAGAAAGAGGAAGAGTTTAAAAAGGCTTCGTCCCGGGAAGCGGTTTTTGCTGGGAAGAGTTATGAAGCGGATCCCGACAGTTTAAGAGCTAAACTTGAAGGGTACATGAGAGGGGCAGACGGTCCCGGATCTCTTGGAGAGAAAAAGAGCGGAAATGGTTTTAAGGGGGTGATCGTCCCCCACATTGATTTTCAGAGAGGAGGGTTTTGTTATGCCTTCGGCCACCGAGAGATATGGGAGAGAAGTTCTTCCGATTGTTTCATCATCTTTGGAACAGCCCACACTCCCATGGAGAATCCCTTCTGCCTCACCCGGAAAGACTTTGTCACCCCTCTTGGCACTTTGAATGTGGACAAGGAATTGGTGGATGCGGTCCAGTCCCGGTGCCCTGAGGACCTCTTCAAGGATGAAGGCGTTCAACGAAGCGAGCATTCCATCGAATTTCAGTGTGTCTTTCTGCGATACCTTTACCCGGAGCCCAATCCTTTGAAAATTGTCCCCATCCTGAGCGGATCCTTTCACGAAGCGATTGACAAGGGGGTTTCACCGATGGAGTTCAAACCTATCCGCCAGTTCATCGATGCCCTCGGGGAGGCAGTCTCGTCTCTCGGGAGAGAAGTTTGTTATATTGCCAGTGCAGATCTCGCCCACATGGGCCTTCAATTTGGGGATCGTGAAGGCATCCATGAGTATGATCTCAGGGTCATATCTCAAGAAGACCATGAGATGTTGGGATATGCGGAGAGGATGGATGGGGAGGGGTTCTTCTCATCGATTTCGAAAGAGAAAGATCGGAGGAGAATCTGCGGTCTTCCATCTATCTATTCAATGCTCAAGATCCTCGAGGCGGGAGAGGGCAGGCTTCTCAAATACGACCAGGCCTTTACTCCGGAAGCCCAATCAGTTGTCACCTTCGCCAGTCTTGCGTTCTACTAAATGACGCAAAGGGCAGAGGGCATAGCGCATAGGGAATCAATAAAAAGAAAAACATAACTCTATGCTGTTTGTGCCATGCGCTGACCGAGATCAGGACGGTTTCTGTTTGATTCTATCGATGGCGGGGTAGAGTTCCAAAAGCTTCTTCTCTGCTTCTTGGGGGATTTCGACTTGAAGGTTAAGGATCTTTTCTCTCAGAAGGGCCAAGGCCCCCAATTTTTCACTGACTTCTTTCGGTGTCACACGACTTAATCTTTTTGAAACCTCTTTTACTTCCTCGTTGAGGAACTCAACCAGTTTCAGAATCTCCGCAATCTTTTTTTGGGACATCTGAATTCCCCTCCCTGTGATTCCATCACCATACCTGATTCAAAGCAAGAATTCAAGGATTTTGATCTTCTTATTCGTTCAACACCTCCTCTTTCGCAAAGTCGGAGAGACTGCGATCATTTCCTTCTTCGAGCTTTCTTATCCAGTTCTTCACACGATCCTTCCCGTAAGCTTCTTCCCACGCAACGACGATCTGATCCACAGGAATATCCGCATAAAGTCCATGATAATCGATATATTCCATAAACCTTTGATTTTGCAAATTATAGGCTTGGAAAAGAGAATCTTCACGACCGTTAAATCCAAGAGGTGGGACGTGGTGCTTTCTGCAAAGATCAATATTGAAAGCAGGTGTGGCCTTTACCCATTTCCCCTCCAGATAAAGCTCCACAAAACCGTGATAGACAAAAAGGTCACTCCCCATGAACTCAATAAGCTGCTTTGTGGCAAGATGATTCCGGACATCAGCAAAACCAATACGGGCAGGAATGCCACAGGCTCTTGCCAAGGCACAGAGGAGAGAGGCCTTGGGCACGCAAAAACTTCTGCCGCGTTTGAGCACATAGCTTGCGCGATAATGTTCAGGAAGATAAAAAGGAGAATAAGGGTCATAAAGGATATTGTCGCGTACAGCAAGATAAAGCTTCACAGCGATCTCAATCGGCTCCTTACTTGCACCTATACTCTTGATTGAATAATCCCGGATGCTTTTATGATCACTGTCAATAATCGCTGTTGGAGCCAGATAGTCCGAATCGACATGCCTCATCTTAGCCTCATTCTGTTTAGCCGTCCTTTGCGATCATGGTCCATATTCTGGAAGAATGGAATGCTGTTTAACACATTGTCAAGGACGGTTAAGTCAACTGTGATATCACCTTGCTCATTATAACCCATTGTTCCAGTATTCCAATATTCCACCATTTCATTTGGAGGGAGACACCACTATAGTCGGCCCGGAATAATTGCACCGAAGTGCAAACCTAGCCGGAGATACAGCAAGATGGCAAGGAGCACCATGAGGGCGAAGAGGACGATATAATCTATAGCACCCATGCGGGGTTCATAATACATTGTGCGTTTTGATTCGGGGCTGAAACCTTTTGACTCTAAGGCCATTGCTAAAAGATTGGTGTGGCGGATCGCGTAAATGAATAGGGGCACGGCTTGAGGGATAAACTTACCAATACGACTAAAGATGTTTCCTGACTCCAGGTCCAATCCGCGCGATACCTGAGCTTGAATAATGGTAGCACCGGCACCAGCGAAAGTAGGCACAAGTCTTAAGGCTGTTGATAAGGCAAAGGCAATGGGGTAGGGGCATCCCATCCGGATCAGCCCATTGGTCAATTCCTCGTTTCTGGTTGCCGAAAGAAAGATCAAGCCCGTGCCAACAAATGTAGCCAAACGCAGTCCCATGGCAAAACCATAGAGAATGGACTCTTGACTTACTTGAAGCCCCCTCAATGACCATAGAGAGGTTGGCCCTTTGACAAAAAAAGGCCACATCGCTGTGCTGAAAATGAAGAGGAGGATGAGAATATAGCGAAGCCGCCAGAAATTTGGCAACGCTTTAGCTGAGATAGCAACGAGTGTGACGCCCAAGCTGATAGCAGCCATATATAAGGGATGGTTAAAACACAAGCAGATGGAGAAAACAATCAAAACCCCGATCATCTTAGTCCTTGGGTCCAGACGATGTATCCAGGTACCTCTGTCGAGATAAAGGAAGATGTTCATTTGATTTCAATCCCTCAATTCATAAAAGTTTCAAATTAAATTCCAATGACCAAATCCCAGATTCAAAATAGATTTTACCCCGGCAGCAGAAGGCCACGGGCTTTGCCCGTGGATGAATGCGCCAGCGTTTGGCCGGGATGTCGCCCCGCTTGGGCGTGAAGTAGGGTGCCACGGGCTATGCCTGTGGGGCTCCACATGATGGGTTCATCACCCCAGGACCAAGAAAATCGGTAATCCCCCCTCGCCCCCCTTTAGCAAAGGGGGGTTGGGGGGATTTGATAGGTCATTTTCAACGTAATTCCAATTAATCCATTTCCGAGTCACCGGAACTCTTACAGGTGTTTCGGTCATTGAAAGTTTGGTCATTATTTCATTATGGATGATTGGAATTTTGGGTTTCACGTAACTCCTGCACCATCTGCTGAACCGTGAGGGCCTCTGTGCCCAACCAATTGCTCAACCGCACAAGAGGGGGCGGATGCAATGAAGCTTCGGCCAGACGGGGCTCATCAGCAAAGACTGCACGGGTAGGCCCATCTAAAAGGAGACCTCCATCTTTCATGACGATTGTACGACTCGCGTATTCAGCAGCCACCCCCATAGAATGGGTAATGATGATAATCGTATGGCCGTATTGATTTAAGCGCTTCAGCATTCTCATCATGTTTTGTTGGTGCCGATCATCCAGGCCCGTAGTGGGTTCGTCGAGAATGATCACTTGGGGTCGAACGGCCAGCACAGACGCCACAGCTACACGCTGTCGTTCGCCTTTCGCCAAAACAAACGGGACCTTCTCTTCATAACCCTGCAACCCCACTACTTCCAATGCCTCGGCCACTCGCCTCTCAATTGCTTTGGGAGTTTCATTTTGCATCTTGAGTCCGAATCCCACCTCCTCAGCAACTGTCCTTGCAAAAATTTGGTGATCAGGATTCTGAAACACATATCCCACCCATCGTGCTATTTCGCGGTGACGATACTCGGTTGTGGGTTTGTTCTGCACCGACATACGGCCAGAGGTGGGCTTGAGAAGACCGTTGAAATGCTTGGCTAGCGTGGTCTTGCCAGAGCCATTTTGCCCCAAAATGGCGATGAATTCACCCTCCTGGATAGACAAATCAATCCCTCGCAGTGCCTCAACAGGGTATGTGGGATAGCAGTATCTTAGTTCCTCCGCCTTGAGAATGGGGGAGCCTTTGGACGGGTCAGAAGAGACTGTGTTGGCCCTCAACTGACGGCGTTGAGTGAGATGATGCTTTTGAATAAGTTCAATCGCCGCCTCCACTGTCAGAGGATTTCCTGGCCAGCTCATAAAATGAGATAGCTCCACCATTGGCAGGGTTTTAATCCCGCATGATTTCATCGCCGCGACATCCACGAGAATTTCTGAAGGCGGTCCCTGAAAGACTATCCGTCCATCACGCATTAACCACACTTGATCTGCAGGGACGGCTGTTTCTGGCTCATGGTCCACGATGAGAAGCATGCGGCCTTCTTCTCGAATACTATTGGCTACCGAAAGTACCTCTACACGGCCAAGAGGATCGAGATCGGTGGTTGCTTCGTCCATCACGAGGACCCTGGGCTCTAATGCCAGGACTGAACCGATGGCCAGTCTCTGTTTCTGTCCTCCGGAAAGACTCGCTGGTTCACGGTTGCGAAGTTTTTCTAAACGTACGAAGCTAAGATAGCGTTGAATACGGCGTTCGATCTCCTGGCGAGGAAGGCAGTGGTTTTCTGGCCCAAAGGCCATTTCCAGTTCGACATTGGTGGAGAAGAGTTGCGCTTCAAAGTCCTGGAAGACAAGTCCGACCAGGCGTGACATCTCAGGGACCCGGTGCCGGGCGACTTCTTGTCCTTTTATCGAGACACGGCCTTGGTATGTCCCACGGAAGAATTTAGGCACGAGGGCATTCAGACTGTAGCACAGTGTGGACTTGCCAGCCCCTCCGTGCCCCATCACCACAACAAAGGTTCCGTCTTCAATCCGGGCCTGAATATTTTGCAGGGCAGATCGTTCATTTCCCTGATAGGCGAACGTCAGGTCTTCAATTGAGACGGCCAGGCTCATCTAAGTATCCAAAAATCCGAAATCCGAATTTCGAAACTCGAAACAAATTCCAAATCCCGGGTAAGGGAGGTAGTCATTGCGAGGAGCGAAGCGACGTGGCAATCTCTTGAGATTGCTTCACTTCGTTCACAATGACAATTTATGGAGGTCCCGTCATTTGTATTTTGAACATCGGCGCTTGTTTCGCAATTCGGATTTCGAGCTTCGAATTTCCGATTTAAAGTAAGAGGCTACCGATGATGATCGCGAGGGCACAGACCCAGCCAATAGTAGTTGTTGGAAGACCTGTCATCATTCCACCCAGGAGGCCGAAGATGGAGGCCATTGCCACTAACCATGCACCGACAGTGCCAGCCATGGGCGAGCCTATCTCACTCTCGTCCATCACATCGGCCCAGAAGAGTCCCAGCTGCTGTCTGGTGACACCGTATACGGAGATGAATAGCAGCACCCCGATCCAACTGGCGATGGTATCATTGAAAGTAATGATCTTTGTTAAAATGGCGTAAGGCACAATGCCGAGAGCGTCCACTGCGATGCTGATGACCACAGCGCAGGCTGCGCTAGAGATAAAGGCGATGAGGATGTAACTTACCCAACTGCGCCATCTTTCTGGTCTCCATTCACGTGACCTCTCGGCGAAGGGGAAAAACGTGGTCCACATGGTATAGGGCAGGTAGCCCAGCAGGAAATTGCCTAAGAACCCTGGAATGGATGTAGGTCCCAGCGTGCCGCCGAAGATGTCGCCAATAAGGTTTCCAATTCCTGTACCCCAGGCGCCCGCAGGGCCGAAGAGCATTCCGAACACCATTGGGAAAATATTGGCGATGCGCACTTCGGTGATTCCTGGGATGAGAGGAATAGCGGTCTTGAAGGCAATGAGTGCGGCACCGTAGATGGCCGCACAGACTGCTGTCAGAATGATCATTCTGGTGTTTTTCCACATCCGAAAAGCAGCTTTCATTTTTTCCTCTATTGAAGGGAATTTACTAAATTGAGACGGGAGAGTCAATAAGATTCATCCCGATGTGTTAGCAAAGGGAAAGCGTCCCCTCTAACTGCCAAGCTAAGCGGGAGATCACGGCCCTTGGCAGTGGAGGAATGCGCCATCGTGTGGCCGGGATGTCGCCCCACATAGGCGTCGGATAGGGACCACAGGCTTTGCCCGTGGGGCTCCATGGAACATAATATTGAGATAGGATTGAGATTCTAAAACGGATATGATATGAGAATGAATCGTCGTTAACCTTTTTCAGAGGGGTGGCGTTGAAGATGATGCAAACTTTTAAAGTACGAACATCGGCTCATACCGAATTCATTGATGTCACCCGTTCTGTCCAAGAGGCTGTAAGAAAAACAGGAGTGGAGGATGGGATCTGCATCATCTTTATCCCTCATACCACCGCTGCGGTGACGATCAATGAAAATGCGGATCCAAGCGTCGTCCAGGATATGATCATGGAATTGAACAAGATCGTTCCCTTTCAGGACCCCTATCGCCACATGGAAGGGAATTCTCCATCTCATATTAAGGCCAGTCTGGCGGGATGTTCTCAAGTCGTCTTTGTTGAGTCAGGGAAATTAGTCCTCGGAACCTGGCAGGGGATCTTTTTTTGTGAATTTGATGGGCCAAGGGATCGGAAAGTCCATGTGAAAGTGATTTCTGGCGGTCGATAAAGGTGGTCTTTCAAGAAGCGTTGCCGTATAGCCGTCCTGCTGTGTTGCTGTTTAAACTGCAGCACTGCATCACAGCAGCACGTCACCGAAGACTTTGTTTCATGATACACGATGGAAATGAATTTGGAAGAACTCATCGATAAAGCAAGTAAGATACTTGAAAAAGAGTCGCGCTTGATCCAACTTTCCTCACAGGGGAAAGTCGTATTCGTAGGAGATACTCATGGAGATCTGGAGGCCAGTCAGCAAGTGATGCAACAATACCTTAAAAAACCCTATCGGATTGTCTTTCTGGGAGACTATGTGGATCGAGGAGATGATTCAGAAGAGAATATCCAATACCTTCTGGGACTGAAATTGGAACATCCTGAAGAGATCTTTTTTTTGGCTGGGAATCATGAAGGGTTTATGGTTAAACAGTTTCATCCATCCAGTTTTTGGAGTTCCATTTCTTTTGAAGAGAGGGAAAATTATGGCCTCCTTTTCTCCAAATTCCCTTTAGCCGCCACTACTCAAAATGGAGTCTTAGCCGTTCACGGGGCATTGCCAGATTTAAAGTCTCTCGAAGAAATAAGCGGGATTGAATTGGGAGATGAGAATTGGGACAGGATGGTCTGGGGGGATTTTGCGGAAAAGGAGGTCGAATTTCTGGGTGATTTATGGGGAAGGCCCCAATTCGGCCGACCTTATTTTGAGCGAATGATGAAGCGATATCAAAAACAGGTTCTCGTCCGATCCCATCAACCCCAGGCCCCTTTAACGATGTTCAACAAAAGTTGCATCACCATTTTTACCTCTCATGTCTATCTGCCGATTCGCACCGTTGCCATTGCCGATTTGGAAAAGGAAATCCGGAACTCAGAAGATATGGTCTTAGAAAGGATATAATTCCCTTATAAATTGGAAGCACGAAATCCGAAATTCGAAACATGAACCAATGCTTAAAATATCAATGACTAAGATAAATAAAGATTTTTTTAAACTTTGAAATTTGAATTTGTGATTTGTTTCAGGTTCCGATATTCGGATTTCAAGTTTTTGGTAAGCGGAGATGGTCAAAATCATTTCTTTTGATATGGACGGAACACTGGTTGACGCGGAATTTACGGACTGGGTCTGGGGCCACGGCATTCCCACACTTTATGCTGAGAAAGCGGGACTCTCCTTCGAGGAAGCGAAAGACTTTGTGATGCAAGAATACCTTAAAGTCGGCGAGGGGGCGATTGAATGGTACGACATCAAGTATTGGTTTCGATTTTTCCAACTCGGGGAGAGTTGGAGAGTGGTCATGGAACGGTATACGGATAAGATCAAGGTTTATCCGGATGTCAAACACATATTGGAACGCTTGGGAGGCAGATTCCCATTGGTTCTGACCTCTAATGCGGGGAGAGAGTTCATTGACATAGAGATGGAAGCGACAGGTCTCGGGAGATATTTCTACCGGATCTTTTCAGCGACGACTGATTTCGGTAAGGTGAAAAAGACAGCAGACTTTTACCAACAAATTTGTCAGGTCCTCGAAACCAGACCTCAGGAAATTGTCCATGTCGGTGACCATTATGAGTTTGACTATCTCGTTCCCCGCTCGTTGGGGATCCATGCCTTTTGCCTGGATCGGTCCGGCGAGCGGAGTGGAGACTTTATTATTCCAGAGTTGAGGGATCTTGAGGATAGATTTTCTATCATTGAAGATGGTAGATCTCAGATGGAACCCGCCTGCGGCAGGCAGGGATTGAAGAAATCTGAAATTTGAAATGATTATAGTTGCACAGATGATGACTCATCATAAAGAACATTCCTTGGGGGTTCATTGGGCTTGGGTGGTTCTAGGAACGAGCTTTATTACCCTTTTTGTGAATTATAGTATTCGTATTGGGGCTTATTCAGTACTTCTGCCCAAGATGATTGAAGATCTTGATATTAATATGACTCAGGCTGGAATGATCAGGGCCGGTTATTTTTTAACTTACATCATTTTCTCCCCATTGATGGGTTGGCTTATGGATCGTATCGGTGGGAGATTTGTCGTCAGTTTCTTTTGCCTCTTTTTAGGAGTTGGTACCTTTTTGATGGGGCAGGCGTCAAATCTCAAGACAGCTATCTTTTTCCATGGGATTGTCGGGATAGGAGCTGCTGCGATATGGACCCCGATTTCCGCCTTGATCCAGAAATGGTTTGGAGGAAATAAGCGAGGGTTGGCCTTAGGAATACTTTCACCCAGTTATGCATTGGGATTTGGTCTGATGGGGATCATTCTTCCTACCATCGTAAAAAACTATAGTTGGAGAATGGGCTGGTACCTATTAGGAGCCTCGGGATTGATCCTGATCGGTATGAATTTCCTGCTTCTCAGGGATGACCCCGAAAAGTTGGGACTCCTCCCGTGGGGTGAAACTACCAAATCGATTCCTTCTCCCCCCCTATCTAAAACTTCTTTCAATTATTGGGCGATTATTAAAGAACGCACGTTCTGGTTGATTGGCGCTTCCTATTTATTTATCTCCGTCGCCGTTTATATCGTCTCGGATTTTATCGTTACCTATGGGGTGGTGGAATTGAAAATTCCATACCCTGTTGCCTCGACCTTCATCAGCATTCTGGCCCTGACAAGCATCGTAGGGGGGTTCGTCTTAATGACCCTCTCTGATTATATTGGAAGAGTGAAGTCACTCGTCATCATACATTCGTTGTTGGCGCTTAGCATTCTTTTGATCATTCTCGCAAAGGACAATATTCCATGGTTGAGGATAGGGGTTGGATGGTTTGGTTTTATCTATGGTCCGATTTTTCCAATGTATGCTGCCTGTGCCAGAGACTATTTCCCGAAAGAAGTTGCCGGAAGAGTGATCGGTCTATTAACTCTTTTGTATGGAATAGGAGCCATGGTGGGTCCAATCCTTGGTGGCCAGCTGACCGATCTGATAGGAAGCTTTCGCTGGTCTTTTGGGATTGGGGCCTTGGCCGCCTTGTTGGCTGGCCTCATTATTGGATTTTTAAAGAGACCGGAAGAGCTCATAAAGAAGCAAGAAGATTGAAACAATTCTTCCCTTTATGGTAAGATGATATAGGTTTATAGAAAGGGCGGAGAGGAATAAGAAGTGGCTGTGCCAAGAATACTGGTCGTCGATGACGAAATGATCGTTTGCGAGAGTTGCAAGCGGATTCTGGAAGAGGAGGGCTATGAGGCGGAAACCGCCCTGAGCGGAAAGGAAGCCTTTGAAAAAATGAAGGCCAACCCGTTTGACATCGTCATCACCGACCTCAAAATGCCGGGGATTGATGGCATGGAAGTTCTGAGGACATTCCGTAGGGAGTATCCTGATTCAATCATCATTATGATCACCGGTTTCTCTACGGTAGAAACCGCTGTCGGGGCCATGAAATTAGGAGCCTTCGACTACATCCCGAAGCCCTTTACGCCAGATGAGGTCGCCATTGTGGTGAAGAAGGCGATTGAGAAGAAGAACCTGATGTTAGAGAATATCTACCTGCGTCAGGAGTTACAGGAAAAGTATGGGTTCCATAACATTGTGGGAAAGAGTAAGAAGATGCAGGAGATCTACCGGGTCATTGCCAAAGTGGCGGTGACCGACAGTACGGTCTTAATTTATGGTCAGAGTGGGACGGGAAAGGAACTCATTGCTCGGGCGATTCATTTCAACAGTCCGAGAAGGGAGAAACAATTTGTGCCGGTGGACTGTGCGGTTCTTTCGGAGAATCTT